>Ga0209420_1000159_pt1 | contig 42180 bp, 34 predicted proteins | sample BlaSpr_A8_OM1_O1_FD_187972 | JGI IMG/M metagenome (GOLD analysis project Ga0209420, IMG submission 187972) | Forest soil microbial communities from Thunder Bay, Ontario, Canada - Black Spruce, Ontario site 2_A8_OM1_O1 (SPAdes) (version 2) | ecosystem: Environmental > Terrestrial > Soil > Boreal...
GTTGCCGTCGAGCAGCCAGTCGGTCTCCTGTTCGCGAGAGCCACCCACCGAAAGCGAAAACGATCCGCGAGTGGAAGCTTCGCTGCTGGGCGCGCCGTTGAAAAAGCTTTGCGGGTTCGTCGATGCCGTTGTCCCGGGCGTGAGCGTGGCCAGTTGCACGAAGTTGCGGCCGTTGAGCGGAAGGTCGGCCACTTCTTCAGAGGTGATGACCTGCCCCAGCGTCGGATTCGCAGTCTCGATAGCTACCTCCGTGGCGCTGACTTGAACAGTCGAGTTGACAGACGCGGGCAGCAGGGAGAAATCCAATTCGCGATGCTCGTCGATCTGCAGCCTGACGTCCTTCTGCTCGGCGGGTTGGAATCCCTGCGACTCAACGTGAATCGTGTAGAACGCCACCGGCAGCAGCGGGATCAGATAATATCCCGCGTCGTTGGTTTTGGCGTCGCGTGATATGCCAGTGCCCTGGGAGGTGACCTTCACCGTCGCGCCGACGACCACCGCGCCCGCCTTGTCGGAAACCGTTCCCGAAAAACTACCCGAAGCCTGGCTGTACAGGAGCGGACAGGCCAAAACCGCAAGTGAAAACACAACCGCAACCAGCAGCGCCTTCTTATTCAGCATTCCTACCCCTTTTTCGGCAGCCCCGCACGCAATGACGATAATGACTTTCCGTTTGGCGATAAACCAGGAGGTCTTTGAACCGTAGAAGGGCCTTATAAATGGCATCTCCTTCCAAAGTCAAGATTTTTCGGTAGCAGAAAAGAGTAGCAGACCTATTCCTCACCCTTTTTGCACAGATGACTGCGAAACGGCGCCGAGAATCTCCACGATAGGATCGTTATTCAAGATGACAACGTTCAAGATGACAACGAGAGAGCAAACCTGTTTCAGACTCGAGCCGCCCACTCTTCATCAAAACGCGCGCGACTGTAGAAGGATTTTTGTGTCCCGATACCCATCGTCGAAAGTCCGGCGTATAGATTGGCACGTCTCACTGCTTCTTGTTCGGGTACCCCCTCCGCGAGGAACACGGCAAAACTTCCGATGAACGCGTCTCCCGCGCCGGTGCTATCGATGCTTTTCATTTCAAAGGGAAGCACGTGCTCGCTCACTCCGCGGCCTGCGAGCAGAGATCCATTAGCTCCCAGAGTGATGATGACACGCTGAATGCCCCCCGCCCGCAAGTTCTCCGCGCACTTCTTCGCGTCTTCAACACTCCGCACCTTAACTCCGGTAATCGCTTCCGCCTCACTTTCATTCGGAACGAAATAATCAAGGTCCGACAGGGCTCGCATGTCGACGGGCTGACCAGGCGCCGGGTTCAGGATGCATCGAATGCCATGCTCTCGCGCGAATGCGACCGTGTAATAGACGGTTTCGAGCGGGATTTCAAACTGGAGGACAATGCCGTCGACGGCTTTCAACATCTCAGCCGCAGCCTCAACATCCGCCGGTTTCAGCGCGTCGTTGGCCCCTTTTACCACCAGAATGCGGTTTTGTCCGTTGGGCTCGACGAAGATCGGAGCCACGCCACTGGACAGTCCCTCCACCTTCTTCACGTGGCTTGCGTCGATGCCAAGCTTCTTGAAGTTGTCGATGGTAGCAGGACCGAACAGGTCGTCCCCAACTCGCGCGACCATGAACACATCTGCGCCGCAAAGCCGGGCGGCCACCGCCTGATTCGCGCCCTTGCCACCGAATCCCAGGTCGAATTTCTGGCCGAAGATGGTTTCCCCCGGCTTCGGAAACCGATCCGTGAACGTGGTCAGATCGATGTTGGCACTTCCAATCACTGCAATGCGAGGGCGCCGGGACATGTTTTTCCTAAGAGAAGCTGAGAACGCCGAGTCTATTTGGCTCTCCGAATCGTGTCAACGAACGATGTTACTTACTAGGTAACGATTGCCCAGCCGGGTCTTCCGGACGAAGGCTCTGGTATAGTTGCGTCCTTAGTCCTGCCTGCCTCACTTGTGGCATGCGAATAAAGAAGAGTGTAGAGTTACACACTTTCCGCCCGTCACAACAACTTTAAGGAGAACCGGTGTTCACGCCTTCGAGTTTGAGCATTGCGCTGCTGATGATGATCACGAGCGCGGTTTGCTGGGGTTCGTGGGCCAACACCTATAAAGGCGTGAAGGGTTATCGCTTCGAATTGTTCTACTGGGACTACGCCGTTGGAATCTTCTTGATCTCACTTGTGCTCGCCTTCACGATGGGCAGCGCGGGGCACGATTCCTCCAGCTTCCTGAATAACGTTCGCGAGGCAGACACTTCAAACATGGTTAACGCGCTCATCGGAGGGGCGCTGTTCAATCTCGCCAATCTTTTGCTCGTGGCGGCGATCGACATGGCCGGACTCGCGGTCGCATTCCCCATCTCAATTGGCATCGCGCTGGTGGTGGGAACTGTATTGAGTTATGCACTTCAGCCGAGAGGAAATGCTATTTCCCTCGCCCTCGGTGTGGCGTGCGCATTTATTGCCGTACTCTTGGATGGCAAGGCCTACGGAAGTCTCGCGTCTGCGGGACGTACCGTCTCGAGGAAAAGCCTGATCACGTGCGTGGTATCAGGAGTTTTGATGGGCCTCTGGGCTCCGTTTATGACTCACGCCATGACCCACACGACGACCCGCGGCAACCCGTTGGGACCGTACAGCGCCGCCGTGTTCCTGACCCTGGGAGCATTGCTCTCCTGCTTCATCTGGAACATTTATTTCATGAAGCATCCGCTCGTCGGGGAGCCGGTGAGTTTCGCTGGATTTTTCAGCGGGCCAGCTTCGGGCCATCTGCTGGGCCTTTTCGGTGGATGCATCTGGGGCATTGGTACGGTTTTCAATCTGGTCGCCGCGAGCTTTACCGGTGTTGCCATCTCGTACGCCATCGGCCAGTCTGCTCCCATGGTCGCGGCGCTCTGGGGGATTCTCGCGTGGAAAGAATTCGAAAACTCAGGACCTCGTGCCAAAGCGTACCTCGGCCTGATGTTCATCTTCTACGGCCTGGCAATTTTTCTGGTTGCGCGGGCTAACGGCTAACCCGGCTTATTTCCCCTTAACGCGGCTCACGAATAGCTCCAGGAAGCGATCGGCATCGGAAGCCAGGCACACGCGCGCGTTCGGTTTTAGATCGACGACACCTTCAATCTCGTAGTGGTCTCCGTGCAGAATGTTGTTCTCGTTCGAGCCCATGCGATTTGCCACGGTTTCTCCACGAGTAAACTCGCCCTTGGTTTCCACGTCCACATGCATTTCTCTTAGCGTGCCGAGAGTCGGATCCAGAGCAATTCCCACCGCCAGCGGATCATACATCGCAGCTCCGCTGTATCCGCTCTTCTCGCTGCGGGTCAGATAGAAATCGGCAATCTTAGCGATGAAGTCGCTCTGCGGTCCGTGCGACGACTGCAACTCCGCCAAGTATTTCCGCGTGATCAAAGTTCGCTCGCCCACATCGGACCCGACCATCGTTACCATCCAACCGGCATTAAACACAATCTGCGCGGCCTCAGGATCGTTATAGATATTCGCTTCTGCCGCTCCATTCACGTTCCCACCAGAGATCGACCCGCCCATGATGACGATGGTCTTGACCAGCGCCCCAATCGAGGGGTCCTTCGAAACCGCAAGCGCAATATTGGTCAGCGGCCCGACCGGAATCAGGGTGATCTCATGCGGATATTTGTGAACCATTTCGATGATGAGATCCGGACCAAACCTGGGATCCGCTTTGCATTTCGAAGGTGGCAACTCGACGTTGGCCAGGCCATTCTTGCCGTGCCAGAACTGCGCAGTAATCAGCTTCTGATTCAGCGGACGTTGCGCTCCCCCTGCCACGAGAACATCGCAGCGTCCCGCCAGCGAAACAATCTTCAGCGCATTCTCTAATCCTTGTTTCGCTTCAACGTTGCCAGAGACGACCGTCAGCGCCTCCACTTTGAACTCCGGAGAATTCAAGGCGAGGATGATTGCCATCGCATCATCGGTGCCGGGATCTGTATCGATGATCACGCGTCTCGGCGCAGCCTGCGCAAACACATTCGTCAGTGAAGTGAGAACGAAGAACGAAATCAGGATGGATGCAGTGTGGAGTTGCTTCACTGGAAAGTCCTCTCTCGAAAACTGGCGCGGTCTATAGCAGCATGCCCGCAATCGAAGCCGACATCAGGTTCGCCATGGTTCCCGCCAGCATCGCGCGAATCCCGAGACGAGCCAGTTCGCTCTTCTTGTTGGGAGCCAGCGCCCCGATGCCGCCGATCTGAATTCCGATGGAACTAAGGTTTGCGAAACCGCAGAGAGCAAACGTGGCAATCGTGAACGAGCGCGGATCAAGTCCTGCTTTCATCGGCCCGAGCATGGAAAATGCCACCAACTCGTTCAGCACCATGCGCGTGCCGAGCAGAGTTCCAATCACCCCACAGTCATGCCAGGGCACACCAATCACCCACGCAACCGGTGCGAAGACTGCTCCGAAGATCGTTTCCAGACTCGCCGGAAACCAAGCCAGCCAGTGGTGAATTCCACCCATAATGCCGTCTGCTAGCGCGATCAGGGCCAGGAACGCGATCAGCATGGCGCCGATATTCAAGGCCATATGCAGGCCATCGGTCGTTCCCCGCGCGACCGCGCCCAGCAGGTTCTCTTCTTTCTCGGCTTGCTCTTCGCTCTCCGGCATGACCACTCGCCCCGCGGTTTTCGGTTCCTCGGTTTCAGGCACGAGCATCTTCGCCATCAACAGAGTGCCCGGCGCCGTCATGATGACCGCGCTCAATAGGTGTTTGGGTTCTATGCCGAATGCGATGTAGGCGGCCATGATTCCGCCGGAGACGTGCGCCATTCCGCTCGTCATTACGGTCATCAGTTCGGAGTGCGTCAGATCTGGCAGAAACGGCCGGATCGTCACCGGCGCCTCCGTTTGTCCCATGAAAATACTGGCCGCGATGTTCAGCGATTCCGCGCCGCTGGCGCCCATTACGCGGGTCATGACCCAGGCGGCAATCCTGATGACGAATTGCATGACTCCGAAGTGGTAGAGCACGGCGAAAAACGCGCAGATGAAGATGATGGTCGGCAGCACTTGAAAAGCGAAATAGAATCCGAAATGGGAGCCTTGCTTACCCAGATCGCCGAAGACAAACTGCGAGCCGACATATGAATAGCTGAGCAAACGACTCACGACGTCGCCTGCCTTTTGGAAAATCCGCTGCCCAGCGCCGATTCTCAACACACACACGGCAAAGGCGAGCTGCAAGCCCAGGCCCCATGCCACGGTTTTCAGGCGAATCGCGCGGCGATTGGTCGAAAAAGCATAGGCCAATGCAAGCATGGTCAGAAGGCCGAGGATTCCAGTGTAGCGTCCCATCAGTTTTTTTCTCCGGGCTTTCCGATTACGCCATGGATCAAAGGTCTTTTCTCGCGCGCGGGCGAATCTGCGATCTGATAACTCTCAAGCAGCAATTGCCGGGCACGAACTGCGCGCACTTCCGCATTGTAGTGGATCGTCGCCAACGCCTCTCCAGCGGAAACGGCATCTCCAACTTTCTTGTGGAGCACGATTCCCACCGCGGGATCAACCGAATCTTCCTTGCGTTCGCGGCCGCCGCCGAGAATCACACATGCTGTTCCCACTTGTTCGCACTGCAGTGACTCTAGATATCCACTCCTCGGGCTCGAAACTATCATCGTATGCTGAGCCTGGGGCAGCCTCTTCGGATCGTCGATCGCCCGCGGATCCCCGCCCTGCAATTCCACCATTTGTCGAAATCTGTCGAACGCTTTGCCCGAAGTGATCAATTTCTCGCTCTGCTTTTTTCCCGCTGCGACTGAATCGGCGACTCCACCTAGGAGCAGCATCCAACCCGCAAGCTCAAAGCAGAGTTCCCGGAGGTCTTTCGGTCCCTCTCCGCGCAGAATCTCCACCGCTTCGACGACTTCAAGCGCATTGCCGATCATGCGTCCCAGCGGCTGATCCATGTCCGTGATCAGCGCTACCACCTGTTTGCCCATCCGCTCACCAGTTTCAACCATGAGCTCCGCAAGAAACGCCGCGTCCTTTTCACTCTTCATGAACGCTCCGGATCCGGTCTTTACATCGAGAACCAGTGCGTCGATGCCCTCCGCAAGTTTCTTGCTCATGATGGACGCGCAGATCAGATAAGGACTTTCCACCGTGCCGGTCACATCGCGCAACGCGTACAGCTTGCGATCAGCCGGAGCGATTTCGGCCGTCTGCCCAATCATCGCGCAGCCGCAGGTTTCGAGTACGTGGCGAAATTGCGCCACAGGAAGGTTCACATTGAAGCCTGGAATCGCCTCCAGCTTGTCCAGCGTTCCCCCGGTATGCCCCAGGCCACGGCCGCTGATCATGGGAACCGCCACGCCCGCAGCGGCCGCAAGTGGCGCCAGCACCAGCGAAGTCTTGTCGCCCACGCCGCCGGTCGAGTGCTTATCGACTTTCTTCGCGGGCAGGGAAGAGAGATCGAGCACTTCGCCGGACCGCAGCATCGCATCCGTGAGTGCCGCAGTCTCGGCTCGCGTCATCCCCCGCAGTACCACCGCCATCAGCCACGCGGAAACCTGATAGTCAGGGATATCACCACGGGTGTAAGCGTTCACCATCGATTCGATTTCGTGCCCGGACAATTCTCCGCCATCCCGCTTGTTGCGAATCACATCGATGGCGCGGAAAGTCTGCGTTAGAGCAGGCGTTGGAGTCACTGGAGGCGGAACCCCTCCGGGAGTAGGTCAGCAATCTGAGCTTGTTTTGGGCCGTTAGCTCCCTGGAAAAAGATCGTTGCATCAGGGCCGAATTCGTAAATAACCTGACGGCACGCGCCACACGGTGAGCAGGACACTCCCTGGTCGTTGACTACCGAAACCGCGCGGACTTCGATCTTCGGTCCAAGCTGTGCGACCGCCGAAAAAATCGCTGTGCGTTCGGCGCAGTTGGTCATTCCATACGAGGCGTTCTCCACATTGCAACCGGAGAAGATTTTCCCATTCGAAAGCAGGACGGCGGCCCCAACCCGGAATTTCGAGTAGGGCGCATAAGCGTTCTTCATCACTTTCGTCGCGGAACGCAGCAGCCTTGCCGCTACGTCAGGATGCAGCGTCTTCTCGCGCATAGGGGAGAGCTTTCGCGGCGAAGCGGCGAAAGCGAGGCCCATTGTAAACCCTAGCCCAATAATTCATAACTTTTCTAGGCCAAGTTTTCTCGTTCAGGTTGGAACCAAGCTTCCAGCCAGCCAACAAGGCGGACTCGCGTTGCAGGATTCCCTGCCGTACAATTACAGGTTCGACGACCAGTTCGTAGCGCTATTGCCATACCGTGAACAAAGGCGAATTCTCGTGCCAGTAGATCACGATCATCCCGGAGCAGCTCATGAGCCGGTGCGTAAGGCTGGCCGCGATGAAACTTCCATTGCGACTCTCGGCGGACGTCCCCTCCAGCCAAACATCGGAATTCCTCTCGACCTGAATTGGATTCAGGAAGTTCGTGTGAACACCAGCGCGGTGGAACGCCGCGCCCAGAGCCAGGTAGCGCGGAGAACTGTGAAGAAGGAATGGCAGGCGGCCTGGCTTCTACGAGTAATCTCCTGCATGGACCTGACCACGCTTTCCGGCGATGACACTGACGGCCGTGTGCGCCGCCTATGTGCAAAGGCCCGGCAGCCACTGCAGCAGGATCTCGTGCGCAAGCTTGAAATCGAAGAACTCGACGTGAAGGTCGCTGCCGTCTGCGTGTATCACGTCTTCGTTGAAACAGCACTCCACGCCCTCGAAGGCAGCGGCATCCACGTCGCCGCTGTGTCCACCGGCTTCCCCGCTGGTCTGTCGCCGCTCGCCGAGCGGGTCGCGGAAATTCGCCGCTCCGTTGAAGCCGGTGCCCACGAAATTGACATTGTCATCACCCGCTCCCTTGTGTTCGGCGGACGCTGGCAGGCACTATATGACGAAATTGCAGCCTTCAAACAAGCCTGCGGCGCCGCTCACATGAAAGTCATCCTCGCCGCTGGTGACCTGCTCACTTTGCGCAACGTGGCGCGCGCCAGCGTCGTGGCCATGATGGCAGGCGCCGACTTCATTAAAACCTCGACCGGCAAAGAACCTACCAACGCCACGTTGCCCGTGGGCTTGGTGATGATTCGCGCCATCCGCGAATATGCCCAGCAAACCGGCATGGCTGTGGGGTTCAAAGCCGCTGGCGGAATTCGCACCGCCAAGCAGTCGACTGACTGGCTGGCCATGATGAAAGAAGAACTCGGGCAGTCGTGGATGCACGCCGAGCTGTTTCGCTTTGGTGCGAGTGGGTTGTTGGGTGATATCGAACGGCAACTGGAGCATCACGCGACTGGACGTTACTCGGCGGAGTATCGTCATCCCATAGCGTAGGCGCCGGATGCTTGTTGCTTTAAGAAAAGTGGAATCGAGCCGACATGAGTATCGTTGAAAAGTTTCTGACCATGGAGTACGGCCCCGCTCCAGAAGATCCGAAAGAGGTGCGAGCCTGGCTGGAGCGCCACGGCCATCGGTTCGGACACTTCATCAACGGCACCTGGCAGGCACCGGCCTCCGGGGACCATTTCGAGACGATCGATCCTTCCAACGGAGAGAAACTGGCTTCCGTCGCCCAAGGTTCGGTCGCGGACATCGACTCTGCCGTGCAAGCTGCGCGCGCGGCATTTCCAAAATGGTTGGCGCTTTCTCCGCATATCCGGGCGCGTTACCTCTATGCTTTGGCGCGATTGGTGCAGAAGCATTCCCGTCTGCTCGCCGTTCTGGAAACCATGGACAATGGTAAGCCGATTCGCGAGAGCCGTGACATCGACATTCCGCTGGTAGCGCGCCATTTTTACTACCATGCCGGCTGGGCACAAATTCTCGATCAGGAGTTTCCTGAGTACGAACCCTGTGGCGTCATGGGACAGATCATTCCCTGGAATTTTCCTTTGCTGATGGCGGCGTGGAAAATTGCTCCAGCCCTCGCCACCGGAAACACGGTCGTGTTGAAGCCCGCGGAGTTCACTCCTCTGACAGCGCTCGCTTTCGCTGAACTTTGTCAGGAAGCAGGATTGCCCGCCGGGGTCGTCAACATCGTGACCGGAGACGGTTCAACCGGCGAGGCCTTGGTCAAACATCCCGACGTAGACAAAATTGCATTCACCGGTTCCACCGAAGTAGGGCGCGCGATTCGCAGTGCCACGGCAGCAACTCCCAAGCGCTTGTCTCTTGAGTTGGGAGGAAAATCTCCGTTCATCGTCTTTGACGATGCTGACCTCGATAGCGCAGTCGAGGGATTAGTTGATGGAATCTGGTTCAATCAAGGGCAGGTATGCTGCGCGGGCTCCCGCCTGTTAATGCAGGAAAGCATTGCTGAGAATTTGATGGCCAAGATCCGCGACCGCATGAGCACTCTACGCATCGGCCTTCCTTTGGATAAAGCAATCGACATCGGTCCGATCGTCGCCCGCGTGCAACTGGATCGCATCGAGCGCATGGTGGGTCAGGGAATCGCCGAGGGTGCAACCTGCTGGCAGCCGCAGATCGCGTTGCCGGAGCGCGGCTTTTACTATCCGCCCACGCTGCTGAGCAATGTGCATCCCACATCGATCGTTGCGCAGCAGGAGATCTTCGGACCGGTGCTCGCCGCGATGACGTTCCGCACTCCGAGAGAAGCCGTTGAGTTGGCCAACAACACGGTTTACGGCCTCGCAGCCTGCATTTGGAGCGAGAACATCAACGTCGCGTTGCACGTCGCCGCGCAACTGAAAGCCGGCGCGGTCTGGGTGAACTGCACGAACCTGTTCGACGCCTCCTGCGGCTTTGGCGGCTACCGCGAGAGTGGATACGGACGCGAGGGCGGCAAAGAAGGCCTGCTCGAATATCTGCAGCCGTCATGGTTCAAGAACGCTCCTAAGTTGCGCGCCGCTCGGCACCTCGCACCCGCGCCCACAGAACAAGAGCCGGGGACTAGCAATCCCGCCATCGATCGCACCGTCAAGCTCTTTATCGGCGGCAAGCAGACACGGCCAGACTCTGGCTACAGCATGGAGGTTCGTTCCGCCGATGGACGTTTGCTGGGCGAAGCCTCGCTCGGCAACCGCAAAGACATTCGCAATGCAGTTGAGGCCGCCCGCAAGGCGGAAGCCTGGTCGAAGGCCACCGCGCACAATCGTGCGCAGGTTCTTTACTATTGCGCTGAGAATCTCTTCCAACGCCGCGACGAAGTTATCCGGGGACTCACCGCGGTCGTTGGTGCGAAACAAGCCGCGGCTGAACTCGATCTCGGTATCGAACGCATTTTTTCGTACGCGGCCTGGGCCGACAAGTTTGACGGCGCCGTCCACAATCCTCCATTCCGCAATATCGCAATCGCCATGAATGAGCCGCTCGGACCCGTAGGGATTATCTGTCCCACGGAGGCGCCGCTGCTGGGTTTTCTTTCACTCGTGCTGCCAGCGATCGCGATGGGCAACACCGTGGTTGCCGTTCCCTCTGAGGCATACCCGCTTGTCACCGCAGATCTCTATCAGCTCTTTGACACCAGCGATCTGCCGGGCGGAGTGGTGAACATCGTGACGGGCTATGTGTCGCAACTTTTGAAAACCCTCGCCGAGCACGACGATATCGACGCCATCTGGTCCTTCGGCGACGAAGCCAGCGCCGCTGCCGCGAAAGCCATGTCGGTCGGCAATCTAAAGCAAGTCTGGACCAACGAGGGCCGGGCCATCGACTGGTTCAATCCAAAGCTGGCCGAAGGACGCTGGTTCCTCGAGCATGCTACCCAGGTAAAGAATATCTGGGTTCCTTACGGCGAGTGATCTACGGAGAGTGATCTTGAATCGAATTGCTTTTGTTCCGTCTCCGGACTAGCATACTTCGGTTGTTCTTCTCCACTTGGCATCTTTGGCGTCGCGTCATGCCAATTCATGTTCGATCTACGCGCTGTTCTTCTATTTGTTGATCTAAGGAGGAAGTATGGGTGTCGCAGTGTCACCACAGATTCATCCGAAGGTTGCGGAGTTCATCGACAAGCCGCGAAAAATGTTGATCAACGGCCAATGGGTAAGCTCCATCTCAGGCAAAACTTTTCCTACCTACAATCCTTCCACCGGCGAAGTTCTGGCGCAGGTGGCGGAAGGCGATCGTGAAGATATTGAACAAGCCGTGAAGGCCGCTCGCAAAGCCTTCGACCACGGCCCGTGGCGGCGATTAACTTCATCCGAACGCGGACGCCTCATCTGGAAGCTGGCCGATTTAATTGAGTCGCACACCGAAGAATTCGCCTATCTTGAAAGCCTCGACAACGGCAAACCTCTCGCCGTCGCAAGAGTAGCCGATGTCCCGCTGACCGTCGACTTGTTTCGGTATATGGCAGGCTGGACGACGAAGATCGAAGGCAACACGATTCCGATCTCGGTGCCGGGAGGGAAGTATTTTGCCTACACCCTGCGCGAGCCCGTCGGTGTTGCGGGCCAAATAATTCCTTGGAATTTCCCCCTCCTGATGGCCGCGTGGAAGCTGGGCCCGGCGCTGGCTTGCGGCTGCACCGTGGTGTTGAAGCCTGCGGAGCAAACTCCGCTCTCGGCGCTGCGTCTCGGCGAATTGATCGCGGAAGCCGGCTTCCCCGAAGGCGTGGTCAACATTGTACCCGGCTATGGCGAGACCGCAGGTGCCGCGCTGGCCGCTCATCCCGACGTCGACAAGATTGCTTTCACCGGTTCGACAGAAGTTGGCAAGCTGATCGTGCACGCCGCGGCGGGCAACCTGAAAAGGGTGTCACTCGAACTTGGCGGCAAGTCTCCCAACGTCGTGTACAAAGACGCTGACCTCGACTCGGCCATCGCTGGAGCCGCGAGCGCGATCTTCTTCAATCACGGTCAGTGTTGCTGCGCCGGGTCGCGTCTCTACGTCGAGAAGCCGATCTTCGACCGTGTCGTGGAAGGCGTTGCCGAACACGCGAAGAAAATCAATGTCGGCTCGGGCCTCGATCCTAAGACAAGCATGGGACCGCTCGTCTCCGAAGAACAGTTAAGCCGCGTCTGCAGTTATCTCGACGCGGGTTTTTCGGAAGGCGCCAAAGCTATCACTGGCGGCCATAAGAAAGGTGACAAAGGCTATTTCGTCGAGCCCACCGTTCTCGTGAACACCCGTGAGGACATGAAGGTAGTGCGGGAAGAAATCTTTGGGCCCGTGGTAACGGCGATGCCGTTCGACGATCCGGAGGAAATTCTCCCGCGTGCCAACAACAGCGAATACGGCCTGGCCGCTGCCGTTTGGACGCGAGACATCGGCAAAGCTCACCGCACCGCCGAACTTCTGCGCGCCGGCACGGTGTGGATCAACTGCTACAACGTTTTCGACGCGTCTCTGCCCTTTGGCGGATACAAACAATCCGGATGGGGCCGCGAGATGGGACACGATGTTCTAAACAACTACACCCAGACCAAGGCGGTCTGCACAAAATTGTAATAGCTAATCGCTCAAACAAATAAGGACGGCGAATTCACCGCCGTCCTTTTATTTTTCAGAGAGTGCGAGTGCCGCTGCCGCCCGCCTTACCTTTCCATCAGCAGCACCTTCTCCGCATTGTCAACCTCGGTTAACTTAACTTCGATCACCTCGTTCATGGTGGTCTGAATATTCCGGCCCACAAAGCTGGCTTCGACGGGCAATTCCCGGTGTCCGCGGTCGATCAGCACGCACAACTGCACCCGTCGCGGTCGGCCGTGCGAAAACAGTGCGTCGAGTGCGGCCCGCGTCGTGCGTCCGGTAAAAAGAACATCGTCGACCAGGACAATATTCTTGTCTTCAATCGAAAACCCAATCTCTTTTTCCTGCACCAGAGGCTTGGGACCAAGCGTTGAAAGGTCATCACGATAGAAAGTAATGTCTAACGTGCCGACCGGAACTTCCGCATTCTCGATTCGGGTGATGATCTTGCCCAACCGCTCCGCGATGGGCACGCCGCGGCGGCGAATCCCAACCAATCCCAGACCCTCGACGCCGCCGTTTTTTTCGACAATCTCATATGCCAGTCGCACTAGCGTGCGCTCGATTTCTGACGCCGACATGAGCTGCGCCTTCTGGCGCAGGCCCGTCTTACGGGAAGGAGCTTTTGAATTCATCGTTGCGTGTACCTCACAAGATAACGGCTACCCACTGTATTCAACGCAGCATCAGAGGTCAAGCGACACGGCGTCGATTAGGTGCAATTCGAGGATAGGAATCGAACAGCCGGAGAGGATCAGACGTCGCGGTGTTCGCTGGACATCATATTTGCGGCGACGGCCTGGTCTGTACCGCCGCCACTCCGCACTCGCACAGTGCGCGTCAGTACACCAGCATCTTTTTGCAGAGCTTCTAGAGAAATTGCCTGAGGAGTCGCAAGTGCTCCGTCACCTGGCAGAATTCCAACTCCCTGATTCCGCCCTCCGGCCTTTGCGCGATAGAGCGCCGTGTCCGCGAGTTCAATAATCTCTTCCGCGCAAACCGCCTCGTATGCTCCACGGCTCCAGGGGAACGGAGCCCATCCCACCGAGCAAGTCTTCCGTACGCGAACCCCGTGTCCGAGATCAAATGCTTCTGATGCCATGATCTCCAAAACTCGCTCGCAGAAGGCGGGCGTGCCGGAGGGGTCTGCCGAGCGCGACATGATCAGGAATTCCTCTCCGCCCCAGCGAACCAGCACGTCCGACTTACGCACCACCCCGCTCAGCCGCTCCGCCACTCGCTGCAGCAGGCGATCGCCGGCGGGATGACCATGACGATCGTTCACTTCCTTGAAGAAGTCCATGTCCACCATAATGAAGACCAGATCGCGATGGTCCAGCTTTCGAATATCGCTGCCGCGGGCTCGCTCGTAGTTTCGCAAAACCTGCCCGGCCTCCGCCGTAAGAATTTCCTCGAGGTAGCGCCGGTTCCACACTCCGGTGAGCGGATCTGTAAAGGAGATCTCCTGAAGCTCGAGATTCTTGCGCTGTAGTTCCAGGCTGTGCCAACGCAACGACTGCTCCTTGCTCTCTAATTCGTCCTTCAGCTTGCATGTCTCATCAAGATTTTCCCGCGACAGCCGGAGCAGGTGAAGCAGTTCGCGGTCCATACAGTGCTGCTTCGCGAACACCAGCGCACCCATGAAGACCATCGCCGCCACGGTCAGGAACAGCCTGTAGGAGCGCACTCGCGGTGGCACCCCTTCCCCAAACTCCGCCCATGCCACCATCAGCGGCGTAGAAAAGACAGCAATCATCGATAGAGGTGCAGTCCACATGCTGTGGCCGTGGCGGCGCTCCTGTTCCGCAGGCTGATCGGACGATCCGCGTGCGACGAAACCCACAGCTGCGAACCACGCCATCGCCGCCACCAGCGGAACATCGTAAAGGCTGCCGGTGTAGTACCGGTGATAGTCGATCGCCACGCCAGCGAGAATGGAGCCCACGCTGTAAAACAGGGCAGCGATGAAAAGTTGTCTGTAAACCAGCCGCCAGGATCCTTGACTGCGCCTCCAAACCAGGCCTACGCCTGCAATCAGAACAATCTGTTCGCACGCGTAAAGCACATCGAAGCTGTGACCATAAACTGCTTCATTCGGCGAAACGTACTGCCACGGAATCACGATAAATAAATAAAGATAAAGCCACCAGGTGAGCAGCAAGAAAAAGTCGAGCGACACCAGACGCAAGGAATGGTCATTCCGCTGAATGTGCGGTTGCACCACCAGCGCCGCCATCATAGGAACGACGTGAAGGAACAGAACCACGTCTCCGACAAACGGGTTTGGCACCTCCTGGCGTAGAAAGACCTCGAAGTAAGTCCATAAAACCTGCGAGCAGAGCCACATCCCGCAACCAAACGCCATGAGCATCCAGAAAAGCCTGGCCTTGTTATAACTGGTTTTCAGGTTCGAGAGGATCGACAGCATCGCGAAACAAAGCAGGGCGCACTGCGTCAGATCGCCGAAGGCGGTCAGTGCAATACTGCGGGGAACCAGAACAGACACGAACACGTGAACGCATACCACCGCGCACACGATTCCCGTCCACCTGCCGGGTTGTCGCACCGAGATGAGACCCACGCTAAGAGTGTATGGTCAGGGCGGGATGACGCGGAGGTTACTGAAGTAATCGGGAATTTAATCGCTCTGGTTACTGAATCTGCCCGATCACTTCCGCGAAACGCCGGACAAAACGAAAAACATCGTGGAAGGAATTGTACAGAGGCACCGGCGCTACCCGACAAATATCCGGCTCCCGCCAGTCCCCCATAACACCTTGTTGGAGCAGTCGTTCGCAGAGCGTCCGCCCGTTACGGTTGACTCGGATGGAAAGCTGCGCCCCGCGCCGGTCTGGCTCGCCCGGCGTGATGATGGAGAATTCCCGCGAGATATCCTGGTTCATCCGAAGCCGGTTTAGCAGGAACTCCAGATAACCAGTCAGCGCCACGCTCTTGGCCCGCAAACGCTCTATGCCCGCTTCATGAAGGACCGCCATCGACGCTCGCAGGAGAGCCAGGCTGACTATCGACGGATTGCTCAACTGCCAGCCTTCTGCGCCGACCATCGCTTGAAAGTCGGGCGCCATCTCGAACCGCGACTGTTCGTCATGCCCCCACCAGCCTGCAAAGCGAGGCAAATCCCACTCGTGCGCGTGCCGCTCATGAACAAAACAGCCCGCAACACAGCCTGGTCCGCCATTCAGATATTTGTAGCTGCACCACACCCCAAAGTCCGGGCCCCACTCATGAAGCTTCAACTGTAAATTCCCGGCGGCATGGGCCAGATCGAAACCCACCACGCAGCCCCGCGCGCGGCCCAATTGCGTCATGAGCGCCATGTCAAACGCCTGGCCAGTCGAGTAATTCACCCCTCCGAGCATAATCAGCGCGACGCTATCTCCCTCACGCTCAATCACTGACTCAACGTCTTCATCGCGAAGGCAGGCCTCGCCGGGCCGCGGGGTCAACTCGATCAGCGATGTCGCCGGATCAAAGCCATGGAAGCGAATCTGCGACCGCACAGCGTACTGATCGGAAGGGAAAGCTCCGTGTTCCACAACAATCTTATGTCTCTCCCGCGTCGGACGGTAAAACGAAACCATCATCAGGTGCAGGTTCACGGTAAGCGAATTCATCACCACAACTTCGATCGGCTTCGCTCCAACCAATTCTGCGGTCTGTTCCGTAAGCAGCTTGTGGTAGGGCAGCCACGGGTTCTTCGCCCGGAAATGGCCCTCCACGCCAAGCTGCGCCCATTCTTTCAGTTCCTGTTCAACATATGCCGCCGCGGTCTTCGGCTGCAGCCCCAGCGAGTGACCACACAGATAAATGCAGTCGCCGCCCTTTGTCTTAGGAAACAAAAAACGCTCGCGGAATTTCTTTAAGGGATCGCGATCATCCATCGCAACCGCGAAATCCTCGCCCGGTTGGAAGTCTGACCGAACCTGGCGGCCCGTCACGAGCGCGTCTCCAGGGGAGTGAGATCGCGGCGAATCAACCGATCCGCTTCGTCCCAGTCGAGGTCTTCCACGCGAGCAATGGACTGACACAGTTCCGCCAGCATCCGGTCCTGAACCGCTCCGCGAGCCTGGGCAACCGAATAGGGAATGCGATGAAAGGTTACCATGGCATACTTCGGCACAAAGAGTTCGGGATACTTTGCCTCCAACGCCAGTTCCACTTTCTTTCGAAATAGAAACCGCGAATCTGAGACCCGGTCTCTCATCTCAGTAAAATTCTCAAGCGCCATGTCCGCGATGGCATCGGTATTCACCTTGCGGTCTTTCTCGAACTCGGCAAATATTCTTGGCCAATCCGCGCCGTGCTGGTCGAGCAACTCAACCAGACAAGTGCAATCTTCAAACCCGCAGTTTATTCCCTGGCCGAAGAAGGGAACGATGGCATGAACCGCATCTCCGACAAGCAACGCTCCTCCTTCCACATGCCATGGCGAGCACTTGATGGTAACCATCGCTCCGGTCGGATTTGTGAAGTAATTGTCGGCCAGCTGCGGTATCAGCGGAGCTGCATCCGGAAAGCGAGACTCGAAGAAATTCACCACCTGCGCCTGCGTGGTCAGGCTGGCAAAGCTGTCCGCGCCCTCAAACGGCAGAAACAGAATGCAGGCAAACGTGCCGTCGATATTGGGCAAGGCGATCAGCATGTGGTTGCCTCTCGGCCAGATGTGCAGCGCATGAGTCTCCAGAAGATGTTTCCCTTGAGAACCGCCCGGAATCGTCAACTCCTTGTAGCCGTAATCGAGATACTGCTGCGAAAAATTAAACCGGCTAAGCTTGAGCATCTCCGCCCGAATCGCCGACGCCGAACCATCACACCCGATCACAATCTCTGTCGACCGGGTAATCTCCTCGCCCGTCTCCTCATTGCGCACGCGTATCGCCCCGGTCTTCAGGTCGTATCCCGTGCAGCGCTGACTGAAGTGAATGATTGCGCCGTGTTCCTCGGCCGCGTTGATAAGATCAATGTTTAGCTCCGCCCGGGAAATCGAATTGATGACCTCCGTTTCATTCTTCCCATAAGGTTGAAATGTTAGTTCCCCAGCAATCGAATGCATCATCCGTCCTTTCATCGGGATGATGATGCTCCGCATCCGCTCCCACAGTCCGGCCTGCTGTAACGCGTGGATGCCACGGGTCGAAAGCGCGAGGTTGATGGACCGGCCCGCGCTCATGCGCGCCCGCCGCATATCACGACGCCGTTCGTAAATCTCAACGGCGAATCCCCTCCGCGCCAAGAGAATAGCTAAAAGGGGACCATTCAGCCCGGCGCCGATCAGTGTGATTTTGTCAGGTGTGGACTTCATCTGAGAGATACGACAAATAGCCCTGTCGACGACCAACGCTGGAGATAGGAATTCTTCACTCGGTCAACAACGTCCTCGCCTCCCACAATTCTGGAAAGAATTTCTTGTCGAGGGTGAGCTTCAGGTAAGACGCCCCCGTGCTTCCCCCGGTGCCCATGCGTATCCCGATAATTCGCTCGACCAGTTGAATGTGGCGCAACCGCCAGCTCACCACCAGTTCGTCAAACTCCGTCAACCGTTCGCACACATCAATCCAGTCGCGATGATGATGTTCGTCCTTGTAGAGTTCGTGGACGGCACGCGCGCGCGCCTCAAAACGCTCCCTCTCGGTCGCACCTTCAACGGGGGGTGCCAGCTTGCCCATCGCCTGCAGAGCTCCGAAGAACACGTCGCGTAGCGACGGCTCCTCCAACCGGCGCTTCAGGCTCGCGTACGCTTCCGGTGTGGGCCGGTGATAGCGAAGCATCTTCTCGTCCTTCAAGCCACACAAAAATTCAATCTCCCGAAACTGTTCAGACTGAAATCCGCTAGCCGGCTCCAGCAACCCGCGAAACGCCAGAAAATGCGTGGGCAGCATCGTTTCAAGAATCGTGAACTGCTCCACCAGCACTCGCGTAATCTCCGTACAGCGCCGCAACAGCCGTGCTGCCTCATAAACTTCATCATGCGATTGCGGCACCGCGCCTGCTTTTTGCAAATTAGCGACTACCGCATCCAGGTCATGCAACAATTCCTTGAACCAAAGCTCGTAGGTCTGGTGCACAAGAATAAACAACAGCTCATCATGGTGTGGCGGCACTGATTGCGGTTGCTGCAGCTCCAGCAGTTCCGGAACCTTCAGATACGAACTGTATGTGAGCTGTCCAGGGCCAGGAGGCACGAGCGAAGATGAGCCGACAGCCCGGTCAGGCGCGGTTTGTGACGATCTGCCTTCATGTCCAAGAAACCGCAATGCATTTCCGCCCAGAAGTCTAATTTTGGAATCCGGCGATAAATTGGTCTGGCGGACAAGCGACCCAACGTGTTCTTCTCCCAATGGAAACGGATAGTCGGAACCGAGCATCACTCGATCCGCTCCCATCGTGGTCACCAGAAGCTGCAGCGCACGTTGATCAAAAACCGCCGAGTCGACGTAAAAGCGGTTGAGATAATAACTGGGCGGATGCTCACTCTCCCCACGCGCAACCGGATGATGATGCCACGCATTTTCCAGCCGTCCCAGCAAAAACGCGAAGCTTCCGCCGCCGTGCGCGAAACAAATTCGCAGCGTGTCCGGCAGTCGGTCAAACCCTCCGCTCAAAATCATCGCGACCACCGACAACTGTGTCTCCGCAGGCATACCGACGGTCCACGGCATCATGTATTTCGGCATGCGCTCCTGGCCAAACATTTCCCAGGGATGAACCAGTACCGCCGCGCCTTCATCCGCGCAGTGCTGCAGAAAAGTCACAACACCGGGATCGTCCAGATTCTTGTCTCCAACATGGTTGCCAATTTGCACGCCCAGGTGTCCAGACCGCATGCAGCGGCTAAGCTCTCTGCAAGCCGCATCAATATCCTGCAGGGGCACCTGGCAAAGCGCTCTCAACCTGCCTTTTCCGCGGCTGCAAAGCTCAAGCGCCGCATCGTTGAACAGCCGCGCGCAATCCAGCGCATGCTCTACCGGACGGTCATACGCGAACAGCACCGGCGTTGCAGACACGACCTGCACATCAATGCCGTCCCGATCCATCTCCTGCAGCCGCACGTCGGGATCCCAACACGCCGCGTTAATATGACGGAAGAACTGCTCCCCCACCATGATGTCGGCATTCCCGGGTAAGGTGTGCTTAATCCACGGCCATTTCGGCGTGCCGTATCGCGCCGCCAAGTCGGGCCATGAGCTGGGGAAAAAGTGATTATGAATATCGATGACTGGCATGCTTCACTTCCCCGGATGAATCGTGCCGCAATGCTTGCATTTCCGCCGGCTCTCATTCGAATAGAACTGCTCAAAGAGAGGCGGCAAATCCTTCACGATGCTCTTCAGCCTCACTTCGGCGCGATACACCAACTGGTGGCAGTTCGGACAATACCACTCGAATGCATCGAGAGAGCCCTCGGGGCGCGGCACTTCAACCACCACTCCAATGGTGTCAGCCGGCCGCTGCGGTGAATGACGCATGTGCTTGGGCAAAAGAAAGATTTCGCCTTCTTTGATCGGCACTTCCAGCGGCGGTTTGCCCGGCGTCTCCATAATGCGCAAAGAAATGTTGCCCTTCAACTGGTAGAAAAATTCCTCCGTGGGATCGTCATGATAATCGCGTCGTTGGTTGGGCCCTCCAACCACGGTCACCATCATCTCGCCGTCTTCCCATACCTGCGCGTTTCCCACCGGAGGCTTGAGCTTCTCTTTGTTTTCTTCGATCCAGGCCTGAAAGTTGAAGGCCTTCAGGTTCTTAATGGACGCCATCGCGCCTCCTATTTCAGCGGTTTGTAAGCCCTGGCTGTAATCTCAATCAACAAATGCGGATGTGGCAACTGATGCACCGCCACCGTCGTTCGCGCCGGACCATCGTATCCGAAAAATTCCCCGTACACTTCGTTGTATCCCGCGAAATCATTCATGTTCACGAGATACGTTGAAACCTCGACCACATCGTGCAGTTGCGCTCCCGCGCTCTGTAGAATGTCGCGAATATTCTCGATCACCGCCCGCGTCTGCACGCGAATGTCGAGCTGCGTTGTTCCTAAGGAATCCACTTCTCCGCCGGCAATCGTGTCGTCCGCACGGCGCGCACTGGTCCCAGACACAAACAGAAAATCCCCAGCCCGCCTCACGTGTGGATACTTACCGCGCGGCGCCGCTTTTCCATCAACGACTTTGCTGTCCTTTCCGCTCATCTCATCATTGCGCGGCACTCCAACGATCACAGCCGGACACAGATATTGTTCAGCTCAGAATAGAAATTCAATGAATGCATGCCGCCTTCGCGGCCAATCCCGGAAAGTCCCGCTCCACCAAACGGCGTTCGCAGATCGCGCAAGAACCAGCAATTCACCCACGCGATGCCCACGTTCATCTGTTGCGCTACGCGATGGCCGCGCTTCAAATTACTAGTCCAGATGGAGGCCGCGAGCCCGTACTTCGTATCATTGGCCATGGCGACCGCTTCTTCTTCCGAATCAAACGGCGCCACATGGCACACGGGCCCAAAGATTTCCTCTTTCACACAGCGCGCCGATTCCGGAAGTCCAGTATAGATCGTTGATTGCACGTAGAAGCCGTGGTCGCGATTGTCGCCAAACTTAGGAACTTCCCCGCCCGTCACCACGGTCGCTCCTTCGTCCTGGGCGAGGCGGTAATAGGAAAGAACCTTCTCGCGGTGTTGCGCGGAAATCAGCGGACCCAAATCAGTCTTCTCGTCGCTCGGCCAACCCGCATGCAGATTTTCCGCTTTCCGTTTCAGACCATCCACAAATGCACTGAAAAGTGTTCGCTCCACATAAATCCGTTCAGCGCACAAGCAAACCTGTCCAGTATTAAGGAACACCGCCTCTGCCAACCCGTTCACTGCCTCCTCGAAATTGCAATCTGCGAATACGATCGCCGCATTCTTTCCACCCAGTTCAAATGAAACGGGCTTTACGGTAGACGCCACTGACTTCATGATGGCTGCGCCAGTTCTTGATTCCCCGGTGAATGTCACCGCGTCCACGTCATGGTTCTGCGTCAAGTATTCTCCCGCGGAAGCCGGCCCGAAGCCGTGCACCACGTTATAAACGCCGCTTGGAATTCCAGCTTCCTGCATCGCCTCGGCAAGCAGCGTAGCCGTAGCCGGAGTTTCTTCCGAGGGCTTCACTACCACCGCGTTCCCGCAAGCCAGCGCGGGCGCAACTTTCCAGGTGAGCAGCAGCAGCGGCAGGTTCCACGGCGTGATCACTCCGATCACTCCTAGCGGCTTGCGCACCGCATAGTTCAGAGCATTTGTGCCGTCGGGAGCTTCCGTCTGAAAAGACTCCAGCCCAGACATCTTCACCAAATCTGCGAACACGCGGAAATTCGCCACAGCGCGGGGTATATCGAGCCTTGAGGCCAGCGAAACCGGCTTGCCCGTGTCCGCCACTTCCGCCTGAACAAAACAATCAAACCGTTTCTCAATCGAGTCCGCAACCCGATGCAATCGTGCCGCCCGTTCCCGGACTCCGAGCCGTCCCCATTTCCCGCGCAACGCGCTCCGGGCAGCATGCACCGCTTCGTCCACCAGCGCCTGTTCGGCTTCGGTGACTTGCGCGATCACGGTGCCGTCCGCAGGATTTACATCCGCGAACTCCTGCTTCCCAGACACAAAGCGGCCATCAATGTAATTCTGGATTAGCTTCACGAGAGCCCCAGGCGGGACCCGGCAATCCTAGCAGGGCTGCCGGAGGCGAGGCAATCTAGGTGCTGCTCGTCAGCCTCTCTCGCTGTTCGAGATAACGCCGCAGGGCATCACGCCAGGATGGCATTTCGATTCCGAGAGCCCGCAAGCTGGCGGACGATAACACGGAATATGCAGGTCGCGGCGCAGGCCGGGCCATTTGTTGGCTGCCCACCGGCCGCACGGTCGTTTCCCGCCCGGAACTCGTGACGATCTCCTGCGCAAACTCAAACCACGTGCAATCTCCCGCGTTGGTCACGTGCACAATCCCGCCGGCATCGTACCGGCAAAGTTGAACGATCGCCCGCGCCAGGTCGTCAGCATAAGTTGGACAACCACGCTGATCATTCACTACATCAAGCGTCGGCCGGCCGGCGGCCAACTTCAAAATCGTATCCGGAAAAGATTTCCCGCCAATTCCAAACAGCCACGACGTTCTGGCGATACAGCAATCCGGCATCAACTCCAGCAACTTGATCTCCGCCTCAGCTTTGGTGCGCCCGTACACGCTTTGTGGATTTCGCGCATCTCCAATCTCGTAAGGAATTGTCTTCTTCCCGTCGAAGACATAATCGGAGCTGAGAAAAATGAGGCGCGCCCCAACGTTCTTCGCTGCCGTAGCGACGTTCACTGCTCCATCGCGGTTCACCGCAAAGGCCAGCTCCGGATTGCCTTCACAACCATCCACATCCGTATAAGCTGCGGCCAGCACAACCCACTCCGGGCGCGCGTCCCGCACCACCTCCAGTATGCGCTTCGCATCTCGGATGTCTGCCGCGTGCGAGGTGAGTCCGGTCACGGTATCTCCGCTCCACTCGCGCATAAGCGCCTTGCCTAATAAGCCGGAGGCGCCAAGAATTGTGACTCTCATTAGAATTTAGTCGAAACTCTCGGCGTCGCGGAACGCGGCGCCACGCTGGTCCTTCGTCGAAACGATTGGCTCGCCATCAAGCTCCCAGTTGATCTTCAGTTGAGGATCGTTCCACGCAAGGGTACGTTCGTGTTCGGGTGCATAAAAATCTGTCGCCTTGTATAGCACGTGAGCCTTTTCGGAGAGCACGAGGAATCCATGCGCAAAACCCGCGGGAATCCACAGCATGCGCTTGTTGTCACCCGATAAGCGTACCGCCTCCCAACCGCCATAGGTCGGAGAACTTCGCCGCATGTCCACCGCGACGTCCAGAATCTCTCCCTCAACAACCCGCACCACCTTTCCCTGCGGGTGCCTCAACTGATAATGCAATCCCCGCAGAACATTTCGGGATGAGCAGGAATGATTGTCCTGAACAAAGTTGTCAACAATTCCCACCTCTGCCATGATTCGCTGGTTGTAACTTTCAAAAAAAATTCCTCTTTCATCACCGAATACCCGTGGTTCGAGCGCGAACACGCCGGGCAGCGAAGTCGGGATTTTCTTGAGCACATCCATGGCAGGCCGAACTGCTCGAACCGCATCCATCAGAATACCTTCTCCCGCAGAAGTTGCAGAAGGTAGGCGCCGTAACTATTATTCTTCATCGAATTGCCGATTCTTTCCACCTGACCCGCCGTGATGTAGCCCGAGCGCAGCGCAATCTCTTCCGGGCAAGCTACCATCAGTCCTTGTCTCTTCTCGATCGCCTGAATGTAAAGCGACGCGTCCATCAATGACTCGTGCGTCCCCGTGTCCAGCCAGGCCATGCCTCGCCCCATCACCACCACTTCCAACTGCCCACGCTCCAGGTACACTTTGTTCACATCAGTAATCTCCAACTCGCCGCGCGCACTGGGCTTCAGAGACTTGGCGATCTTCACCACCTGATCGTCATAAAAATAAAGTCCGGTCACCGCGTAACGAGACTTCGGCAGCCGAGGTTTCTCCTCGATGCTGAGTGCTCGCCCCGTTCCATCGAATTCCACAACTCCGTAGCGTTCAGGATCGTGCACCGGATAAGCAAACACCCGTGCACCTTGCTTCTTACCCGCAGCCTGCCGTAGGTCCTTGCCCAAATCGTGCCCATAAAAAATGTTGTCACCCAGCACCAGCGCGCAAGCGCTGCCTCCAATAAATTCTTCCCCCACCAGAAACGCCTGCGCAATTCCTTCCGGTTTGGCTTGCACCCTGTACTGCAACTGGATTCCAAATTGACTTCCGTCTCCCAGCAACGCCTCAAACTTGCTCACGTCCTCCGGAGTCGTAATAAGAAGGATGTCGCAAATCCCCGCCAGCATCAGCGTGCACAACGGGTAGTAAATCATGGGCTTGTTGTACACCGGCAGCAAACTCTTCCCCATCGCATGAGTCACCGGATACAGTCGCGTCCCAGACCCTCCCGCCAGAATGATTCCCTTGTAACCCGCACTCGAGGCTTGCATCATAGAATGATTCTTCCGCTGCCTTGCTGCTGCGATTCAGTTGCGATTAAGAAGAGTAGTGGGTCTCAATCCACTTCCGGTAGATGCCGCTGGTCACGTCGCGAACCCATTCTTCATTTTCCAGGTACCACCGCACCGTCTTCCGAATTGCGCTCTCAAATGTTTCCAGCGGACGCCACCCCAGTTCCCGCTCAATCTTAGTCGCGTCCATGGCGTAACGCCGGTCGTGTCCCGGACGGTCCTTCACAAATATAATCAGCCCGCGGCGTGGCGTCCCGCGCTTTCCCGCTATCCCATCCACAAGGTCGCAGATCGTCTCTACGATCTCGATATTCCGCTTCTCATTCCAGCCGCCAATGTTATAGGTCTGCCCAACCCGTCCCCGGGCGAGCACTTGTGCAATCGCTTCGCAGTGATCCTCCACGTAAAGCCAGTCGCGAACGTTCTGCCCGTCGCCGTAAACCGGCAGCGGCTTGCCATCGAGCGCGTTCAGGATCACCAGCGGTATCAATTTTTCCGGGAACTGAAATCGCCCGTAATTATTCGAGCAATTCGTGGTCAGAACCGGCAGCCCGTAGGTGTGATGATAAGCCCGAACAAAATGGTCCGACGCAGCCTTCGACGCCGCGTAAGGACTATTAGGCGCATATGCAGTTGTCTCAGAAAAGGGAGTATCTTGAGGCTCCAGCGAACCATACACTTCATCCGTGGAAACATGCAGAAATCGAAACTCGATTTTCTCCCGCTCCCCCAACCCTCCCCAATATGCGCGCACTTCCTCCAGCAGCGCGAAAGTCCCGTCCACATTCGTGCGAATGAAATCATCCGGCCCGCGGATCGAGCGGTCCACATGGCTCTCAGCGGCAAAATGCACAATCGCCCGCGGCTTGCGGCGTTCCAGCAGTCCGCGCACCATGCTCCGGTCCGCAATGTCGCCGTGCACAAACTCATATCGCCGTTCGTTTGAAACGGTTCCCAGATTGTTCAGATTTCCGGCGTACGTGAGTTTGTCCAGGTTTACAACGGCAGCGGAATCCCGCTCCATCCTCTGCAGAATGAAGTTGGATCCGATAAATCCTGCCCCGCCTGTGACGAGGATCGTGTTTTCCATATGGTCGAACATACCTCGACAGACAACCGCGATCGCCCGCCACACCCTCGCCCGCGAACGAACCTCAATTGTAAACAAAAAGGACGGGATTCACCCCGTCCTCTTGTTGCTGCATTCGGTTTGTGTGCGACCTACGTGTTTGCCAGAGTATGTTTGCCGAAGTATGTTCGCCGAAGTACGTTTCGTCCCGGTTACGCGCTGGCTCCCTTTTCTGCCTGACGCTGCCCCGTCCGCGCAACAGCTGCGACACGACCCACCGGCCGTCTCGCCCCAGTCTCCGCCAACTCCCAGCCCATCATTTCGAAATACACCCGCTCGATCTCCTTAGCGATTTGCGGCCATTGATAATGTTCGCGCATGCGTCGTTTCGCCGCCTGTCCCGCGGCCTCGCGCACTGCAGGGTTCGCAATCAGAAATCGCAGCCGGTCCGCCAGATCCCGGAAAGTCAATCCCGCGTCCTCCACAGCTTCCCGATTCTCCGCAACGTCGCTGCTCAGCACGCACAGCCCGGCGCCCATCGCATCGAGCAGGGCCAGCAACAATCCCTCCAGATCAGAGGGCAAGACGAATATCATGGCACTGGTCAGCAACTCATCCAGAGCCTCGCCCGAAACCCAGTCCAGCATCTTGATCCGCTCGCCTGCATGAGTCTGCAGCTCGCGTGAACAATCATCGCAGTAGCTCGCACCCCCGGCCATTACGTGCTTCACGTCGGTGTCTAACTTCTCGTATGCCTCCACTGGCAAATGGCAGCCCTTCTCCGGAGAAAACGTCCCCAGAACCAAAATGTATCTCCCCGGCTCCAGGCCCCAATCAAAGATCTTGTCCGGCACTCACCACTCCCGCAGCACGCCCCCATTTGGCACGTAAGAGGTCTCCGCCCCCATAGCCTCCTCGGTAATGTTTCCGCAACGCCTGGGATACCACCATCGTGTGGCTGGGCAAGCTCACCGCCGCTCGCTCTCCCAGCCGCAGAACTGCCGAGGCGATGCGCCCCCACTTTTTCTGTTGCCAGTCGAGGCCCTGCACCGTTACCACGGTTTTCTTTCCCGCGAGCCGCGGAATAAACGAAAACAACGCCGGCCCCAGCGCATGGTAGTGAACCACGTCGCAAGGCTGAACCAGAACATGGAGCGTGCTCAGAAACGTATGCACCAGCGTTTCCAGATGCTTGGACCGGATCGTCGGCAGCCGCACTACCTCCACCCCATTGTGCTGTTTCCCCGGCGGCGTGAAGTAGCTCCGGCAATACGCTGTCACGTGGTGCCCCATTCCCGTCAATCTTTTTCCAATCTCTTCGTAATAAGTTTCAATGCCGCTGTATTTCGAAACCACACCTCGTCCGCCGATAAATGCCACGCGGAGCATCGGTTTCTGAAAAGTTGCCGGGGGAGCGTCAACTGCGCCACCCAGGGTTGGAATAAAGACAAGGCGCTGCAAAGGAACAAAGCCGCTTCTTCCCCTTGGCGGTGTCCCAGCTCCTGCGCTCGCCTTCACCGGGGCGGTCCTTCGAGTCCTTCTGTGTTTCGGCGCACCTCCCGCCCGTTTCTTCGCGTCGATCACACGCTCATACAGTCCAACCAACGCCTCGTAATGCGCCTCCGGCGTATATTTTCGGCGCACCTGCTCCCAGGCCGCCCGTCCCATTTGTTCCGCGAGTTCCGGCTGCGAACTGAGAAACCGGATGGCCGACGCCAGCTGCTCCACACCGCCCGTCCGGTACAGGAGCCCGGTCTTGCCCGCCTGCACCAGTCCCCGCCGCGATCCGTCGCCAACATTCCAGCCAAGGTCATAGTGCTCTCCCTGAATCACTCCGTCAGCATCGCCAGCCAGATGGCCTCCATGCGCCGCGTTCCTCTCTCCCACCCCCGCAGTCTCCAAAGTTTTACTGGTCGAGTCCTACGACCGCGACCTCGTAGTCAGCGCCTTCCGCTCCGTAGCCCGCGGCATCTTCTGCAGCTCCGACACGCATTTCCGCCTGCTCTGCCGCTGCATTCAACGCGTAGCCAGCGGACAAATCTGGGCCAACACTGAACAAATGACTTTCCTCCTGGACCTGATCTCCGAAGTCCCATCCCTCCGCGTCCTGAACTCCGTAGGCCACCAGCTCCTAACCCCGCGCGAAGAACAAGTCGTAGTCGTCGTCGCCGAAGGCCTAAGCAACCGCGACACCGCCCGCGAACTAAATCTGAGCGAACACACCATCAAGAAATATCTCTTCCGCATCTTCGACAAGCTAGGCATCTCCTCCCGAGTCGAGCTAGTCCTCTACGCCGTCAACCACGGCGGCCCTCTCCCAGCCGAATGGCTAGCCGGAGCGACCCACGCCATCTCGGACTCTTAATCGTTCCGAAGGAACTTGAATTCCAAATGCCAATGTGGGGACAGCCGCCTCGGCTATCCCGCCGAGCACAGCGAGGCGACCCGGCACGAGCTGGGGGAGCAGCTCTTCGAGGTCCGTGGGAACTGAACGGTGGCACAGGCCTTCAGGCCTGCGTGAACAGGTATCAGAGCAGTCAGGGCTTCAGCCCTGAGGTAAACACGACAATTGAAAACCATCCCCCACCCCTGTATAAATCCCAAGACGGACCAAGTGCCCGACGCCCCCTCCACTCCCGGCTCCACTCCCCAACCCCGCGGCCCCACCATCATCGCCGCCGGCCTGCTCCTGGCCGCTCTAGCCGTGGTAGTCCTCTATACCAGCCGCCGAGCTTTCCTAAGCCCGGCAGCGATGGTGGTAGTAGCCGCCATCGGAGTGGCCGCTCTCCTGCTCCAACGCCGCCTCCGTCCCGATCTTCGCCCCGATCTCGGCCCCGGCGCGCAATCCTCGACCGCGCAAGCATCCCCGACCCGCTCACCACTCCACCTAAACGCCGCAGGCGTAGTCTTCGCCATAGCGGCCGTCTTCGCCGACGTCCTCCACCTAAACCCAGCCCTGATGCTGATCACCGCACTCGCCGCCGTAATCTCCTTCGCAATCAGCGCCGTAATAGTCCTAAAATCCCTCCGCACCCGCCGCCCCTGAATCGCGTCCGGACGCTGTCTTTCGCAAGAATGTTCGAGTCGGAACATTAAAGTGGTTTACCGGAACACTGTGGAAAACTCGGAAATCTCGGAAAACCACCTTAAAGCCATAGTTGGTCGGCTGCAGGTGCCTGGCAGGGTTAGGGTTAGACAAGTGCCGATATATCGGCACGATAATCGTGGGGGGCGAATGAAAAGCGGGGAAAATGGCCGCTCGAGGCTGGCACTCGCCCACGCTGAGTGCTAATTGGCGCTATTTGCCGGATGCCAGCGACGAGAGGCCCGGGAAGGGCACGACTTCAGTCGTGCCGCAAGCCCGCCAAGAAACGGAGCCCAGAAGCGGCGAAAGAATGCAGCCCACGGCGCAAGCCGTGGGTAAAGAGCAGGAGAGGATAACCCAGCCCCGTAGGGGCGAAAGAAATACCCCCTGTAAGCGAGCCACCACAAACCGAGGGCGGCCATTCTTCGCGCACTTTGCGAAGAGCGGGATTCCACAGCCCCACTCCCTTTGAGGACTTGGAAAGCGCCACGACCGGGAAAGGCCACGACTCCAGTCGTGCCACAAGCCGACCGCCACGAACCCATGCAGTACCGTGGAAGATCGGCGATTAAGCGCCGCGTAAAGCGCCCCAAAAGGAACCGGGCTTCAGCCCCCGTGAACGTTCCTCTCCAGCCCCGGCACCCAAGGAATTTCTTCAACGATCGCGCAGGCCCATCACTTCCCAAGCAAAAACTCTGACCGACTGATGCACCGGATGCACCAAACCATCCCGCCGACACTCCACACGCGCCGAGAGCTCAATGCGCGCAACGTATTCTGCAACCGCCTCGAACGACTCAATTAACGGAGTTAGATTGACACTGGCGGGCAAGTGCTCATACCCGATGACAACGACGGTCTTCCGTTCTGGGCACTGAATTCTCGCCAATTTGTAGCAATCCCCGATTGTGCTCACATTCCCCTCATAGGGATGTAGCAGATTGACCGACCAGTTCTCTGCTTCGCGGCCGTTATCTCCGAATGGACGCGCAATCTTGAACTCCATCGCCCATTCGTTAGGGATAAGCAGATCGGGGGTTCGTTTTGTTCGTACAGCTCCCTGGTACCTAGGAAATCCGTTTAGATACTCTGCGATGAGCTTGACCAGTTGCGGTTCGCCATAAGGCCCAATCCCGGGCTGAAACGCGCGGAACGGTATGCGCTGGGCATCAATTTTGGCCAAGCCATCGGCAATATCGGCAATCGTGTCTTCCAATTTCATCTTGAAACGAAACAGCAGAGGGTCACGGTATGCCGTGACCCCCCGATCGCGATTTCCAAGATGTCGACCTAACCTCCTTACAACAATCCTACGAGCACCCGCTCGTGCTCCCACAACTCCCGCACCGATAGCAGCTCCCATTCCGAGTCATGATGCTGCCGCAGAAGCTGCACGTAGGGGCGTCGCCCAGGTCGACGATGCCGGCCAGCTGGTCGGCCGCGTGTACCGAACCAGTCCTGAGTCCTGAGTCGCGGGCCGCGAGCGACTCCTGTGCAACCGTTCCCTCGGGACTCAAGGCTCGGGACTCGGGACTCGGCTTCGGCCGCAGATTCTCAAACAAAAACTGCTGCTGCCCGGTCAGGAACCGCAACTGCAGCCAGCGGAAGATGTAGTCCATGATCGACTTGGCAAACCCGATGTCGGGATTGCTGGTCCACCCGCTAGGCTCAAACCGGGTATGCGCAAACTTCTCGCACAGCAGCTTCAGCGGCACCCCATGCTGCAGCGCAATCGAGGTGGCCAGCGCGAAGCTATCCATCAGCCCCGAGACCGTCGAGCCTTCCTTGGCCATGGTGATGAACAGCTCGCCCGGCTCCCCGTCCGGATAGAGCCCGACGGTGATGTAGCCCTCATGCCCTCCAATGTTGAACTTGTGCGTGATCGAAGCGCGTTCCTCCTGCAGCTTGTGCCGCACTGCGCGAGGAGGCGCATTCAAGTTGTCTTCCTGTGGCGCGGCCGCCCCCGGCCGCGGGTCATCTTTACTGGAGTTGGCAGTCTTAGTCCCAGCCGCCGAAAGCGGCTGCGACTTCTTGCACCCATCCCGATAAACGGCGACGGCCTTTAGGCCAAGCTTCCAAGCCTGAAGATAAGCCTCCGCGATGTCTTCAACCGAAGCATTCTCCGGAAGATTGACCGTCTTCGATATAGCCCCCGAGATAAAAGGCTGCGCAGCAGCCATCATCCGCAAATGCCCCATGTAAGCAATCGACCGAGTCCCCTTAGCCGGCTTGAATGAGCAATCGAACACGGCCAGATGATCGTCCTTAACATGCGGCGCCCCTTCGATGGTGCCCGTAGCATCAATGTAACTAACAATCGCATTCGCCTGATCATGATCGTACCCAAGCTTGAACAAAGCAGTAGGCACAGTCTGATTAACAATCTTGATCATCCCTCCGCCAACCAGCTTCTTGTACTTAACCAGCGCCAGATCCGGCTCCACACCAGTAGTGTCACAGTCCATCATGAAGCCTATTGTGCCTGTTGGGGCTAATACTGTTACTTGGCTGTTTCTGTAGCCGTGTTTTTCGCCGTGGGCCAGGGCTTCGTCCCAGCATTGTTTGCTGGATTCGTAGAGAGTGCTTGGGACGTTGTTTTTATTTATGTTGTTTACGCTGGCGCGGTGCATTCGGATTACGTCGAGGAATGGTTCGCGGTTTATGTACCAGCCGGGGCAGGCTCCGCCGGGCATGTTGCTGGCTTCGGTTATGCCTAGGCGCGTGGCTACTGTGTCGGTCGCTGGCGTTAATGGCTGGCATTGTTCGGCTATCTTGCTTGACTGCAGATATGCTTCGCCGCACATGATTGCGGTTACGCAGGCGGCGTAGTCGCGGCCGGCGTCGGAGTCGTAGGGCAGGCCTGCGGCCATCAACAGTGCGCCTAGATTTGCATAGCCTAAGCCTAGCGGGCGGTAGTCGTGGGAGTTGCGCATGATCATTTCTGTTGGATATCCCGCGTTGTCGACCAGAATTTCCTGCGCGGTGATTAACACGTTTACTGCGTGGCGGTAAGCCTCGACGTCGAACGTGCCGTTGGGCGCGAACTTCAGCAAGTTCAAGCTGGCCAGGTTGCAGGCTGAATCGTCTAAGAACATGTATTCGCTGCACGGGTTGCTGGCATTGATTCTCGCGGTGTTCTTCGAAGTGTGCCAGCGATTTGTAGTGGTGTCGTATTGCATGCCGGGATCGCCACAATGCCAGGTGGCTTCGGAAAGCTTCTTCAACAGGTCTTTGGCTTTGTAGGTTTTCATTACGCTGCCGTCCTGCACCTTCTTGGTGGAGAAGTCGGTATCGCGGACTACGGCGTACATGAAGTCGTCGGTTACGCGAACGCTGTTGTTGGCATTCTGGAAGAAGATGGAAGAGTAGGCGTCGGAATCGGGATGCGAGCCGTCGTATCCCTGGGCGACCAGAGCGTGCGCCTTCGCCTCTTCTTTCTGTTTGCACTCGATGAACTCTACGATGTCGGGATGGTCTACGTTGAGGATGACCATCTTCGCGGCGCGCCTGGTTTTGCCCCCGGACTTGATTACTCCGGCGAAGGCGTCGAAACCTTTCATGAAGCTTAGCGGGCCGCTGGCCGTGCCTCCTCCGCTGAGACCTTCGGTTGACGAGCGCAGCGGGGAGAGATTGGTTCCTGTGCCTGAGCCCCACTTGAAGAGCATGCCTTCCGTTTTCGCCAGAGTGAGGATGGAATCCAGCGAATCTTTTACCGAGTTAATGAAACATGCCGAGCATTGCGGCTTGCTGTAGCCGGTGATGCCGAACTCGACTTGCTGGGTCTGGGGATTCCAGTGCCAGTTGCGGGCGTCGGAATTGGGCTCGATGCGGTCGCAGCCTACGTTAAACCAGACGGGAGAGTTAAAGGCTGCGTATTGGCGGACGAGGATGTGGACCAGCTCGTCGTGGAACGTGGCGCCGTCTTCCGGTGTCTTGAAATAGCCCTGGGCTAGTCCCCAGTTGCGGATGGTTTCGGCCACGCGGGTTACGAGCTGGCGGACTCCGGTCTCGCGCTCCGGGGTGCCTACCTTGCCGTGCAGGTATTTGGAGGCCACGATGTTGGTGGCGGTCATGGACCAGTCTTTGGGGACTTCGACGTCTTTCTGTTCGAAGATCACGTTGCCTTGAGCGTCGGTGATCTGGGCGAGGCGGCGATCCCATTCGAGTTCGTCGTAGGGGGAGACGCCGGGCTTGGTGAAGAGGCGGCGGAAGGACAGGCCGGGAGCGGTCTTCTTGGTCTGGGTGGATGTGGGCACGGAGACAGTAGTGGTTTTGACCTCGGGCATTGCTTTCTCCATTATTAGTTAGATTCTATCTAGCTTGACCCGATTCGGCGTCCCTTTGGGGGTGGATGCGGGAATTGGGTTGTGCCCGAACGGGAATTTGTTCGGGATGTTACGGTTCTTGTAAAGAGCTTTTCTTTCGCCCTCTTTGGGGCTGTGCAGGGGCTGAAGCCCCCGGATCGTTTTTTTCTTCTTACGTGGCGCTTACTCGCCGCTCTTCAACGGTGCTGCTTGTGTCTGTCGTGCTCGATACTTCTGAAACCTCAGGGGCTAAAGCCCAACATAACTGCCTGCCCTTAACGCAGGGCTGAAGGCCTGCTCCACCCGGTCGAAAACTCCTTCGACCGGTGGATTGTCCCTTCGGCTTAGAAGCCGGAGGGTAGGGGATCAGGACAGTGAAGATTTTTGTTGGCTCCGGAATCCAGATTCGGGGATGGGGCTGCCGAATCAGTTTCTGGGCTGGTTTCGATTGCTTGAACTGGAGTTCGAGCGGTGTTGGCACTGTCGGACAGGAGTGTCCGGCCTAGGCGAGCCGTGCTCACATCTGTCAGTTCCAGCGACGACTGGAAGTCGATGCCGATGCCACTCGCTTTTTCGGCGGAGGAGAGCATCCACTGGTTTAAGGCGGCGCAGATGTTGCGGCGCTGGGTCTGGTCTTCAATGACTACGAAGCGCAGGAAGCAGCGTCCGGAGGCGAGGCGGGCGCGCATGGGGTTTACGCAGGTGAACATGCGGTCGAGGGTGAAGGCCATGTCGTCGTCTTCGGAGAACTGGAGGACGGCGAGCATGCGTTTAGAGGCGATGGGATCGGTGCCGTCCCTTCGGGACTCTGTTCCCGGCTGCGAGCCTACCCCGGACTTACGTCTGGGGCTATCATATGCCGCCCCTTCGGGGCTGGACCTTGGAGCTTCAGGCGCTGCTTCTCGACTACGCAGCAATCCGTCTTCAGGCTTGGCCGCCGTCAGTCCTAAGTCCATGATTTCTTCGGCCAGGGCGAAGATGCCGGGCTTGCTGGGAACCACCAGTAAGCTGTGGGTGGAATCGCAACGGAACCAGCGCGACCATTGCAGGCGGCGGGGGTCCACTGGGCGGTCGAGGCCGTGCCGGGCCAAGGAATCGGCGACGAGTCGAGTTAAAGCTTCCATCCAGGGCTCCTAAAAACCGGCTTCGAGCTTCGGCTTTTGGGCTTCGGCCAAAAGTCGAAATACGTTCCGGCTTGAGACAAGTTCTTACTGACTGATTTAGTCGGCCCCCCGGGGGAGGATCGGGGGAACGGCCACCGCACTTTCCATGCACTTCCGAAGTACCGACTTTCGGCCTTCGGCTGGCGAGACCTATTTGTTATCTTATATTTACAGGTAGCGTCCGGTCACCTCTGGCCGGACGCCCGCCCGTAAATCCTTCCTGACAGTGCCCCTCACCTTGCGCCGGCCCCGTTCCCGCGAGACCGGCTTTAAAGGGCTATGGGAATGCAAAGTTACTCCCGCTTATTGTGCCTGTCAAGAGGGAAACACCACAGGTTGTATCCTCAACAATGACGGCCTTGGTGCGGGGGTGAGGAATTCATTTGGGATTCGTTTTCCACAAAGGGAATTCATCGTGCGTTCATAAAGGTAGAGGCGAGGGGCCAGTAGCCAATGGCCAGTAAAAACCCACTGAACCCGGCGGCTGGGAAGGCTGCTTACAGGGAGCGCAGGCTGGGGCTGGTGTTGGGGGGGCGAGCGGTGCGGTAGGGTTGGGGCGATTTGCGGGCCAGGTGCGGCGGGAACGAGGGTATGGACGGAGTTTCGGGCTCCTCCAGAATCTGGCCGGAGAGCAAGGGTACGTAGATATCCTCGAAGATTTGGCGAGGCGCTATTCGAAGAACGCCGTCGGAGGATTCCACTAAGTAGTCGCCCTTGCGACCGGAGTGTTGCCGGCCGAGAACGTCGGCGAAGGTAAGGCTGGTGTTCAGCTGTTTGGCTTTGACCAGAAACCGTGTGCGATAAGTGATCCATGGGTTCATTGCTTTCATGCGCTTGGTTCAGTTCTCAGTTCTCAGTTCTCGGTTGTCAGTTTTCAGTATTCGATTACGAATGGTGATGGTTGATTGCTGATCGGCAGCCGGTCAGTTCCCGTCTTCGACCGATTTCCCGATTCATTTCGTTGAGAGGGCGAGAGTGAATGTACGAGCGAAAGGGCGCGCGGTCAATTCAGTATTTTTGGTGCAGTTGAGGAAAATAGTAGCCACGGATTTTTGGGGATCGGCACGGATGGAAGGCCTCCTGGAAAATATGGTGCTAAGCCGCGCTGAGGGCTTAGGTTCTTTATGTGGGAGAGTGTCGAGCGGAGTTTTTTGGGAGATGGGAGCAGGGGATTGTTCACAGGGGTTGCACAGGAAATGCAGAAAGACGGTGGTCGGTGGCTAGTGGTCGGTGGCCAGTCTTTGGTTCCGTTAGGAGAGACTGATGGGTATAAGGTGCACGGGCTTTAGAAGAATTTTCTTCGGGGGTTTTCTGTAGAGAGATTGCGTGGCCGGGAAACGGTTAGTGGAGTCAGTCACTTGAGGAAGGCGGAGAACGGAGACGTCCTTGCTATTAGGGGCGGTATAGGAGCCAATTCTCTTACTGGAGGAATCATGACAACGGATCCGGTTTGTGGAATGAGAGTGGACGAGAGGAAGTCGGAAATCCAGGCGCAGTTTGCGGGACGGAAATATTTTTTCTGCTCGGAAGAATGCAGGAAAGAGTTCGAAGCTGATCCTGGCGAATATGTGGAGATGGCAGCGGCTTAAGAGCTGTTGTTAGTCACAGCCAAGACAAAGGCCTCGGCGCTGGTATGGCGCCGGGGCCTTTGTTGTTGCTTGGCGGGACAGTCGAGGCGGTTGTCCCCACAATGAGCCGGGAGAATGCCTTGAGATTGCCGAGATTGTGCCGGAGAGGTAGGGCTCCTTCGACTGCGTGGCCGCTTCGCTTTGCGAAGCGGCCACTATGCTCAGGATGAGAGGCCAGTTTTAGCGTCCGGCCAGGGCCGGTTCGTGGACGGCCTTGCCTGATTTGTAGGCTTCGTAACGGGCGTTTACTTCATCCCAGTTGATTACGTTCCACCAGGCGGCCAGGTATTCCGGACGGCGGTTGTTGTATTTCAGGTAGTAGGCGTGCTCCCAGACGTCGTTGCCGAAGATGGGGTAGTGGCCTACGGAGATTGGGCTGTCCTGATTGGGCGTGGACATGATGTGAACGTCGCCTTTGGCGCCGGCTAGCCAGACCCATCCCGAGCCGAATTGTTTTACGCCGGCGTCGTTGAATTTGGTTTGGAAATCTTTGAAGGTGCCGAATGTTTTGGTGATGGCCTGGGCGATGGGGCCGGTGGGATCGCCTCCGCCTTTGGGCTTCATGATTTTCCAGAACATGGAGTGGTTGACGTGGCCGCCGCCGTTGTTGCGGACGGCGCCGCGAATGTCTTCAGGGATGGAGTTGAGGTCGCGGATTAGATCTTCGGCGCTTTTCTTGGATAGTTCGGGATGTTTTTCCAGGGCGGCGTTTAGATTTTTTACGTAGGTGGCATGATGCATGTCGTGGTGCAGAGTCATTGTTTGCTTGTCGATGAAAGGTTCGAGAGCTGCGTAGTCATAAGGCAGGGGCGGTAGTTCGTGAGCCATGATTTTTCCTCCAGAGTTCTTATTGTACTGATGACTGGGCCGCGGGTGTGGTTGCGAAGAGATTTTTCACCCGAGAGGTGACACAGAATTACCGGGGCTAAAGCCAACTGTTGAGAGGAACCCCTGACGCGGCGCTTAAGCGCCGCTCTTCCACGGTTGCGCGTGCGGCAAGGGCGCTACACGGTGATGGGCGCTACATGCGGACGCCTCGCTGCGCTTGGCTGGACGGCCGAGGCGGCCGTCCCCACACAATCCCAAGTTGGGGCCGTCGCACGCAATGCTAGTTGGTGGGTGGGCCCAGGATTTCGCGGACTTTGCGGGTTAGGCTTTGGAGGGTGAAGGGTTTTTGCAGGAAAGTTTTTTGGCTGTCAGCGGCGGCGGTGCTGGGGAAAGCGTCCTGGGCGTAGCCGGAGAGGTAGAGGACTTTGAGACCGGGGCGCGCGGGCTGGAGTTGCTGGACTAGTTCGTGGCCGTTGAGACCGGGCATGACTACGTCGGTGATGACTAGGTGGATGGGATCGGCGTGGGCTGCGGCGAGGGTTAGTGCGTCTCCGCCGTTGGCGGCTTCGAGGACGCGATAGCCGCGGGATTCGAGAGTTTCGCGGACTAGCTGGCGGACAGAATCTTCGTCCTCGACTAGGAGGACGGTTTCGGTTCCGCCGACTGCGGCCAGAGCTACGGGAGTGGCGCCGATGGCGTCGGAGGGTTCGTCGACTCGCGGGAAATAGATGGTGAAGACAGTGCCGCGGGCGGGTTCGCTCTGGACGAAGACGTAGCCGCCACTTTGTTTGATGATGCCGTAGACGGTGGAAAGTCCGAGGCCGGTGCCTTTGCCTTTTTCTTTGGTGGTGAAGAAAGGCTCGAAGATGCGGGCCTGGGTTTCGCGGTCCATGCCTTCGCCGTTGTCGCTGACGGAGATCATTACGTAGGGACCGTTCTTGATGAAAGTGTTTTCGGGGCGGTAGGCATCGTCGAGGTTGACGCTGGCGGTGCGAATGCAGATTTTGCCACCGTTGGGCATGGCGTCTTTGGCGTTGACCACCAGGTTCATGATGACTTGCTCGAGCTGGCCGGCATCGGCGCGGGTGCAGCCGACGGCGGGCGCGAGGTTGGTGGTGAGTTCGATATCTTCGCCGATAAGGGGGCGGAGGAGACGCTCCATGTCGGCGACGATGGCGTTGACGTCGATGACTTTGAGTTCGAGAAGCTGTTTGCGGCTGAAGGCGAGGAGCTGGCGAGTTAAGCTGGTGGCACGGTCGGAGGCTTGCTGAATGGCTTCGGCTTTGGAGTGCAGAGGGTGTCCGATCGTGATCTGGCCGAGCAGGACTTCGGTGTATCCGCTGATGACCATGAGGAGATTGTTGAAGTCGTGGGCGATGCCGCCGGCGAGGCGGCCGACGGCTTCCATTTTCTGGGCTTGGCGGAACTGGTCTTCGAGGACGCGGCGCTCAGTGATGTCTTCGGCGATGGCTTCGAGAACGTCGGTGGGTTCATCGCTGGCAACGGCACGGCCGCTGATGCGGACGGTGATGATGGCGGCATCTTTGCGCTTCCAGCGAACTTCGAAACCGTCCATGCGTCCGGAGCGGCGAAATTCGTCGACCAGGCGGCTGTATTCGGCGGGGTCGACGAAGACGTCTTTTTGCGGATCGAGGGACAGGACATCGTGAGCGGAACTGTAACCTAGCATTCCGATGAGAGCGGGATTGACGTCGAGAAAATGGCCATCGAGGCTGGAACGGTAAATTCCGTAGACGGCGGTTTGCACCAGGGAGCGGTAGCAGAGTTCGGAGCGGCGCAAGGACTGCTCGTTGCGCTTGCGGTCGATGGCGGCGGCTAATTGCTGCGAGATGAGGGCGAGGACATCCTGATCGCGCTCACGGAAGCGGGTGTTTTTTGAGTAGCTTTTGAGTATGACGGCGCCCAAAATGTGGTGGTTGACCTTGAGCGGAACGCCGAGCCAGTGGAGCGGCGGTGGAGCGCCGAGTTTGATTTTTCCGCGCTGCTGCATTTCGTGCGCGAGTCGGGGAGTGCAGAGCAGAGGCTCGCCGGTTCGCAGGACGTATTCCACCAGGCCGGAGGCCAGCTTTGCGGGAGCGGGAGCGGACTCCTGCTCGTCGACGAAGTAGGGGAAACTGACGAGTTGCGATTCCGCATCGTGGAGGGCGATGGAGAAATTGCGGGCGGACATGAGTTCATCGACAATGCCGTGGATGGCGGCGAAGAACTGCTGGAGATCCTGGGTGGCGCTGGCCTTTTCGGCAATGCGATAGAGGGCGGAGCTGAGAGCTTCGGCGCGTTTGCGCTCGGAGATGTCGCGATAGATGGCGTAGAAGGCGACGGTCTGGCCGTCGATGATCAAAGGAGCTGAGGAGACGGAAACGTCGAGCAGGGTGCCGTCCTTGGCAAGGCGCTGGGTTTCGAGAGTGATGTGCTCGCCGCGCTCGAGACATTGCATGATCCATTCGGCTTCGGCGGCGCGATCGGGAGGGAAGATGAGCTGGTTGACTGGCTTGCCCAGGACCTGTGCTGCGGAGTGGCCGAAGAGGCGCTGGAATTCCTGGTTGACGCATTGCCCGCGGAATGATGCGTCAACGATGACGAGAGGGTCAGGCGAGTTCTGAAAAAGTTGTTCGAGATATTGGCGACGGGTATTGAGAACTTCGTCGGAGCTGATTTTCCTCGGATTCTTTTCTTTGGAATTGGCTTTTCCGGAACTTTCCGCGGGATTCTTTTCTAGGGAACTCTTTTCTGCGGAACTCCAGGAAAGAGAAAATGGCTGCGCAACGGGGTTGGGGACGGCGGGTGGGACGAACGTGGGTGGGGCTCCGTGCTCGAGCGCCTGACGCAGACGCTTGGCACGTACCAGTTCCCGCGACTGCGGCACACGGGTGACACGATCACCCATCTTGAAGTTCCCCCCTCTGGAACCCAGCCATGGGCATGGTAGAACGCGGAAGGGTTACGGGAAAGTTACTGGGGTAATTTGAAGGAAGTGGTCAGTAGCCAGTGGTTAGTGGCCGGTAAGAACCTGATTGAGCCGCGGTTTGCCGTACCGATCACTGACCACTGGCCACTGCTTTAGATTTTGCTGGCTAGCATTTCGCAGACGCGGCGGATCATTTGGCGCTGGATGTCGTTGAGGGTTAGGAACTCGAAGCCATAGCGCAGGCCCTGGCGGTAACGAACAATGGCGCGGACTTTCAAGGGGTAGGGACTGAGGGGCAGAGGAATCTCGAGGGAAACGATTTCGCCGCTTTCGAGTTCGCCGGTGAGGGTGGCGCCGATGCCGTCCTGACCGAGTTCGGTGGAGCGTCCCCAGCAAGAGCGGAATTCGCCGTCCTGAAACATGCGAACCTGCATGCGGGCGTCGAGGGCAAAGCGGGGGAAACGGCGAGCGTGGGCGCCGGCGGGCGTGGCCGGCTTAGTGGGTTCGAGTTTTTTGCCCGGAGAAGCCATAGAGTCGGTGGCCAGTCAAGAAGTCTTCGTTTCTGTTTCTGGCCACCGATCACTGATCACTGACCACTGACCACTGTTCACTGGCCACTTTCTTTAGTTTCCGTGTAACAGGTAGCCGGGTTCCAGAGGGAGTTTGCCTGCTACCTTGATTACGGCGACGCTGCTGTTGATCGAGTACACATCCACGATGCCAACGGCTCCCGGGATCGACGCCACCTTGTTGACCAGGTCTTCGTCGGAGGTGGCGATGACGAACGGAGGATGGCTGGGGTGGGCCTGATTGGAGGCCACGATGAGGCTGTCGACCTCGGCGGCGGACATGCCATAAAGCTTTTCGATCACAACCTTCATTTCAGGCGCGGACGGCGCGCGCAGGACGAAGGTGACCGATCTGCCGTCAGGCCAGCGGCTGGTCTGAGCTTTGCAGACCCTGACCAGGTCAGCGAGGGTGACGGCGCTCTCCGTGTTCGCTTTGTTGGCGACGAGGGCAAGATCCCGCGCCGACGCCAGAGAGGCGCTGATGAGTACAAATACAAATATGGAACCGCGCACAAGGCGTTGGCAGAGCAATCTTCGTCTCCTGCAGATAAGGACCTGTAGGGTGATTGTGCGCGAAGGGTGGGTACCGATTAAAGGTAACTAAGGTCACGAGACGGGTAGGGGTGGGAAATTTGCCGGTGCGGGCTTCGAGAAGATGCTGCAAAGAAAAAACGGGCGCGGCTGCAAGCCGCACCCGTGATTCGTTGGTTATGGTCAGCGAGCTATTTCTTCTTCTTCAGAGCCCCGTGCGCCGTGACGGCTGGCCGAACCATGGAGAAGGCAGGCTGTATCGCGCCCACGGACCCGGAAGCGTTCTGCTGTTGAAGCGTTCCGACGCCGCCCTGGTCCGTATCGGTCTCGATGAAGATCAGGGTTGAGTCGTTCACTGCATAGAACTCGAGGGTCAACGCGCCGACGCCGTTCGTGTTGTTGTTTACCTGCAGGTCCGGGAACGAGATGGTGCCGCGCCCGTTAGCGTTGTTGGTATAGGTTGGCGGGGTTGAGTTGCTGCCATTGAGTTGCGCGTTGGAAATGAGACCGCCGGTCGAGCCGTTATTATTCGCATCGTATAGACCGCTCGAGAAGCCACCGCTGGAGTTGGTGACGAACTCGGCGATCATGTCGACTTCGCCATTGGCGTTGGCACCGGTGAGGTTCATCCCAAAACCTTGCGATGAGGCAAGGGAAGTGGAGGTCTGCGGGTAGGCAGCGCCCGCCTCGATTCCACCCTGGCCATCGGCTTCCAGAAGAAAGACGCCGCCGTTGTAGGGATACGCCGCAAAAGTGAAGTCGCCGGTGACCAGCTCCTGGTCACTCGGTATTACGTTGTAAATGCCGGTCAGTGTGAGCGAAGTGCGTGCGCCGGCGGAGCTGTAGCTGCCGCCTACGCTAGGTGCGGTTTCCAGCGTGCCAGCTGCGTTGACATCCTGAACGCCGTTGCTGATGACGCCTCCCTGGGCAGTAAACAAGCCTCCAGTCTCCAGCGGCAGCTGGGTAGGGCTTTCGCTGTCGATGTTGGCACCGATGGGGCCACCCGTCATGGTGAAAACGACCTGGCCGGAGGGAAACGCGGTTTGCCCAGTGGAAACAAAGGCGTCGCCGACAAGCAGGTACCCTGACGTGTCCGTCTCAATCAACTTGAGGTGAGTCGCATCAACCACCCAGACATCGAAGGTTAGCGCGCCAAGAGCGCCGGCCCCCGAGCCAGCCAGTTCGGCTGTCCCCGGCGACCCGGCGGTGACGGCACTAGGGCTCACCAAGCTAACGTCTGTCAGATTGGAGGAGTTGCCGTTGTCGTTGAAATCTTCCGTACCGGTGGCGTTGCCGTTAGCATCGAGAGTGACCGAGCCCACGGCGCCCAGCGGGTTGGAGTCGGGGTCTACCCCATTCAATGCGAAGGAATAGGAACCCACGAGTGCGCTCTGGCCGACGCCAGCAGTCTGCAGATTAATGGTGCCGCTGCCGGTTCCGTTGCTGTCGAACCGGGTGATCAGACCGCCCGAGGGGGATGACAGAACGAAATCG
>Ga0209420_1000160_pt1 | contig 41967 bp, 34 predicted proteins | sample BlaSpr_A8_OM1_O1_FD_187972 | JGI IMG/M metagenome (GOLD analysis project Ga0209420, IMG submission 187972) | Forest soil microbial communities from Thunder Bay, Ontario, Canada - Black Spruce, Ontario site 2_A8_OM1_O1 (SPAdes) (version 2) | ecosystem: Environmental > Terrestrial > Soil > Boreal...
AAACGTGGCGCCAGCGCGCCAACGCGTTCCCGCGCCCCGCGGATGCGCCGGTCGAGCTCCTCGACAATCTCTATCGCCCGCCGGAACCTGGCCTCGAGCACATCGACGTCGATTATCCCCGCGTCAAGCTCGGCGATGATCTCGTCCAGCTCGCTCGACGCGGCGGCATAGCCGAGCTCCGACACCGGGGTCTCCTGGCCATCATAGGCATCATGGGCATCATGGGCATCATGGGGACGTTCGCTCATTGCGGCACTCCTCCTCGGTCTTTTGCCGGCGCTCGGCTGACGTCGGTCAGCTCCTCGACGAACCACGACCCGCCCAGCGGGTCGGCCACGTGCACCACGCCGGACTCCTCGGCGATGACCTGTTGCGTCCGTAGCGCCAGCCGCGCCGCGTGCTCGGTCGGCAGGGCCAGCGCCTCGTCGAAGGCGTCGGTGTGCAGGCTCTGGGTGCCCCCGAGCACGCCGGCCAACGCCTCGATGGCCACCCGCACCAGGTTGACCTCGGGCTGCTGCGCCGTGAGCGACACGCCCGCCGTCTGCGTGTGGAAGCGCAGCTGGGTCGAGCGGCCGTCGCGGGCGCCGTAGCGGTCGCGCATCCAGCGGGCCCAGATGCGCCGCGCCGCGCGGTACTTGGCGATCTCCTCGAAGAAGTCGCTGTGCGCGTTGAAGAAGAAGCTGAGCCGCGGTGCGAAGGCGTCGACGTCCAGGCCGTCCGCCAGCGCCGCCTCCACGTAGGCGAACCCGTTGGCCAGGGTGAAGGCCAGCTCCTGCGCCGCCGTCGAGCCGGCTTCGCGGATGTGGTAGCCAGAGACCGACACGGGGTGCCAGCGCGGCAGCTCGGCTGCGCAGAAGCGGATGACGTCGGTGACCAGGCGCACCGAGGGGCGGGGCGGGAAGACGTACTCCTTCTGGGCCTGGTACTCCTTCAAGATGTCGTTCTGGAGGGTGCCCGACAGGCGGGCCCGCTCCACGCCGGTGCGCTCCGCCACACCCACGTACATGGCCAGTACGGGCGCGGCGGGCGAGTTGATCGTCATGGACGTGGAGACCTGGCCCAGGTCGATGTCGGCGAAGAGCCGCTCCATGTCGGCGAGCGTGTCCACGGCGACGCCCGCCCGGCCCACCTCGCCCTTGGCCAGCGGGTCGTCCGAGTCGCGCCCGAGCAGGGTGGGCATGTCGAAGGCGGTGGACAGACCGTCGCCGCCGGCCCGCAGCAACTCCTTGAAGCGCTCGTTGGTGTCGGCCGCGGTGCCGAAGCCGGCGAACTGGCGCATGGTCCACAGGCGGGAGCGGTACATGGAGGCGTAGGGCCCCCGCGTGTAGGGAAACTGCCCGGGGAGTTCGGCACCCTCGGGGCCGTAGACCGGCGCGAGCGGCACGCCCGACATGGTCTCGAACCGCGTGGCGCGCCGCGGTGAACGGTCGTACGCCTCCTGCCAGGTCGCGCGATCTGCCATGGCGACCAGATTACTTCAATGTCGAACTATTTTCCAGACCCGGCCCCGTTGCACCGGCGCCGACCTGGGGTGCCCCATCGGCGTTGCCGGACCGGCCGATCTCTGCAAAGCTTTGCACGCTTTCGCAAGAGAACGAGCACGCAAAGGACCCCCGACCGCCATGACCACCTTCCCGCACGGCTTCCTCTGGGGGGCGGCGACCGCCGGCCACCAGGTCGAAGGAGGCAACATCAACGCCGACCTCTGGCCGCTCGAGTGGGCTGAGAATTCCATCTTTGCGGAGCCCTCAGGGGACGCCTGCGACCACTATCACCGCTACCCCGAGGACATCGGCCTCCTGGCCGAGCTAGGGCTGAGCGCCTACCGGTTCTCCCTCGAGTGGTCCCGCATCGAGCCCGAGCCCGGCTTCTTCTCACTGGCCGAACTGGATCACTACAAGCGGGTCATCGAGACCTGCCTGAACCTGGGCGTCACTCCCGTCGTGACGTACAACCACTTCACGCTCCCCCGCTGGGTGGGCAGGCGGGGCGGCTGGACCGGGGCAGACGTCCCGGCGCGCTTCGCCGACTTCGCCAGCCGGGCCACGCAGCACCTCGGCGACCTGCTGTCGTGGGTCTGCACGCTGAACGAACCGAACGTGATGGCCATGCTGGTGAGCACCGGCGTCATCCCGATGGGCGTCAGCGAGCAGGGAGTCCAATCCGATGGCGCGCTGGCCGCGTCGGCCGGCGGCGACGACCCCGCTCCAAACAGCATGGGGCTCATCGGCGCCCCGCTGGAGACGATGGCCACGGCTCACCGGCTGGCCGTCCAAGCCATCAAGGCGGCGGCGGGACACCTCAAGGTGGGCTGGACGCTCGCCCTGGTCGACATGCAGGTGGCACCCGGGGGCGAGGAGCGCTGGGCCGAGGTGCGCCGGGTGGCGCAGTCGGACTGGCTGGCCGTGTCGGCCGACGACGACTTCGTCGGAGTGCAGACCTACTCGCGCAACCTGATCGGGCCCGACGGCACGATCCCCCCGCCGGATGGGACGCCGACCATGCAGACCGGCTGGGAGGTCTATCCCGAGGCGCTCGAGCACACCATCCGCCTGGCGGCTGAGCAGGCCGGGGTCCCGGTGCTGGTCACCGAGAACGGGATGGCCACCGACGACGACGCGGCGAGGCTGGCCTACACCCGCGCCGCCCTCGAGGGGCTGGCCAAGTGCATCGCCGACGGCATCGACGTGCGCGGCTACCTGCACTGGACCCTGCTCGACAACTTCGAGTGGACGGCCGGGTTCGCCAAGACCTTCGGCCTGGTGGCCGTCGACCGTCAGACGTTCGCCCGCACGGTCAAGCCGACCGCACGCTGGCTGGGTCAGGTGGCGGCGCGCAACGCCCTCGACTGATCGTCCATGTACGCCTTCGTCTCAGTGGTCAGCCGGGGCGGTTGACCACCTTGCCGTCGATGTCGAAGCCCATCCGCTCGATGTCGGGCTGCAGGCGTGTCAGGTCGAATCCGTACACACGGGCCGCGTTCCCGTAGAGGATCTTTTGGGCCACCTCCGTCGTGATGGCCGGGTGGGCCACCAGGGCGTCGACCTGGGTGGCGGTGTCGGGGAAGACCGACTCGAAGTGCGGGTAGTCCACGCCGAACATGGCGTTGTCGCAGCCGATGCCGAACGTCTCGTACTCCGCACTCGGCCGCGCCACCTCTTCGAGCGGGATCTGCGTGTCCGTAAACGGCGAGATGCCCGAGTAGCAGTTGTCGGCCCAGTAGTCGCGGGCGCGACGGGTGAAGGCCCGCGACTTCTGCAGAACCGCGGCAAAGCCGGTCCAGTCGTCGCCCCACGACAGCCGCCGGTCCAGCTTGGATATAACGGGACCGATCCAGTCCGCCTCCGTTTCGACGTAGGCCACCCGCAGGTCGGGGAAGCGCTCGAAGACGCCGCCCAGGATCATCTGCCACAACGAACGGCCCGAGTAGAAGGAGTGCTCCAGGGCCAGCGTCATGATGGCGGCGAATCCCGGGGGGCTGTAGATCGGCGTACCGGCGCCGCCGTGCTGGCTGACCGTGAGGTCGACCTCCACGCAGGCCGCCCAGATCGGGTCGAGTACCGGGTCAAAGAAGGAGGGGCCGTCACCGAGAAGGGCCGGCATCATCACACCGCCCAATCCGTGCTCTTTGGCCCAATGGATGTCGGCCACCGCCAGGTCGACGTCGTCGAACGCCACCAAGGCCTGGCCGGCGCGGCGGCCCGGCGTCTGCGCGCAGAAATCAACCAGCCAGCGGTTGTAGGCCAGCCGCGCCTGGCGGTTGAGCTCGGGGTCCGAGAAGCCCTCGATGGCGTCGGAGGGCCGGTTCTGGAAGGGCAGCCCGTTTGGGAACAGCACCTCGGCGACGACGCCTTGGCTCTCCATGTCCTTCAGGCGCAGATCGGAGTCCCACTGTGACGTGGGGTCGAGCCCCGGGCTGAGGTTGCCGCTCTCCGGCGCCCCGGCTGCCTCTTGGGCCTTGACCCATTCGTCGAAGGTGTCGAGATACCGCTGCTCGATGTAGCTGCGGTAGTCGCTGCGCGACGCCCGCACATGTCCGTCAACCGAGATGATCGCCGTGCGTGCCACCATCCCCCCTTTCGCGCCGTGCTCTGTCGGCGCTGTCGTCATGCTAACGGTTGCACAGCCCCGGGACGGGGGCCGTGCCAAAGCAGTGAGATGTGGGCCGAGGCCCCGTGAGATCAATCCAGCGCGGCCTCGTGGGTCTGCGTGCCCGGGCCCTGGTCACGCCGGGAGCCGTCGGGCAGGACGACCTCGGCCGAGGTACCCGGCGGCACCGTCACGGTCAGGATGAAGCGGGAGCCTTCGAGGCGCCAGGAGGACTCGATCCGGCCGTAGGGAGAGTCGTGCACCGCCTCGGCCCAGGTCAGACCGCCACCGGGGCGGGGCTCGACCTGGAAGCGCCGGTAGGCCGGGTGACCGTCGAGCAACGTGATGCCCGCCACGTAGTTGTGCAGGAAGGAGATGACCGCGCCCTTGCTGTAGTGGTTGAGCGACTCGTGCGGGTGACCGTCGGCGTCGACCCCCTCCCAGAGCTCCCACACCGTCGTGGCGCCGCGCTCGACCATGAACAGCCACGAGGGCGGTGTGTCCTGGAGCAGGAGCTCGTAGGCGATATCGAGGTGACCGGTGTCGGCCAGCGCGGGCAGCAGGTAGGGCGTGGCCAGGAAGCCGGTGCCCAGGTGCAAGCCGGCTTGGCGGATCAGCTCGACCAGGCGGCCCGCCGTCTGGTGACGCAGCTCGTCTAGCACCAGGTCGAAGGCGAGGGCCCGCACGTGATTGGCCTGGGTGTCGGGCGTCAACGTGCCGTCGGGGCCGATGAACTCGGTCCGCCAGGCGTCGAGCACGTCGGCCGCCAGCTTCTCGAAGCGGGTCGCCTCGTTGTCGTGGCCGAGCAGGCGGCCGATGCGCGCCAGCAGCCCGGCCGAGTGGTGCAGGAAGGCGGTGGCGACGGCGCCGTGGTCGGCGCCCACTTGGGAGTGAGCCACGGCGCCCGGCTCGAGCCATTCGCCCCAGTGGTAGCCGCCGTCCCAGAGGAACTGCTCGTGGGGCAGCGGCTCGGGTCGTGCCTCGACCCGGCTCGGGTGGCGCTGCGTCCGGGCCGTCGTGGCGGCGAAGTCGACCCAGGCCGTCATGTGCGGCCACAGCTCGCCCAACACGTCGGCGTCGCCGTAGGCGCGCCACATCTCCCACGGGACCATGACCATGGCGTCGCCCCAGCCTGACGATCCCTGGCGACCGAGCCAGAGCGAGCCGATCTCTCTGACCCGCTGGCGCAGCCCGTCCGGGACGTAGTTGGTGACGCAGCCGTTATCGAGCTGCTCGGCGGCCAGGTCGCGCATCCAGCGGAGCGAGAAACCGGCCACGTCGTAGAGGAAGGCGGCGGTCGGGATGAACAGCTGCCAGTCGCCGGCCCAGCCGGCGCGCTCGCGCTGGGGACAGTCGGTCGGGATTTCGCAGGCGTTGTCGCGGAATGACCAGTCGGTGATGTCGTGGAGCGTGTTCAGCCGGTCGTCGCTGCAGCGGAACCACCCGGTGCGCCGCAGGTCGGTGTGCACGACGACGCCGGTGACGTCGTCGGGCGTGAGCGGGCCGGGGTGTCCCTCGATGCGGGCGAACTGGAAGCCGTGGGTGGTCTGGCGCGGCTCGAAGACCTCGCCCGGCGTGCCGGCGGCGACGACGTGGTCGATCATGCCGACGCCGATGGGTGCGCCGGCGAACTCGAGGGTGGGACAGAGGTGGTCCTGCGTCACGTCGCCCGAGGGATCGAGGAACTCGCCGTGCACGAGCGTGAGCTCGGTGCCCTCCGGTCCGAGGTCGGTCAACCGCAGCCAGCCGTTGATGTTCTGCCCGAGGTCGACGACATGGCGGTCAGGATGGGGCCGGGTCACCGAGACGGGGCGCAGCTCCTGGGTGCGGCGGGTCGGGGGCGCCGGAGAGAAGGAGAGGTTGCCCAGGTCGTAGTCGGCGACCGTGACGGCGTGCCACGTGCGCGGTTCGGTCCGGTGGTCCTCGCTCTGCCCCGCCATGAGATCGGCGCTGCGGACCGACCCGGTGGTCGACTCCCAGTCGGCATCCGAGGTGACGACGGTGTCCCCGGCGTGGAGCTGACCGAGGAAGGCGAGGGTGGTGCCGTAGCCGTCGCGGGCCTGGAAGAACCCGGTGCGGCCGCGCCACCAGCCGTCGGAGAGCACGACCTCCCAGTGGTTGTCGCCGGCGACGAGCAGGTCGGTGACGTCGTAGGCCTGCACGTGCAGCGTGGTCGGGTAGCTGGTGAAGCCCGGCGCCAGCTCGACGTCGCCGACGCGGCGGCCGTTGAGGAAGGTCTCGTAGATGCCGTGCGCGGTGGCGTAAAGGCGGGCGTCGGCGGGCGGCGTATGGAGCCGGAAGGCGTCACGCAGCACGTGGGCCGAGCGCTCGGTCTCGTGCGGCTCGATGTAGCGGGCGATCCAGTCAGACGGATGGAGGAGGCCGGTCTCGCACCAGGCTGGCGCCGACCATGAGCTCTCGCCTGCTTCGGTCCAGACCTTGACGCGCCAGGTGCCGCGCTGGCGCGACGTGAGCGGCGGTGCCGGCCAGGGCACCAGGACGCTGGCGTCGGACATGAGACGGCCGTAGGCGCGTCCGTCGACCTCGACGACGTAGGCGATCTGGCGGGCGGCACCGGGCGGGAGCTGCCAGGACAGGCGGGGGCGGTCGACGCCGAGGCCGAGGACGGCGTCATCGAGGTGCTCGGCCCGCAGGCGCACCGGTGCGGGCGCTGTCATGGAAGGAGGGTCATGATCGATCTTGTGCAACGGTACATCTTCGAACATCTGCCGTCGACCGGTGCCGGTGTGGGCGTTGACGGGGGTGGCCGTTGACGGGCCCGGTTGCCATGGGGTCAGCTGAGCAGATGCACGGCGCCGGCGTCGACGTGACCGACGTGGCCATCCCGGGCCGCCACGGCGACCTCCCGGCCCGGGGCTACCGGGGCGCACCGACCGGGACCGGGGCCGGGGCGGCGCTGATCTGGGCCCACGGAGGCGGGTTCGTCGCCGGCGACCTCGACATGGCCGAAGCGCATTGGGTGGCGGTCGAGCTGGCGCAGCGAGGCATCCCGGTGCTGTCCATCGACTACACCAAGTGCATCGACGGGGTGCACTACCCCATCCCCTCCGACGATGTGCTCGACGCCTGGCTGTGGGTGGCGGGCCACGAAGAGGAGTTCGGGGTGGCGCCGGGCCACCTGCATCTCGGCGGCGCCAGCGCCGGGGCGAACCTGTGCGCCGGCGTGGCCAAGCGCGTGCGCGACGACTCCGGGCCGCTGCCGGCATCGCTCGTGCTCGCCTACCCGGTCGTGCACGCCGAGCTGCCGCCGGCGAGCGACGAGCTGCGCGGTGCGCTGGCGACGCGGCCACCCGAGTTCCTCACGCCGGAGGTCATGCGCGACCTCAACCTCAACTGGGTGGACAGCGAGACGCGGTTCGACGACGTCTACGCCTTCCCGGGCAACGGCGACCTGTCGGGACTGCCGCCGACCTACATCCTCAACTCGGAAGCCGACTCGCTGCGCTCCTCCGGCGAGCGCTTCGGCGAGCAACTGGCGGCGGGCGGCGTGCGGGTGCGGGTCGAGTTCGAGCCGGGGACGGTGCACGGGCACCTGAACCAGCCCGACGACCCGGGGGCGACCCGGAGCATCGAGCGGATGGCGGCCTGGCTCGGCGAGGGTCGGGCCGGTTGACGTTCGGCCCGGCCCTCGCCTACGTGGTGGAGGCTCGGAGCGCGGCGACCGGCAGGATCTCGAAGACGTCGCTCAGCCTGAGGCGCCCCGAGTCGGCGTGGATCTCCCGTCCGGTGAGCACCTCCCGTCGTAGGACTTGGTCATCGGGCTCGTGACCCAACCCGTCGCCGACTCGTGGCGGTACCGCAGCTCGCACCAGAGCGGATCGTGCCCGTCGACGAAGGCATCGGCCTCGACGCGCAATTGTTCCCCGACCGTCGTCTTGGCCGGTCGGCGGCCCTCATCCACCCGGGGGCGGACGTCACGCACCACCGGCCGCACCCACGACCGCGGCAGCGCCACGGGAAGGGGCGGACGTTCTTCCTCTTCGGGTGCTCCTTGGCGCGTGGCACGGCGAGCCCGGGCGCGCGCTGAGGGGGACTCCATCCTGGGTGTTACCTCCTGCTTGGCCCGTACCCGACGGCGTCCACGCACAAACCGCCGGTGCGCCTACCCAGCCAGGACGTACCGAGACGACGGTCGCTCTGACATGGCGGGCGAGGTGGTGGTGGCGCCCGCCGGGCGTCGGGGCGCGGCGGACGACTCCGTTCGCCATCGGTTCGCGCAATCGTCACGATGTGCCGCTGGGTGGGCAGATGGTGGAACGGGTAGGGGCGGCCGTGGCGCGCCCGCGCGCACCAGGACGAGACGGAGCTCGAGGTGCAGGAGCTGGTCCGAACGACGACGACATCGAGGCAACACCCCGGTGGCAGACAGGGCCCGGGGCGAAACCAGTGAACGAGCACATGTCACCGGCAGATCAGGGGCGACGCTGCCCGCCGTGATCGGGACGTCGGGGACGGTCAACCTCGAAGGCAGCGACGGTTCAACGCTTCTTGGCTTTGCCGCCCTTGAACAGGTCCCGCCAGTTGTCGGCCTCGATCTCGACATCGAAACGCTCAGCGGCCCGACGAATGCGATTCCACGCCTGATCGCGCTCATGGTCGGTGACACCCTCGACCTGATCGAAACGGGCCACGGCGTTGCGCACGTGGCGGGCGTCGACGAGCGGCTCCTTGCGCTCCTTGGGGAAGGCGAAATCGCTCTCCGGCAGCCGGTTCTCCTGAGCGGTGCTGAGCCCCGGCGAGCGCGGGACCTTGGCGCCGTGGGCGCGGGCGCTCTGGGACTCGCGGGCCTTCTTGAGGTTCTGCCGCGCCGCCTCTTTCTGGCGTTCAGTGGCCATCTGGCACCTCCTCGGTACGGATGTGTGTTCCTGACCTACCCGGCTGGGCAACCGCGGTAACACCGATGTCCCGGGCGGCGAGATAGGGGTGTCGGGCAGGCGGTCACGGGCGCGAGCCGGCATGGGCCTCGGCCAGCCGTGATCGAGGTCTGAGGCGGCCCTTCGAGGCCACCTCCCCGAGAACCTCAATTCCGGGATTCGCTAACATCGTTGCCACTGGACCTGGGAGGGATTTGCCGTGCGCACCGTCGTCGTTGGGGCATCGAGTGGGCTGGGGCGCTGCATAGGCGTGGGGCTGACCCAGCGGGGAGCGGAGACCGTGCTCATGGCGCGGCGGCTGGAGCGCCTGGAGGCGGCAGCCAAGGAGGCGGGACCGGGGACGTTGCCGGTGGCCTGTGACGTCACCAGCGCCGAGTCGTGCCAGGAGGCCATCGACGCCGCGGTGGCGCATCTCGGTGGCCTGGATGCCCTCGTCTACACCCCGGCCATCGGCCCACTCTCCAGCCTCGTCGACACGGACGCCGACACCTGGCGGCGCGTGTTCGACACGAACGTCATCGGCGCCGCACTGATGACGACGGCGGCCATTCCCCACCTGACGGCATCGGAGGGCGTCGCCGTCTACCTCTCGTCGGTCAGCGCGTCGGTCACGCCGCCGTGGCCGGGACTGGCCGCCTACGCCGTCAGCAAGGCGGCGCTCGACAAACTGGTGGAGGCCTGGCGGGTGGAACACCCGACCGTGGGGTTCACCCGGCTGGTGGTCGGCGACTGCGCCGGGGGCGAGGGCGACTCCATGACGGGCTTCGCCAACGACTGGGACCCCGACCGCGCCGTGGAGTTCGGGACGAAATGGGTGGAGCGCAAGTACCTGTCCGACTCGCTCATGGATGTCGACCACCTGGTGACCGTCGTCGATTCGATCCTGCACAACGGGGCCAGCCTCAGCCTGCACTCCGTCACCGTCGCCCCCCGCCTGACCTCGGGCTCGCCGCCCACTCCCACGCTGGGTTGACGTGAACGACGCCGTTCGAGGGAGATAGGCGATGAAGGTCGAGCGCTACCCCTATACCGCACGCGCCTGGTCGGGCGAGACCGTGGTGGCCCAGTCCGACGCTTGCCTCCTGGCGGAGACCCCGGGCGAGCCGTCGATCCTCTACTTCCCGGCGGCAGATATCGACCGGTTGGCACTTGACGGGGACGGGGCGCGTGACGCCGTGTCGATGCCGACGGAACCGCCGGCGCTGGTCGGCCACGGCGCGTTCGACACCGAGCGCGAGGGCGTGCGGGTCGAGGTGCTCGACGGCGTCCAGGGCGACGACGGACGCGATATCACGGTGAAGGCGTTTCCCATCTGGGGTGACGCCCGCGACCTGATACGGGTCATGGACGTGCAGCCCGATGGGGACCGGCGGTACGTCGGCGCGACTCACACCGACGGACGCCGGCCGGTCGTCGAGGGAAGCCAGATGCTGGGACAGGCCATTGTGGCCGCGGGACGGCACGCGCCGGAGCGCCGCGCCGTGGCGGGCAACATGCTCTTCCTGCGCGGCGCCGACGCCGGAACACCGCTGCACTTCGAGCTCGACGAACTCAGCGCGGGCCGGACCTTCACCGGCCTGGCCGTGCGCGTGCTGCAGGAGGGTCGGTGCTGCGCCGCCGGCACGCTGCTGCTGGACACGACCGCACCGGCCGTCGTGCGCCACGCGGCCGACGCGCCGGACGTACCCGGCCCCTACGAGTGCCCGCCCAACGACATGGGCGTGACCGGTCGCGACCTGCGGGTGGTGAATGGCGCCTACAGCAACGACCCCGACGCTCCGCTCGGGCCGCCGGTGCTCGACTGCTGGGTCCGCTTCCGCGACGTGCCCGACGACCCCGCTCTCCATGCCGGCCTACTGGTGCAGTTCATGGGCCACATGCCGATCGCCGCCGCTATGCGCCCCCATGCGGGGGTCGGCCAGGCGCAGGCGCACCGCACCCTGTCCACGGGGATCAACGCCATCAACCTGTCGTTGCACGGGCCCGTGCGGGCCGACGAATGGATGCTGTACCACCACCTGTCGACGTTCGCCGGCGATGGCATGACCCATGCCGAGTGCCGTGTGCACACCGGAGCCGGCCTGGTGGCGTCCTTCTCGGTGGACGCCATGGTGAGGCCCTTCACCGGCAGCACCGGCGGCCGCGACGACCGCACGGCGCTGTGAGCCTCTCGACGGGCCGCGGGCCATTGAGCGGGCGCCCCGCCGGCCGTTTCACGGCGCCGGTGCCCGAGGGCGTGGCCTACATCGAGCCCTTCCGGCGGCGGGTGCGCGGCGTCAAGGACGGGCAGACCGTCGTCGACAGCGAGCGGGTCCTGCTGGTGCACCGGGCCGGTCGGCCGCCGGCCTATGCCTTCCCGGCGGCCGACGTGTCGGCGGTCCCGGCGCAGGCGGAGCCGGACTCACCCGGCTACGTGTCGGTCGGCTGGGACGCCGCCGACGCCTGGTTCGAGGAGGACGAACAGGTGTTCGGGCACGCCCGGAACCCGTACCACCGGGTCGACTGCCTGCGCTCCGGACGCCGGCTCCGGGTGGAAGCGGCCGGCGTGACCCTGGTCGACACGACCGAGACCCTGGCCGTCTACGAGACGGCGCTCGAACCGCGCCTGTACGTCGACCCCCGGCTGGTGCGCACGGACGCGCTGTCGCTCAGCGCCACCCACACCTATTGCCCCTACAAGGGCACGGCCAGCTACTGGACGGCCCGCGTCGGCGACGCCGTGCTCGAGGACGTCGCCTGGAGCTACGAGGACCCGCTGCCCGAATCGACGCGGCTGGGGCGCTTCCTGAGCTTCGACGAGACTCGCGTCGACGTCCATCACGACCTGCCGGCCGCTGCCTCCTGACCCCCAAGGGGGAATTGGGCCACCGCTAAGGTGTGCCGCGGCCAGATCCGACCGGCGCGTGCGGCGCAAAGGGGGCAGTGAGTTGAAGACTTCTTTCGAGACCCTTCTCTACGAGGAGGACGACGGGGTCGCCACCGTCACGCTCAACCGGCCGGACGTCCACAACTCGTTCAACCTCCAGATGCAGTACGAGCTCAAGGAGCTGTGGACCGGGCTGCGCTGGTACGACGACGTGCGCGTGGTCATCCTGACCGGAGCGGGCGAGAAGGCCTTCTGCAGCGGCATCGACCGCCAGGAATCCATTGAGGAGGGCTACCTCGGCGAGGCCACCGACCGCGACCCCAACCGGGCCGGGCCGGCCTCGACCCCGTTCATGTACAACGACCCGGGCATCTTCATCAACCCCAAGGCGAACGACATGTGGAAGCCGGTGATCGCCGCCGTCAACGGCATGGCCTGCGGGGGCGCCCTCTACATGCTGGGCGAGGCCGACATCATCATCGCGGCGGAGAACGCCACCTTCTTCGACCCCCACGTGACGTACGGCATGGTGGCCGGGTTCGAGTCCATGCACCTGTTGCAGAAACTCCCGCTCGGCGAGACCATGCGCCTGGTGCTTCTCGGGGCGCACGAACGCATGTCGTCGGCTCGGGCGCACCAGCTCGGCCTCGTCTCCGAGATCGTGCCGCGCGAGGAGCTCATGGAGCGGGCCATGTGGGTGGCGCGGGCCATCGCGTCTGCCCCGGTGTACGCCGTTCAGGGTACGGTGCGGGCGGTGTGGCTGGCCCACGAGCTGTCCCGGCGCGACGCCATGGCGCAGGTATCGAACTTCGTGTCCCTGGGCACGCAGTACGAGAACATCGAGAGCGGGCAGGCCACGTTCCAGGGTGAACGCATCGAGTGGCGATTGCGCTAGCTGCCTGGTCATGGCGGCGTGACACGCCGGCTGTGCACGCGACGATCCGCCGACACCAAGGGCGCCGGCGGATCGCCAGGTACGACTACTGGCTGAGCGGCGCGGTGGCCGAGCAGCTCGTTATGAGGCGCTGGCCGTCGACGTCCCCGGGATGTCGGTGCCGCAGACCGGCTGTGTCCCCGACGCCACCTTGAACCCGGTCTTCTCGGCCTGCATGACCCAGGCGCACGTCTTGGCCGGGTCATGCCCGAAGGCCGTCGAGTAGTTGATCGACTGCGGCAGCAGGCCGTTGGCGTTGTAGGACTTGAGGTTGCGCAGATCAGAGATCACCGCGGCCCGGGTCGGGTTCTTCCCGGCCAGCTCCAGGCCCTTGATCATGAGGTCGGCACCGGCCCAGGCCTCGTACTGGCCGAAGCTCGGGAACTCCGACTTCGAGAAGTGCGCGTACTTCTCCATGGCGGCCTGCATCTGCTCGGTGCCGGCGTTCGCCAACGGCCACGGCCGGAACGGCGAGAGGAAGTAGGCACCTTGCAGGTCGGCCCAGGCCGGCGACTTGATCACGTCGGGCTCGTAGCCGGTGGCGTACAGCGTCGCCTTGAGCTTCACACCGGCCTGGGCGAGCGCCGTGGCCAGGGCGTAGTTCGAGTTGGAGTCCATGGCCGGCACCATGGCGTTGATGCCCGCCTGCTTGGCCGACAGCGCCGCAGCGGTGAAGTCCACGCTCCCGAAGGGCACGGTGGTGTCGATGACGCCGACCTTGCCGCCGGCGTGCTGGAACGAGTCCCCGGTGGCGATGGCGGCCCGACTCGACGACGGCGAGATGCCGTATCCGTACGAGCCGAGCACCGTGCCGCCGTGCGCCTTGAGGAAGTCACCGATCTCTGTGTTGACCGGGTACTTAGGGTCGACGCTCCCCTCGTCGGAGGCGAACATGTTCGTGTAGGGCTGCTCGCCCCACTCCGGCCCATCCGTGTAGGCCCCGGTAACCGGGACGCCCGCCTCCTGCGGGTACTTGGCTGCCAGGAAGAACAGCGGGCTCTGGGACACGATGCCGAATGCCTTGGAGTCGGCCTCCTGGACCGCGGTGGCGATCTCCGACGGGCTGGTCTGGTCGTCGATGACGAGCGGGACCAGCTTGTGCCCGTCCACCCCGCCTTCGGCGTTCTGCAGGTCGATGCGCGCGTCGAACCCGGCCGGCGAGTTGGCGTTCTCCGCCGCGCCCTCTCCGGTCAGGTCGGTGACGTAGGCGATGGTGATCGGCGACGCCGACGCGGACTCCGACGCGGACGCCGGGGCCGACGTGGTGGCGACCAGGGCCAGAGGCAGTCCCGCCACCGTAGCGGCGACGACGGTGCCGAACGTCCGGAACCGGCGCTTGCCACCACGCTTGCGAGCGCTGGTCGACAAAGAGCGCCAGTGGCGTGGAGTGCCCGCTCCCGACGGGGTCATGAGTGGTTGCACTGGACGGATGCCCTCCCCCGGACCCCGATTCGGGATCCCTTATTCGGTTACCTGCCAACTGCCTATGAGGAGATTGAGAATACCTCTCTCACCCTAGGCGAAGGGCATTATTGTAACCCGTTTGTAACGCCGGCGGGGGTCGCTTCCGCCTCGCCCAGGTAGCGGTCGATCACCTCTTGACCGGCCTCGGCGGCCGGCCCCGACCAGCCCACCTGGCCCCTGGTCAGGATCACGCACCCGGTCGCCATGGCCAGTGCCCGGTGGACGAACTGCTCGGTCAGGACCAGGGTGATCCCCGAGCGGCAGGCCTGCTCGAGGCCTTCGAAGACCGACTCGGTCACGAGCGGAGCCAGGCCGAGGGACATCTCGTCGGCGATGATCACCTTGGGCGAGACGGCGAGCGCCCGGGCCAATGCCAGCATCTGCTGCTCGCCGCCGGAGAGGCTGCCCGCCCGCTGCGTGCGACGGTTGCCCAGCACCGGGAAATGCTCGATCGCCCGCTCAATGGCCGGGGGTCGGTCCGGGCGGCGCTCCTGGGCCACGGCCATGCGCAGGTTGTCGATGACCGAGAGGCCGGGAAAGATGCCACGCCCCTCGGGGATGTAGGTCAGCCCGAGCTTGCGGATGCGGTGGGCGGGCCGGCCCGTCACGTCCTCCCCGTCGAGGAAGACCCGCCCACTGGTGGTGGGAACCAGCCCGGACACGGCGCGGGCCAGGGTGCTCTTGCCGGCCCCGTTGGTGCCCAGTACGGCGAGGCATCCGCCCTTCGGCACGGAGAGCGTCACCCCGAAGAGCGCCTGCGAGGCCCCGTAGCAGACGTCGAGGTCGCGTACCTCGAGGATGGGCTCGGTCATCTGCCCTCCGGGCGCGGCGGCGACCCGGGCCTGTGCGTCGGCGTCCCGACCACTGTCGACCGCGCGACCGGCTCGCTATCGCCGAGGTAGGCCGCCCGCACGGCCGGGTCGTTGCGGATCTCCTCGGGGCTGCCGGCAGCGATGCGTTCCCCGAAGTCGAGCACGAAAACGGTGTCCGACAGCGAAAGAACGGCGGCGACGTCGTGCTCGACCAGGACCACGGACAATGGAGGGTCGGCCGCGTCGACGATCTGACGGAAGACGCCGAGCAGATTCTCCGACGCCTTCATGTCGAGGCCGGACAGCGGCTCGTCGAGGAGGAGCACCCGGGGCTCGCTGGCCAGCGCCCGCCCGACTTCGACCAGGCGGAGGATGCCGAGTGGCAGCGCGGCCACCGGTGCCTTGGCCACCCGGGTCAACCGCAGCATCTCGAGGATCCCGTCGATCCGTTCCGTCTCCTCCTTCGAGGGCGGAAGCAGCGAGCGCGGGTCGAACATGTCCCGCCAGAGGCGTTGGCGCGCCACGCGGGCGCGGTAGGCCAGGGTGAGGTGCTCACTCACCGTCAGGCCCACGAAGAGCTCCGGTTGTTGAAACGTGCGGGCCATTCCCAACCTCGCCCGGGCACGGGGCGACGCGTCAGTCACGTCTTCGCCGCACAGGGACACGTGACCCGCATTGGCCCGAATCAGGCCGGAGAGCACACCGAGAAGCGTCGACTTGCCGGCTCCGTTCGGGCCGACCAGCCCCGCGATGCTCCCGGGTTCGACCTGCAGGGAGACGTCGTCCAGAGCCATGAGCCCGCCGAAGCGGACGGTGATGCCCGTCGCCACGAGCGCGGGCGCCGGCCTGTTGGCGCCCGCCTCGTCGCCCCGAGGTTCGTCGGCCGTCACGGCGGCGGTCGTCACGACACGCGCTCGGCGATCTTTGGCGCCGGGTCGACCGGGCCGACCGCCGTGTCCAGACCAAGGTCCAGCGGTTGCTGCTCGAGTCCGGATCGAACCGCCTTCACCCGCAAGGCCAGCCGTCGCAGCTGCCGGCTCTGCTCCGCCAGGGTGCCGTCGGGGTACTTGGCGGCCGAAATGGCGCCGAGGCCGAACAGGACCGGCAGGACGTTGGGCAGCCATGCCAACGACGAGAAGTAGTACTGGATGAGCGCCGCCGGAAGGACGAACGCGATGCCGGCGATCAGCGCGGCAGCGTTCGACCGGACACCGATGGTGACGAAGATGGCCAGCCAGACCACTCCGGCGAAGGTGGCGAACTCGCTGGGCTGGAACGTGGTCTGGGCCAGGGCGAGCAGCCCTCCCCCGATGCCGGCGATCAGCGCCGCCAACGATCCCGCGATCACCTTCATCTGCACCACGCTGATGCCCGACGTCCGGGCTCCCGCCTCGCTCCAGCGGGCGGCGTTGAGCGCGAGGCCCGTGGTGGAGCGGCGGAAGTTCACGATGAACAGGGCGATCACGATGAAGACGGCCAGGCACAAGTAGGTGAACGAGAGATTTGAGCTGGCCCAGCTGGGCCGGTTGAGCGAGAGCCCGAGGCCCTGGTTCACGAAGCTGGGCAACGTGAAGACGAGGTTCTCCATGAGGAGCCCGAACGTGAGCGTCACCAGGGCGACATAGAGATCGCCGAGCCGGATGCTCAGGAACCCGACGATGGCGCCCATGGCGGCCGCAATCAGCCCGCCGATGAGCACCGCCAGCAGGACGGGCCACCCGTAGTGGTTGGCCAGCTGCGCCGTGGTGAGCGCCCCGACCCCGGCAAAGGTGATCTGACAGAGCCAGAGCATGCCGCCCTCACCGGTCACGATGGTCCAGGACAGGAAGATGACGGCGTAGGCGAAGGCCTGCGCGAACAAGCCCACCCAGTAGCCCGACACGATGGCGGGTAGCGCCCCCACAATGATGATGAGCAGGAGGGGGCCGGCGTACTTGCCGGCGAAGCTGAGCGAGGCCGTCTCGACCACGCTGGTCGTCGAACCGGCCAGGCGGCTCTCGCCCTGCGGCGTGATAGCGCGGTCCAAGGCGCCGCCCCAGCCGTCGGCCGCACCGACCCGCTCCCGGCCGAACAGGCTGTAAATCAGGAACAGCGCCACGACGATGAAGGGCACGGCGTCGATGACTTCGGTGGTCCACACGCTGTCGGACGGCAGGTAGCGCTGGATGAGCGAGGTGGCCACACCCATCAGTAGCCCCACGACCACGGCCACCGGCAGATTCCGCAGCTTTGCCGCCACGACGGCGGCGAACGACGCCGCGATCAGCAGCGTGAAGTTGTCAGGGTCGAGCCCGATGATGGGCGCAGCCAGCACGCCGCAGAGCCCGGCGAAGAGCGTGCTGACGGCCCAGACCCCGACCGAGACCGCGGTGGGGTTCGTGCCGGACAGGTCGGTCATGGCGGGCGAATCGACCATGGCCCGGACTTTCAGGCCGACCTCGGTGTAGCGCAGGACGACGGCGCCGATAACCACCGTCGCCACCACGCACGCGTACACAATGATCTGATCGAGCGTGACGGGGACGCCGAGGAACTGGTAGACGTGCACGGGCTCGGGGGCCAGCCCCGGCGCCTGATCGATCGCCGCGTTGCCGAAGATCAGCACGGCGACGGAAGGGATGGCGACCAGCAGGCCGATCGTCGCCACCACCTTGATCAGAGGCGAGGACAGCCGCAGGTGGCGGAACAGGACGGCGTACAGGAACACCCCGAGCGCGGGTGACGCGATCAGGATCGACACGACCGCCGACAGAATGATCGACCAGTTCTGCTGGGTGTGCAGGTAGTAGTAGAAGCGCGCGATGAAGTACGCGATGGCGCCGAAGGCGAAGTTGAGGATGCCTGACGACGTGTAGGTGATCACCAGCCCGGCCGATGCGATGGCGTAGATGCCCCCCAGCACCAGCCCGGCGATCACGAATTGGAGCATCCTGGAAGACCCACCCCTTGCCGGTCCGTTCCCCCGGCATTTCTGACATCGACGTCGATTCTGATACTAACCAGACGCCATGGGCGCTGCCAGGGGGTCCCTTAGGCCTCTGACCTGGATTTCCGCTGAGAAAGAGCAGGTCAGGCGGCTACAACCCGGACGCCGACCCGGCCCCCCATCCCCCACCTCTCGCCCTACTCGGCCCGGACCTTGTCCTTGAGCGCCGGCACGATCGGCGGAGCTTCCTTCCAATTGGGGATGCCCGAGTCCTCGAGCGCCACCGGGTAGTGGTTCTCGTTGACCTGGGCCCAGTGCGAGTGGTTGAGCTCGTGCAGCGTGAAGCAGGCGTTGAGCGCGTTGTAGAAGCCCATGTTGTCGACGCTCTGGTTCACCGACTCCTTGATGAGCAGCGACGTCATGGTGGGCAGCTGGGCGATGCGCCGGGCGAACTCGACAGTGCGGTCGGCCAGTTCGTCATCGGGGAACACCTTGGTCACCATGCCGAGCCGGTAGGCCTCGTCGGCGTCGACGGAGTCGCCGGTCAACAGGAGCTCTTTGGCCTTGCGCGGCCCGAACTCCCATGGGTGGGCGAAGTACTCGACCCCGCACATGCCCAACCGGGTGCCCACCACGTCGGCGAAGCGCGTGTTGTCGGCGGCAACGATGAGGTCGCACGCCCACAGCAGCATGAGACCGGCCGCGTACACGTCGCCGTGGGCCTGGCCGATGGTGATCTTGCGGAGATTGCGCCACCGGCGCGTGTTCTCGAAGAAGTAGTGCCACTCCTGGAGCATCAGCGACTCGGCACCCTTGCGCGTGGCGCCGTTGATGGTGCGTGTCGGATGCATGGTGGGACCGGGCGTCATCTCCTCCCGGGACTCCTTGGAACCGAGGTCGTGGCCGGAGGAGAACATGGGTCCGGTGCCACCCAGGATCACCACCCGCACCTGGTCGTCCGCCTCGGCCGCCAGGAAGGCGTCGTTCAGTTCGACCAGGAGCCCGCGGTGCTGCGCGTTGCGCGAGCCAGGCCGGTTGAGCATGATGCGCGCGATCAGGCCATCGTCGAGCGTCTCGTAGAGCAGGTACTTGTAATCGGGCATGGTCGGCCTCCTCGTGAACTTGGTTTGGGCTTGGCGTGGGCGCGCGGCGACCCTACAGCAGAGAACGAAATGGATACCGCATCGCGGCCCCACTCGGCTGCACCAACGGGTTCGACCGTGCCACCCGACCCGCTAGGACACGGCGCCGACGGTTTCCTCGACCTTCATGATGCGGGCCAAGTTGCCGCCCATGATCTTCTGCACGTCCTCGTCGGCCAGGTCGCCCGGCAGGTGGTCGACGTAGCTGGTCGGCTCGGCCAGGCCCTCGGGGTGCGGGTAGTCCGACCCGAAGAGCACGTGGTCGACACCGACCGTCTGGATCAGCCGGGACAGGTCGTCCTCGTGGAACGGGCTGATCCACACGTTTGTCTTGAACTGCTCGACCGGGTCGCCATCGAAGGCATGCGGCATCTGGCGATGGATGTGAGCCAGGTGGTCGACGAACGGGGCGACCCAGTCGCCACCGCTCTCGATATTGGCCACCCGCAGGTCCGGGAACCGCGCGAAAACGCCGTGGCAGCAGAAGGCCGACATGGTGTCCTCGACGGCGCGCTTCCCCATGCTCATCATGCGGAACGCGTCCAGCCGGAAGGGCAGCATCTCGCTGGGACCGGTCCAGTCGCTCTGGTAGCGGGAATATCCGCTGTCCGACGAATGCATGGACACGAGGATGTCGGCGTCGACCACGGCCTGCCAGAACGGATCGAACTCGGGGTAGCCGAACGACCGAGAGCCGCGGTAGCCCGGGACGGGCGCCGGCCGGATGAGGACGGTCTTGGCGCCCCGCTCGACCACCCACTGCAGTTCCTCGATCGCCTTCTCGACGATCGGGAGCGTGATGACGGGCGTGGCGAAGATGCGACCTTCGTAGTTGAAGCTCCACTCCTCGTACATCCACTCGTTCAACGCATGGATGACGGCGTGCGTCAGCTCGGGCTCGTCCCGCAAGCGCTCCTCGAGCAGGCTGGCCAGCGTCGGGAACATCAGCGCCCGGTCGACGCCCAACTCGTCCATCAGCTCGATGCGGGGTGCCGGCGCCTGGAAGCCCGGAAGCGCCCGGATGGGCTTGCCCACGATCTCCCGATACGACTTCCCCTCGGGGTTGCCGTTGCGGAAGTACTCCTCCTGCGCGCCCGGCCGGGCCACGACCTCGAACGTCGGGTTCGGGATGTACTCGCTGACCGTGCCCCGGATCATGATCTTCGTCCGGCCGTGCAGCTCCACGTAGTCGACGGCGCCCTTGTAGCGGTCGGGCAGGTGCCGAGTGAAGGACTCCTTCGTCTCGTACATGTGGTTGTCGGCGTCGAAGACGGGAAAGTCGAGCTTGATGGCCATGGGTGCAGCCTATTAGATTTTGACTGCGACGTCAATATTGGAATTTGGTCCGCAGCCTTCCCTGGTTCTGCCTTTGCATCCCTCTTGCATCCCTGACGCGGCGCGGCGCCGCCTGGCGGACCTCACCTCGTGGTGCCGACGAGTGCGCACCTTTTGGGGAACTGGCCCAGGTCACACCACCGGCCCTCGTCCCGCCCGTGGCATAGCATGGCCGGAGTGTTCGATTACGACGTCGATGTCAATACTCCGCCCACTGCTACGGACCCGGACCACGGTGCGACCACTCCCTGAGCTGACTCCTGCCAACGAATGGTTCTGGTCCTCCGGGGCCGACGGGGTGTTGCGCATCCAGGGCTGCGAGGAATGCGGCCAACTGGTACACCCGCCTGTGCCGATCTGCCCCTACTGCCGGAGCCGTGCCGCCAAGCCGACGCCGGTCTCGGGCCGGGGCACCATCGTCGGCTTCACCGTGAACCAGCATCGCTGGCTGCCCGGCTTCGACCCGCCTTACGTCATCGCCGTCGTCGCCTTGGCCGAGGACCCCCGCGTCCACCTGACCACCAATATCGTTGGTTGCGACCCGCAAGAGGTGCGCATCGGCCAGCAGGTCACCGTCCGCTTCGAGCACCAAGAGGACGTGTGGCTGCCCCTCTTCGAGCCGACGGGGACGATCGATCCGGTCGATCGCGTCGGGGACCCGGTCCGGCCCCAGCCGCGGCGGCCGCTCACGAACGATCGCTTCGAACACCGGGCCATCCTGAGCGGCGTCGGACGCTCTCGCATCGGCCGGCGTCTCATGATCGACCCCCTCGAACTGGCGGTCGATGCGAGCCTGAAAGCGGTGGCCGACGCTGGGCTCACGCTCGCGGATATCGACGGCCTGTCCACCTATCCGGGCGGGCTCGGGGCCGGGATGACCGAGGGCGGAGTGACCGCGATCGAAGAGGCACTTCGCATCCAGCCCACCTGGCACAACGGCGGCATGGACCTCCCCGGTCCGGGTGGCTCGGTCATCGCGGCCGCCATGGCGATCGCCTCCGGCCTCTGTCGCCATGTCCTGTGCTTCCGCACCGTGTGGGAGTCGACCTACAGCACCCTGGTGGCGCAGGGCGCCATCGCCGGCCAGCGCGGCGCCAAGCGGGTGTCGGGACCGATGCAGGAGTGGCGCTTCCCGTTCGGCGCGCTCTCCGCCGCCAACTGGATCGGCGTGAACGCCAACCAGTACCTGCATCGCTACAACGCGCCTCGCGAAATGCTCGGCCTGATCGCCCTCAACGCACGCACCAACGCCGGCCGGAATCCCGAAGCCATCTACCGCGACCCGCTGACGATGGATGACTACCTCTCCGCGCGCCCCATTACCTCGCCGTTCGGGCTCTACGACTGCGACGTCCCGTGTGACGCCTCGATCGCGGTGATCGTGTCAGACGCGTCGGTGGCCGGCGACCTGCCGCACCCGGCCGTGCGCATCGAAGCCGTCGGCAGCCAGATTCTCGAGCGCGTCTCGTGGGACCAGGGGACCCTCACGCACGAGCCGCAGGTCATAGGGCAGGCGGCACACCTGTGGACGAGGACGGACGTGCGACCGGACGACGTCGATGTGGCCCTGATCTACGACGGCTTCACCTTCAACGCCATCTCCTGGCTCGAAGGGCTCGGGTTCTGCGGGTTCGGCGAGGCCTACGACTGGCTCGAAGGCGGGCGCCGCATCGCCCTCGACGGACAGTTGCCTGTCAACCCGCACGGCGGCCAGCTCTCCGAAGGCCGCACGCACGGGTTTGGCTTCATCTACGAAGCGGTGCAGCAACTGCGCCACGAGGCGGGCGCCCGGCAAGTCACCGGCGCCTCGACGGCGGTGGCGACGACAGGCGGTGGCACACCATCGGGCGTGCTGCTCCTGCAGAGGGCCGACGCATGACGACGGCAGCCACCGACGCACGTGTCCACCCGTGCACGAGACGGCCAACGGTACATTGATGACACCGGCGGCCAAGGACCCCAGAGGGAAGGAGGGACGCGTGTCGACGGCGCGATCGCTCACCAACGACACCGACAAGCCGAGCGGGCCCCGGTCGCGCAAGGGGGTCGAGACGCGGGCCCGGCTGGTGGCCGCGGCCAAGGAGATCTTCGAACAAGACGGCTTCCTCGACGCCCGTATCTCGGACATCGCCGAGCGCGCCGGCCTCTCGCACGGTTCCTTCTACCACTACTTCGACTCGAAGGAAGAGGTCTTCCGCGAGGTGGCGCTCGAGGTGGACCAGTCGCTCACCGCGCCCATGAACGTGATCGTGGACCCGATGTCGTCCGCCACGCCTTACGAGCGCATTCACGAGGCCATGCGACTCCACCTGGAGAGTTATCGCAAGGAAGCGCGCATCATGGGCGTCATTGAGCAGGTGTCCCGTTTCGACTCCGAGGTGGGTTCCGCGCGGTTCGAGCGCCATCGCGAGTACAACTCGTGGGTCACGAATTCCATCAGGAGCCTGCAGCGGCACGGCCAGATCGACGAGCGGCTCGACCCCGTCATCGCCGCGGCCGCCCTGGGCTCCATGACCTACCGCTTTCCTGAGATGTGGTTCGTGCAAGGGATGATCGACGTCGACTTCGACGAGGCCGTCGACCAGCTGACGCTCCTCTTCGTGCGTGCGCTCGGTCTGCCCGAACCACCAGAGATGGAATTGCCGCGTCTGGCCGCCACCAAGGAAGCTGCCGGACGCCAATCCGGCTGACTCTGCCCCAGCCTCGACGTCACCCCAGGGTCGAGGCCTGCCACTCCAAGAGCTGAGGTGCCAGCAGAGGCCAGCGCGCGAACAGCCCCTCGTCCCGGGCCTCCTGCCGCTCGATCCACTCGCGGTCTCCCCAGGGAGGCTCGACCAGCCGGGCCTGGGGCAGCAGCGAGGCCAGCGTCTCGGACGTCGCCCGGGTGTGGTGCGGGTCGCTCTTCCCACTGCGGAACACCAACGCGGGCAGGTCCATAGCACGGGCGTCGGCGTCGGGCAGGCCGGGGATGTGCTCCCCGTCGCGAACGCAGTACGCCTCCATCCAGCGCTCCATGGTGGCGATGAACTGTGCCCGGTCCTGGTCGAGAAAGCGCTGGCGGTTCGACGGGTTCCGCTCTATCACCTCGGCCCAGTCCGGCATGGCGGCGACCGCCTCCATGCCGTCACGCCAAGCCTCGCCCAACGAGCCCCCGCAGTAGTGCATGGCCAGCGACAGCAGGCCGTAGACGCCACCGCTGATCCACCAGACCGCCACGCCCGCCGCCGCCTCGGGGTGACGCGACGCCGCCAACAGGGACACCCGGGCCCCCCCGGATCCCCCCGAGATCACGGCCGGCGCCATGTCGAGGTGCTCGAGCAGCGCCACCAGAGCGTCCGCCTGCATGGCCGACTCCGACGAGCCCTCGAAGCACACGTCGGACTCGCCGCAGTTGGGTCGGTCCCAGATCAGCACCCGGTGCCCCCGGCCGGCCAGCACCTCGGCTAATTGGCGCACTCCCGGTGACTCCTTGGTGAAGCGCCCGCCCGGCGTGATGGACCAGGGCCGGTCCGCTCCGTCACCGATCACCTCATAGCCGAGCGTGAGCCCGTTCACGTTGGCTGTGGCCATGATCCTCCCTCCCGACACCGGCGCCGACGAAGGCACAGGCGCAGACTAGGTGCCGCTGCCGGAATTGTTGCCTGCCCGGCCGCGCGGGACGTCACGGAACGGCACGTCCTTGTCCAGCCTGCGCTCACGCGGCATGGTCAGGACACGCTCGCTGATGACGTTGCGCGCCATCTCCGTCGTGCCACCACCGATGCTGCCGACCTGGCGCATGAGGAAGTTGACGCCGCTCATGGCCGTCGATCCCTCGCCTGTCCAGGCCACCGACGACATACCGGCCACGTCGAGCGCCAGCGTGACAGTGCGCGAGACGGCGGTGCCCTTGAAGAGGCGGACGATGGCAGCCGCCTGGTCCGACCGGCGGCGCGCCCGGATGCTGTCGGTGACGCGGGAACCGAGCGCCTGGCCGACGAGCTCGAGCATGCGGGCCTCCCCCACCTTGTCGCGCACCATGGGGTCGCCCATCTGATCCGTTTCGCGGGCGATGGCGAACACCGCCCCGGCGTCGCTGCCGGTGCCGTGAATCGTCCCGACCGGCTCGGTGACGTACGGCGAGGTGAAGAGCATGCGCTCGTGGAACATCCAACGCACACCGACCGTCCAACCGTCGTCGACCTCGCCGATGCGGTCGCCGTCGGGCACGATCACGTCGGTCATGAACTCCTGGCAGAACTCGCGTGAGCCGTTGAGCATCTCAATCCGGTGGACCTCGATGTTGGGCTGGTGGATCGGAAGCATGAAGACCGTCAGGCCGCGGTGCTTGGGGACGTCCCAGTTGGTGCGGGCCAGGCACAGCCCCCAGTCCGACCACCAGGCTCCGGTGGTCCATACCTTTGAACCGTTCAGGACCCACTGGTCACCGTCACGCACGGCGGTGGTGAGCGCGCCGGCCACGTCGGACCCGCCGCTCGGCTCGGACAGGAACTGCATCCACAGTTCCTCGCCCCTCAAGATGGCGGGCAGGTGACGGATCTTCTGCTCCTCGGTGCCGAACTCGAGGATCACCGTCGCGCAGGGCGAGAGCGTCGGCACCTGCAGCCGCATCGGGTACTCGTAGCCGGCCATCTCCTCGTTGAGAACGATCTGGTGCTCGGGGGTGAGACCCTGGCCGCCGTAGGCCCGAGGGAAGCAGATCCCGGCCAGCCCAGCGTCAAACAGCATTCGCTGGATCTCCCGGTCACGGGCGATCTCGGCCAGCTCGAGCTCCTCGCTCATGTGGGCGCGGGCGTAGCGCAACTCGCCGGCCGCAACCTGGCGCAGGTTGGACCGGATGAAGGCCCGGGCTCGGTGCCGGAACGACTCGAGGTCCTCGAGCTCCGTACCGTCCTCGACCTCACTACGCAGCGCGCTCATGCCGCATCTTCCGCGGAAGTGGCATCGGCGATCGCCGCGATCCGCTGACGGTGGTCCGCCGGCGTGCCCGCCAGCGAGCGGTCGACTGTGAGGCGGCGCAGGAACAGGTGGAGGTCGTGCTCGAAGGTGATACCGATGCCGCCGTGCATCTGGACGCAGTCCTGCAGTAGCTCGGCGCCGTACTCGCCGACATACGCCTTGGCTGCGCTCAGCAGCTCGGCCGCCTCGGGCGTCTCGTCCTGCACGGCGATGCAGGCGGCGTCGCTGATGCCGTGCGCCGCCTCGAGCCACATCAGCATGTCGGCGAAGCGGTGCTTGAGCGCCTGGTACGAGGCCAGCGGCCGCCCGAAGGAGTAGCGGTCGAACGCCCACTCCACCGTCATGTCGAAGCCCGCCTGCATGGCCCCCACGCTCTCCGCGTTGAGCAGCACCACCGAGATGGCCAGCTGGCGATCCACCGCCGCCGCGGACGCGCCCGCCGTGCCCACCACGGCGTCCGCGCCGAACGACGCGCCGTCGAAAGTCACCAGGCCGAAGCGGCGACTCAGGTCGATGGTCTCCATCGGCGCCACGGCCACGCCGGCGGCGTCCGCCGGCACGAGGAGCTGGGTCGCGCCGTCCCCGTCGGCACAGGTCACGAGCAGGTGGGCCGCCTGGCCCGCCGACTCGACCACCCGTGCCTCCCCGTGCAGCACGAACCCGGCACCTTCACGCCGGGCCTCGACCGTGGGGCGCCAACCGTCAGGTCCGACGACGGGACCGCACCATGTGGCGACCGCGTCGCCCGACAGCAGGCCGGCCAGCACGTCGGGGTGCGCGCCGTGTGTGCTCAGCGCGGCCGCCACCACGTTCGTCGGGACCAGCGGGCCCGGCGCCGCGTGCCGACCGAACTCGTAGGCCACCAGGCTGAGGTCGACCAGGCCGGCGCCGCTGATGGTGCCGCCGCCGTGGGCCTCGTCGACCAACAGCGACGTCCAACCCAGCTCGGCGCCGCGGCGCCAGTAGACGGGGTCGAATCCGGCCGGGTCGTCGCGCAGGGCGCGCACCGTGTCGGCCGGCACGAGCTCTGCGAGGAAGCGTTCGGTCGTCTCCCGGAAGAACTCCTGGTCGCCCGTCAGTGCAATGAGCATCAGATGGCGCCGATCCCCGCTGCCTCGTTGCGCCGGCGCCACTCGTCCTTGGACATGCGCGTGACGTCGACGTCGCTCGCCGCAGCGCGCAGCGCGCCGACCGTCGTCTCCGACCGCGGCGTATGGGCGAAGGGGTCCCAGCTGTAGAACCGGCAGGCGTTTTCGAAGGTGATCTTGTTGATCTCGATCTCGTCCGTGACCCCCGCCTCCTGGAACTCGCGCCAGGCGAACTCGGGCGACTCGGGCCACGTGGTGTCGGTGTGCGGGTAGTCGCACTCCCAGGCGATGATGTCGATGCCGATGCGGTCGCGCAGCAGCAGGCCCGACGGGTCGGTGATGTAGCAGGCCAGGATGTGGTCGCGGAAGACCTCGGAGGGCAGCTTGCCGCCGAAGTCGCTGTGCAGCCACTCCTGGTTCCCGAAGTGGCGGTCGATGCGGTCGAAGTAGAAGGGGATCCAGCCGATCCCGCCCTCCGACAGCGCCACCTTGAGCTCGGGGAACCGGCGCAGCGTGGGGCCGAACAACAGATCCTGCGCCGTGATGGCGCTGATCTGGCAGGCCAGGACCATGAGGTGGTCGACCGGCGCCTCCTCCGCCCGCTGGATGACCGCGAACCCGGCGCCGATGTGCAGCGAGAGCACCATGTTCTCGTCGCACAGCGCCTTGAGCATGGGGTCCCAGTAGCCCGACAGGAAGCTCGGGAATCCCTGCACGTGGGGCGTCTCGAGGAAGCTGATGGAGCGGCAGCCCTTCTTACCCAGACGGTGCACCTCGGCCACGGCGGCGTCGACGTCCCACATCGGGACGATGCCGAGGGGGATGAAGCGACCTGGATACGCCCCGCACCACTCGTCGATGGCCCAGTCGTTGTAGGCCTGGAGCATGACCAGGGCGATCTCCTTGTCGCGCGCCTCGGCGAACGTACGGGCGTTCCAGCCGGCCATGGTGGGGAAGCACATCGAGCCGAGCACGCCGTTGGCGTTCATGTCACGCACGCGCTCGTGCACGTCGAAGCACCCCGGCCGTAGCTCGGTGTAGGTACCGGGGTTGAAGCCCCACTCCTCGCTCGGCCAGCCGACGGTGGCCGACATGCCGAACGACGTCGAGGTCTTTTCGCCCTGGAACACCCAGCGGTCGATGCCGTCCTCGTGCACCACCTTGGGCGCGTCGTCCAGCCATTTCTTAGGCACGTGGTTCTCGTACATGTGCGGCGGCTCAATCATGTGATCGTCGATCGAGACCAAAATCATGTCGTCCATGTTCATGGCGTCCTCCTCTCCTCCCAGGGGTCGCGGAAATTCATCTGCAGCAGCGGCTCGGTGGCGACGCCGGTCACGGCGTGCGGACCGGCAGGGCGTCCCAGCCGCGAACGCTCGACGTGTGGGCCCGACGCGCCCCGGCGTAGTCCACCTCCCACTCGGGGAACCGCGTCAACACCTCGTCCAACGCCACCCGTCCCTCCAGCCGGGCCAGGGCGGCGCCGAGGCACAGGTGGATGCCGTAGCCGAAGGCCTGGTGGCGTCCGACCTCCCGATGGATGTCGAACGAGTCGCCGTCGGGGTAGTGCCGTTCGTCTCGGTTGGCCGACCCGTTGAGCAGCACGAGCACGCTCCCCTCGGGCACCGTCTGGCCGTGCCACTCCACGTCGCGGATCACGTAGCGCGACTGCACCGGCGACGGGGACTCGAAGCGCAGCAGCTCCTCGACGGTGTTTGCCACCAGTGTCCGGTCCTCGGCCACCTGGCGGCGCTGGTCCGGGTGCCGGGCCAGCACCTCGCCCGTGAAGCCGATAAGGCGGGTCGTGGTCTCGTTGCCCGCGCTGGCCAGCAGGCTCGTGTAGACGAGGACCTCGCTCCGCGTGAGCCGCCGCACGGTGCCCGTCTCGTCCTCGAACTCCGCGGTCAACAGCTCGGTCATGAGGTCATCCGACGGGTTGGCAGCCCGCCAGTCGATGTACTCGCCGAATACCTCGGCATGGGCCTCGGCGTCGAAGTTCGGCGTCGGCTCCGCGCCCTCCTCGAGCCGGAGGCCCTCGTCAATCCGCTGGCGCAACGCCTCCTGGTCCGCCTCGGGAATCCCGAGCAGCATGCCGATCGTGCGCATGGGCATGAAGGCGCCCAGGTCCTTGATGAAGTCGAAGCCCCCTGTCCCGATCAATGGGTCCAGAACCTCGGCGCAATAGGCGCGGACCTGCGGCTCGATCGCCATCATCTTCTTGGGCGTGAAGACCCGCGACAGCAGCGAGCGGTGCAGGTCGTGGATGGGTGGGTCCTCCATGAGGATCATGCCTGGCGGCATCTCCACGTTGGCCCGGATCAACTCGAGCACCGAGCCTCGACCCGAGATGTACGTCTTCCAGTCGAGCATGGCCGCGTCGACGTCGTCCCAACGGCTCAGCGCGAAGAATTCGTACTTGTCGTTCCAGTACAGCGGCGCCTCGTCGCGCATCCGCTTCCACAGTGGGTAGGGGTCGGCGTCGATGTCGAAGTCGTAGGGGTCGTAATAGAGGCCCTGCTCGCTGGCGATGGTCATGTCCGTGTCCCCCCGTGATCTCCGGCTAGCCGGCCGGGTACGAGATTGACTTGACCTCGAGGTACTGCTCGAAGCCGGGCTTGCCGTTCTGCCGCCCGATCCCGCTGTGCTTGAAGCCGCCGAAGGGCAGGTCGGGGCCGTAGGGTGCGCCACCGTTGACGCTCACGCCACCGGTGCGGATGCGCTTGGCCACCTCGAGCGAGTGTTCGAGCGAACCGCCGAACACGCCGCCCGACAGTCCGTAGATGCTGTCGTTGGCGATGCGCACGGCGTCTTCCTCGTCCTCGTAGGGGATGACGACGAGCACCGGCCCGAAGATCTCCTCCTGCGCGATGGTCATTGAGTTCTCTACGTCTGTGAACAGCGTCGGCTCGACCCACCAGCCCTTGGCGAACTCGTCACCGGCGGGCCGACCGCCACCCACGGCCAGCGTGGCGCCTTCGGCCTTCCCCTTCTCGATGTAGCCGAGCACCCGTTCGCGCTGCTTGGACGAGATGAGGGGGCCCATGATCACGTCCTGGCGGTGCGGCTCGCCGTAGGGCACGGCGGCGAACATGCCCTTGAGCATTTCGACGCCCTCGTCGTAGCGCGAGCGCGGCAGCAGCATGCGCGTCTGAATGGCGCAGCCCTGCCCGGCGTGGAAACAAGCGCCCATGCCCATCATGGAGGCCAGACCGAGGTCGGCGTCCTCGAGCACGATGGTGGCCGACTTGCCGCCCAGCTCCAGGAAGGTGCGCTTCATGGTCGCGGCGCCCTTCTCCATGATCCGACGACCAACCGCGGTGGAACCGGTGAAGCTGATCAGGTCGACCTTGGGCGACAGCGTCAGCTCCTCCCCCACCAGGTGGTCCGACGACGTCACCACGTTGATCACGCCGGCTGGGATGTCCGTCTTCTCCGCGACGAGCCGGCCGAGGAACGTGGCGTTCCACGGCGTGTCGGGTGCCGGCTTCACGATCATGGTGTTGCCCGTGGCCAGGGCCTGGCCGACCTTGTGCAGCGTGACCTCGACCGGGAAGTTCCACGGGATGATGGCGCCGACCACGCCGACCGGCTCGCGCCAGATGCGCCGGGCGTCGACGTTGCCCGTGATGCCCATGGCGTCGGGCAGCACCGTCTCCCACTCGAAGTTGTCGATCTCCTTGGCGGGCCAGGCCAGCGCTTCGGACAGGGGCGCATCGAGCTGCGGGCCCTGGGTCGTCATGTACGGACAGCCCACCTCTTGGATCAGCTGCTCGCGCAGCTCCTCCGCCTCGGCGTTGAGCGCCTCGTGCAGCTGCTCGAGGCACTGCTTGCGAAAGGCGCGGTTGGTAGCCCAATCGGTCTCGTCGAAGGCCCGGCGGGCCGCGTCGATGGCCCGTCGCATCTCGTCGGCGGAGGCGTCGGCCACCTGGCCGATGACCTCCTCGGTGGCCGGATTGACGTTGTCGAAGGTCTTGCCGGAGTCGGCGTCGACCAGCTTCCCGTCGATGAGCATGCGCTGCTCGGGGTTGACCTTCACTGCCTCGGCCATGGTCCTCTTCCTCTCGTCATCCGCATCGAACCCACTCGGCGCGGGCGGGCGCGCCAGAGCGTGACACAGCCGGCGCTACCCCGGCACGTGCCTGGTACGCCCGCTTTTCGAGGGTATCTGACTTTGACGTCGTCGTCAAAAATGGCATTATCGTCACGCGGGAGTCAGGGTACCGGCCTGGCGCTGCCACCCCGCCCTGGGCGCCGGGGCCGGACCTCCCCCGCCGGGCCGCCATCCGGCAGAGTGGGGCGCCGCAAACCCGGGGACCGCACCGTTCCGAGACAAGGAGACCCGACCTATGTCCACCATTGACGAGTTCATGGAGGCGCTGACCCTCGAGCCCCTCGGTGAGGACCGCTACTGCGCCACCAGCCTGCCGTCCGAGCACGGCATCGTCTTCGGAGGCCAGCTCCTGGCCCAGTCGGTGATGGCCGGGCTGGCCGGGCAGGACGGCAAGACGGTCAAGACCCTGCACACCGTGTTCGCCCGTGGGGCCCAGCCCGACACGCCGCTCGACGTCACCGTGGAGCGGATGCACGCCGGCCGCTCGGTCGCCTCCAGCACGGTGACGATCAGCCAGGGCGACACCATCTGCACGCGCTCACTCGTGCTTCTCAGCGCCGACGAGGACGACGTGATTCGCCATGCCGACGAGCCCCGCGGCGGCTCACGGCCCGAGGACGTCGCCGGGGACATCCGCGGCGAGGGCGTGTGGGAGATCGGCATCGTCGGCGCCGTCGACATCAGCGACCCCGACCTGGTCGGCCCGGCCGAGCTCGACGTCTGGGTGCGCTTCGCCGGGGCCCCCGACAACCCGGCCACCGACCAGGCCCTGGTCGCCTACTCGACCGACGGCTTCCTCATCGGCACCGCAATGCGGCCGCATGCCGGCGTGGGTCAGGCCCAGGCGCACCAGACCCTCTCGACGGGCGTGCTCAGCCACACGCTCACCTACCACGAGCCCTGCCCGGCGCGCGAGTGGCATCTGCTGCAGCAGGTGAGCGCCTACGCCGGGCACGGCCGCAGCTACGGCCGCGGCGACATCTTCCGCGCCAACGGGCAGCTGGCGGCGTCCTTCGTCCAGGACGCCATGATCCGCGCCCGTTCGGGTGGCGCCGGCAAGCTCTAGCCGGCCGCCAGGCGCGCCAGCTGCCGGGCCAGCCAGTCCTCCTTGCAGCGCTCCGCGTCCTTCACGGCGGCCGCGTCCGGCGCCAGCATGTATGCGTGCGGAAGCCCGGCAATGACGTGCAGCTCGCAGTCGACACCGGCCTGGCACAGGCGCTGGGCGTAGTCGATGTTCTCGTCGCGGAAGCCGTCGATGGCGCCGACGACGACACAGCTCGGAGGGAGGCCGGCCAGGTCGGTGGCCCCGGTGGCCGACGCGTAGGGCGGGACGTCGTCGCTCCCGTAGAGGTCACCCAGGTACGAGCGCCAGCCGAATTCGTTCGACGCCGCATTCCACACGTAGAGCCCCTGCGCCCGGATGGACGGCGTCACCCCGCGCCGGTCGAGCATCGGGCAGTCGAGGAACTGGAAGGCCAGCGGAACCTCGCCGCGATCGCGGGCCAGGAGCCCGAGCCCGGCCGCCAGTCCCCCGCCGGCGCTCAGTCCGTAGATACCGATGCGCAAAGGGTCGATGCCCAGCTCGTCTGCGTGGTCGTAGGTCCAGCGCAGGGCGGCGTAGCAGTCCTCGAGCGGTCCGGGGTACGGCGTCTCGGGCGCCAGTCGGTACTCGACCGAGACCCCGACGAGCCCCAGGGACGGAGACCAGCGGTCCAGCAACGGGTCGTCCATGTCGTAGGAACCGATGACGTAGCCACCGCCGTGCATGGTGACCATGGCGGGAAGCGGGCCCTCGACGCCCGCTGGGCGGTGCACGCGCACCGGGACCGGAGGGTCGCCCGGCACTTCGTGCTCGGTGCGGGTGACGGCTCCCGAGAGCGCCGGAGCCGGGAACGGGGCGGACCTGATGGCCGCCACGGCGACGGCGTCCATCTGCGGCAGCTCGAACGCGCCCAGGATCGGCCCTAACTCAGGGTCCAAGAGGCCTTTCACGTCAACATCGGTCATCCGCTGCTCCCTCGGGTCGGGTGAAGAACTCCGGCGTCGTGACAGTAGTGTCCGTCCCGACGGCACACGATGGAGGACAAGGTGGCGAACGAATTGGGTGCGGCCGGACTTCGCTTCGAACGCGAGGGACCAGTCGCCTGGTGCATCATCGACCGGCCCTCGGCCCGCAACGCGCTGACGCCCGCCATGTACTTCGGGATCAAACGGGCCGTGCGACTCGTGAACAGCGACCCCGACCTGGCCGCGCTGATCATCACCGGGACGGGCGACGTCTTCGCGCCCGGCGGCGACCTGGGCGGGCGACAAGAGGACGGGGACGAGCCCACCCCCGACATCGGCCACGACATCCTCCCCTTCCTGGCCATCCGCGACAGCCGGGCCCCGGTCGTCTCCGCCGTGAACGGCATCTGCCAGGCGGGCGGGCTGCTCATCGCCATGCTGGCCGACATCTGCGTGGCCAGCGACCGGGCCACGTTCCGGGTGCCCGAGCTCCTGCGGGGCATCCCCGACGCCACCTACGCCGCCGTGCTGCCGGCCCACGTGGGCATCGCCGTGGCGCGCGACCTGCTGCTGTCGGCCCGACGGTTCGACGCCGCCGAGGCACTGCGCATCGGCCTGATCTCGCGGGTCGTCCCCCACAACCAGTTGCGCGACGCCGCCATGGAGGCGGTGCGCGAAATCCTGCAGACCCCGCCCATGGCGCGCACGCACGTCAAGCGCATGCTCAACGAGCGCTACGGGTTGATCGACTACCAGACCATGTTCTGGGCGCTAGAGGAGTCGGAGGAGCCGCGTGAGGGGATGCTGGCCTTCATGGAGAAGCGGCCGCCGCGCTGGGTGCCCGAAGGCTTGACGCCCGACGACGCCAGAGGCTGACGCACGGACGTCTGGCGAGAACCTATGGTCACGATATGAACGTGCAGACACTGGCCGGAAAGGTGGCGATCGTCACCGGCGGAGCGGGCGGCATAGGCCGGGCGACCGGCGAGCTCCTGGCGGCCGAAGGGGCAAAGGTCGTGATTGGGGACGTCGACGCCGAAGGCGGGCAGGAGGTGGCCGACGGGATCGGAGACGCCGCGGCCTTCAAACAGACCGACGTGAGCGACATCGATCAGGTGCAGGCGCTGGTTGATTTCACCGTCGAACGCTTCGGTGCGTTGGACATCATGTTCAACAACGCGGGAATCGGGAGCCCGCTCAAGCGATTCCTGCCGGACGATCTCGAAGACTTCGCACAGATCATGAACGTCAACCTCTTCGGAGTGATCGCAGGCTCCCAACGCGCCGGCCGGTACATGAAGGACCACGGGGGTGGCTGCATCATCAACAATGCCTCGATTGCCGCCATCAACGCCGGCTCCGGCATGATCTCCTACCGTGCCTCGAAGGCGGCCATCGCTCACGCGACGAAGTGCATGGCCGTCGACCTCGCGCCCTACGCCATCAGGGTTAACTGCATTACGCCGGCGCACATCCGCACAGGCATCACCACCTACGAAATGGGCCCCGTCCTGCGCTACATGCAGCCGCTGGAGCGACAGGCCCAGCCGGAGGACGTGGCCAACGCCGTGGTCTTCCTGGCCAGTGACCGCGCCGCCCAGATCACCGGCATCGTCATGCCGATCGACGGCGGAACCACCGCCGGGCCGCCCTACGCGCAGACGAAGCTGATCATGTCCCAGGCGGTGGGGTCACAGGAGCCCACGAACACCACGGGGTGACGTTCAATGAACCGCAACGGCGTCAGCCGGCGTGGTCGAAATCCAGGTAGAGCCGTTCGAGGCCGCGCAGGAAGAAGGTCGGCAGGTAGTCGTAGCGCCGAGCTCCGGCCGGTCCGTGATGTTCCTCTGAGATCGAGATGTCCGACGTCCGGTCGAGGAAACGGTTGAGGGTCACCCGGCCCTCGGCGCGGGCCAGCGGCGCCCCGGCGCAGGTGTGGATGCCGTGGCCGAAGGCGATGTGCTGTCGCGCATTTTGGCGGTCGATGTCGAACTCGTACGGATTCTCGAAGAGCCGTGGGTCGCGGTTGCACGCACCGGGCACGAGCATGACGGTGCCCCCGGCCGGGATCTCGACACCGCCGAGAGTGGTGCGCACCCGCGCCATGCGGAACTGCGTGCGTAGCGGGCTCTCCAGCCTGAGCGTCTCCTCAATGAAGTTCGGGATGCGCTCTCGATCAGCTCGGACCTGGTCCTCCAGGTCAGGCCTCTCCCCCAGCATCCGGAGCGCGAAGGACAGCAGCCGCACCGTGGTCTCCTGGCCACCAGCGAAGAGGTTGGCCGCGATGAGCGCGGCGTCCTTCACGTCCGGGGTCGACCCGTCCGGAAAGGTCGCCGCAGCCAGGCCCGTCAGCACATCGGCCCGGGGCTGGCGCCGCCGATCCTCGATGTACCCCGTGAACCGCTCGTAGAGGAATTCGAGCGGCTTGTGGGACACGTCCTGGTGCGCGGTGGACAGGCGCTCGCGGAACAGGGAGTGATCCGACTCGGGCACCCCTTCGAGGTCGGCGATGACGGTGAGGGTGAAGGGCTCGGCGTAGGCACCCACCATTTCGCACGATCCATCGTCGATGAACCGGTCGATGAGGTGGTCCGCGAACTGCCACATGAAGTCCTCGTTCTCCTTGAGGCGCTTCGGCGTGATGAGCCGCATGAGGAGATGCCGGTGCGCCGTATGGTTCGGCGGATCGAAAGCGGGGAGCTGGTCGCTGAAGGGCAGCTCGTTGCGGCACTTCACAATGGTGTCGCTCACGTCGTCGCCTGCGAGGGGCGACGAGAACTTCACGAAGGTGCCGCTCACGACGTTGCACGACGAGTAGGTCCCCGATGGCAGGTCGTTCGGGGGGAACGATGCCGGGTCGCCGTAGATCGTCATCGCCTCCGGATGGCCCGTGATGACGAACACCCCGTAGTTGGGGTCGCGCCACACCGGGGACTGTTCCCGCACCCAGTCGAAGTAGGGATAGGGGTCGTCCTGGACCGACCGGTCGGCAAAGAAGTTGACATCCTTGAACTCGCTCATGGGCCACCCCGATCTGGCGTCTGAATGCATACGATCTGTTCCATGGGCTTGGAAGTCGAGATCGATCGCGACCTGTGTATCGGCTCGGGCAACTGTGTGTACGAAGCCCCGGGTGTCTTCGACCTCGACGGCGACAGCGTCGCCTTCGTCATCGACCCTGCCGCGTCACCCGAGGACTTGGTCGTCGCCGCGGCACGCAAGTGCCCGAGCCATGCCATTTCGGTCCGGCGAGACGGCGTCACGCTGGGCTGAGCATCCTCATGGCGCAGCGGACGCCTGTCCCGTGGCGTGACGGGCGGCGACGTAGCCGAAGATCATGGTGTTGGCGATGCTGGCGCCCGGACCGAGGTAGTGGCGGCCCATGACGGTGGCGGTGCCGTTGCCCGTGGCATAAAGGCCAGGTATGGGCCGGTCGTCCTGGTCGAGCACCTGCGCGTGCTCGCTGGTGAGCACGCCGCCGCAGGTGCCGATGTCGCCGGGCACGACCTGGACCCCGTAGAACGGAGGCTCGTCGATCGGCCCCAGGCAGGGATGCACCCTGGGGTTGGGATCGCCCAGGGCACGGTTGTAGGCGGACTCGCCGCGCCCGTAGTCAGGGTCGACGCCGCGGGCAGCGTGCTCATTGAATCGTTCGACGGTCACGGACAAGCCGGCGGCGTCGATGCCACACAGGCTGGCGAGGTCATTGAGCGTCCAGGCCTGTTTGAGCATGCCGCTCTCGAACAGCTGACGCGGGAACCGGCCGGGACGAGAACGCTGGTGCGCATAGCGCTTCCGGTAGCGATCGTCGAAGATCAGCCAGCAGGGAACGGCACGGCTCGTCTTGTCGCGGGCGTACATCTCCTTGCCGACCTCCATGTAGGAGTTCGACTCGTTCACGAACCGGTGACCGGCGGCATCGACGTAGATGGTCCGGGGGCGCTGCCGGGCTTGATCGAGAGTCGATTGCCCGAACCGACCCGTCCGTGGCGACGGGAGCCACCACGCCTCGTCCATGAGATCCGTCTTGGCGCCGATCCGCATCGCCGCCTGGAGCACCTCGCCTGTGTCGCCGGGGTTGGAGATCGACCATCGAGCGCGATTGGGCTGGTCACCGCCGAACTGCTGGCGCATCTCGGCATTGTGGGCGAACCCGCCGGACGCCAGCAGTACGCCTTGGCGGGCGCGGACGAGGAACGGGGATCCTTCCCGCACGGTGCGGACCCCGATGACGCGGCCGTCCTCGACGATCAGCTCCTCGACGGGAGCCTCGGGCCAGATCGGGATGCCCCGCTCGAGGGCCACACGCAACATCTGCCCGATCAGCGACGCGCCGTTCGTGAGCAGCGCCTGCCGGCGGAGTCGCGCCGTGTAGGTCCGGATCACCACCCGGGCCGAGACGGCGAAGGCACCGAGGCTGCGGTTGTAGTTGGAGAGGGAGCGCGCCTCGTTCGTCATCACCGCCAGACCCAGGCTCTGGGCCAGGCCTGCCTGCAGTTTCTCGAGCCATCCCCCGAGCACGTGTCCGTCGAAGGGGACCGGCTCGATTCCGCGCCCGAGGTCGTGGCCGCCCTTGGCGTCGGAGTAGTAGTCGCTGTAGCCCCGGCAGTAGGTGAAGCGCACGCCGCAACCCTGGAGGAACGAGATCATTTCGGGCCCCGCCGTCAAGAAGGCATGCCGGCGCTCGAAGGACGAAGCGGGTCCGACGTCGCCCACGACGGCCTCGAAGTGGGCGAAGGCGTCCTCGTAGGAGTCCGGGACCCCGAGGGCCCGCATCACCGGATTGTTCGGGACCCACACGATCCCGCCCGACATCGCAGTCGAGCCACCGATCAGGGCCTGCTTCTCGAGCACCAGTGCGCTCGCACCCTGTGCGGCCGTGGCCAGCGCCGCCACCATGCCGCCACCGCCGGACCCGACGATCACGACGTCGACGGTGGAGTCCCACGTCGTCATGTCACGACCTCTCTGACCTCCCCCGAACACCTTCAGCGTCGGAGCAAGCTAGCAGGGTCCGTTGACGATTGCTACGGAACCGAAGTAATCTGCCGGCAACCGTCAACGAGTGAAGCGGGGGGATGATGACCGGCGACTCAAGGACGCTCACCTATCCGGCCGAGGGCCTCGGGGCCCCGAAAGATCGTCATCCCGGACCGGTCGTCGACGTCGGGCTCCCGCCCGGGACCGAGGTGTTCTCGGCCGACGATCACATCTCGCTGGCCGAGGACATCTTCTACGAGCGCTTTCCCGACAGCATGAAGGACAGGGCCCCCCGCGTGATGAACGTCGACGGCGGGTGGGTCCTGGGCTTGGACGGGAAGTCGCTCCTGGTGCCCGAGTTCGTAGAGGTGCTCACCCAGTACGACCCGGTCTCCGGGTCGCACACGGGGGACGTCGACGCGCGGCTCGCCGCCCTCGAGTCCGAGGGCATCTCACGGGAACTGGCCTTCCCGAACTCCGTCCTCGCCCTGTTCGGATGGCCGGACCGGGAGGTCCGCGAGCTCTGCTTCCGGATCTACAACGAGCACATCGCGGAGGTCCAGGAGCGCTCGAACAACCGCATTTTCGGCGTCGGGCTTATCAACTGGTGGGACGCCGAGGGAGCACGGCGCACGCTGGCCGAGCTCAAGGCGCTGGGGCTGAAGACGTTCCTCATGCCCCTCTCTCCCGGGAAGGATCTGGAGAAGCGCCCGATCGACTATGCGAGCGCGGCGATGGACAGCGTTTGGGAGGCGATCGAGGAGGCGCAGGTCCCCGTCTCGCACCACATCGGTGAGAGTCCTCCCGCGACGCCGAACGAGCACAACGCAGTGAGCATCGGAATGTTCCAATCGGTGGCGCCGTTCCGTGACACCTTCGCCAAGTACGTGTTCGGCGGCATTCTCGACCGGCATCCGGGGCTGCGCATCGGCTGGTTCGAGGGCGGGATCAACTGGGTGCCCTCGGCCCTGCAGGACGCCGACCACATTGCGGCGTCCTTCCGGCACCTCAACGACCTGAAGATCGAGCACGAGCCGACGTACTACTGGGACACCCACATGTGCGCCTCGTTCATGGTCGACCGACTCGGGCTCGCCCTCCTGGCTCGCATCGGCGTCGACCGGGTCATGTGGTCCACCGACTTCCCCCACAACGAGAGCACGTACGGCTACAGCAACCAGTCGCTGGCCGAGGTGGTGGGTGCCGTGGGGTCCGAGGCGGCCACGGCCATCGTCAGCGGCAACATCAAGCGCTACCTCGGGGTGGACAGCTGATGCCGGCGGGCCTGATGAATTCGGTGGCACCGAAGCTGTTCCCGGCCACGCCGGACCTCGCCCGCATGCGCCGGGAGCGGATGGACCGGATCCATGCCGCCATGCGCGAGCAGAATCTCGACGCGCTGGTGCTGTTGGGCAACACCAACGTCGTGTACGCCACGGGGGCGATTTGGCCGCTGGCCGACTCGGGCCGGGCGAACTTCGAACAGCCTGTCGCCCTGGTCCTCGCGGACGACGAGTGGCCGCACCTGTTCTCCCCGATGCGTGAGGACGACCGGCTCCTCACGGAGCTGCCCTCCGATCATCTCCACGGCCCGGTCTACCTCGACTTCGACGAAGGGGTACAGCTCTTCGCGGCACGACTGGCGGAGCTCCTGCCTGCTCATGCCGTCGTCGCGATAGACGAATGGACGAATGCACTCCGCCGCGAACGATCGATCCTCTTCGCCCACGAGCCGCCCGTCGACGGCGGTCGTGTGATCAGCAAGGCGAAGGCGACGAAGACGCCCGATGAGTTGTCGTGCATGCGCACAGGACTGCGGATCACGGAACGGGCCATCGCCGAGGTGCAAGCCCGCATCGCGCCGGGCGTCCGTCAGACTGACCTTACCGCGGCCTTCCTGCGCACGATCTTCGATGCCGGTGCCGATGCCAACATTCTCGATCCGATTTGGCAGGTGATGCCGCCGAGAATGGCCGATGGGCCATGGACGACGACGGGCGACCTGGCATGCCCGCTCCTCACGACAGAGCGCGAGCTCGCCGAGGGGGACGTGCTCTGGGTCGACACTGGCATCAGCTATGGCGGCTTCCACTCCGACTTCGGGCGAACCTGGGTCGTGGGACGGGATCCGGATGCCCGGCAGCGCGCGCAATTCGAGCGCTGGCAGGCGATCATGTCCGCCGTCCTCGACGTCACCCGCGCCGGGTCGACCGCGGCGGACCTCACTGGGGCGGCGATCGACGCCGCCGGAGGCGTGAAGCCCTGGATGCCCCACTTCTATCTCGGGCACGGACTCGGCATCGACAGCGCGGAGATGCCCTATGTGGGGAGCGACATCGGCGAGGCGTTCGACGCCACGCTCGTCCTTGCCGAGGGCATGGTCCTGGTTCTCGAGCCGATCGTGTGGGACGACGGCGCCGCCGGTTACCGCTCCGAGGAGGTGCTCCTCATCACGGGCGACGGGTGGGAGCCGATGACCGACTACCCCTACGATCCCTTCTGAGCAGCCGGTGACGGTCACCGACGTACTCCCCGACGACGCCCTTCTTCGACACGCGCGACGGGCACGCGTGCTCGCCGCCATGGAGGCGGAGGGAATCGACCTGCTCGTCGTGGGTCGGGAAGCGAACGCTCGCTACGTGTCGGGCGCGCCGCGGCTCTGGATGGCCGGGTCGCGCGCCTTCGGTCCCGGCTGCGTGCTCGAACGTGCCACCGGGGCGGTGCACCTGCTGAGCACGTGGGACGAGGGCATCCCCGAGGACATCCCTCACGAGAACCTGTACGGGATCTCCTTCAACGGCGCCAACTTCGTCAAGGCGCTCCGGAAGATCGACGGTGCGGCCACGGCTCGGGTGGTGGCCACCGACAGCATGTCGCTGTCCTCCTCGAACCTCCTGCCCAAGGCCTTCCCGTCGGCCGAGCTGGTCGACGGGGAGCCCATGCTGCGCCGGGTCCGCCGGGTGAAGACGACCGAGGAAGTGGAAGCGATCCGCGCCTCCGTGCGCATCGCCGAGCGCTCGCTGCATGCCGCGGAGTCGGCGCTCGCGCCAGGGATCACCGAGCGACAGCTCACCGGGGTGTTCATGGAGGCGATGGCCTCTGCCGGCATCACCACCCCCTCCACGCAGGACGTCGCGTGGACGACATCGCGCGGGCGCCCCTGGCACCGCACCAGTCGCGACGTGCCCGTGCAGGAGGGAGACCTGGTGGCCTTCGACGCCGGCGTGATCGTCGGCGGCTACGTGGGCGAGCTCGGTCGGACCCACGTCGTCGGGAACGACAGCGGCATGGCCGCCGAGCTGTTCGCGACCCGGGACGAGCTGTGGGATCGCCTGGTGGCGGCCTGCCGCCCCGGCGCGGCAACGTCGGACCTCCTGGCCGCTTACGACGCCGCCGGGGTCGCCCCCCCGCCCATGCCCGTGGCCAGGGGGCTCGGCCTGGGCTTCGATCTTCCCCTCGTGACCCACTCCCTGCCCGCCGAGGCCGCCCAGCAACAGCTCGAGACCGGGATGGTGCTGGCCCTGACCGCCTACGTCTGGCAGGACGGCGTCGGCGGGGTGTACGGCCAGGAACCGGTCGTCATCACGACGGACGGGCCGGAGGCCCTCTCGACGACCCCGCTTCGCACTGGAAGGAGCTCTTGACGTGACCGACGTCGACGTCCCACCGGCCGAGGAGATCATCCTCTACGAGAAGGATCCCAGCACCCGCATAGCGACGATCACCCTGAACCGACCCGACCAACTCAATATCCCCACCATCGCCGCTCGCCGGCGTTACGCAGACCTGATCTTCAAGGCGAGCATTGACGACGACGTCAAGGTCCTGGTGGTGCGGGGCGTCGGCGACCACCTCGGAACGGGCGCCGACCTCGACGAGCTGATGGCGAAGCAGGCCGAGGGCACCGCGCTGTACGAGGAGTTCGGTCTCGACGAGGATGACGACGTCACCATGCCACCCCCGCGCTCGTATCGCGCCGGAGCGTCGCTCCTGCACTGGTACGGCAACACGAGGTCGGGCTGCCGAAGCCTCCAGGACTTCAAGAAGATCAGCATCCTCGAGGTCAAGGGCTACTGCTACGGCTGGCACTTCTACCAGGCCGGCGATGCCGACATCGTGATCTCCTCCGACGACGCGCTCTTCGGCCATCCGGCATTCCGCTACGTCGGCTACGCACCGCGCATGTGGCAGTGGGCGATGATGATGGGGCTGCGCAAGTTCCAGGAGATGGTGTTCACAGGTCGTCCCTTCACCGCGGAGCAGATGTATGACTGCAACTTCGTGAACAGCGTCGTGCCCCGTGACCAGCTCGAAGCAGAGGTGGAGAAGTACGCGCGGGCCTGCGCGCGCACGCGGCCC
>Ga0209420_1000161_pt1 | contig 41941 bp, 34 predicted proteins | sample BlaSpr_A8_OM1_O1_FD_187972 | JGI IMG/M metagenome (GOLD analysis project Ga0209420, IMG submission 187972) | Forest soil microbial communities from Thunder Bay, Ontario, Canada - Black Spruce, Ontario site 2_A8_OM1_O1 (SPAdes) (version 2) | ecosystem: Environmental > Terrestrial > Soil > Boreal...
CGTGATGCCAGTTTTCCAAATGCTAGAAACTGACTAAGAATTTCCTTCTTCAACCCCTGGGCGCTCCGACCTACGATTACAAGGTCGAGCGCAACGACAGGAAAGGACAAGTATTGCCTGATAGCGCCTGACCATGCCCTTGGTGATTGAGGTAACACTCAATCAAAGGCGTTGATTCACCGCGACACATACACCGCATACTGATGTGTTCCGCCAACCTTCTCCAGCGCAGTACTCCCGTTCAGCACACGCTCCAGCAGAGGATTGTGATAGAGCACATAGACCGGTCGGGAATGATGGCGCAGAGCCTGTTCCAGATTTCCCAATACTTTACGCATACCCGATTCCGGGAACGGATTGAAGAGAAAAATCACAAGCGGATCGTCGGGAAAGGGGAATCCGGTCGCGTCGGCGCAGATCGACTCGAGCGCGAAACATTTCTGCGAGTCGCTTCTGTACTGGCGCAAGTTCTGCTGCGCGATTTGGTGCAGACTGGGGAGAAGTTCCACGCCTACGATGCGGCGAAAAGGATAGTCCGACGCCATCAGCAGGGTGCGTCCCTTGCCGGATCCGAGATCGACGAAAGTGAAGTTGCGGAAATTAAGAACGGTCTGGTCGGGAGTAGGCGATTTTTGCAGCGCGTCGAGCATGTCGTGAAACGCCGCCGGTTCGGTTGGCTGATATGCGGAATGGAACATGCCCAGCAATCGATCGCGCCATCCCACGGCTCCGCTGGTGGTGTTGACCCGGTACTCCCAGTCGTAGTCGGCATCTCCGTAGCGCTGCCGCAGACGCGCCGGAGTGGAGTCGCGCACGAACTCCCACAGCACCCCCAGAAGGCGGCGAGTCGCGAGCCAGTAGCCCTCATAGGAGGCGCAGTGCTTCCACCAGCGCGACCCAGTCCCCAGCACGCTGATTTCTCGAGGTGAATCCATGAGCGGAGAATGAGAAACGTTCCAGACATGATACGGGGCACGGGGTTGTCGTGGTCAATGGCGAAAGTGCGGACTACTGGGTGTGGTCGTGGAATTTGGGCAACGCGGGGGGCTTGTATCCGGGGGGCATGCCCTTGGTGAGAAAGTTGAAATCGTCCGGATTCTGAACTTCGATACGGCCTTCAGGGGTTAGCTTGTAGGGGCGACCGTCCGGATCCACGGGGATGCGGGGCAAATGTTCGACGGCCGCGAGTTCCGGCATGCTGGCGGGAAGACGTCCGGTTCGCTCCCCGAATCGGGTGACGGCGGATTGCAACTGGGTGACATCTTCATCCACCTGGATCGCACGCAGGTGTTCGACAGCGTTCTGGCGGACGTAAGAATCGTGACTGGACTCGTAGGTGGCGCTCCATAGCAGATGCGCGGTGGCGAGGTCGCCGGCGTGTCCGGCCATTTTCGCGGCCAGCACTTTCAGCAGCGGATTGGCGCCGGGGACTTCCACACCTTGTTCGAAAACCTCGGAGGCTTTCTTGTAGTCCTTGAGTTCGGTGTAGTAAATGAAGCCCAGGTTGTAATAGAGCTGCCAGTTGTTCGGATTATGCTGGATGCCGTACTTCATCAGCTCAATAGCGCGGTCGGGTTCGCCGGCGCCGTTCGGCGGGGCGGGCGCGAGAAAGCTGGCTCCGAACTGGTACGCCGGAAACAGTTGCGGATCGAGCGTTGTGGTGATCTCCAGTAACGGGGCTAGTTCGTTGTAAGTGGACTCGCGGTTGAAGTGGCGCTCGCCAAAGTACTGCACGGTGCGCGTCCAATAAATGCAGGCCATCATGCCGTCGAATCCCAGGCTGGCGCGTTTTATCATCTTCGGCGAGTTGATGAAGAGGGCGTCGTCAACAGTTGCTTGCGGACGGATTTCATCGATGTGCCGCAACAGCAGAATGCACCCAACCATCGAAATGGCGAGGCATCCGGAGGCGATTACAGAGGTGCGGCGCGCGGCCGTCATTTTACGGAACTCCGGCCTGGAATCCGGCAAATCATTTCAGGTTCCTGCGCTCGAAGATCAGGACTGCGGCGCTCAGGGTCATCGCCGTATAAAACAGCGCGTAGAGCGTGTCCTGCAGGATGAGCTGCAAACCGAGTGGTTGCTGATGCGCGACCGCGCTGATCACATTGAGCGCGGAGAAGTTCGGCACCAGATAGGCGGCGGCCGTGGCGAACCAACGGGTCACGCCCGTAGTCAGGGCGGCGAATCCGCGAAGATCGTCGGCGAAGCTGCCGACGACGAACAGGGAGAAGGCGAAGACCGCCGAAAGCAGCGGCGAAGAGAACGACGAGAACAGCAGTGCCAGCGAACAGATGATGAGGAATTCAAGAATGATGAAATAGAGTGCGACCAGGATCAGCGCATCGGGCGCGGAAAACTTATGAACCACGTAGAGCAGCGCGCCAAAGACCCCAATCGCCATAAAAAACGTGTTCACGATCAGCGTTCCCGCCAGCCCCAGGAACTTGCCGACAATGAACTCCCAGCGGCGGACCGGCCGCGAGAGCACGGTGTAGAGCGTGCGCTTTTCGATTTCTTTCGAGACCAGCCCGATTCCAATGAAGATGGCGATGACTATGCCGAAAAGAGAGACTGCCGTCAGCCCCAGGTTGACGACGACCAGACGCTCTATGTGGATGGAAATCTGACCAACGAAAATGGCGGCCCCCGAAAGCAGCAAGGCGAAGGCGATCAGGTTATAGAGAACGCGATCGCGAACCGCCTCGCGGAAAGTGTTAAACGCAATATAAAGCATGCGTGGGCTCATGATCTTTTCCCCACGGTAGTTTGGGAATGCTGCAGCTTTTCCACGAAGTAAGCTTCGAGCGAGGTGCGCAGTGGCGTGATGGCAATCAGGCGAATGCGCTCGCGCCGCAGAACGTCGATGGCGGCGTCTTGCTGATTCTCGGGGAGAATGGCGCGCACCGTATCTCCCGTGACGTGGCACTCCGCGCCCAGAACTTTCATGGATGCCGGAATTTGCGTGCCTTGCCAGATGACTTCCACCTTGCCCTGCACGGTCGAGGTCAAATCTGCCACCGCTCCCACGCCGCGCAATTCGCCTTTGTGAATGATGGCTACGCGATCACACAGCGCTTCGGCGTCAGAGAGGATGTGGGTGGAGAAAAACACTGTCCTGCCTTCCTGCTTGAGTTGCTCGATCAGGTCGCGAACTTCGCGGCGTCCCAGGGGATCGAGACCCGACATCGGTTCGTCGAAGAAAACCACTTTGGGATTGTGCAAAATGGCTTGCGCGATTCCGACCCGTTGCAGCATACCTTTGGAAAACTTGCGCAACTGCATGCCCTTCACCTCGGTCAGCCCGACCCGCTGCAACATTTCTTCGACGCGACGCTTGCGGTCTTTGCCGGGAACTCCAGAGAGCTGTCCGTAATAATCCAGCAATTCATGCGCGGTCAGGTAGTCGTAGAAGTAAGGCTGCTCGGGCAGGAAGCCGATCTGCGCTTTGACTTCGGGGTCGGTCCACTCGCGACCCAGAATGCGAGCCGTTCCGGCGGTCGGAAAAACCAGGCCCATTAGCATTTTCAAGGTTGTGGTTTTGCCGGCTCCGTTGGGGCCGAGGAAGCCAAAGATCTCTCCCTCTTCGACGGTGAGATGAAGCGGTTGCAAGGCGCTCTTGGGGCGCTTGCGCCAGAAGCCCACCATGTAGGTTTTTTCCAGACCAAGGATTTCAATCGCAGACATTGTCAAAGTGCGCCTTATGACTGAGTGCTTACGGAAACACTACGAAAAATATTATATGCAAGGGCGCCCGCCTTGAGGCTGAGGGCGCCATTACCGAGGTAACCACCCTCCGCTGATGGAACACCGAAAGCATGAGGAGCCGCGTTTGGGCTGCAGCTAGTGGGAGAGAAACCAGTGAGCTTTATCTTGCGTCTGGGTCCAGTCCGAGGAGACGTGCTGGGATTGGGCGATAGCAGCGCTGGCCTCGGCTTGGCGACCGCATTTCTGCAAGGCCATGGCCAGCAGCAGGTAGTGAAAGTCGATGGGCTCAACCGCAACCGCGCGGGAAAAGAAATCCGCCGCGGCGGGGAAGTTCGCGTCGCGGTACGCCAGCAGACCCATGCCTAGCAACGCGAATGGGTCGCGCGGATCGATCTGCAAGGCCTGGCTATAGCTCTCTGTCGCCTCGGACGCTTTGCCGAGCTTGGTATACCCGACTCCCAGATCTCGGAATGCCATTTCGCGCGCGTTACGGTCGTTTGTGCCTTCGAGGACACGGCGCGCGTCTGCCATGGCGCCGGAGAGGTGGCCATGGCGCAGTTCGTAATCGGCGAAGTAGACAACCTCGGTCAGCGGGTAGGGATGGATTTGCTCCGCTTGCGCATATTCCACCATTGCTTCTTCGTGCCGATTCTCCTTGGTCAGCACTGCGGCCAAATAGGAGTGCGCGATAAAGTTGCGATCCGTGACGCTCAGCGCATACCTCCACAGGGTTTCACTGTTGCGCCAGTAAGAAACCTGTCGAGGAGTAAGAAAGGCGGTGCCTGCGATCGCCAGGCAGGCCGGTACGGCCAGCCAGCGAGGAGACACGTGCCAGTCCCGGCCCGCCTCCGCGACGGTCCAAGTGGCCATCCAGAACAGACCGATGAACGGGATGTAGGCATAACGGTCGGCCATGGCCTGATCGCCGACCTGCACGATTCCAATCATGGGGACCAAGATGCCAAGAAACCACAGCCATCCGATCAGAAGGTACCTCTGGCGCGATGCCAGAATCACAGCCGTGGCAGACAATAACAATGCACACGATGCCACCACCTGCCACAAGGGGATTGCCGCACCGGGGTGAGGATATGCGGGAGAAAGATGGACTGGCCAGAAAGCGTGACCGACGTAGCGGGCATAGGCAACTACAGTGTTCTCCAGCCGCACGGGCAGGGAGTACGTCAGGCCACCGCGCACCGCATTGTGTTGCGCACGCATGGTGAGCAGGGCGTCGCCCGCGGAGAGCAAAAGTAAAGGTATTTTTTCCAGAATCAGCCAGCGAATCGACGCCCGTGCAAAGCGGGGCGGAGCTGCCAGGTTCGCGGGAGAGCCAAAACGTTCGAGCGGCCAATAGTCCCAAAGGAGGAGAACGCAAGGAAAGGTAACGACCTGAGGTTTTGCCATCAATGCCAATGCGAACAGCACCGCTACCGAAGCGTAGCGTCGCATCGAAGGACGTTGGGCATACCATCCGTAAGCCAGCATGGCGAGCAGGAAGAACACCATGCTGAGAACGTTCTTGCGTTCGGCGGCCCAGGCCACCGATTCTACGTTCACCGGATGCACAGCAAAAAGTGCGGCCACCGTCAGACTGCGCCAGGTGAAGCCAGTCGCGCTTTCGAGCAGCAGAAACAACAGCACCGCGCTCAGTGCATGCAACAGGACGCTCATATAATGGTGTCCGGCAGCATTCTTTCCGAATAGTTGCCAGTCCAGAGCGTGGGAAACCCAGGTCAGCGGATGCCAGTTTTCACATGCGAATGTGGTGAAAGCCCATTTCAATGTAGCCGGAGTTAGACCCGCCTGAATGTGCACGTTCTCCGTAACGTACCCGTTGTCGTCGACGTTGATAAAGGCATTGTGAATAATGCCGTTATAGACGGCGACCGTGATGAGAAGCAGCAACAGGGAGAGGACTACGCTCCGTTTTCGGGATGACGAGAATATGCCCTGGAGTGCCGAACGCGACTGCACTGTCGGTGTGAAGGACGTTGCCAGGCAGTCTTCTGAAATTGTCGGCATACCAAGGAAATTATACTTGGGACCGCGCCTTGGATTGATCGCGGCGAGGAAGTCTCGAAGTACCTTCGTAATGCGTCTTTCGGAGCCCTGGGCGCCGGAGCCTCGTTACTGAAGCGCCGCCGTTGCGGCGGTGCAGGGCGGGGTAATTGCGCCCGTCGAAGAGCGGACTACGGCATCTTCAAAGGAGCAGAAGTAGTGGCTTCCACTGATCGTGGGGTCTTGCGGCGCTGCCAGGATGCTGTAAGAAGGCGTAACACTACCGACGGCCGGGCTGCTGCCGATTTGCAGCGTAAACGTGTAGCCGCTTTTCATCCCACCGGAGAGTAGGCTATCGATGAAACACCCACTGCTGGTGGACGGCACGCAGGCCGCACCAGCCGGGCCACCCAAATAAGGCAAGGAAGTGGCAAAGCCAAGGGTTGAATACATGGCATTATAAGAGATTTCCGCGCTGTTGATGCTGCGGATGGAGCCCACAGCCGACGCCTCATTGGCCGTCAAACGAGCGCGCATCAGGGAAGGGACCGCAATGGCTGCAATGATCAGGATGATAGCGACCACGATCAGCAACTCGATGAGTGAGAAACCATTCTGTTTCCGCATTGGAGTGGATCCTCTCGCCGCCGTCATTCCCCCGTGGGGCGGATACGAATGATGACATCCGTTCTGAGACAGCTATTCTCTTGTAGGCACGTTTCGGGCCAATTACTGTTTGATCCGCGCGACTCTAACCTACCTAGTTTTCATTGCATGCCATGACCCAACCCGCAGCAGGTCGTGGTCTTCACCCGAAAAGCGTGACCTGGAATGACAGTTTTTGTCATTAGGTCCGCAGATTGGCATTGGCCGGCGACCGTAAGACGAGTGAGACAGCACGGAAGACAGAAGAGCAGCGAACTCGCATTCGCTGTTCTGAATGGCGATCGCTGCAATGATCCGGATGATGGCCACCACGATCAGCAGCTCGATGGGTGAAAAGCCTTTTGTTTACGCATCTCGAGTTGCCCCTTCCATTTAGTTCAGTTTTTGCGGAGTACGCCCACGTTTGGCATGCCAGATCATTTCCAGGATTGAGTGCTCGTGCCGCTACATTTGGAGGGATGCGAAGAGCGTGTTTTTCAGGGGGAAGAAGGCTGGGATGTTCTGGCCGGAATCTGCTCCCCGGGGAAGGAGAGAATGGGCGCGAAAGCAGAAATAAAAAAAGAGCAGCGAACTTGCGTTCGCTGCTCTCTGGCTTGTACCCTCCCCCAGGTACTTCGCCAAACCGAGTGATAGTTACTGAAGCGCCGTAATTGCGGCGGTGCAGGGCGTGGTAAGTGTGCCCGTCGAAGAGCGGACCACGGCATCTTCAAAGGAGCAGAAGTAGCGCGTTCCGGTCTGATTCGGGGTCACCGGCGAAGCAATGATGGTGTAGGACGGTGTGACGGTGCCTACGACGGCGCTGCTGCCAATCGTTAGCGCAAAGGAGTAGCCGCTCTTGGTTCCAGTGGAGAGCGAGCTATCGATGAAGCAGCCGCTGCTGGTAGATGGAGTGCAGGCGGCTAAGGACGGGCCACCCAAATACGGCAAGGACGTCGCGAAGCCAAGGTTCGAATACGCGGCGTTGTAGGAGATCTCCGCAGTGTTGATGCTACGAGTCGAGCCCACGGCCGATGCTTCGTTGGCCGACATACGGGCGCGCATCAAGTTTGGAATGGCGATGGCTGCGATGATCAGGATGATGGCCACCACGATCAGCAGCTCAATTAGTGAGAAACCCTTTTGTTTACGCATCTCTTTTATCCCTCTTTTTGTGGTTCTTTTTGAATTTGTCTGGTCATCTACTGACGCAGTCGTTCTCCAACTTTGCACTTGTTTGTCCAAATCCCGCTAGTTACGTTAGTTTCAAAGGGGGGGAGGCAAGCGCTTTATTATCAGGAGGAATGCAATCTTCAGTGTCAATTCTAAGCCCATCTCAACCTAGGAGTTTGCCAAATTCTGTCGTTCTCCCGCCAATTTGTGTCACGAAGGGAACGATCGGATCTGTATTCCTTGCAAATCAGCACGAGCGCTACCCTGGGCAAATCAGGACGAGGGCTACCCTGGCGGTCTCGTAACCATGGTTAGCGGCCGGCTGACAACGCGGCCACGGCCTGTTCGGCCTCTTCGGAATGGGGAGAAAGCTGGAGTGCCCGCTGATACGCCATAAGCGCCTCGGGGCGCCGGTTTACCAGGACCAGGGCTCGGCCCAAGTGTAGATATCCCTCGACTGTTGGTTGCAGTCCGAGCGAGTGGGAAAAATCCCGGATGGCGTCGTCTACCCTTTTTTCGTCGAGGGCCAGATTTCCGGTGCCAAGCCAGATACTGAAACGGGACGAATCGAGGTGCAGAGCATGATCAAAGCTTTCGCGCGATCTCGCGTAGTCTCCCAGTTGCCGGTACGCCTCGCCCAGGTTGGTGTATGTATCCACCAGGAGTCCGGTGTTGTTTGTGAGGCGAATGGCAGTTTCGTACTGTTCAATCGCTTCCCGCAGGCGGTTATGCTGGTGAAAGTATGTGCCCATGTTGGCGTGAGAAACCGGGTCATTGGGAGCAATCGAGGCGGCACGCTCGTAGTGGAAGAAGGCTTCATCCGGCCGGTCTGCCTGGATGAGCGCCCCTCCCATGTCATCTTCGGCTGCGAAGTTGCTTTCGGTTACCGAAAGGACATGCGACCAAAGGGTCACACTATCTTTCCAGTACCCAATCTGTCGATAACTCTCAATAGATAAGGCGAGCAGTACGATGGTTCCGGCCACTGCAATTACGCGTTGCTTGATTTGCTTCCGTGCAATGAGATCCTTTGCCGCCCAAACCGCGATTACAAAAATGCCGAGCAGCGGTAGGTAAACGTAACGGTCAGCCCTGGCTTGGTCGCCGACCTGCACCAATCCAATTACCGGCACGAGCGTTCCCAGAAAGAAAAGCCATCCGACGATTAAATAGCGCCGCGAACGAAGTTTGATAAACGTCACCGTAGCGGCTGTCAGAAATGCCGTCGCCAGAGCGACCTTCCAGGTGGGGAGAGAACTCCCCGAATAGGGATACATACTGGCCAGCGAGGTCGGCCACAACGCTTTGCCGAGATAGGCTGTGTAAGAGTAAATCGCGTTTTCCAAACGCACGGCAAAGGGAAAGCGCCGAAAGGAAGTAATTGCTCCCGCTTGCCTCTGCGCCACGACGGTGATCCAGGAATCTGCGGCTGCCAGGGCAAGGAGCGGCAGTTTTTCGATGGCGAGCTTCCAAAGCGAGGCTTGCCGGGCGCCGACGTTTCCTTGTGACTCAGGATCGCGTACGCGGTATAACGGCCAATAGTCGATCAGCAACAGAACGAAGGGCAACGTTACCAGCATCGATTTTGATGCCAATCCCAAGGCAAAAAATAGGACAACAACCAGATAACGCCTCCATCCCGGCTTCAGCGCGTACCAGCCGTAGGCGCCCAGGGTCAACAGGAAAAAGGTCGTGCTGAGAACGTTCTTCCGCTCCGATATCCAGACCACCGATTCGACATTCAGAGGATGAACGGCGAACAGCGCCGCCACAAAAAAGCTTGCGCCCATGCGTCCGGTCGCGCGTGCCAGCAGCAGAAACAGGAGAACGGCATTGAGCGCATGCAACAAAACGCTGACGAAGTGGTGCCCAGCCGGGTTGATGCCAAACAGTTGGCAATCCAGCGCATGAGAAATCCAAGTCACAGGATGCCAATTTGCATCGGTTGAGGTCATTGCCCAGGCGAAGGTGTTCCAGCTCAGGCCCGCCCGCACATGCGAATTCTGGATGACGTACATGCCGTCATCGATATTGACGAAAAAGAAATGATTCGTCTGCGCATAAAGGACGAGGACCATCGTTACGAGGAGAAGAGAGAGGACGAGTCGTCGCTTTTCAGGCGAAGCGAATAGTCTCGGCTGTACGGAGCGCGAAACTATTGGCGTGTCCTTGGCGAGGGCGGGCATACTCGTCATTTAATCACAAGAAAATCGCGGCGATTTCAAGCAGAAGCACAAAGGTAACCGCGCATGCAGGGTCACCAAGAACAAGCTAGCCATCTTCGGAGAGCGAGCCTCCCCACGCTGCCATTGCCGCCATCTGCGACTTTGGCACCGGCTCGGAACGCAAGTTAGAAGCTAAGAGCTAAAAGCCAAAAGCTAGGAGCTTCTATTCAAAAACTCTCGGCTTTCAGCAGCATGCAGGTGACATCGTCGTGTTGAGGAGTGTTGCCGACGAAGAGATCGAGTTCGGCCATGAGGCGCCTGAGTAGTTCGCCGGGCTCGACCGCTTTTCCGGCTTCAATCGCGCTTAGCAAGCGAGGCTCACCATATTCCTCCTGGCGGGCGTTTTCGGCCTCGACTAATCCGTCGGTGAAGATGATCAGCCAGTCGTCCGGCGCTAAGGTGACGGTGGCAGAATCGTATTTCACCTCCGGCTGAATGCCGATCGGAAGCCCACCGACGTTGAGGCGCTCGATCTGCCCGCTGGCGCGCCGCAGGATCGGGTTGTTGTGCCCCGCGTTGATGTAATCGAGTGTGCGGCGGATAGGATCGTATTCTGCCAGGAACGCGGTGGTGAAGCGTAATCCTCCCTGACTATTGGTGCAGGCGTAGCGGTTCATGTTCGAGGCCAGCTCAGGTAAGGCCACCTGGGCGGTGGAAAGCGTTTTTAGACTGGCCTGGAACGTGGCCATCAGCATGGCGGCGGGAATGCTCTTGCCGGCCACATCGGCGACGGCCAGCACTACGCGATTGCCTTCGTTGGTTCGCCCGGGCCGGGGGAAGACATCGTAGTAGTCTCCTGCGACCGTATTGGCCGGGCGCGTGGCATAGGCGATGACCAGGCCCGGAATTTGAGGAGGGGCGCCGGGCAAGAGCCAGGTTTGGATCTCGCGCGCAATCTGAAGGTCGCGCTTCATGACAACGCGATCGGCAATCTCCAGCACCAGCAGCAGGAGTAGGAGAAGCGCCGCCCAGAAGTGAAGGTCAAATTCGACGGCGTAAACTTTGCCACCCTCGCCGCTATGTTCGAACGCAGTGTGAGGGATCACCAAAAAAATCAGCGCGAGCAGCAGCAATACACGCCGGGCAGGTGAGAGCTTTTCGAACACTGCCCAGAAGAATTCCTTGACGACGTGCACGCGTCGACCGCGCCGGGTCAGGCCTTCCGGCGTTTTCGCCTCGACGTCGCGGGAGTACAGCCGATAACTGGTGCGGGCCTCGGTCTCAAACTGCGACCAGAGCTGGCTGACTTCAAGACCTTCCGTGACGCGCCGCCAGAAATTGTGCAGACGCGCGCCGAAAGGGACTCGTTCTGCAGAAGGTTGTCCGGCAGGTGGGGAAGCAGTGGCCATGCGAATTTCGATTATAGAGGATTGAGTAATTGAGCAATTTTGGAATTGCGCAATTGTGAATGTCCTCAGGTTTTGAAAATTACCCAATTACCAAATTTGTCCTTCAGAACAAATTCAGCTGCTCATCGAAAGCCTGGACCGGCCACTTCGTGGCATAGCCCTCGCGGCGGGCGCTGGTGATTTTGTATTTCTCACGCAGGTGGGAGATCAAGTGCGACAGGCGCTTGGCGTAGGCGGGCGGAAGAAACGCGCGATCCTGATAGCGCCGACGATAGTTCTCGGCGAGATGGGGAAAGTGCTGCTCAAGGAAAGGAAGGAATACGGCCGCCGAGCACGGCTTCAGAAAAATGGGGTTGGCGAAAACGTAGTCGGCGCCGGCATAGGCGGCGGCGCTGATTAAGCTCTCCAGGTCTTTGGGCGAGTCGGTGATGCCCGGAACTACGGGCGAGCAACTGAGGCCGACCCGCAGTCCTGCGTGGCTAAGGGCGCGTACGGCCTCCATTCGAAGATCGGGGCGAGGCGCGCGGGGCTCAAGAATCCGCGCCAGGTTCACGTTGAGAGTTGTGACCGTGATGTGGACGGAGAGTCTGTTCGTCTTCGCGACCTCTTTCAGCAAGTCGATATCGCGGACCACCAGGTTCGACTTGGTGACGATGCCCAGCTCGAAACCACGACGGAGCGCGAATTCTTCGAGAATTGCGCGCGTAACTTCATAGCGGCGTTCGGCAGGCTGGTAGGGATCGGTGGCGGTGCCGAGCGCGATCGCTTCGTCGGATTTAACGCGGCGCAATTCGTGGCGGAGCAGACCGGCGGCGTTTTTCTTGACGTAGATCTTTTCCTCGAACTCCATGCCATCGCGCATTTCCATGAATTCGTGGGTGTAGCGGGCGTAGCAGTAGCGGCATCCGAATTCGCAACCGCGGTAAGGATTGATGGTCCAGGTAAAGGGCATGGCGCGATGGCTGACGCAGCGGTTCAGCAGGGACTTGGACGGAAGCGTGAAATACTCGACATGGTGCCCCTCCCGAAGCGATTCGCCCTGGGAGGCCAGCCGTGCGATGCCGATCAGTCGAGGCTTTTCGGGCTGAGAGGATAAGGGCAGAGAGAACATGACTTGTTCGTCTTTTGTTCGCCCATAGTACTCTGGCCGGAGCGCACTGTCAAGAAGAAGACGGGCAATAATATACTTGGCAAAATGCGGAATGCGGTTGGGCGGGATTCCCAACGTGATTTTGATTTGCTTTAGACGTTCTAAATACTCCTCAGCGGCGTCCTTGGTGTCCTCGCGCGCAATTGGAAAGGAATTTTTGAGCAAGGCGACAGTCACGCACTATTACATTCAGCGTGCCCTTCGGCCCACTGCCTGACTCGCCCAGTCAACCTGCGAATGAGGATCTGAGCAGGCGATAGCATGCGAACCTGGAGCGCGGCTGCGATACCTGTCTTGGTCTGGATGCTAACCACTCTAACCGGTTGTCGTCGGTAGGCAGCCTTGCAACTACGCACAGACGCCGATCCCCTGGTCCACCGCCTCAAACTACCCAAGCAGAATCGATGCGATGAGTGGCCAGTCCATGACCGATCGCGGAGACTCAACTTTCGGGTGCCGTCAAAGCTACTTCGTTGCCCCGGAAGGCGAATCTGCTACATGGAGATCCACTCGCATCCAGTAATCAGATTGGGGAGGCGGTGGGAATCCGGCTCGGCTTTTTCCCGCGAGTTAACTAACCTGTCGAAGCAGACAAGGCCCCAGCCGACTGTCACCGACAGTTACTACCTGGTCGACCTTGCCATCTTTTTCGAGGCGGAACAGAAGCTTGGAATTGCCACCGTCGTTGCCGGATTCATGGATGCAAGCCGGCAACAAGGCTTGCATCTCTTCGTCGAAGGCGGTTTTGTAGCGCTGGCCGTCTGCTGTGAGCAGGTTTGCGTCCGCCGACTCCTCCATGGGGCTTTTCGCGTCCATCATGGGGATGACCTGTTTCGCCCAGTTCATCACGGATTCGAAATAGGAGGATGTTTGCCACGCTTCGTCACTCCACTGATCCCAATCCTGGCGATAATCTTGTTAGCGACAGCCGGATCGTTAAAAATAGCTGCCAAGCGGGCGGGCCGATTCCTGTTGTCCGGCGCTGACCCACTCTGCCTCTCTAAGGCATCGAAACCTCTCTGGATTCGCGGCCAGGAGAGCTTCAGGGGTTGATTGATGCAGCCACCCAACAATGACGCGACTTGGAAATACAGAATATCGCCTGGGTCTCCACCGATTTGGTCGGCCCTACTTTGTAGGAACTTTTCAAGCTGGCCTTCCTCTCCGTCCCATTGCGGCAGAATCGATACAGCGTATTTACGATAGTAGTAAAAATAATTGGGCTCGAACTTGACGGCCTGTTCAAGCAAAGCTCGCTTGGCGCCGGGATCCCAGCCCTGTGCCAAGGCCACGTCTTGCATCGCGACGTACCACTCCGGGCACTTGTCCCGGAGAAACGATGCCTGCTTGCAGGCTTTTTCTTCCCTCAGCCGACCGTTGCTCGAAAAGCTTCCATCCATTTTGGCTGACCGAGTCAGCATATCCATGGCCACGAGCATCCCAAGCGTAATTGACACAGGCCTCAGCGAACGCCACACGCGCGGTAATCGATTGCGGCCTCGCTGCTACCCATTTCTTCAGCAGGCCGATGTGGGCTTTCCAATCCTTCGGAGTCGCATGCAGGAGAGGTTCTTCAAGACCGACATAAATGGTGTGCAGCTTCCACGTCCCGCCAGGGAACACTTCCTTGTTGGAGCGTGTTGAATCGGCGAGACAGTCTAACTGCTCGAATTTTCCTGCTTGCAGCAGACGAGAAATGGTTCTCTTATAGTCGGGCACCGCACGAATATCGGTACTGGCATCCCCGTTCAAGCCGGGCTACCTCTCGATCGGTGAGCCCGCACGGCGTGGTTTTCGCCTTCGACACGTCAGCGGCAGATAATCCGCTGGCGGCTACCAACATGAGGAAAATGAAAATAATGAAATCGAGCGGGAGCGGCGAGGTGCGGTCACAGAATTGATTCCGTACATGAAGATGCTTCTCAGTCAGAACTTAGCGGGAATTAGGAAAGCCACGCAAGTTACCGTGGGCCAAATGGAGTAACTCGTTCGACTGCGCAAGCCGTTAGCCGTCTTTGCGGTAGAGGAGGTCGCGCATCACTCGTCGGCGAGCTTCGTTCGCTTCTTTTTGCGTCTTGCGTTCTTCGGCATCCATGGCCCGCTTCGGTGCGGGATCGGCCTTTTCGGAAACGCTGCAGGCGGGACAGTGGTTGGCAAAGCCAGGTTTGTCGGGCCTCAGTTCGAATTCTTCTGAGCACACAGCGCAGACTCGAACCGGAAATGCCATCACCTATCCATGATACAACCCGCACGTCGAAAACGAACGAAGTGGGAGCGAAACCAGCGAAACCGGCGAGCCGCGTCCGACAGGTGTTCTATCGTTCCAGGGCTTTACGGTCCCAATGTCCGGTGTCGGCTGCGGCGTCATAGGTGCTTTGGAGGAATTCCAGCAACGCTGTTTTTGGAGAATCGGCGGTTCGCACGTCGTCGTACATCAACAGAAACTCTTTCATCAGGGGATGATAATAGGCTGCTTGCGGGCGAATCGGCATTTGTGCGAAGCCGGGAGGTTCCGGCGCAGCGTAGGAATAGAAAGCGGGTGCTGGAATATCGCCTCCGCCGGGCCAGAATCCCGCGCTGCTCACTTCGTGTGAATATGCCTCACGAGTGATGGCGTCGGCTTCCGGCCGCTCGGGCGCTCTGCGTCCGGAAAAGCGAGTCACCGCGAGATCGAAGCTTCCCCAGAAAAAATGCACGGGGCTCGCCTTGCCCAGAAATCCGGAGCGGAATTCCTTCAATACTTGATCGACCCATACCAGGATGCGCCAGAATTTATGCGCGGATTCGGGATCGTACGCGGAATGCTCTTGATCCTGCTCGAAGGGAACGGGGGCGGGAATCTCGCACGGAGTTGTCCAAATCTTCACCGCCACGCCTAGCTCGGCGAGTGCAGCCATGAACTTCTCGTAGAACTCTGCGACACTTTGCGCCGTAAGCGCGATTGCCACAGCGCGCCCTTCGCTGGTTTCGATGAACACTTTGTGCCCGATGAAATCAAAACGTACTTCCACCGTTCCCCGCTGGAACGGCATTGCGGAAGTAGTCATTCCTCGTGCGGTTAAATAAAAGGCGACGTTCCAGAAGTGATTGACCAGCGGACATAATTTGAGCCGCACCTTTCCCACGATCTGCGTCCACATGTGCAACGTGGCTAGAGTGTCCTTCCAACCGGCGAGTGGCAAAGCTGGCAGCAGATCCTGATTGCGGGTGAGGTTCGGTGTCATGATTCATTCCGTCCGGCGAACCAATGTACACCGAAACCCGGCGCCATGTTTTGGCGAGGCCTCATTTCTGCCCGTGAAGTTTTTTCAAAGCCTCGACGCCGTCCTGGTTCTGGGGATTGAGATCGACGGATTTCTGGTAGTTCTCAATAGCCGGTTCTTTCTGTTCCGCTTTCAGGTAGGCCTCTCCCAAACTGTCATAGGCGTTCCAAAATTGCGGATAGTCCTGCACCTCCCGTTGCAATATTTGGATGGCCGCGTCGGTCTGGCCGGCGAACAGAAAGTGATAGCCGAGGGCGATCAAGGTGTTTTCGTCGAGCGCATACGGCGAAGAGGATCCCGCCGTTTTCAACTCCGAATATCTCGCGATGACGGCTTGTGGACCCTTGGCATTTGCAACCAACATGAGGAGATCGGCGGCGGAGGCTTGGTCGGGGTGTAGTTCCATGCATACTCTTTGGCCACGCTTCCGGTCAGAGCCTTAGCGACGGCGATGCCATTGTCAGAGTTGGCCATGATGGCGACGCCTTTGCCAGAATCGGCAAACATGATCAAGACTGCCTGAAACCCTTCATCCGCGCCGTTGTGGCCGAACTCTTCCGGATTCTTGTTATGTCCGAGAAAGAAACCAAGACCGACCTGCTCAATCTGAGGCTTCAACATTTCGCGGGTCGTGGCCTCGGAAAGAACGTGGTTCGCCTTCCCTTGTTTCGAGAGCGCGATTTCGATACCGAATTTTGCCAAATCTGTGGCCGTGGTCCACAGTCCGGCCGCCGCCATTTCCGGATAGATGTGCCACTTGCCGGGGACCGGCACGCCGTCGGCGTGCGTTGCAGTTGCGGCCAATGCTGCCCGGCCGGGGGGAGGCGGCTGCTCGTAGGTGCTGTCGGCCATGCCGATTTTGTCGAGAACAGTTTCGCGCATGAACTGCGGAAAAGGCTTGCCGGTGACATCGATCACGAGTTGCTGCTCGATGGTGACGCCGCCGCCGGAGTAGCGAAATTTCGTACCGGGAACGAAATCCACACGAATCGGCGCCGTGTTGGCGGGTGGTTCACCATTGAAGATCTGCACCAGGGTCGGGATCGGCGAGCCAGCTGTATATCCGGGAAAGCCGTGGACGGTAAGGCCAGCGCTGTGGCTGAGAATGCGGCGCAAGGTGACTTTTTGATCTTTGGTGAATTCGTTGTCCGGGACTTGCCACGATTTCAGTTTCCGGTTTACGTTTTCGTCGAGTGAGAGTCTTCCCTGCTCGACCAGGGAAAGCGTTCCGGTGGCGGCCACGGGCTTGCTGATCGAGCCGGCCTGAAACAGCGTGTGGACGGTCACTGGATGGTTGCCGCCAGCTTCGGTGACTCCGTAGCCCTTGGCCCAGGCGACTTTGAAATTGTCGATCACGGCGACGCTGAGGCCGGGGACTTTGTAGAGTTCGATCAGCTTTTCGAGGTTCAGTTGCAGCGGTGGTTCGGCGCCGCTTAAAGGAATCGGTGGAATGCCGTTTTCCACTCGCTCGATGCGGGCGGTCAGAGGGGAATCCTTCTGGCCGTGTTGTGGATTGGTTTGAGCGCAAGCGGAGACGGCAAGCAAAAGACTAATTGCAGAGAGCAGAAAAATATTTGTGGATGACCGGGTTCTCACGAATCCTCCGCCGAGGAATGTCGGGACTTGGAGTATAGACGACCGGCAGGAAGCGAGGTTAGCCGCAGCCGGCGGCGCAGGGGCAAGAATGGGGACGGCTGCAATCGCGATAGCGTTATGGTTGCCATCAGCCGAGACGGATCGCGCCGCTTGGCTATCGCTCCCGCTATAATTTTTGCCCTGGAAGACCCTTCCCATCCCGCCGCGCCCGATCACGGAAGCGATCTCGAATCCCCAATGGTCGTGCCGATTTCGAAATTGGCATCCACGGGCTATTCTGCGGCGAATTGCAGAGCGCCGGAGGCCACTATTTCAAAAGGCCATAGACTTCGACTTCGCCTCTTGCGCCGAAGTAGACGCGACCGTTGACCACCACGGGAATGACGAAACGCGTTGCCCTGGCGGCGCGATCGCGCGGGCTGTTTTGCTCAGAAGTGTAGATCGGCTGGCGGATGTCTCGGGCGTCGAAGGCAAACAGGATCGCAGGTTTGTCATCGGGACCATTCCAGGTCTTGGTCGCGACCGTCCACACGATTGCGTTCTTGTTGCCGTCGGCTGAGACCGACGGCGTTGCCCCGGGGTTGTCAAATTTTCTGCCGGATGAGGCATTCAGTTTGAGTTCGCCATTGGTGATGGCGTAATCACAAAGATAGTCATCGCTGGCGGCGAAGAATGCATGGCCGTTCCAGTATGCCATCGCTCCGTAGCCACCGCCGCGGATCTTTATCAGTTGTACGACCGCGTCCTCATCCCGATGGAATTTCCCCATGTGATCGCGATCGATGACGTAGATCATGGCGCCTTTCGTGGGTTGCAGAAGCAAGTGACGATGAGGACCGGACTGGTCGGGCAAGAGCAGCGGTCCACTGGAGCCCACGTCGGCGTCGGCATTGCTCAGTTGAGCTTGATCGTGGGGCGTGAAGTAGTCGTGGATCGAAAGCGTGGAGCCTTCCAGCACAAACTTCAGCACGGAGTCGCCATAGTCGCGGCCGCCGGCGGCGGCATCGAATGTGCCGTTACCTGTGGGTAGGTAGACATTGCCTTCAGCGTCGGCGGCAGGACCGGTGTCGCTGGCCCAAATGCCGGCCTCGCTGCCGTCGGGATTGACGTTCAGAACCGCCTTCTGGGCAAGCGTTTGCGAATCGTAAACCATGACCCAGCCGTGATAGGGATCCACGTCGCAGGACGAGGCCCAAGTGAGGTAGACAGCGCCGTTGGCGAGCAGGAGCGCTGCGCGCGGATTCTCCTTCAAGGGATTGAAGGCGACTTGTCCGTTGGCGGTGCCGGCGCCTTTGCCAGGTACCGAAGCGGAGATGAGCCTGGGGCCGCCGAATTTTTCTACGCCGGTGGTGATGGCGAGCGCGTGCAGGTGCTGGAGATATTCATCGTCGCCGACGGCGTGGCGGATCTTGGTGCGAGCGAGCACATAGAGCGTTCCGCTCGGAAGGTCGATCACGGGCGTGGAGGTGACGCCGATTTCGGGGCGAATAAACGGACACTGGGCGTCGTCTTCGGAGACGGGCATCGAACCGCGCGCTTTATCGAGCAGACTAACCTGCCACAGTGGCGGATCGCCGGGACGAACCGCGTCGAACGCGTACACGCTATCATGCTCGGTGGCAACAAACACAACGTCGTGCTTTCCTTTGCCGGGGATGTCGACTGACGGCATGAAAAGCGGTTGCGCGTAGACCGCACCGTCGACTTTAAACGCGCCCAGCTTGCCGAACTGATTGGGGTTGAGATTTTGTGGGGTTAGGATCTTCTCCTTCAGGGTCGCGCCGGTGCGCCGGTTGTCGTATTGCGAGGTAGTGACTTGGGCTGCGGCTGCGATTGCCAGAACGGCGAATGTAGCCACCGCAAAACAGTTTGTAAGCGGCTTCATGGCAAACTCCGCTATTGTTTTACCGCCGGAGTCTCCGCGGGCTTGGCGAAAAGTTTGGGATCGAGTTGCGGATTGAGTTCGAACTTTTTGAGCTCGGCGTGACTGGTTTCTTGGCCGTTCTGCTTGTTTTGATGATTGTAGGGTATGGTGAGGCCATCAGCGGAGCGCCAGTCGGCGAGATTGGTTTCGCCTTCGAAGGGGCCCGCTTGTCCTACGCCTTTGTATTTTTCGCGAAGAACATAGCCCGTCTTGGGATCGATATACCAGCGGACCCAGGGGACGGCTCCGTCGATGTCGAGGACGGCAGCGTCTACATCGCTAATTTTTTCGGTGCCGGCTGCGGTGAAGGTGAAAGTGGGATCGTCGGAGTGCTGGGCGATGTAGATGAGATCGTGTTGCAATTGGGACAGCATCTCGGTTTTCTGCGCCGGAGGCATGCTGCGCGAGCCCATGCCCGCCATGGACATGAAGGCAGCGTCGGGAGAAACCACGATGGTCAAGTTGCCTTGCGGCATCTGCAGTTCGACACGCATGCGGTCAGGAAAAGCGAGGAATACGTCGATCGGGGATGGTGGGCCTCCGGAGTCGCTCTCCGAGATGTTCACGTGAATGGCCTTGATGGATTTGAGCTTGGGCAGTCCACCCATGGCGGCAGCGACTTTCGCGGCCAGCGCTTGGCCCGCGGGATTGGAGGCCGCGGGCTTGCCGCTCTCTTCTCCTCGATGTTCGCCTTGTTCTTTTTCGGCGGGCGGAGGCGGGATGGTGATGTCGATGTTCTTCACCGGCCCCAGCGAGGACAGCGGGCTGTCGAATTCCTTGGTGTTGCCGACCACCAGCACCGCCATTTGATCGCGGTGCATATATTTGGTGGCTACGCGGCTGACGTCGGCGGCCGTAACTTTTTTTACTTCCGCCTGATATTTGTCGAGCCAGTCGGGAGGATATCCGTAATATTCGTAGGTCATGCGCTCGGCGAGAATCTTGTCGGGCGAGTCGAGACGAAAGATGAACGCGTTGAGGATGGCGTCTTTGGCGCGCTGAATTTCGTCGTCTGTGATCGGCTGCTTGGAAAGATTATCGATATCTTCAGTGGCAGCTCGAATCGCTTCAATCGTGCTCTGACTTTTGGTCCCAATCGATACCTGCAAAATTCCGGGATGGCCGAAATTCGTGCCAATGCCGCCGCCGACGGCATAGGCTAGGCCGCGCTTGGTGCGGATGTCGTTGAACAATCGCGAGGAAAAACCGCCGCCGAAGGCTTCATTAAACACGTTGATGGCGTAGTAGTCGGGATTGTCGCGGGTGGTACCGAGCCCCACCATGTGGATGGTGCTTTGATTTACATCGTCTTTTGGGACGAGGTAGTTGCCGGGAGGGGCGGGAGAGTATTTGACTTCGTTTTTCCTGGGGGCAGCCGCACCTTTGGGCCACGAGTCGAAAGCGGCGCGCAGCCTGGCCTCCATGGCAGCGGAATCAAAGTCTCCACTGACGCCGAGAATGATGTTGTTGGGGTGCACATACTTGCCGTGCCAGTCGATGAGGTCCTGTCGCGTGACCGCTGCCACCGTGGCATATTCGGCGTTGCGGGCATAGGGATTGTTGGCACCGTAGGCGAGCTTGACGGACTCACGCTGCGCGATTTCGGCAACGTCGTCGTTGCGTCGCGAGATGCCGTCGAACAATTCCTTCTGGGCAATGTTGATTTTCTCGGCGCGGAATTCGGGATTCTGCAGCACGTCGGTGAAGGCTTTGAAGACGTCGTCGAGGTCGCCTTTCAGACACGAAAAACTAATGGTGGTCGAGTCCGGGCCGCCGCCGGTTTCTACTTTGGCGGCGCGAACTTCAAGCAAATCGTCGAGTTGGTCTCCGGTCTGCGTTTTGGTGCCGCCCGTGCGCCAGACTTCGCCGTAGATATCGACCAGGCCAACCTTGCTCGCAGGTTCATTCACCGAACCGCCGCGGATGCGGGCGGTGCCGTCGATGAGTGGGAGTTCGTGATCTTCTTGCAGGAAGATCACCATGCCGTTTGCGAGTTCGATACGCTTGGGCTGCTGCGGTTTGAAAGCAGGCAGCGATGGGATTGGAATTTGCTGCCAACTGGCAGCCTGGGCCGCGGCCTGAGAAAGCGCTGTGAAGGTCGCGGCGCTAGCCGTCAGTACCAGGAGAAAAAGAGACATCTTCGTCTTCATTGCGCCCCTCCCTGATCGGCGGCGTGATTGGATGGTTCCCCGGATGCGGGTTCGCCTCCGCCCGAGGTTTCGATTTCACCGACGGTACGATTGGTGTCGACGAAAACCTCGTTCGCGATGCGGCGAATGTCGGCCTTCGTAACTTGGTCGATGCGGTCTACCGAACGGAACAACTCGCGCCAATCGCCATAGCGAGTTTGATAGGTGGCAAGTTGCGTGGCCAGACCCTCGTTGTCGGCGAGACCGCGAATCAGGTTCGCTTTGGAGCGAGTTTTGATCATTTTTAATTCGTCGTCGGTGATGTCTTCTTTCTTTAGCTTGTCGATTTCTGCATGGATGGCGTCGGCCATTTGCTGCGGGGTGTGTCCCGGAAGCGGCACGGCCAGAAAAGCGAACAGGTGGGGATATTTGACCCCCGGGTATCCGGTGATTCCCTCGGAGAACGATGCGATTTGTTTGTCGCGGACCAGGGCGCGGTAGAGGCGCGAGGTGCGGCCTTCCGACATAAGATCGGTGATGGCGTCGAAGACGGCGTCGTCTTTGCTGCGATAGTCAGGACGGTGGTAGCCCTCGATGTAGATCGGCTGCGAACGATCTTTGAGCACGACCTTGCGTTCGGAATTCTGCGGCGGCTCGGTGGTGGTAGTTTCGTCGGGCTGCGGACGCGTGGGCAGACGGCCGAAGTATTTCTCGAGGATGGGCATGGCCTGGGCGGCAGTCACATCACCGGCCACGGCGACAACCATGTTGGAGGGCACATAGTAGGTGTCAAAGAATTTCTGTGCCTCGGTGGCGGAGAAGGTGTTGAGGTCGGATATCCATCCTATGGTGGGCCGATGGTAAGGATGGGCTGCGAATGCCTCTTCGGTGAACTGCTCAAGCAGGCGGCCGAAAGGACTGCTGTCGGTCCGCATGCGGCGTTCTTCGATCACTACATTGCGCTCTTTATAAAACTCGCGCAGCACGGGATGCAGGAAGCGTTCGGATTCGAGGTAAGCCCACAGCTCGAGACGGTTCACGGGAAGCGAGTAGTGATATTCGGTCTCGTCGTAACTGGTAGAGGCGTTCATGTCCTCGCCACCGTTTTGTTCGACGAGTTTGCCGAATGCGTTGGGGACAACGTACCTGTCGGCTTCCGCGATGGCGTCTTTCCAGGCTTTTTCGAGTTGCGTCAGTTTCGCCTCGTCGCGGCCCACGGTCTTGTCGCGCTCGGCAATATAGGCGGCGTAGGCAACCTCGACCTTCTCCAGGGCCGGCTTTTCGGCGGCGTAATCAGTGGTGCCGATTTTATCGGTGCCCTTGAATGCCATGTGCTCGAACATATGCGCCAGGCCGGTGGCCCGCAGGGGATCCTGCGCGGAACCAGCGTCCACCAGCGTAAAAAAGGAGAAAACCGGAGATTCGGGACGCTCGCAGATCATGAGCGTAAGGCCATTGGGCAGCTTTTTGACGGTAATGCGTTTTTCGAAGGACGCGACGTCTTGCCCCAGGGCAATGGCGGAGAGCAGCAGCATGACAAGGGCAGTTTTGAGCGTATGGTGTTTCATCGGACCTCCGACGGTTGCAACAGCATCTTCTTCTTCCATGGACTTCTATTGGACGGAGCAGCGGGGTGGAAGTTTGAAAGTACGTGCCCGGGAGGGAAGTTGTCAAACCGCCGCCCGAGCTCGGAATTTGCAGGACGACCAGGACAACGCTGTATTTTGCGTGCCGCCGTATTTCGGGCACAATAGCAGCCGGAGATCATGTGACCGATTCGACTGTAGAGATTCAGGGCAAGCATCTGAAGCTGTCGAACCTGGAGAAGGTGCTTTATCCCGCCACTGGATTCACCAAGCAGCAGGTCATCGATTATTACGCGCGAATCGCCCCGGCGATTATTCCGCATCTGGCGGGACGCGCGTTGACTCGCAAACGCTATCCCGATGGTGTGAACGGCGAACCGTTTTTTGAGAAGAACGCCCCGAAGTATCGACCGGAGTGGGTGAAGACCGCTCCCATCTGGAGCGAGGGCAACCGGCGCACGGTTTACTACGTTCTGGCGAATGATCTGGCGACTCTGGTATGGCTCGCTAACTTGGCAGCGCTCGAACTTCATCCGTCGCTGGCGCTGGCGAAAGACATTACCTGTCCGACGGAGATGGTGTTCGATCTTGACCCCGGACCACCGGCGAACATGGTGCAGTGCTGCCAGGTAGGACTGTGGCTGAGGGAAATCTTCGAACACTTCGGGTTGCGAAGTTTTCCGAAGACGTCGGGTTCGAAGGGACTGCAGATTTACGTTCCGCTGAACACGCCGACGAGCTACAACGCCACCAAGACGTTTGCGCACGCTCTGGCGCAACTGTTGGAGCACGACCATCCGGAGATGGTCGTTTCCGATATGAAGAAGACGCTTCGTACAGGAAAAGTGTTGGTGGACTGGAGTCAGAATGACGAGCACAAGACGACCATCGCGGTCTATTCGTTGCGGGCGCGCGAGCATCCCACGGTGTCCACTCCGGTGACCTGGGAGGATGTGGAACGGACGTTCAAAAAGAAAGATGCCAACCTGCTGGTATTCGAAGCGCCGCAGGTGGTTTCGCGCGTTGAGAAGATCGGCGACTTGTTTGAGCCGGTGATTACTTGGAAGCAGCGGTTGCCCGACTTGAGAGCCGTTGCCGGGGCCGTGGCCACCGAACCACCGCCAACTGAGATTGCGGCGCGGACTGATGAGAAAGATCCGTCGCCGCGGAAAGCAGCACGAAAGAAGGCGTCGGGACCGAAGAAGCCGCTTCGGAAAAAGTCGAGCAAGATATAATCTCGGGGCGGTGTGGCGCGGACCCTGGTGTGGATGCAGCGCCCCGGAGCTAGCCGCGAGTACATTTGAATGTCACAACTCTTCGTGGGAACCTCAGGATGGGCTTACCCGACGTGGAAGCCTGATTTCTATCCCGCCAAGCTGGCGCAGAAGAAGTTCCTGAACCACTATGCCACGCAACTGAACACCGTCGAAGTGAATTTCACGTTTCGGCAGCTGGTCAAAGAAACGACGATTCAAAACTGGCTGCAGGATACGCCTGCACACTTTCGTTTTGGCATCAAGGCGCATCAGGTCATCACCCACATCAAGCGACTCAAGGCGACGGACGACTTTCTGCCGCGATTTCTCACGACCATTGAGCCGCTGGCAGCTGCCGGCAAACTCGGGCCGGTGCTGTTTCAACTTCCGCCGAATCTGAAGGCGGATCCGGCGCTGCTCAAAGATTTTCTGGCGATTCTGCCGCGCACCGTGCCGGCGGCGTTTGAGTTTCGGCATGAGTCGTGGTTCACGGACTCGACTTGGGACTTGCTGAAATCGAGCAACGTGGCGCTGTGCGTCGCGGAAAGCGAGACCTTAACTACCCCGGAAGTCGCGACCAGCACTTTTATTTATTACCGCTTTCGCAAACCGAGTTATACGGGAGAGGAACGGCGCGCGATGATCGACCGCATCGAGCAGCATGTCGCAGCGGGGCGCGATATCTTTGCTTATTTCAAGCATGAAGAAACGCCCGAAGGGGCCCTGTACGCGGTCGATCTGCTGCGGCAAGCCAGCGGGGCGGAGGCTTCTTGATTCGTCTTGGCGGTTCGTCGTTCCTTACCGGAGCTGTGTTCTTGGCCATACTCGGTACGGGATGGACTCAGGAGTCGGGGCTGCGAACGGTTCAGGTTTTCGTGGCGCTCGCCGACAATCAGAGCCAGGGCATCATTCCCGTCCCTGCGAAGCTGGGGAATGGCGAAGATCCAGGACACAACTTGTACTGGGGATCGGCGTATGGCGTCAAGACGTTTTTCACACGAAGTGCGGATTGGACGCGGATCTCTTGCGGTGGAAAGCCGAAAGCAGAAATCCTCGAGCGCTGCGTCTTCAAGCATCGACTGACGAATGTTTATCTCGTGGCCGACGCATATCGCGGGCGCGAGATCCGGCAAGCGATTCTTGATTTTCTGGCTTCTGCGGCAGGCGACGATCCGGAGATGGTGAGTGTGCCGGCTGAATCTGGAGCCTTGAAGTTGCCCATGCGTGGGGGCGCCAACCTTGTGGCCTACATTGGCCACGATGGGTTGATGGATTTTCAACTTCAGCGATCTCCCCAGAAGAAGAATGAGATTCATCGAGATGCAATCGTGCTAGCTTGCGCGAGCAAGCAATACTTCGCCGAGCCGGTGCGAGCCTCGGGCGCCTATCCTCTACTGTGGACTACCGGACTGATGGCTCCTGAAGCCTACACACTGAAAAGCACGCTGGACGGCTGGATCGCGGGGGAGAACAACGAACAGATTCGCGATCGCGCAGCCGCTGCGTATGACAAGTACCAGAAATGCGGGCTTCACGGGGCGCGACGGTTGCTGGTCAGCGGCTGGTGATTGACGGTGAGAGAGACGTGCCAGCTACGGCTGTAGGAAAGAGTTCGCTTACCGCATCCGCTTCATCACTTTTCTCCTGGTCCGATAACGCGCATACTGAAACATTCTTCTGTCATGGTTTCCGAGGCTAATTCGAGCCTGCTTTCCGGCTTTCTCGACTATCTACGCATCGAGAAGGGACTGGCGGCGCTTTCCATCAGCGCTTATACCACCGACGTGCTCCAATTTGCCGAATTTCTGGAAAAGAAGAGACGGCTGCTCGTGACCGCCCGACGCACCGATGTGCGCGAATTTCTGCAGCAGCTGTTTTCGCATCAGGTGGACGGGCGCAGCGTGGGAAGGAAGCTTTCGGCGCTGCGTCATCTCTATCGTTATCTGCTGCTCGATAAGAAAATTGAAGATGATCCCACTTTAAACATCGAGTCTCCCCGGCAGTGGAAAGTCTTGCCGAAGTCGCTGGCGCGCGACGAAGTGGAGTCGACGCTGGCATCTCCGGCGGCGCAGTTGGACAACGGGCGTCGCGCCTCGAAAGACGCGACCGCACTGGCGGCGCGGGACCGGGCCATGCTGGAACTGTTATACGCCGGAGCGCTGCGGGTTTCGGAATTGGTCAACTCGACGCTTGAAGATTTGAAGCTCGACGCTGGATACATGCTGGTACGCGGCAAGGGAGACAAAGAACGCATCGTCCCGTTGGGCAAACCGGCGCAGGACGCGATCTCGGAATATCTAGCGGAAGGGCGCCCGGCGCTGATCAAGAAGCGAGAGTTGAAAACCTCCAGACCTCGCGCCAAGAGTGCGAGAAGCGTGGGGACTCCTACCGAGACGACTAAGATTGGAAATTCGCACGTGTTTATCGCTCAGGGGGGACGCAAGCTGACGCGGCAGCGAGTTTGGCAGATGGTGGGCGCAGCCTCGGCCGCTTCTGGACGGCATGCCTCGCCGCACATGTTGCGACATTCTTGCGCTACGCATATGGTGGAGAATGGCGCCGACCTGCGCACGGTACAGACGATCCTGGGTCACTCGGACATTTCGACCACGCAGGTGTATACACATCTGGCGCTAGATCGGGTGCGAAGCGTGTATCAGAAACATCATCCGAGGGCGAAGGCGAGATGAGGAAATTGTTGATTGCGGATTCTTGATTGCTGATTGGAAACCACCGAAAGATTCTTCTTGGTGAGCTTTTCAATCCGCGATCCGCGATCCACGATCGACGATCGACGATCGACAATCTCCAATTAAAAATCGAGAGTCAGCAATGGGAAAACAGGGTACGGTGGTCAGCCAGGCCGTGGTCGACTTCCTTCGCCACTTGCGCGAACGGAACGCTTCGCCCCACACTGTCAAAGCGTATAGCGCCGATCTGGCGAACTTTGCTGCTTACGCGGGTGCGCGCGGGTGGAAATCGATCGACCACCTGGTGATTCGGGGATTCCTTTCGCAACTCTACGAAAAAGGACTGGGAAAGACTTCGGTGGCGCGGTCGCTGGCGGCGGTGCGGTCGCTGTATCGCTGGCTGGCGCGGGAGGGAGCCGTCACCCAGAATCCCGCGAAACTTGTGGCGACGCCGCGGCTGCCGAAGAGACTTCCGCGGGTTCCGACCATTGAGGAGATGAACTCCGTGCTCGATGGACAGATGCCGGAAGCGGCGGCGTTTCCCGAGCGCGACCGGCTTATGCTCGAACTGCTCTACGGATGCGGTATCCGCAACTCGGAGCTTACCGGCATCAATCTCGATGACATTCGCTTGAGCGCGGAAGCGATCTTGATTCGCGGGAAAGGAAAGAAGGAACGGTATGTTCCCTTTGGCCATTCCGTGAAGATCGCGCTGGCCGCATATCTTCCGATGCGACAGGAGAGGCTGTCGCAAACGCGAAAGAATTCAGCCGCGTTGCTGATCAACCGGCGCGGTGGGCGGCTGACCACTCGCAGCGTGGGCCGGATTATCAAGAAAGTCGCGGTGGCGAAGGGGCTTTCGCCGGACGTGCATCCTCACACCTTGCGCCATGCCTTCGGCACGCACATGTTGGAAGAAGGCGCCGACCTGCGGGCTATTCAGGAATTGTTGGGCCACGAGCGTCTGGCCACGACGCAGCGCTACACGCAACTTTCGATGAAGCAGGTGTTGCAGGTCTACGATCAGACGCATCCCCGGGCAAAATAGGGCCTTTCCCCGTATCACTTAAGTAATTTGGTTCTTTTCAGTCCGTGCCTGAAGGGCTTCATGGATGCCTTTTGCCGGTAGGCCGTGGGCGCCTGCGCCTGCGTTGGGAGCGTCACCGGCCTGCCGCAGCTCTTCCCACAGTTCCACGATCCGCGCTTTCAAGTCTGCGGTGAATTTCTCGTATGTTTCTTCTGACGCGCGCGACTCGGGCGGCGGAGAAATCGGATTGCCAAAAGCCATCCTCAGCGGTGTGAAGCCGCGGAATTTCCGGTTCCGGGGCCACGCCTGATAAAAGCCTTCAATCGCCACCGGAACGATCGGCACCTGCAAGTGAATGGAAAGAATGGCTGCGCCTTTCTTAAAAGCTCTGGGCGTGCCATCCATCGAGCGCTCGCCCTCGGGATAGAGAACGAGCGTCATGCCTTGCCGCAGTCCGAAAGCGCCGGCACGCATGGCCGGAACCAGATTCGCGTCCGGATCGAGCACTATGACTTTGATGGACCGCGCCAGGCGGCGCATCATCCCTTCGCCGAAAATTTCGCTTGTGCCCACGGCAAAGGCCCGCATAAACACATCCGGCGGCAGAACACTAGCCAGGACCAGAGGATCGAGATAGCTTTGATGGTTCGACGAGATGATGAAAGCACCGGTCTTCGGAAGTTTGTCGAGCCCCGTCACTTTCAAATCGAAGCGATCCAGAGCGAAGACCTGCAGCAGTCGGGAAAAGAGGTACCAGAAAGTGTCGTTGATTCGATGGGGATGGGCCAGCGCGAGGATGTCGGGGTCTTCGGGATCTTCGGCCAGGATCGATTTCCATCCGGCGAAGCCGACGCGCGTTCCAGGGCTGCCAGCGCCGCTGGCCGCGCTTTTTAGAACGGCATCCACCAGGTCGCGCACGGTGTAGATCTCGGTCAGCTGCGCCTCTTCGACGTTGCCCCCGAGTTCTTGTTCGAGGTGGCTGAGCAATTCAACGCGCTGCATCGAGTCCAGGCCGAGATCGAGATCCAGATTGAATGTGGGCCGCAGTGTGGGCGGGGCTGCGCGCGCGGCTTCGCGGATGATCTTCAAAGCGCGCCGCACGTCCGATTGATCGAGCCATGCGCTCTCTTCCGTGGTCAAAGGTTTCTCCGCCGGAAGTTCCGAATCGTCCGCAACTTTCTTCGACTGATTTGCCCTGACTCGCTTCTCGACTTCGAAGCGCTTGATTTTGCGGGTCGTGGTACGGGGTAAATCCTCCTGCCAGATTTCGTAGCTGCCAATGCGCTTGGTGGAGGCGATTCCGGGCGCCAGGCCTTCAATATCGAAACGGATAATCTCTTTGGCGTTGACAATTTTGCGCTGCCGCAGCGCGTCGAAGTCCGGAACGATCACGGCGTGCAGGCGATCGCCACCCTGGCCGGGTTTGCCTTCGAGTCCCATCACAGCCAGTTCCTTAATGTAGGGCGACTTCAGATAGTAGGCTTCGATTTCCTCGGGATAGACATTCTTGCCATTGCTCAGAACGATCACTTCTTTTTTTCGCCCGGTGAGGAACAAGTGGCCGTGCGGGTCGAAGTACCCGAGGTCGCCGGTGAGAAACCAGCCGTCGCCGAGGACAGCTGCGGTCGCGTCGGGACGGTTCCAGTAACCTTTCATAACGACCGCTCCTCGTAATGCGACCTCGCCGACGGCGGGGCTGTCGTCTTGGGGTTGCGGGTCCACGATTTTGGCCTCGACCCCTTTCATCGCGTTGCCGACGGAACCAATCTGGTTGTCGTTTGGCGAATTGGCGAAGACGGCCGCGGTGGTTTCCGTCAGGCCGTAAGCCTGCAGCACGTCGACGCCGAGATCGTGGAAATCCCGCGCGATTGCGGGATCAAAGCGCGACCCGCCGGTCACCAGGTATCGCATTTTTGGTCCCAGCGTTTCGTGGACTTTGCGGAATAGAACCGGCCCCGCGTTGATTCCGACCTTGCGCAGAGTGCGGTTGAGCGCGATCATGGCGGAGAAAAGTTTCTGCGTGATCCTGCCTCGTTTCGCGATCTCCTGAAAAAGACGTTCGTGAATCAGGTAGAAGAATTGCGGCACGACCGCGAATGCCGTGATGTTGCGCTCGCTGAGGGCCCGCAGCAGTTCGGTGGTGTTGAGCGTTTCCAGATACACGACGCGCGAGCCCTTGACCAGCGGGAGCAGCAGATTTGCCATCTGCGCCAGTACGTGAAATAGAGGCAGCACGCCCAGCAGTGCGTCCGATGGACCAAGATCGACCCAGTCGAAAACCGCCTCGACTTCACCCAGAAAATTGGCGTGCGTCAGCATCACGCCCTTGGGGTCGGCGGTGGTGCCGGAAGTGTAGAGCAGGGACGCCAGATCATCGTCTCTTGATGCCGCAGCTTTAAAGTTGTTCGGCCCGGAATCGAAGATCGCGGGCAGATTGCCCAGCCAGCGTTCCTGCGATGTCTTCTCCGTCGTGCGGTCCGGGTCCATCAGGATGAGGCCCAGCTTCAGTTCGGTGGCCGCAGGTCGTACCACGGGAATATGTTTTGCATCACAAAACACTGCCGAGGTGCCGCTGTCTTTCAGAAGTTTGGTGACTTGATCGTCGTGCAGGGCAGTGTCGAGGGGAACGGCGACGCAGCCGGAGGCGATGATTCCCAGGTAGGCGCCGACCCAGCGAGGGTGATTATCGGCCAGAATAGCTAGCCGCGATCCGTGCAGGAATCCCCTTTCTGTAATCCATCGGCCCACCGATTCAGCCATGCGGCGCAATTCGGAGTAGGTGCAACTTTCCAGATGATCGTGACGCTGCAGTTCCAGCGCGACATTGTCAGGCCAGCGCTCGGCGCATTCGACAAAGCGATCGTAGAAGGTGGGCATTGGTCGTGGCGAATATACACGAAAGCGTACCGGACCGCAGGCTGTGCGCGACGCTATTCGCGCTTCCGAGTCCGACTCGTGCTTGTGCGCCGAACCACGTTCAGACTCTCAGCCAGGAATTGATTCTGAAAATCTGAGATTGTTGCTCAGGGCTTTTTTGCAGGTTGCGGTTGTTCCGCCTTCGCGATCGCCTTGCGGAACTCTTCCACGGCGGCGACGCCCGGTTCGCGCAGACAGTCCTTGGCTATGTAGCGCCAGACAGGCGGCGAATCCAGCGGATCTTGGACATGTCCGCGATACACCTCGAACGTGTCGTCGGACGCTCCGACGTCGTTGCTGATGCGGGGCTGATTCAGCGGACCATTTTGTGGCCCCATGCCCGGATCGGTAAGCGGAGGTGGCTGACCCTGCTGGGCGCCAATGCGGATACCGCCGTCGGTGCTTTGCGCGACCCCCGGGCGCTGGTCGATTGGTCCGCCCTTCACCGTCGGTTGCACCATCCTGCCGTTTCCCGTTCGGACGGCAATGATCAGATCGGATTCCTGTCCGTCCATTACTGGCTGTAACCGGCCCCATTGCATCAGCGCCTTCTCCACACTGTCGCGGGCGGTGGCGTTGGCCATGGGATGATCGACGGGTTCTCCGGCGTCGGGGCTTACTACGACCCGTACGGTGGTGGCTTGCAAAACATATTCCGGCAGAGAGGATTTCTTTTTGTCTTTCGCGCCTGCGGGAACAACGACCAGCGCGACTACAAGGACAAGCGAGGAGAGGCGTGCATTCATGGGGCCTCCGTGACCAGCGACTGACGCCGCCATTATACTGGAGGTGCGCCAGGCATGCTTCGTAGAGGACTGGGCTCGCATCGAATATGCTAGGCTTTAGTAGTATTTCTCGGGCGTGCTGCCCCTTGAAGGAATTCCGGATTGATTAATCAGCTCCTAGGCAAGGTTTTTGGGACCAAGAACGAGCGGGTCGTGAAGTCGCTGAAGCCGAAGGTCCAGGCGATCAATGCGCTTGAGCCGCAGATGCAGAAGCTCACCGACGCCGAACTACGCGCCCAGACCGACCAGTTCCGGAAGCGCATTCAGGAGCGGCTGAGCCGCTTCGGAGGAGGGGACCCAAACCAGCCACCGGGGGGCGATTCGCTCACCGGCCCGGAAGAAGAAGATGATCTCGACCGAAGCAAGCGCTTAGAGAAGGAGCAGTACGACGCGCTGCAGGAAGTCCTCGACGAGATTCTGGTGGAAGCCTTTGCCGTGGTCCGCGAAGCCGGACGCCGCGTACTGAACATGCGTCATTTCGACGTGCAGTTGATTGGCGGCATGGTGCTGCACCGGGGGACGATCTCGGAAATGAAGACCGGCGAAGGCAAGACGCTGGTGGCTACGCTCCCGGTCTATCTCAACGCTCTCAGTGGGCGCGGCGTACACGTGGTGACGGTCAACGATTATCTGGCCAAGCGCGACTCGGAATGGATGGGAAAGCTTTATCGGTTCCTCGGCCTCACGGTCGGTGTGATCGTGCACGATCTGGATGATGAGCAGCGCCGCGCCGCTTATGCGGCCGACGTTACCTACGGCACGAACAACGAGTTCGGTTTCGACTACCTGCGCGACAACATGAAGTTCGATATCAAGGATTGTGTGCAGCGCGGGCACAACTACGCCATCGTCGACGAAGTCGATTCTATCCTGATCGATGAAGCCCGCACGCCGCTGATTATCTCCGGCGCCAGCGAAGAGTCGACCGACAAATACTACAAGGTCAACCGCATCATTCCGAAGCTGGAGAAAGGTGAGGAGATCGAAGGACCTCCGGGCGAACCCGCGGAACTTACCGGCGACTTTGTGGTCGATGAGAAGCACCGCAACATTACGGTGACCGATGAAGGCTGGGTGAAAGTGGAGGGACTGCTCGGGATTGGAAACATCGCCGACCCGGAGAACTGGCCGCTCAAGCATCATGTCGAGACTGCGATCAAAGCGCATGCGCTTTATCGCAAAGACGTGGAATATGTCATTAAAGACGGCGAAGTGATCATCGTCGACGAATTTACCGGGCGTATGATGCCGGGGCGGCGCTGGTCCGACGGACTGCATCAGGCGATTGAAGCCAAGGAAGGCGTGAAGATTGAGCGCGAGAACCAGACGCTCGCGACCATCACTTTCCAGAACTATTTCCGCATGTTCAAGAAACTGGCCGGCATGACCGGCACGGCGGAAACGGAAGCGGCTGAGTTCGACAATATCTACAAGCTCGAAGTCGTGGTGATTCCAACCAACATGGAGATGCGGCGGATCGAGAATCCGGACATCGTGTACCGCACGGAGAAGGAAAAGTATTTCGCCGCCGCCGACGAAATCCAACAACTTGCCACAAAAGGCCAGCCGGTGTTGGTGGGCACGACGTCGGTGGAAAAATCCGAGCGGCTGTCGGACCTGCTCAAGAAAAAGGGCATCAAGCATGTCGTGCTGAACGCCAAGTTTCACGAGCGCGAAGCCGAAATTGTGGCGCAAGCCGGTCGCAAGGGCATGATTACGATCGCGACCAACATGGCCGGCCGCGGTACTGACATTCTGCTCGGTGGCAATCCCGAGTTCATGGCCAAGCAGGAACTGGTGAAGAAGGGAATCGCCCAGCAGTTGCGCGTAGCCCAAGGCAAGATCGAAGGGCCGCAGGAAGATGGGCAAACTTCCATCTTTTATTACAACGGCAACGAGTACACGGTCCCGACCGACGCGTGGGCCGGTGCCCTCAGCCGTTATAAAGCTCAAACTGACGTTGAGCACGATGAAGTAACTGCGGTGGGCGGGTTGCACATTCTGGGAACGGAGCGCCACGAGTCGAGGCGTATTGATAACCAGCTGCGGGGGCGCGCTGGGCGCCAGGGCGATCCCGGTTCATCGCGTTTTTATCTTGCCCTGGAAGATGACCTGATGCGCATCTTCGCCAAGGAATGGATTTCGAAGCTGTTGCAGCGCTTGGGGATGGAAGAGGGCGTGCCGATCGAGTCCAAAATGATCAGCCGCCGCATCGAGACCGCGCAGAAGGCAGTAGAAGGACAGCACTTTGAATCCCGTAAACATCTTCTCGAGTATGACGACGTAATGAACAAGCAGCGAGAGGCGGTGTATGGCCTGCGACGGCGCCTGCTCGAAGGGATCGACCAGAAGGATCTGATCCTTGAAGATTATGTCTCGGCCATTCTCGCCGAGTTGCTGGAGGAGTACTGTCCGGCCAAGGCTCACGCGGCGGACTGGAATATCAAGGGGCTGAAAGATGCCGTTTTCACCCGCTTCGGCGTCGATTTCCTGGCCGAAGGCGTGAAGGCCGACACGCTGAACCGCCAGGAACTTGGCGACGCCATTTTCGAAAAACTCAAAGAACGCTACGACGCGAAAGAGAAACTGATCGGGCCGGCGGCCATGCGCCATCACGAGCGCATGATCATGCTGAGCGTGATCGATCAGCAGTGGAAAGATCACTTGCTCAGCATGGACCACTTGAAAGAGGGCATTGGGTTGCGCGGTTACGGCCAGCACGATCCGCTGGTGGAGTACAAAAAAGAATCCTTCGACATGTTCGAAGCGATGATGCAGCGCTTCCAGGAAGATGCTGTCCGCTATCTCTACCTGATGCAGATTCTAGAGCGTCCGCCGGATTCGGGCGGGGGCGGTGCGCCGCCAAGCGCACCAGTGGGGCAAGGGCCTGGGCTGGGAGTGGGTCATGATGGAGACGGCAACGGACGGCGTCCTCCGCGCTTGGTCTCAACCTCGGCCGACGAGCTGGAAGAAGCCTTCATGCGCCGCAAGCGTCGCGAACTCGAACAAGCGCGCATGGCGGGAGCGGGCGACACTCAACCCGTGCAACAAGTCATCCGCGGCCAGGAAAAAGTCGGAAGAAACGATCCCTGCCCCTGCGGATCAGGCAAGAAGTATAAAAAGTGCCACGGAGCGTGATTCGAGATTGGTCTTTGAGCATTGATTCCGTCGGGGTCAGAGCTGATGAATAAGAAGACAAGCCCCGTTGCTGCGGTTGCTATTTTGATGTTTTCCGCTGTTCTTCTGGCGCAATCGCCTTCGAATCGATCGCCTTCGAATCAAGAGAGCGACGATCCCGATGCCAGACCGCCAGTGACTCAGGCGGATGTGCAGATCGTGCAACGCGCGCAGAAGATTCTCGACTCCCCCGCGAAGTGGAACCGCTCGGACACGCGAAACTGCCCGGCGGAGGCCAAAACGTTCAGCCTTTATTGCGCGCTGGAAAAGGCCACCATCGAAGTGACCGGAAACTTCCAACATCGTGGGGCTGCGATGCAGGAGTCACGTTTTGTAATTGATGAGATGGCACCGAATCGAAACTACCACCACCGCCTGATGGACTATAACAACGATCCCACCACCACCTTCGCTGACCTACAAAAGGTACTCCGCTTGTTGCAACAACGGATTGCGGAGCGGCTGGCCAAAGAATCGCCGAACCCATAAGAAACTCGCACAGGAGTTCACCTACCGGTTTTGTTTCCCACCGCCTTGAACGTCATTTCGTTCGCGGCGTTATTCGTTTCCTTTTTCCAGTCGGTGAACAGCGTGGCATAGTTTTTCGTAATGTATTCGCTACGGTTCACACCCAGCTTCTTCGCGGTTTCGTCAATCCACCGCGATGGACCTTCGATCTCGCAGAAGTTGCCGATTGGTGTCTGGTCCACAACTACCTGGCTTTTTTTATCCGCCCACTCGGCGCGGAATTTCTCGTAGCGGAACGACGGCGCATACCCTAAGCCTCGCAGGATTGCATCCATCTTTTTTCCGTCATCCACGCCCGTTTCCAGTTCCACGCGGCTGCTGTGGCGTCCTATTTGGCTGCCGCTCTTGTGGGTCAGCTTCCAGGTCGAACCATACTTTCGCAGCCGAAGCAGCTGCTTTTTCGCGCGCAAAACTTCACCGGGAAGGTCGTAGAGCGTGTTGATCTCGTGGGTCCGCCGCGTGATTAGGCGGAATCCCGCCCCCCGCAGATTGCGGGCCAGCCCTCTCAAGTCTGCAACTCGAAATTTGACTTCGATCTCACGCTTCATGCAACGAGTGTATTACGGCGGGGACGATTGCGGAGTGGGGTAAGCCGCAAGTGCGGGCGAGTCTCGGCCGTCCTTCTCCCATTCCACTTCTTTCACCGGACCCACGACGAAAATCCAACTAAGAGCCCCAATCCAAACCACCACGGCCGTAATGAAAAATGCCCAGTAGAAGTGTCCGGTGCGGTCCAGGAGAATTCCGGTCAGCTTGGGTGCGACCGCGCCGGCGATATTTCCGGCGAAGTTTTGCACGCCCGTCCAGCGGCCCACCATCCGCGGACCAGCCAGGGTTTGGGTCATCGCCCAAATGTTGCAAGCCGACACCCCCATGAACGCGCCCGCCAGCGCCAGCATCCAGATGAAAACCGGGTCCGGTGCAACGGCCGAGATCGCCAGAAAGATGCCCATGCCGACGTTTCCCACCGTCGCTAATGTCTTGCGCACTCTGGTCGGAGAACCGTCGGCGGCAACCCAGCGGTCCGATAGCTTTCCAAAGACAGTCGACGAAATCGCAAACAGGACGTAGACGAATCCTCCCACCTTCGCCATCTGAGCCATTGAAAGGCCCCGTGCGCGCATCAGATAGAAGGGCAGCCAGGTCACCAGAAAATACGAAGCGTAGTTAAAACTGAATTGGCAGAGGCAGGTTCCCCACGCCGACCGTTGCCGCAGAATCGCGAGAACTCCTGAATGCTGGTCTGATATGCGGGGCGAAGAAGGCGCTCTGCGCGGCATCCACGCCAACCATGGCACGAGCCACAGCAATCCGGCGAGCCCCAAGATCACAAAAAACGAGCGCCATCCGAAGCGCCCAACAAAGTTTCCCCCCAGCAGCATACCCACCGCGGGGCCTAGGGCCAGACCGGCGATAATCACCGAGTTGGCGAACCCACGCTTCCCTTCTTGGAAATGTCCACCAAGAATCTTGCCATACGCGGGAAAGGCCACGGATTCTCCGACGCCGAGAACCACACGAATAGCAAGCAATGCCACGAATCCATGGAGAACTCCGGTGACTGCCGTCGCCGCTGACCATATAAAAAGTCCCAGCGCGAAGACCCATTTCACGTCGAAGCGATCTACCAGCCAGCCGGCGGGAATCTGCAGCAATGCGTACGTGTAGAAAAAAGCCGAGAGCAGAGTTCCCAATTGCGACCCGGAAATTCCCAGCTCATCTTTGATCAGAGGCGCTGCGATCGATAGATTGCTGCGATCGATGTAATTGATGAGAACCGAAAGGCCCAACAGGAAGAGGACTCGGTTCATCCTGGGGTAGGGCTGGTCGGCACTCGATAGCTTTGACTGCCCTGCTGGCAAGGCAGTTTTCTCGCGACTCGCGGAGGGATTCATCGGGAAAAGCGCCCCAATTGTACTCTTCCGCCAAAAAGGCTCAGCGGAGAGTTCCTGCCGGGCCAGTGCTATTATTTTCGACGACCGGAGGCCCAGGCCTTGGAGCAAGTATGAAGAATCTATTCCAACAAGAGGCAATCGAGGAAGTGATCGCGCGCATCGACAAGCTGCAACCGGCGACCGAACGGCAGTGGGGAAAGATGGACGTGGCGCAGATGATGGCGCATTGTTCCGCGGCCCTCGATATGGCTGCGGGCCGGCTCAATCCACCGCGCATCCTCATCGGGAGGCTGATCGGATCGTTGGTCAAACCCATCTACACCAACGAGAAGCCGCTGTCGCGGAACAGCCCTACCGATAAAAAGCTGATCGTGTCCGATCAGCGGGATTTTCTGCGGGAGCAAGAGCAGCTCAAACTTTGCTTACGGCAATTTCACGAGGGTGGCGAAGCGCAGTGCACCCGGCATCCGCACCCGTTTTTCGGCGCCCTTACCCCACAAGACTGGAGCCGCGGAATGTACAAACATCTCGATCATCATTTGAAGCAATTTGGGGTGTGACCGGCTACAAGCCTAACTGAACGTCGGCAGCTTGATCAGATCGTCCTTTGGGACAGACTCCAAATGACCTCCGGCCTTTCGCCATGCGGTCAGGCCGCCGACGATCACAAACGTGTTAAATCCTTTTTCCCGCAGCAGATGCGCCACCCGGGCGCTGGTTGCTTCGCGTGCTCAAGTACAGTAGAGATAAATGTCCTTATCTTTTGGAAGATTCTTGATCTCCTCATCGAGATTATTGGGCTCGATGCGGATCGAGCCTGCGATGCGCTCGGCTCCAGCGTTGTAGTAGCCATGGCTGCGCACGTCAACGATCAGCACCCGGCCTGCCTGTTCCGACGCCAAACGCGCGGCAAGTTCTTGGACCTGTACCCGCGGCATGATGCGATACTTTTTATACTTGCGAAACTGTGCGGCGCGATAAATGGCATACACCAGAAGCGCAGCGATGACGATGATTTCCATGGCCCGTCCGGCTGCGTGAAACCCGCGCAACGTTGCTGCCAGAAAATCGCGCGAAAGATATCCCACCAGCAAGTACGTAGACGAGTACAACAGCGCTCCAACAAAGTCCAGTTGCAGGAATTGTCCAAAGTGCATCTTCATGCTGCCTGCGAGCGGCGCCGCCATCGTGTTGAGCCCGGGAACGAATTTAGCGATCAGAAGCGTGACTTTGCCGCGTTTATAAAACGATTCGGCCGAACGGAGAATGCAGGTTTCGGGATTCATCGAGAGGCGGCACAGGAACCCCAGAAGTGCCCATCCGGAGTAACGCCCTAGCCAAAACTGCGCCGAGTCGCCAGCCAGCAGGGCGACCATTGAGGCCAGAAGAACTGCCGGTCCGGACAAGGTATGGGAGGCGACTGCAGCCCCCGCCGCCACCAATGCGATCGCCGCCGGGAAGGGCAGTCCAACCGCCTCGGCAAACAGCAAGCCGAACGTCAGAGCGTAGCCCTGACGCGCCATAATGGTGAGCAAGTCGTTCATAAGAGATCAAGGCGCCCGTGATGATGCAGAGCTTGGTTCGCCAAAATCTTGAATCCGCACAACTTTGATTCGTGAGTGCGAGGAAACGGTTCAGTTTGAACCTCTCCGCCCTGAAGGGCGAAGATTCCTAGACTACGCATAGCGTGACTCCGCTTACGTTAGCGTCTAGTGGCTCATTCCGAGCCAATATGTTTACTGCTGCGTTGTGGTCTGCATTGTCCGTATGGCCGCAGGAGGTGCAAGCGAAATCCGCTTGGGTCTTCCGATTGTCCTTGGAAACGAATCCACATTGGGAACATTGTTGACTGGTGTATCGGGGGTCGATTTCTTCTACTCGCCTACCAGCCTCTGCCGCTTTGTATTTGAGCATTCTGAAGAACTCCGACCAACTGCAATCTAAAATCTGTTGGGCTAAGGTACTGCGAGACATCCCAGCGACATTGAGAGCCTCGACTACAATCGTTCCATATTTACGAACCACGGCAGTCGAATGCTCGTGCAGGAAGTCTGCACGCTTGCTTACGATTCGGGCATGAATTTTCTGCAACTGGACCACCGTTTTCCGTCTCCGGTTGGAACCCTTCTTACGACGAGATACTTTCCGCTGCGCTCTGCGCAATTCTGCTTGAGCATTTTGATAGATTCGGGGATTCTGAATTCTTGTGCCGTCAGAGAACGTAGCGAACGGAGTCACGCCCACATCGATCCCAACTGCCAAATCACTGGCTGGCAGTGGCCTGGGCGTATACTCGAATACCAAGGTTGCAAACCATCCTGAAACGGTGCGCTTGAGGGTGCAAGTTTTCACTACGGCATCGGCGGGTAGTTCTCGGCTCAATCGAACTTTGACGTTTCCAATTTTGGATAGAGAGAGTTGCTTGCCAGCTAAACAGAACCCTGATTGTGGGTACGTGAACGAATCAAACCGATGCGGCCCTTTGAATCTGGGGAACCCAAACCCGGAACGAAAGAAGTTTTTGAAGGATTTATCCACCCGGTCGAGAACCTGCTGCAAAACCTGGGAGTACACATTCTTGTAGACAGGAAATGCTGCCTTCAGTTCGGTCAACTGGGCGGACTGCTCAAACCTGGTTGTCCGGTGCAATTTTCTCTGATAGAGACAGTCATTGTACAACTCCCGGCAAACATCGAGAGTGCGGGCCAGAGCATATTTCTGCTGGCGGTTTGGTTCGAGCTTGAAACGGGATGCTTTGATCATTGGCCGCGGGAAAGCGGACATGAGGGACTCCGGCTGAATTCGCTATTTATTCGCCTAGCGTAGCATCTCGCCTATGGCCTGCGCAATCCCTACCTGTCTCCCTTTGTCTCCTTGTCTGGGCAAGCTCACCGGTGAGGGCATTTCACCACAAAGGCCAGGTCGTCGCGATGCTGCGAAAGTCAACTCTCTGAAAGGCGTGTCCAGCCGGATGCTCAGACAGGAACGCCCCGATTTGGTGAAGCGGTATCGGAAAGGCGCTCTGTGGTCGTCCGCCTACCTCGCAGCTTCTTGTGGTGGAGCTCCAAATCAGCATCCTCAAAGAGTACTTTGACCAGAAAAGACTCCCAGCTAAGTCGCTTATATCCCCTCCCTGAATGACGGGGTTTTACGCTCCACCGGATAACAACCTGTAACGCGGTCGTTTCCTCGGGAAATCACCCGACCAGCCGTCCTTCCTGCGAAAGGAATCTTCTCATGCATGGGTTTTGTGCCGCCGCCGCCGAGTAAACGATCTAGTAAACAATGAAGCGGCCTATTTGTCCCTGGCGACCACGAACTCCGGCGCCCAGAGTAAGGCCCGTTTGATCTCGGAATCAGGGAAATTACGAATCGAGTTCTGGGCCGATTCTGCATAATGCGCGGCTCGCGCCGTTGCCGCTTCCAGAGATCCGTAGCGCTGTAAAATTTCCAGAATCTCAGCATGACTGACGCCGTTGAAGGCGCCATGGTGCAGCACTGTCTCGATTCTGGATCGTTCGTTCGGCGTGCAGCGCTGCACGGCATGGATCACCGCCATCGTCGCCTTGCCCTCGCGCAGGTCACTGGCAACGGGCTTTCCCAATACCTCTTCCGAGGCGGTCAGGTCGAGAACATCATCGACAATCTGAAACGCCATACCCAAGTCATGTCCGTACCGGCCGAGCGCCACTTCCTGCTCGCCGTTAGCGCCGCCCAGAATTGCTCCGAGCCGCATACAGACTGAAAACAGGCACGCGGTCTTGCGAAAAATGAGATCGAAGTGCTCGTCGAGCGAGATCAGCTTGCCCAGCTTTTCCATCTGCAGCAGTTCGCCTTCCACCATCTGCTGCGTGAGTTCGATCAGCGTATCGAGAATACGGAAGTTCCGCTCCTGCACGGCGATCTTGAACCCCTGCATGTAAAGCCAGTCGCCGGCGAGCACGCACTTTGAATTTCCCCACTGCGTATTGGCAGCCGGGCGCCCCCGCCGCGTCTTGGCCTCATCGATAATGTCGTCGTGCACCAGCGTCGCGGTATGAATGATTTCGACGACGGCGCCCAGCCGGACCGCGCCTTGCCCGCTATAGTCGAGTAGTTTTGCGGCGAGCAGTAGGAGCGCCGGGCGGATTCTTTTGCCCCCACCTGCGCGCAGATATTCGCCAATCTCGGTAATGGCCTGGACGCCGGAAACCGTGTCGCGGCCAAACTCGCCTTCCAGCGCGACGAGATCCTCCCGCAACAAATCGAATACTTCTTTGCCGTTAATGGCTGCCGGAGCGCTCAATGTGAACTCTAGTTCGTTCTGTAATTCGTAAATTGCAAGTCAATTCCGAAGTCGTGCTGTTTCAGCAGCGCGATCGTTTCCTGCAGCGCATCGCGATCCTTACTGCTGATACGCACTAGGTCGCCCTGAATGGAGGCCTGCGCCTTTTTCTTCGAGTCCTTTACCAGCTTCACGATTTCACGCGCCTTTTCGATGGCGATGCCCTGCTGCATGGTCACGCGACGCTTGGCCGTGCCTCCCGCCGCCGGTTCGATCGCGCCGTAGGTCAGTCCTTTGAGCGAAACCCCGCGCTTCACCAGTTTCTGCTGCAGGATGTCGTTCACGGCTTTCAGCTTGTACTCGTCGGCGGAGTGCAGCACGATCGCATCTTTTTCCAGCTCGATATTCGACTTCGAATCCTTCAGATCGAAACGTGTATGAATCTCCTTGAGCGCCTGCTGGATCGCGTTTGAAGCCTCATTCAGATCGATCTTGCTGACGACATCGAAACTGTTATCGGGCATACATTTCTAATCTTTCTGAAAGAATGGAATATAACTCTTGAGGGTACCAGAAGTGCGAGTTCTAGCGGGCGGGATCTTTGCTTTCAGCCATTTCAGCCAATTTGAAAAAATTGTAGAAATTGCGGGAGGTCTG
>Ga0209420_1000162_pt1 | contig 41748 bp, 33 predicted proteins | sample BlaSpr_A8_OM1_O1_FD_187972 | JGI IMG/M metagenome (GOLD analysis project Ga0209420, IMG submission 187972) | Forest soil microbial communities from Thunder Bay, Ontario, Canada - Black Spruce, Ontario site 2_A8_OM1_O1 (SPAdes) (version 2) | ecosystem: Environmental > Terrestrial > Soil > Boreal...
TTGATGCCTCTAACATGTTGAAACCCGCACTGGCTCGCGGTGAGCTGCGCGCCATCGGCGCCACCACTCTAAACGAATACCGCAAGTACATCGAAAAAGATGCGGCTCTCGAGCGCCGTTTCCAGATTGTTTTCGTTGGCGAACCCAATGTCGAAGACACCATCTCCATCCTTCGCGGCCTGAAGGAGAAATATGAGGTGCATCACGGCGTGCGCATCAAAGACTCGGCCATCATCGCCGCAGCCACCCTCTCGCACCGCTACATCACCGACCGTTTTCTGCCCGACAAGGCGATCGACCTGATCGACGAAGCAGCCGCCTCGCTGCGTATCCAGATCGATTCGTTGCCCACCGACATCGATCAACTCGAGCGCAAAGCCATGCAGCTGGAAATCGAAAAGCAGGCCCTGAAAAACGAAGACGACGCCAACTCGCGGGAACGGCTCTCGGTGATCGAGAAAGAGCTCGCCGAGATTCGCGAGAAGTCCAACACCCTGAAGGCCAACTGGAAAAAAGAAAAAGATCTCATCGCCCGCGTCCGCGCCCTCAAGGAGAAGATCGAAAAGCTGAAAGTTGAAGAGCAGTCCGAAGAGCGCAAAGGCAACCTGCAGCGCGTCGCCGAAATCCGCTACAGCCTCATTCGCCAGGCTGAAGAAGAACTGGCCAAACTGAGCCGGCAAATGGAGAGCCAGGGCGGCAAGCGCATGCTCAAGGAAGAAGTCGACGAAGAAGACGTGGCCCGCATCGTCTCCAAGTGGACGGGAATCCCGGTCTCAAAGATGCTGGAAGGCGAAGTGAAAAAGCTGGTCACCATGGAGGAACGCCTGCGCCTGCGCGTCGTTGGCCAGGATCCGGCTCTGGAGCGGGTGGCCAATGCCATTCGCCGGTCGCGCGCGGGACTCAGTGATCCCAAGCGTCCGATCGGCTCCTTCATCTTCCTCGGCCCAACCGGCGTGGGCAAGACGGAGCTGGCGCGCGCCCTCGCCGAATTTCTGTTCGACGACGAGCACGCTTTGTTGCGCATCGACATGTCCGAATACATGGAGAAACACTCGGTCGCGCGCCTGATCGGCGCGCCTCCGGGATATGTCGGCTACGAAGAAGGCGGCCAACTCACCGAGCAGGTTCGCCGCCGTCCGTATGCAGTCGTGCTCTTCGACGAAATTGAAAAAGCTCATCCCGACGTCTTCAACGTGCTCTTGCAAATGATGGACGACGGCCGATTGACCGACGGCAAAGGCCGCGTCGTCGATTTCAAGAACACGATCATCATCATGACCTCGAACCTGGGCTCCAGTTATCTGCAGGCCGATCAGGTGCGCACGCCGGAAGAGTTTGAGAAAGCCAGCGAGCAGGTGCAGGCCCTGCTGCACACGCATTTCAAGCCCGAGTTCCTCAACCGCGTCGACGACATCATCGTCTTTCGCCCGCTCGGCAAGGAACAACTGGTGCACATCATCGAGCTGCGCCTGGAAGATGTTCGCCGCTTGCTGGCCGATCGCAAAATCTCGCTGGAGCTCACGGACGCGGCAAAAGACTTGCTCTTCACGCAAGGCTACGACCCGAACTTCGGCGCGCGTCCCTTGAAGCGCGCGATTCAAAAGCTGGTGCAGGATCCGCTGGCGCTGAAGATTCTCGATGGCGAGATCCTTCACGGCGATCACGTAGTCGTCGACGCCGACAAGAAAACCGGCAAGATGAAATTTGAAGTTAGTCAACGCATCGGCGAGAAACAACCTGCCAAAGCAAAGCGTTAAGATTTTGTGTCGGGCCGCTACTGCCTCTTGAAGCTCTCCATCACCGCGGACGATTGAGCTAAATACCACGCTACGGCGGCCCGCACAGCGATCTGCAATCCATACCACAGCAGCGGCACCCCCAACTCCGCACTCGAAATCTTGGGAACGAGCCACGCAATCCCCCAAATCATTACCAGCATGGCGGCCCAGCGCGCCCAATTGTGCAACCGCAACAGTCCCCACGCGACCAGTGCCCATCCGCAGCCCACGAGCAGCGCCATATACGGACCGGCTAACTCCAATCCGTACATGAACTGGGAACCGCTCATCAGCGAGATCGCGTCGGGCGCCAACAGCTTCACGGCGCCAATCGTCCACAGATAAATCGCAGCCAGAAAGAAGACAACCGAAATGGCAGTAACGCCTGAGGGCTGCCGCATAAGGAAGAGACTAGCAAAACACAGCCACGAATCTCTCTCGGATCTTGACGGATAAGCCTTTAAGAATTTTCCGTGAGAATCCGCGCAAATCCGTGGCCAATGGCTTGTGGCACACTAGGTTATGCAACGCCTCATGCTTGGCAACTTTGAACTCAGCGTTTTTTCTGACGGCACCTACCCGCTCGATGGCGGCGCGCTTTTTGGTGTGGTGCCCAAACTGATGTGGTCGCGCAAGGTTAAGGCCGACGACAGAAATTACGTCACCGCCGGACTCAACTCGCTGCTTGTTCGCACCGGCAAACAGACTGTGCTGATCGAGACCGGGATGGGCAACAAACTTTCCGAGCGTATGGTCAAATTTTACGGGCAGCCGGCCCGGTTGCTCGACAATCTCGCGGCGGCCGGCGTGGCACCCGAGGATGTCGACATCGTCATCAACTCGCATCTGCATTTTGATCATTGCGGATGGAACACCGTGCGCGCCAAGAATGGCAAGATCGTTCCCACATTTCCGCGCGCGAAGTACTACGCTCCTGCGGGCGAATGGCAATATGCGCGCCATCCCAGCGAACGCGACGCCATCAGCTTCATCCCCGAGAATTACGACCCGCTGGTCGATAGTGGGCAGATGACGCTGCTTCAGGGTGGCGAAGAAATTGTCCCCGGCATTTCGGTGAAAACCTTTCCCGGACACACGGCACACATGCAGGCCGTGATCATTTGCGGAGGCCCGGGGAAGGACGCGACGGCCTGCTACATCTCAGACTTAATCCCCACCGCGGCGCACATCGATCTCACCTGGGGAATGAGCTTCGACCTGTATCCGCTGCAGACGATCGAGAGCAAGAAGGAATATTACGCGCAGGCGATCCCCGAGAAGTGGCTCACGGTTTTCACGCACGATCCGACAACGCCTTGGGCTTATGTCGGCAAGGATGAGGCGGGGAAAATGGTGGCGAGCGGATTTTAGGGAAGTATAGATGTGGGGCTAGCTTCTCTTGAGGTCAGCTCCTCCCATACTGAAATCTGCTTCTCCGAGCACCGTTCGGTTTTAGCGCCATATCCTGAAATTTTTATGAGTGATGACGGTGAACATTTCATTTTATTGGCGAGCTCGGATTTCAGCTTTTCGGGGCTGCTTATCCCTAAGTCACTGAATCTGCACCATCGTGAATTCACGTTTCAGTGATTGCGCACAATAGATACCGTAGCGCTTCGCTGAAGATTTTGCTAAGCTTCGCGGCATGTCTCGACTGGAACAAGTATCCCTCTTTTGCATTGTGTTGTTCTTCTCCATCTTTCTGGTCGCCCAACAGCATAGCGCCCCACCGGATTCCAGCGACTCTGTTGCGGGACGCTACGAAGGTACGGCCACGAACAAAACGGGTGAGGTGATCACCGTGACCATTGAGCTGCAGGAAGCCGAGGGAGTTCTGTCAGGCAAGATCAGCTCAAGTCACGGAGACTTTCCGGTTGTCGGCGGCAGCCGGCAGGGTGACAAAGTTACCATCACCTTCGATACGGGCGGAGATACTGGCACCATCTCCCTGAAGCGAACCGGCGACAAATTGGTCGGTTCGTTCACGGCGGGAGATGATGGTGGTCCGGTTGATCTCAAGAAAGTCGTCGCATCACGGAGTTAGCGCCGCGCGGTCCAGCGGCAAAAACCCAGTCTCAAGAATCGTCGAGTTTCGAAGACTGCTATGGTGTTGGCCGCGCGGTGGAACGCTCCAAGCTTGGCTTGGACTGGGCCTTCGGGGGCGGGCCGGGTAGCCTTCGTCGAAATGATTAACCCAAGCAGGAAAGGCGTCTGCGCGCAATATTCGAGAAGGTTCGGTGGCCCGCGTAGGGGTTAATCCACCTAATCGTTGCGTGAGGGAATTGCTCCCGCCGTTTCGCGGGCGAGAGCGCCCGCGCCCCATAACCTGGCATCGAAAAAATCTTCCACACGCGACAGGATTTCGGGAGCACTCTTTGATTCGTAGATTGCCTTGCGCAGCCCCGCTCCGCCGGGGACGCCGTGCGTGAACCACGACGCGAACTGCTTCATTTTCCCGACGGCGTCGGGCAGTTCTTCTTCAATCAGCATCTGGAAGTAAGTGCGGATCATCTGGTAACGGTCGCCTTCGCTGGGTTCCTCGTACCACTTGGCATTAGTCCGGGCTTCCGCCAGTGCCCATGTGGGGACAGCCGTCCTCGGCTGTCCGTCGCGCTGAAAGCGCGAGGCCTCTCCATCGAATTGATTGCCGGCGTCAAACCCCTTCGAGCTTCGCTCGACCGAACAGCCGGGGCCGGCTGGCCCCACAGGACGATTGCTGATCCGGGTGCAGTACTGCTCGATCTGGCGGAAGATCCACGGGTTCGACGGTGCGGTGCGACCGATCATGACGGCGTCGCAGCGCGTCTGATTGACCATGGCGCAGGCATCTTCTGGGCTGCGAATGTCGCCATTGCCGATCACGGGAATCTTTACCGCATCTTTTATGGCGGCAATCCACTCCCATCGGGCGTTGCCGCTATAACCCATTTCGCGAGTGCGGGCGTGCAGTGCCACAGCCGCCAGGCCGCACGACTCCGCCATGCGGGCCAGTTCCACGCAGACAATTTCTTCGTCATTCCATCCCGCGCGGAACTTTACCGTGAAGGGAATTTTCACGGCGGCACGAACCGCTGCAAAAATCTTGCCGATGGCCGGCAGATCGCGCAGCAGCCCGGAGCCTCCATTACACTTGACGACCTTTTTCGCGGGGCATCCCAGATTCAAATCCACCAGATCAAAGCCCAAGTCCTCAACGATTCGGGCGGCCTCCGCCATCACCTGCGGATCGCTGCCGAAAAGCTGCGCGGAGATGGGGTGCTCATCTTCGTAGAAGTGGAGATAACGCTTGGCCTTCTGATCTTTTTTGCGGAGCACGCCGTCGGCGGAGGTGAATTCGGTCATGATCAGGCCGCATCCGCCGAGATTGCGGATGAAGCGGCGGAAGACGGTGTCAGTCACGCCGGCCATGGGCGCGAGCACAGTCGCCGGCGCGATGGTCACCGTGCCGATGGTCAGCTTCGCAGGGACCGGCTGCGCGGGCGTTGCCGGGCGGACAATCGTGTCCCCCCCACCTTGGCCACCCGAGTTGTCCCAAAACTTCTTCACCGTCTTATTCTACCTGTCGTGGCCAAGCAAAAGCCCCGCCGAAGCGAGGGCTGATTTTCCGAACTGATCCGCGCCCATCGAATGGACGCGAATCCCCGGCGAGAATTTACTTCTTCGCGGCGGTAGCCGGCGCAGCTGCGTCTTTTTTGGCGTATTTGCGGCGGAAACGCTCCACGCGGCCGGCGGTGTCCATCAGTTTCTGCTTGCCGGTGAAGAAGGGATGACACGCCGAACAGATTTCAACACTGATGTCGCCCTTATGGCTCGATCGGGTGACAAAGGCGTTGCCGCACGCGCAATGCACGCGCACTTCGTTATATGCGGGATGAATGGCTGGTTTCATAATGAGTTCCAATCTCGATTCGAATCATTAGATTCTACCGGACTAGGCGGAGATTCAGCAATCGCGAACCTTGCTCAGCCATCCGCTCTCAGCTCTCAGCCAAACGCAATGGAATCTTATCGGTCCGAGCCGAGAGCGGATGGCTGCCAGCTTTCAGAAACGGTACAAATAGCTCACCTTCACAAAAAACTGGCGGCTGTCGTTGAGATAGCCGCGCGGGGTTTGGACCACGCCGACGCCCTGCTCTAGGTTCAGGTTTTGCAGATCGCTGTTGTAGCCGACATAGATCGCCGTTCCGGGATGGACGAGGTAGGTCACGAGGAAGTCGGCGTTGAATTCCTTCTGGGTCGGCAGATACGTGTAAGGAGAGCCCACCCCCGGGGTTCCCGCCAGCAGCCCGTTGTATTGCAGGATCACGCGCGCCGAAAGCTGAGGAGTAAACTGCCAGTTCCACTTGCTGCGGATGATGTGATCGTTGAAGATGCCGCGGCCGGCGCCGGGAACTTGCGACTGCTCAAAATCATACGCACGGTTGGTGGCCCGCAGGCGTTCGAACAAGTAGGTATTCTCGATCTTGAGGGGCTGCATGGGGCGCAGCGTCAAGCCAGCCTGTGCAGTTTCTTCGTTCGCCAGGAAAGGTTGGTTGTACGGCGTCGGAGGGGCCGGCGGCAAATCGGGCGACGCCACAAAATTCACGCCGTCGCCCCAGTAATAGGCGGCGATGAGCGTTGCCCTCTTGAAGAATCCGGTCTGGGCGTGGGCGCCGGAGGTGTGCTGGTGATAGTCCTGACTGCCCGGGTTGAATGGCGAACAAAATAACGAGAATCCCAGAAAGCAAGAATCCTGCGGACGCAAGCGTTCGCGAAATTGCTGGTAAGGCGTCAGGTAGATGATCGTCTGCCCTCGTCCCTGAATCAAGAAATAGGGAGCGTAGTGGGTGTCGAGGCGCAGGCCGGCATGGTCAAAGTCGTAGCGCAGGTTAAACGATGGGCCCCAACTCAGGATCCAGCCCTTTTTGGGACGAAAGCGGTAGCGCGCCTCCTGTGTAGTCTCGCGAATATCCACGCGGTTGATGAATCCCGGAATGGTCACGAAGCCGGGGCTGATGTCGTTGTAGATTCCGTCATAGGCGAAGTGCAGCCCCTCGCGGTGCAACGCCAGTTTTTCCGCCGGACCCGCGTAATAGTTGCCATGGCCTACATTCCCCGAACTGAACGGGTCGAGGTTGGCTTCGCAGTTCAAATTCAGATTGCTGGAGGTGGCGACCGCTTGGCCCTCGAGCGTCCAGTTGGGATCGAACTTGAGGGTAGAGTCAACCCCGCCGATGCGGTTGAATTCCCCGGTAGTCGGGCACTCCCAGTCGGTGTAAATCGCTCCCACGCTTGATTGGCGGAAGATGTCGCGGCTCACCCGCGCGATGGTGAAGTAGGAACGCATCCCGGAGAGCTGGCTGTAGTCGGGCACGGCCAGACCCGGACTGCGATCATCGGCCGCCATCAGGCCGACGGAGTACGGTCCATCTTTTCCCGTCAGGCGGATTCCGGCCGAAGGGTCGCCGATGCTGCGGGTAAACATTAAGTCCATTGGAGTGCGGAAGAAGTCCTCGCTTTCCAAAAAGAAGGGGCGCATTTCCGGAAAATAGACTGCATAGCGCTGATTGACGGTGATCTGAGGCTCCTCGGACTCAATTTGACTGAAGTCCGGGTTCGCCGTCATATCCACGACGAAGTGGTCATGGATGACGAACTTCGCATCCATTCCCGGCTGCCCCTGCACGTCGGCATGCTGAAAATAGGGGTCGGTGGGATCGCGAGTGTCGAGCGCGCGGAAGCCGCGCATCAATCCATAAGGAATCAATTCGATATTGCGACTGGGCGAAATTGCTTCCAGCCCATCGAGAGTTGCGGCTTGCCCGAGACGGCCCTGCAGCCTGCGAGAGATCTGCGGCCAGAACGAGTCTTCATTCTTGCGCCGTATGCTGCGATAAAGAATCACTCCCCATGTCTGCTTCTCAGTCGAGGGAAAGCGCAGGCTTTTAAATGGAATCGCAAGCCAGACCACATAACCGCGGCTGGTCACTTTGCCGCGCGAGTTCCACACGGTGTCAAACGAAGTATCGAAGTTTCCATTGATCTCGTCACGCGAGGCTTCGGTCCAGATGGCGTCCCATTGCACCCCGAGCGGTGTGGTTTGGAAGGCATAGGCACGGCGACGATCGTGGAACGTGTCCAGCATAATCTCCACCTGATCGTCGTCGTAGACATCCTCGCGACGCGACATGCGGGCGCGGACCTGCCTGGGATCGTCGAAGCACACGAAGATTACATAGAGATTCTTCTGGTCGTATCCCAGGTAGGCTTGGGTGGGCTCCGAGACAGCCTCGCCATCGTGCGGACTGCGCTGAATGAAGCCGGTGATCTTCGCCATGTGCAGAGCGATTTCTCCCTCGGGCTGCATACTGAGGAAATCTTCCAGCTTGGGAGGCCGCTCAAGCCGCGGGATGGTGAGTGATGGCGGCTCTCGCGCCGGCTTGGGCGCAGGTTGCACTTCGGGATTCTTGATCGGCAGTTCCGGCAACTGCGCGGAAGGTGGAGGATTCTGCTCTGCCGGCTTGGGTTCTTGTCCGGGGAGGGGAGGATTCACTGCGGGCGGCGACGGAGGATTCTGCGGCGCGGACTGCGAATTCTCCCGGTCAGTAGTCGATGGCGATGAGCCGGCGGGGTATGAATTGTTTTGCGAATCCTGAAAGAGTGTAGACCGCTGCGAGGAAGACGAGGCGGCTAAGTCCGTCGCGGACAGAACGAGCAGGGCCACGACTAGTTTCGCGAGAAGACGGCCTCTTTGGTTCGGAACTCGAGACAGACGCAAAAGTCCCCCGCTCGACCCCCGCCCCCTACGGGGTGAATTGAGCAAGATACACCATCAGCCGCCTGACAAAACAATAAAATGATGTTATGGGGGCTGACCTTCAGGATACCGCCTCCAATTTCAGGACTCCATAGGGCTCGCGCTATCGAACACGGGACCGTATGCGTTGCCGGCGCGCTCCATAATGGCTGTAAGTTGCTGCACTGTTTTCATTGGGCACATCCCTGGCTTGATTCTAGAACAACGAACTCTGCCGGCGGGTGGGAGTAATTTTGAAATACTCATAGGCCAACTGCGTGGCGACGCGGCCGCGGGGGGTGCGGTTTAGAAATCCGATCTGCATCAGGAACGGCTCGTAGATTTCTTCGATAGCGTCCGGTTCCTCGGCCAGCACGGCGGCCAATGTATTCACGCCGACCGGACCGCCCTGATATTTCTCAATGATCGTCAAAAGCAGGCGCCGGTCCACTTCATCGAATCCATACTGATCGACTTCCAGCATCTCCAGCGCAGCCTTTGCGGTGGGCTCGTCAATCTTGCCCGCACCGCGCACCTGGGCATAGTCCCGCACGCGGCGTAAAAGCCGGTTGGCGATTCTAGGTGTGCCACGCGAACGTCCGGCAATTTCTTTCGCGCCTGCGCCGTCGACCTCGACCCCAAGGATCTCCGCCGACCGCTCCACGATCACCTGCAAATCCTCCGAAGCATAAAATTCGAGCCGCAGCACAATGCCGAAGCGGGATCGCAAGGGGGCCGAAATCAATCCCGCCCGAGTGGTCGCGCCCACGAATGTGAAGGGCTTCACTTCCAGCGTGTGTGTGCGCGCCGACGGCCCCTGGCCGATAATGATGTCGAGCTTGTAGTCTTCCAGCGCCGAATACAGCAGCTCTTCCAGCACCGGCTGCAGGCGATGAATCTCATCGATGAACAAGACTTGTTTATCCTGCATGTTGGTGATGATCGCAGTCAGATCTCCTTTGATCTGCAGCAGCGGTGCCGCCGTCGGCTGAAAGTGCACACCCAGTTCGTTGGCGATGATGTTGGCCAGCGTCGTCTTGCCCAGCCCCGGGGGGCCGTAGAGCAACACGTGATCCATGGCATCGCCGCGCGAGCGCGCCGCTTCGATGGCCACCGCGAGATTGTCTTTCACTTTTTTCTGCCCGATGAATTCCGCCAGCCGCTGCGGCCGCAACTTCGGCTCAAAGGAGGAATCGTCCTCAACCGGGGCCGCCGATACCAGACGCTCGCGGTTAGGGTTGAGACTGGGGTTATTTTTCGCGGTAGCCACTCGCCGGATGGTACCACGAACGATACGGCGAACAGCCTCTGGGAGAAACCGCCTCGGGCGTGTCTCCCAAGTCGGTGCTGGTGATCGCGGGAGTCTGGGTGGGTCTCGCCTTCCGCAGAACTCAGCGAGGCGGTCTGGGCTCGGATCGAGCGGTGCAATGGGAGATCCTGCTGGCCCGACGGTACCGCCGTACGGGCGCGGCGCCGCTTCACGAGGAGGTTGTCCGTCCACCGCGGACGAGGAGGGGAAAGCGAGAGTACCCGCTCCTTGGCAACCGCTTGGTTCGGACCGCTACCTGCGGGGTAGCGCACCGGCTTTCAAGATCATTCTGTGAGGAGTTCTCGGCAGACACGTCCCCGGTGGGGACAGCCGCCAAGAAAAACCTTGGCGCGGTCCCTACGTTCCGCAAGCCCGTGGAGGAGATTTTCCAGGTCTAGGAAAGTGGCCTACTTTCCTGTTCCTGGGGGAAACGCCGAGCTAGGGCGGTTCAGGATCACGTCCGGAGAGCTATAGAATCTTAGCCATGCTGGGTTCCAAGACCTCACCCCCAAAACCCAACACCGTAAAACCTGCTCCTGAATCTTGCCGGACCGTTCCCGCATCTCTTACAGTAGTCCATGAGCAAAATTCACATACCCACTCCTTTGCGGCAGTATGTTGGCAAGCAAGCCTCGGTGGAAGTGCCCGGTTCGACGGTCGGGGAAGCGATGAGTGCGCTGGTGGCGCAACATCCCGATCTACGGAAGCACCTTTACACTGAGGACGGCAAACTGCGCGCCTTCGTCAATCTTTATGTCAACGACGAGGACATTCGCTACCTGCTTAAAGAAGCAACCGCCCTGCAGGAAGGTGATAACATTTCCATCGTGCCTTCCATCGCCGGAGGCGCTGGAAAAGCCATCGCAAGGGCCGCCGGAAACGCACTCTGTTGTCATCCCGAGCGAAGGCGAGGGATCTAGGTTTCTGTCTGTAGTACTCCGGCTCAGTGCTTGCGCAGCAGGAACCCGTTTCCCTCGCGGGACAGTGTTTGGCTTCCTGCATCCGAATCCCCTGATTCGAAAGCCGGGCAATTCAGGTTTCATCCGAGGACTTTATGGCCACCATCACCGAGATTCCAGTAACTCTCAGCAAGGACGAGATCCTGCGCTACTCGCGCCATCTGATCATGCCTGAAGTAGGAATGGAGGGGCAGCAGAAGCTGAAAGCGGCTCGCGTGTTGTGCATCGGCACGGGTGGACTGGGATCGCCGCTCGCGTTGTATCTGGCGGCCGCCGGCGTTGGGACCTTGGGTTTGGTCGACTTCGATGTGGTGGACTATACCAATCTGCAGCGTCAAATTATTCATTCGACAGCCGACGTGGGCCGCAAGAAGCTCGATTCCGCGGCAGACAAATTGAAGGGAATCAATCCCTTCCTGAATCTGCGTACCTTCGACACGCGGCTGAGCAGTGGGAATGCGATGGAACTGTTTCGCGACTTTGACATCATTGCCGACGGCACCGACAACTTTCCCACGCGCTATCTGGTGAATGACGCGTGCGTGCTCTCCGGCAAGCCGAATGTGTACGGATCGATTTTCCGGTTCGAGGGGCAAGCAAGCGTGTTTGCCACGGAAGATGGACCTTGTTATCGCTGCCTGTATCCCGAGCCGCCACCGCCGGGACTGGTTCCCTCGTGTGCCGAGGGTGGCGTGCTGGGCATTTTGCCTGGCCTCGTCGGGGTAATGCAGGCGACGGAAGTCATCAAATTAATTCTTGGCATCGGCGACCCGCTGATCGGAAGATTGCTGCTGATTGACGCGCTGGGCATGAAGTTCCGCGAACTCAAGCTGCGCAAGAATCCGGACTGCCCGGTGTGCGGCACCCATCCGACCGTCACCGAGCTGATAGACTACGACGAGTTTTGCGGAATTCGTGGGGAGGAAAAACCTGTGAGCAGCGGCGTTCCGGAAATTCAGGTGGAAGAGCTGAAGCGGCGGTTGGATGCCAAAGATGATCTGTTCGTGCTCGACGTGCGCGAGCCCCACGAATATCAGATCTGCAATCTCGGTGGATATCTCATTCCGCTGAACGATCTGCCGAATCGCGTGAACGAACTCGATTCCAGCCGCGAAATCGTGGTCCACTGCAAGATGGGCGGCCGCAGCGCCAAGGCCGTTGCCTTCTTGCAGCAGTCGGGATTCACCAAGGTCCACAACCTGGCCGGAGGAATCAGCGCTTGGTCGGATCGTGTGGATCCGAAGTTGCCGAAGTACTAAGCGGCAGCCCAAGCGAAGGATGGCTGGCGGCGGAACGCTGGACATCAAGATTGATTAGGTGAAGCTAGTCAACCGTGACAAGGCAGCTCTGCGGGCAGTAAGGGATCTGAGAGGCGGCAGTCACACTGGGGCCATGGTGGGTGGTGGCAACCAGCATCGTCTGTTTCCTTTTTCCCTCCGCATTTTTTCTTTTCCGGCACGGGAAAGACATCAGTATCCCAACAGCAACCGAGATTACAGCATAGGTGGATGGAGACATGAAACTCGATAGTGCGAGGTTTCAGCCGACATCTGCGACCCCACTCACATCCCTCAGCGACGCCTCTTCGCCGGCTGCAAATTCCACCTCCGCAAGACTACAAATGGAATCCAATCCCACGGCTGCCGACCTCGAGATCGATTTCAGCTTTGTGGGAAACACTCCCTCCGAATGTGCAAGTGCCCGAGGGCGCGCATGCGCTTGCCGTTAAGAAAATGGGATTTTAAGGACTGGGCGCGCAACATGAAAATCGATGGCGGCAGCAGCGTGCATCTGTTTGCGGAGTTGGAGAAGTCGGCTCCTCTGTAGCCGGGTCGTTGCTCCCCTCTTGTAGCCACCGCCGCCCTGGTCAGCCGTGATTCTCTGTCCTTGCTTTTTTCCCTGCAGTGCGGATAATTGCGGCTTCCTTCCCCCCGGGGGGTTTCATGCTGTTTTTCACTCGCACTCCGTGCCCTGCGGCACGAGTGTCTCTCGCCCAATTACTCGCCATTTTTCTGACGCTACTGGCTGAGACTATCTGTCCCGCCCTGTTTGTGGCCTACGCTCAAAGCGCGGCGCCGGCGCCGAACTCCGATCCGACCTATCAGGCTTTGCGCAGCTCGACGCTGAGCGGCGAAGCGGTAAGCGTTCACAATGTTGAACTGAAGCGCGATGCGGGAACGTTCCATTTGCATTCTGGGACGATCTGCTTTGTCGCTCCGGTGGCGGGCAAGGTTACGGGCGCGGTATTTATTGGCGACGGAAACTTTATTCTCGATCCGCCGGCTTCCGAGCAAGCCATGCTGAAGTTATTGACCAAGGAAAATGAATTCAGCGAAAGCTTCAGCCAGATGGCGCTGCGCTTTACGGATTCGACCTATGACGAGATTAAGAAAGCGGGGAAGACGGCCGCATCCGGCTGCGATGCCGGACTGCTGAAAGACAGCCAGCACACGACCCGGCACAAGCTCAAGATGAATCTTGAATCGCGGATTCTCGAAGATCTGCTGAGTTCCGAGCCTGGAGGCTTGTTCGTCGCCTTTATCCATGGCAAGCACTACAACGGTCAGGAACTGTTTACGATCGACCCCCATGAGGGACACGATCAGGTCGATTTCATGACCTACGACGAGAACAAGTTTGGAGACTGGGCCTCCTTCCCCATGCAGGGCGGAGCCAAGCCAGGGACGATCGGACATCCCATCCGCATCGAACATCAGCAACTCGATACCACGCTCGAAAAGAATGCCGAGCTGATTGGCAAGGCCAGAACCACGTTCGCGGTGCAGTTGAATGGAGTGCGGGTCGTGCCCCTAAATCTGTTCCGCACGCTCAGAGTTCGCAGCGCTACGACTGCGGATGGTCGGCCGCTGTCGTTCATTCAAGAAGACAAGAATGACGATGCGCAGTTCGCGGTGATTCTGCCGATGGCACTCCAGCGCGGGGAGCAGGTCACGCTAGCCACTGAATACGAGGGAAAGGAGGCGGTCACCAATGAAGGCGGCGGCAACTATTTTCCCGTGGCCCGCGAGAATTGGTATCCGAATAATCCCGGCAACCGCTTTGGCGAGTACGCAACCTATGACATGACCTTCCGCATTCCCAAAGGGATGCAGATTGCCGCAACCGGAGCCCGGGTGAGCGACCGCGATGAAGGTGGAGAGAACGTAACGGTGTGGAAAAGTGAGGCGCCACAAACGGTGGCGGGATTCAGCTTCGGGAGGTTCAAAATCGAGGAAGGCAAGCTGGATAAGCCGGAATATGAGGTGCGGTCGTTTGCCAATCAGGAGCCGCCCAGCTGGGTGGAGTCGCTGAAGCGCGGAGCCGAGGGAAATGACTTGCCGTCGATGAGATCGCGCTCGTCAGGCATGGCCCTAGGCACGATGAGCACCACCGGCCTGAACCAGAAAGCGCTGGCCGAGGGCGAACTCGCGGTTCAACTCTACAGCCAATATTTTGGCCCTTCTTTGTTCAAGCATCTGCAGCTCACGCAGCAGACGGCCTGCAACTTCGGCCAGTCGTGGCCGGAACTGGTGTGGATTCCGCTTTGCTATTACTTCGACACCACCGTCCGACATGAGCTGGGAATGGATTGGGGTGACCGGGGTTATTGGAAGGTTGTGACTCCGCATGAAGTGGCGCATCAGTGGTGGGGACATACGGTAGGCTTCAACTCGTATCGCGACCAGTGGATGAGCGAAGGCTTCGCCGATATGTCCGCTTCCCTATATTTGACTTTGATCGAGAAAAACCCGAAAAAATTCATCGCCTTCTGGAACGACGAACGCGAACTGCTTCTGGAGCGCAATGCACAAGGCTTTCGCGCCATCGATGCCGGCCCCCTCACCATGGGATACCGCACCAGCAACTCGCGCACTGGATTCGACACGACCCGCCGGCTCATCTATCCCAAGGGGGCATACGTTTTGCACATGATCCGCATGATGATGCATGACAACCGCAGCGGTGATCAGCGTTTCAAAGAGATGATGCAGGATTTTGTCAGCACTTACCGGGGCAAAGCGGCCACCACCGAAGATTTCAAGGCGATGGTTGAAAAACATATGACGCAGGAGATGGACCTCGATGGCAACCACAGAATGGAATGGTTCTTCAACGAGTACGTCTATGGAACGCAGCTGCCGTCGTATCAGATGAATGCAACTTTCGCTACCGGCTCGGATGGGAATGTGGTGATGGCGGTGAAAATGACGCAGTCGAATGTGAACGACAGCTTTCGCATGCTGGTTCCGATTTATGTGGAGCTGACAAAGGGCATGTTCTTTCTGGGACGAGCGCAGCTCACCGGCAACAGCACGTTCGATCAGAAGCTTCCCTTGACAGGTTTGAAGGAAACTCCAAAGCGGGCTGTCATCAGCTACTACGACGACGTGCTGGCTTCGCCAAACTAGATTCGACGAACCAGACGAGGCGACGCTCGCACCAAGCGACGGTGCACAAGAAAGGGAGCAGGCAAGCTGCTCCCTTTTCTATCCTCCGCACCGCGCACCGCTTGCTACTTGCTGGATCCGGCCTGCGTGCCCTCGCTGGAGTCACCGAGCTCGAGAGCAAACCTCTTGCCTTCGAAGCGAGCACCCGAGAGAGTGCTGGTGCCATCGCCGTTCACCGTTACCACGGCCGCGCTGTTCTGCGCGGGTGAGCTCAGGTCTACGACTTTCGCCGGCACTTTGGTCAACACGTTTTTGCCCTGGATGATGCTGACTTCTACGTTCGGACCACTGCCGTCCCACTGGAGTTTGTAGTCGCCGGCTTTGAGCTTGGTTCCGTTGACCGTCGTGGGTTGTTGCAGGCTCAAGCTGGCTTTGGTCGCTGCGAACGCACTGGAGGCCAGCAGCAAAGCCAACCCCATTACCACACTCTTTGAAATTGTCGCGCACTTCATGGCTGCTCCTTATTTTCTTTCCCGAAGTCACGTCGGGAAACGGTTGGGGCGGCCCGACTCAGGACGAGCGCGAAAAAACATTTGTGTTTTCGCACAAATCGCCTACAATGCTGCCGCCGGGGTTGTGCAGACAGGTTTGGACAGATATGTCACAAGCTGGCTCTGCCGCGATGGGGGTTTTCTCACCTGGGCCGCCAAACCGAGTGTGAGACAATCCCCAGACCCCGCAAAGAATTTCGGAAACCATCCTGGCTGGCGTCACCTCTGCGCCGGCCGTTTGCTTACTCTGAGAGTTACGAATTCGATGCCTTCGAAGTTCCCTGGTTTTGCCATCTCATCGCACTTGCTCTTCGTACTTGCTTGGACGCTGGGCGCATCTTTCCGATAGCAAGAAACTTCCGTGAATTCTTTCTCCTGCAGGGAACATTAGGCGTGTGTTTTGTATGATGAATTCACGAAACAGAAGGGAACGTGATTCACGGGCGCGGGTGCCCGCGAACGTACCGGGGACGGCGGATTTTTATCGAGTGGCAAACCAAGTTCGGCTTCCGGCAACCTGCCGAACTTGGAAATTCGCCCCTGCTCATGATTGGCTTTCGCGGGCCAAGCCTGCCCTGAGCTTGTCGCCGGGAGTGCCTGCGCCCCACGAATCAGTCTGCGTCGCCGTGCTGGCGCTCGACGGACCAGATCCTCGCCTGATCTTTTTCGAACGGATAGAGGTGCACCATCCAATTGAAGATCACGGGATGAAATGTTCCGCCGGCCGCGTCGCAAGCTTCCTGCGTGGTGATGGATCCCCGCAAGCCGAACTCCGCATGCGGTCCCATCATTTCTTTTCGACGGCCAGCCGGAGGAACGCAGAAATTCACGTGTTCATGCCATTGCGCCACGCTGAGCGGGATGCGCTCGTCGAGCTGATCTTCCGTGAACCGCTTGGGCGCGGTGTACATCACGCCGATGAGCGTGTAGTCCGCGCCGTGCTTTTCGTAGAGCAGCGACGTAGGATGGTCGGGATTGAAACGGAAGGCGGCTTCCATCGCATATCCGTAGTTGGTGAAGTGGTACATCTTCTGCGGAAGTTCGGCATGGAAGATCTTGAAACCCTCGGCCAGAGCAGTGTGGTAGTCCGTATATTTTTCTGAGGCCCTGCGCGCCTCGTCGGCGACTAGGCGAGCGCGCGCTCGGTCCCCCGGCTTGGGCGGGCGCAAGGCGGTCATCTTCATGTGCGGTCCCATGTCCATATGTCCTTCCATGGAGTTCATGGCATGCGCGCTGGCATCGCTCTCCGCTTCCTTATCTTTATCTTTGTCGCCGTCCTTTTCGGAGCTCATGGGCATGTCTTTCATCTGCATGTCAGACATGTCGTGGCCCGACATGCCCGGCAGGTTCGTGCCGGACGTGGACTGCTGGCCCGCGGCCGGCGTAGCACTCGACGGAGTGCTCGATGTCTGTCCCCAGGCGACGCTGCACAGCAGGCTGCACGCCAGGGCGGTAACGAAATTCACGAGTCGGTTGTGCATAGCGAAAAGCCCCCCATTCTTAGAATATTAACCCTGCCGCAGGATGGATGTTTCTACAAGAAATCTTGGGTTACCTGCGATTACAGAGGTAACCGGCAGTCGCGATGGGGCCGAGAAGGTGTGCAGAAGTTGCGCCCATTGGCGGCGCTGCGTGGTTTCTGATACACCTGATTCCTTGACGCTAGAATCCGCTATCTTTCTTTTTTCCGCTGGCGTGCTCGGAGGAGCTCTCAATGCCGTCGCGGGAGGCGGCAGCTTCATCGCGTTCCCGGCGCTGTTGTTCACCGGCGTGCCTCCGATTCCCGCCAATGCCACGAATACGATTGCGCTGTGGACCGCGGCCGCGGCCAGCGGCGGCGCCTATCGTAAGCGGCTGGATGTTCCCCGTCGCGTGCTGATTCCACTGCTGGCCGCGAGTCTGGTCGGCGGATTAGCCGGAGCGTTTCTGCTGTTGAAGACGCCCGCCCACACGTTCATGCGAGTGCTGCCGTGGTTGACCCTGGGAGCGACCTTGCTTTTCGCTTTCGGTAAGAAATTCGCGGGCGGGCGTAAATCGGTAATCGAACACGAAGCTTCTCGATCGGCTCTTGCCGTGACGACGTTGTTTCAACTATGCGTCGCCGTCTACGGCGGCTATTTCGGTGGCGGCATGGGCATCGTAATGCTCGCCATGTTGGCCGCGTTGGGCATGACGGACATTCACGCCATGAATGCTCTGAAAAGCGTTTTGGGGTTTGTGATTAATGGCGTCGCGGTGGTTACATTCATGGTGGCCGGTGCAGTGTATTGGAAGCAGGGCGGCGCCATGGTCGCTGGCGGCGTTGCGGGCGGCTACCTCGGCGCGCACTTCGCGCTGAAGATGCCGCAGCCGTGGGTCCGGACGTTTGTGGTGCTGGTGGGGGCCGGCATGACCGCGTATTTCTTCTGGAAGTCCTACTGAAGAAAAACCGGCCACGGATCTTCGCTGATCCCCAGCTCAAGAGCAAAAGCGGAAGGTCGAAGCTCAAGATTCGTATTCATCCGTGAAAATCCGGGGAAAGAGCCGGGGCTAAAGTTTTTACTGAATCGGAGCGGAAACGTGTTCGTGGACAATCTGCCACTTGCCGTTCTCGCTTTCAAAAATCACCGTCCAGCGGAACGTGCCCATCTCGACTTTCCCGGCTTTGGTGGTCATCTCTTCCTTCACCGTGGCCGTAGCCCAAACCAAGTCTCCGTGCGGATGAATGCTGACGTCGTCGTTGAGAGTGAACTTCGCGCTCTTGTAGCTGGCGGTCAGTCCCCGAGCTCCCTTCTCATATTCGTCCCAGCTGTTGTACTTCAGTGGTGCGATGTCGAAAAACGTGTGCGGTCCGGTGGCGTAATACTTGGCAACATTCGCCGTATCGAGCGTCGACCACCCATCCCAGATTTTCTGCAGATAGGCTTGGTCGGGAATTGCGCTGAGTTCGGCTTTCTGCCTTAGCGGTCTTTTAACTTGTGCGGGGCCGGTGAGGGTCAGGGTGAGCAGGCACAGCAAAACGGTGAAACCATGTCTTCGCATTCAGGATTCCTCCAGCAAACCGGCAAAATTCTCGCACAGGAGCACTCAGAACGGCAAAGGCAAGACACAAGACAAAGGAGCCTCGCCCGCAATCACGTCCCCACCATTCCGTTTGACCGATTTCCACAGCACACGCTAAAATGGTGGAGTTTGACTGTACTCGCCGACCCGTTCTGGGGACGCCTGCCTCGGCTGCTCACGCGCTAGGGCGGAAAACACAGCAAGCACAGGAAAATCAGCGAGCTCCTCGGTAGCGCCCGTGTGCGCACTGGGTCCGTGTCAAGGTTCCGTTTACGGGCTGAATTTCACGACATTTGACGGAGGCAGACGGTATGTACGCGGTCATCCGCGCCGGTGGAAAGCAGTACCGGGTGGCGCCCGGAGATGTAATTCGAGTGGAGAAGGTTGGCACGGGGAGCGACGGACTGGTGGAGTTCCCGGTGCTGGCGGTTTCCGGCGAAGAAGGCAAAGTGGGCCTGCAATCGGATGCCCGCGTGGTCGGCGAGATCGTGGAAGAAGGCCGCGGCGCCAAGATCCTGGTATTCCACTACAAGCGCAAGAAGCAGTACAAGAAACTGCGGGGTCACCGGCAGGCGTATACAGCGGTGCGAATCTCCGAGATCGCTTTTGATGGGCAGAGTTTCAAGGCTCCCGAATTGCCCAAGAAAGAAGCGAAGCCAAAAAAGGTAAAAGCGAACGAGGACGGAGCTCACGAGCACGAAGCGCAGGAGCAGGAGCATCCGGCGGCTCACGCAAAAGCCAAGAAGCACTCGACCAAGAAGAAGGCTGCGCCCAAAAAGGCCGCGAAGAAGTCGCCTTCGAAGAAGAAATAAGAAAGCGAGGGCAGAGTGCCCTCGCAACCGCCGACGGGACGTCGGCGCTTATGGTTCAAGGAATTTCTTATGGCACATAAAAAAGGGCAAGGCACTTCACGAAACGGCCGCGATTCGAACGCGCAGCGGCTTGGGTTCAAGGCATTCGGCGGGCAAGTCGTTCCCGGTGGAACCATCATTGTGCGGCAACGTGGCACGCGGGTAAAGCCGGGACTGAACGTGGGTCGCGGCAAAGACGACACTCTTTTCGCCAAGATCACGGGTCGCATCAAGTTCCTAAACAAGGGACAGATGGGCAAGTTCGTGATGGTCGAACCCATCGAAGTCGAGTAGCGTCTCCGCTGTCGGAAAGGTTCGCGGGGCGGGAACGCCCGCATCACCAAGCCTCGCCTTCGGGACGAGGCTTTCGTTTTTCGCGAGACTCGCCTTCCCAGGAATTGTCGCCCCAGCAAGGCGAGGGATCTGGGGAGTTTGCAAGGATGACTCCGGTGGCGTGCCAAAAAACCAGGTCCCTTGCGTTACTCGGGATGACAATCGTTCGGGATAGCAATGGTTCTGGAAAACAATCGTTCCTGACAACCCTTTTCGGTTGCCACCATGTTTATCGATGAGGCGAAAATTCGGGTCAAGGCCGGAGACGGCGGCAATGGCTGCATGGCCTTTCGCCGGGAGAAGTTTGTCCCGCGGGGGGGTCCCTCCGGCGGCGACGGTGGCAAGGGCGGCGACATCGTCATGGAGTCCAGCGAACGCCACAATACGCTAGTGCACTTCCGCTTCAATCCCGAGCATAAAGCCGAACGCGGTCGCCACGGCGAAGGTTCGAACAAGACGGGCCGTGACGGCGGCGACGTGGTGCTCAAAGTTCCGGTCGGAACGATCGTGTATGACGACGAAACCGGGGATAAGATTTTCGAGTTTACGCAACCCGACCAGAGCTATGCCATTGCCCGCGGCGGGCGGGGCGGGCGCGGCAACGCGCGCTTTGCCACGTCGGTGCATCAAGCCCCGCGCGAGCATGAGGCGGGCCGTCCCGGCGAGGAACATATCTACCGGCTGGAGTTAAAGCTGCTGGCCGATGTGGGGCTGGTGGGATATCCCAACGTAGGCAAGTCCACGCTGATCTCCCGCATTTCCTCGGCGCGACCCAAGATTGCGGACTATCCCTTCACCACGCTCGAGCCCAATTTGGGCGTGGTTGCCGTGGGGGACGCGAAGACCGAAGTAAGTTTTGTGGTCGCCGACATTCCTGGCCTGATCGAAGGCGCGCACACCGGAGCCGGGCTCGGCACCCAGTTCTTGCGGCACATTGAACGCACTCGCCTGCTGGTGCACCTGGTCGATGTTTCCGACGCCAGCGGGCGGCCGGATGTCACCAAGGATGTCGAAGTGATTCTAGGAGAGCTCGGCAGCTTCGGCGCGCATCTCGACGAGAAGCCGATGATCATGGCGGCCTCGAAGATTGACGCCGTTAACAAAGAAAAACTGGCCGACCTGAAACGCTATTGCAAGAAACATAAATTGAAGCTGTACGAGATCTCGGCGGTCACGGGCAAGGGCATCGAAGAGTTGAAATATGCGATGGCCGCTGCCGTCGAAGAACTTCGCGAGACGGATTTGCAGCAGGCATCGGAGCCAACGTCTCCGCTTGATCGTCTCTGATCAGCGGCGATTTGAGCGCGCAGATACCTGCTTGGCAGCCGTTTTCCAAACGTCCAGCGTATTTACGAAATGAGAGCGTAAACCGCAAAGAACACCGAGGCCTCGGCAACTACGCTAGCGAAGCCGAATAGGCGAACCGAGCCGCCGATCAGAGGCATCCCGTTTGGACCTTCTCTTTCCTTCTTACCGTGCCGCAGTTCACGCCCTCGGCAGCGGGCCGTGTTGGAAGTGATACTGCAGAATCCGGGCGGCCAGTGCCGGGCTCAGGGTTTTTCCTCGGTGCTCCACCGTGCGTACGACTTCTCCGCGGCATACCACTTCCGTGGCCGACAGTCCGGCAATTTCCGCCGGGAGCACGAGATTGATTTCCAGTTGAGCGGCGGGCTGCAGTAATTCGTCAGCTTCGAAAAGCATTCCGGAGCGGCTGATGTTCTCGGTCGTGCCCACGTGCCATTCTTTCTCGCCGAGGCGGCGATAACGCAGCGGCAATTGAATATAGAATCGTTGCGCGCGTGCCGGAGCAAGTTCTTTGGCTCGCGGGGCGTGCAGTGGTTCAACGGATTGGGTGGACATGGCGACCTCCTGGGGAGTGGGAGTTGTATCGAGCACTTCGCGCACGACGCTTTTCAGGTCGCGCAGGTTAAAGGGCTTCTGCAGCAGGCGTACGCCGGCGTCCAACGTGCCATTCTGTCCGATCACGTTTTCCGTGTAGCCGGACATGTAAAGGATTTTCACGTTAGGGCGAATTTCGGAGATACGCTGGGCTAACTCGCGCCCGTTCATGCCCGGCATGATGACATCGGTGAGCAGCAGGTGAATGACCCCTTCATGCGCCACCGCAATTTGCACGGCAACGGCACCGTCGGCTGCCTCGATCACCCGATAGCCTTGCTTCTCCAGGTATTGGCGGGCCAGGTAGCGCAGGTTAGGCTCATCTTCCACGAGCAGAATTGTCTCCCTTCCGGGTTCGACTTTACGGTACTCCACGGGAACGGCGACCTGCGTAACGGCTTCGCCGGTTGAGGCTACCCGCGGCAAGTAGATCTTGAACGTCGTTCCTCGCCCCACCTCACTGTGCACCCAGATGTATCCCCCGCTCTGCTTGACGATGCCATATACCGTCGACAGTCCGAGGCCGGTTCCCTTCGTTCCCTTCGTGGTGAAGAAAGGTTCGAAGATGTGCGACTGCGTTTCGTTATCCATGCCGTTGCCGGTATCGCTGATAGCAACCATGACGTAGTCGCCGGGAGGCAAAGGCGCGTGAAAGCGGGCGTAGGCCTCATCGAGCGTGACATTGGAGGTCTCGATCGTGAGCTTTCCTCCCGAAGGCATGGCATCCCGCGCATTGACTGCCAGGTTCATAATGACCTGCTCAATCTGCCCGGCATCGGCGCGCACCGGCCAGAGATTCGCGCCGGGAACCATCACCAGGTCGATGTCCTCGCCGATCATGCGGGTCAGCATTTTGGTGTTCTCCGTCGCCACTTCGTTCAGATTGACGATTCTCGGAGCCAGCATCTGCTTGCGGCTGAAGGCCAGCAGTTGCCGGGTCAACGAGGAGGCGCGTTCAGCGGCGCTGGCGATTTCCTGCGCTGGACCGCGCAGTTGAGGCTCCGCCCCGAGGCGTTCAAGGAGGAATTCCGAGTATCCGGAAATCACCATCAACAGGTTGTTGAAATCATGCGCGATGCCGCCGGCGAGACGGCCTACCGCTTCCATCTTCTGCGACTGGCGCAATTGATCCTCTAGAACCCGGCGTTCGGTGACGTCCTCGGCAAACAATTCGAACACGATGCCGCCATCCCCGCCGTCGGCAACCGCGCGTCCGGAAATGCGAACCAAGGTGGTCGCGGTATCTTTGCCTTTCCATTCCGCCATCAGCCCTTTGAAGGGTTCTGCGGAACGCAGAAAATCGGCGAGAGCGAACCACCGGTCGTTTTGGGCATAGAGGCCAAAAATATGCTCCCCAACGATCTCGTCCACCGTCGCGCGGCCCAGCAGTTGGAGGAAGGCAGGATTGGCATCGAGAATCTTGCCAGTCGAGTCACAGCGGCAGATGCCATAGGGTGCGTTCGTCACCAGCGACCGGAAGTTCATCTCCGAGCGGCGTAAATTCTCTTGCGCGGCTCGCAAGGCCGCGTTGAGCCAGCAAATCACCATGGCTACAAAAAAGAACAACGAAAGGCGGAGGATGGCGGAGCGCGATTCCGCCGGAGTGCGGACCCCGGTGAGTGAGAAATAAGCGCTGACGGTGAGGGCAAAAGAGGTGGCGACTACTCCGGGCTTCCACCCCCCATACCAGGCGCTTACCATCACGGCTACGCCAAATAGCGCGAGGCGGCTTTCGGACACGTCGGTCAGCAGGACCGTGGGTATTAGCGCCAGGGCCGTACTGAGGACCGCGACCCCGTATCGAAGGATGGGCGCGCGTGCTCCAGGAATGCGGAGTAGGGGGAGGGTTACTCGCATGGCTTAATCCTAGTTCCAGAATGGGAAACAAGATAGTTACAGGAGTTCATCCGGTCTCAGCGGAGGGTCCGGGGGCAGACTGGCCCGTAAGCTCAAGCAACAATGTTCTGTCGGACGATGCGCGCGCGATTCCGCTTGCATCCCGAATCGGGAATCTGGACACTAGGCGAGACTGCCCAGTTTCCCGGGTCTCGTTCGGGCCGCGCGATTAAGATTGCGGCTCAGTTTAGAACTGTTCACTATGAATATTGGACTCTTTGGCGGTACCTTCGATCCGGTTCATCGCGGACATCTCGCCTTCGCGCAAGAGGCGCTGGATCGGTACAAACTGCATCGAATCTATTTTGTGCCGGCCAATGTTCCTCCTCACAAACAGCACCAGCCGCTTTCCCCTTTCGTCCACCGTTTTGCCATGTTGGCTCTCGCCACTGCGCGGCAGAAGGCATTCATCCCCTCTTTGCTCGAAGCTCCTCCTCCTGAGGAAGATGCGGCCGCAATTCGAACAAATCCGATTCGAAGCAATCCGGTTCGAAGTAATAATAAAAGCGCCGGCCAGGAAAAGCCGAACTACACAATCGACACCGTCCGCCGGCTGAAGCAGTCATTCAAGGCCAGCGACAAACTTTTCGTTCTGATCGGCATGGATGCTTTTGCCGACATCGCCAAATGGCACCAGGCGGAAGCCCTGTTTCGCGAGTGCGAGTTCATCGTAGCCAACCGTCCCGGGTATTCTCTGGCCGACGTGGCCAATGCCCTGCCCGAGAGTCTCCGTCCGCGGCCGGAAGTGACTAAGCCGTTTCACAAACACGCCGCCACCGGCGATCTGGTTTTAAAGGGAGCGAGCATCCATCTGCTCGGAGATCTTCATCAAGCCGCCTCGGCCACAGCCATCCGCCAGGCTGCCGCGGTCGGCAAGCCCTTGGGCCGGTTTGTGGATGCGCTAGTAGCGGAGTACCTCCAGAAGATCGGGCTGTATCGCGCGGCAAAGCAAAGCCGCCCCTTCGACGGGCTCAGGACAGGCTCGGGAGACAGTCGGCAGGTTGCGGCCGCTCGAAACGCCCCCGCCTCTCCCAGAAGCGATGAAACGGCGTCCTGAGTGGGCAAAAAGACCGGGTATTTAAGGAAGGCGGGTTTTGGTTCAACCCGACGCAAGCCCAACACCAAGCCAGGCCGCCACACGTACGCGGACCCGTGGACACCCTGTTCCCTAGCCTTCAGTAACCCCAAAATGGGCCTGTACGTCGTTGACAGGGGGAACCTAGTTTGTTACGGTTAACCAGTCATTCACATAACCTTTGGCCGAGCTAAGTTCTGCAGGCGGTTGGCATTGCAGACGAATACAGATTTCAGGCTCGGTCCCAGTTCCGGGTAGACGTAGGGCGCGAGAACAGTTCCATTCCCAAGATGGGAGCGCTGCCCGTAGAAATCAGGTTCTCCGAACAGGCGTTTCCGCAACTAACGAAATGGGCCTGGATTTTCGGATTTCGAGTTTCAGACTTTCGAGTTTGCGAACCTGATGCTGCACCAGTTGATGCTCTAAGAACTGGTTTTCAGGAATTAGAGGACCGATTTGCAAAAGCGCTTTTACATCCTTTTCGTGGCCCGCGGGGACGATGGGCAGTTACGTAAGATCTCCATCCCCGTGCACTACCTCTACGTATTCGTAGTGGGGGCTGCGATCGGATTTCTCAGCCTGACCGGCATTGCCAGCTCCTACACCCGCATGCTGCTGAAGGTTTCCCGCTATAACCAGTTGCGGACGGAAAAAGATCAACTCAAGAACAATTATTCGCGGCTGGAGCAGGTGGCCAAAGAGCGGGATGTGCAGGTCGCGTCGCTCGGTTCGATCGCCGGAGAAGTTTCGGCCCTCTATGGCCTGAAGGCACAACCCACGCTGGTGACGGCGACGGCCGAACAGATCCAGGACGCCGATGTAAGTTCTTCGCTCGATCAACTTCATGCCCTGCGGACTTCGGCCCTTACCGGGGCCACGATGGTCGGCCTGACCATGGGCTTGACTCGCAATGCCACGACCGCCGACTGGTTCAAAGCCAACTCTGCTCCCAACCTCTGGCCGGTGGAAGGCCAGGTGACGGCAAGTTTTGGCGAGCGCATCGATCCCTTCAACGGTGAGGGAGCATTTCACAGCGGCGTCGATATTGGCAGCAGCTATGGGGCCCCGATTTTGGCTCCCGCGGATGGAGTCGTAACCTTCAGCGACATACTGGGTGGGTACGGCAAAGCAATCATGATGGATCATGGCAACGGCATCAGCACCCGTTACGGACACCTCTCCGGTTTTGCCGTCACTGCGGGCCAAGCGGTACACCGCGGCGATGTGATTGGATATGTCGGCACCAGTGGCCGTTCGACCGGCCCTCATCTGCATTACGAAGTCCGCATCAACGATACCCCGGTAAATCCTTACAAGTATCTCCGCATGACCGTGGCCCACAACGGCGGCTTCTCTTCCGGAAGCTAGCGATACTTTCCTCAACGCAAAGCTGGACCAGCCGCCTTGTCTTGCCCCTTACGTATCGATTACCCGTAACATTACCGAGGTAATGGATCGAGGCAAACAGAGTGCGGAGTCAGCCGTGCAGTGGAGCTACCATGTAGGAACCTCTTCCAATCCCGTGGCCGATCGTGCGCTGCGGCGCAAGGACTCATGGAAAATCAGGAAATAAAACGGTTTGGCCGGTACGAGGTCGTGGCTGAATTGGGCCGCGGAGCCATGGGGGTCGTCTACAAGGCCCGGGATCCGCAGATCGACCGTATGGTTGCAGTGAAGACGGTTTCCATGTGGGGGCAGGATCGGGACGAGGAAACAGAGTTTCGCATGCGGTTTATGAATGAGGCGCAGGCGGCGGGACGCCTGCACCATGCAGGCATTGTTTCCATTTTTGACGTCGGCGAGAATCCCGAAAACCAGGATCCGTACATCGTGCTGGAGTACGTAGCCGGCGAATCCCTGAACCGGATTCTGGCGCGCGAGAAGAAACTTCCGCTGGCAAAGGCCTTGCAGCTGGCGGAAGAGATTGCCGAAGCGCTTGACTATGCCCACGCCCAAGGCGTGGTTCATCGCGACATCAAGCCCGGAAACATTCTGGTAACCGAAGACGGCCACGCCAAGGTCGCCGATTTCGGCATCGCGAAGTTGAACCTCGCCCACTTCACACTGCCCGGGCGCGTTCTTGGAACTCCAGCCTACATGGCTCCCGAGCAACTCAGCGGCGAAGGAGTGGACGGGCGCTCCGATCTATTCTCGCTGGGCGTGATTCTGTATGCCATGGTCACCGGGCATTCTCCATTTCAGGGGAACAGCGCAACCACGGTGTGTTTCAAGGTGGCCAATCGCGAACCGGTGGCGGCGACCACCTTTGACTTGACCTTGCCGCAGGAACTGGACCAGGTGATCTCGCGCGCCATGGCGAAGGATCCAGAGCAGCGCTACCACCGGGGCTCGGAGTTCGCCGAAGATGTGCGCCAGCTGCAGCAGGTTTTTGAAGCCGGCTCGACCACTACGTCCATACGCGCGGCACTCAGCCTCGAGACCAAGTCGAACGGGACCAGATCGAGCGGCATCAAGCCGACCAGCACGGGCAGAATGGGCACTGGGAGAGTTGGGCAGACAGGGTCGAAGACGCATTCCGGGGCGGTGATGGACCGGGCAGAACAGTTCCTCCATAAGGCGATTCGAACGGCGCCCATGCGAAATTTAATGTTGGGCGGGGCAGCCCTGATCGTCCTTCTGATAGCCGGAGTCCAATCGAAGCTATTACTGATTTCTCCAAAGCTTGGAGTCGATGCGTTCAATGCGGCTCCCAGCAATTCCGCGGCGCCGAGTGTGAAAAGCATCCAGCCCAGTCCGGCAGCGGCCGATGATGCGACCAGGGCACAGGGAGCTACCCTAGCGCCTCCATCGCCTCCGGCGCCGCCAGCGGCCGCCAAGTCAAAGCCGCGCAAAACTTACCTCTCGCGATCCATTTCTCCGCAACCGGTCTCGGCACACGCGGCGGAAGTCGCCCTGCCTGTCTCCAATCTCGACCTGGCGGTGCAGCACCAGTTCAAAGACGCCACTCTTTTTGTTTGGGTCGATGATCAACTGGCGCTGACAAGACCCCTGCACGGGGGCAACCAGAAGAGAATGGTCGTATTCAACGGAGTACGGGGCGTCGATTCGGAGACGCTGAAGATTCCTGCAGGAAAACACGCACTGCGGGTGAGAGCGTTATCGTCCGACGAGACCATCGATCTGTCCAAGACGATTTCGACCGAGTTCGTCGGCGGCGGTGAGAAATCTCTCCAAGTCACCTTCGACAAGCACAACACGGCCATGCACCTGAGCTGGCAGTAAAGCACACTACTGCCGCAATCCCATCCAGTTTTCTGAAACCACCAGGGAATTCCCCGGATTCTGCGGATCGTACCTCACCGAAGTGGGAAGTCCGAGACGGCAGGAATGGAGATTGATCCACTGCCGCAGGTAGGTGACATCCTGCGAACATTCATAGGACACTCCGGCCACGTCGTACTTATAGATCAACATGGTGGCGGCATGGTAGTTGCTCGCCGCTGCCAGCTCCTGCACATCAATCACCGTACCGTCGGTAATGCGGCCCGTACTCTCGAGCCATGCCCGGCGTTCGCGCTCGAGTTCGTCGGCCGTTTTGGACTTGCGCCGCAACAGCGCATACGTCGCGAGGAGCGCCACGCCGCCTGTCACCAGCCCATAGAGTCGCAGTGAAACCATACTGAGGTGGGTTGAAATCGATGCCGGTGCCGGCCGATCTCTTTACCAGCATAAGCTGAAAGCCCGAGCCGTGGAAGTAGTCGACCGGTTACCGAGGTGCCAGAGACTGTGAAAATACCAAAGCAACTCCGGTCGAGAACTGCCTTCCTCCTTGTTTTACAATCGCACGGCTGGAATATTCGAGCTGACGCAGGCGGAGCCCAAATGAGATTTGTGGCGATTGTTCTCGCGATGTCCATGGCACTGACGGCAGCAATCGCTGCCGAGCCGTCGTCCGCAAGAAAGACGACAGCCGAAAAGGAAGATCACGATTGGCCGGTGTATGGGGGAACGCCGGACAACAATCATTTTTCCAGCCTGACGCAGATCAATCGCAAGAACGTGAAGCGACTCCGGGCCGCCTGGATGTTTGATACGGAAGAAACCGGCGGACTGCAGACAAGCCCGATTGAGGTCCATGGAGTTCTGTATGGGCTGACTCCGTCGCAGAGAGTCTTCGCCTTGAACGCGGCAACGGGAAAGTTGCTATGGAAGTTCGACTCCGGAATTCGTGGGACGCAACCGGATCGAGGACTGTCGTACTGGTCCGACAGCAATAGCAGCCGGATTCTAGTCGGAGTGATGAACTTCGTCTATGCGCTCGATGCCGCCACCGGCAAAGCCATTGCGACTTTCGGCAAAGATGGTCGGATCGATCTGCGCGAAGATTTGGATCGCGATCCTGCGTCCCAATCCATTTATATGACCAGCCCCGCAGTGGTTTACCAAGACCTGATGATCGTAGGCGGCCGTGAAGCCGAAACTTTGCCGGCCTCCTTTGGCGACGTGCGGGCCTATGACGTGCGCAGCGGAAAGCTACGCTGGTCGTTTCATACCATCCCGCGTCCCGGCGAGTTTGGCTACGATACCTGGCCGAAAGAGGCGTGGAAAACAAGCGGCGCCGCGAATAATTGGGCGGGAATGACGGTGGACGCACGCCGAGGGATTGTTTATGTCCCCACCGGCTCGGCGGCATTTGATTTCTACGGGGCCGACCGGACTGGGGATGATCTGTTTGCCAATTGTTTGATCGCTCTCAATGCCGAGACGGGCGAGCGCATCTGGCATTTTCAGGGAGTGAGGCACGACCTTTGGGACCGTGACTTCCCCGCGCCTCCTTTGCTTTTGACGCTGCAACGAGAAGGCCAAACCATCGACGCAGTGACCGAGACCACCAAGCAGGGCTTTGTGTTTTTATTCGACCGCAGCAACGGCAAGCCGTTGTTTCCCATCGAATGCCGAAACTATCCGCCGAGCGATGTGCCCGGCGAAGCGGCCGCGGCGCAACAGTGTCTGCCCGCGAAACCGGCGCCTTTTGCCCGGCAATGGCTGACCGAGGATCTTCTGAGCGAGCGCACCCCGGAGGTACATCGGTGGGCGGTCGAGAAGTTCCGTAGCTTTCGCAGTGAGGGGCAGTTCGTTCCCTTCAGCGTGGGAAAAGATACGGTCATATTTCCCGGCTTCGATGGCGGGGCCGAGTGGGGCGGAGCCGCGGCCGATCCGGAGACGGGAATTCTCTACGTCAATGCGAACGACCTGGCCTGGACGGGCGCGCTGGCTGAGGACACGCTGTCCGACAATAAGGAGAACGCTCCCAAAGCGCTGTACATGAGCCAATGCGCCGTTTGCCACGGAGAGGCATTGGCGGGATCGCCTCCCTCGATTCCTTCGCTCCAGGGTGTGAGCCGTCGTAGGTCAGCGGCCCAGATCACTTTGACGATCCGGAACGGCAAGGGGCGGATGCCCGGTTTTTCCCATCTGGCCGACGATCAGATCGCCGGACTGCTGTCGTATCTGACGAGCGGAAGTTCTACGGAAAGCGCGGCAAAAGAAAATCCGGCAAGCGAAAACGCCGGCAAGGAAATTGTGACCGCAAAGCCGGAACCTCCGGCCATCAAATATCACTTCACTGGATACCGCAAGTTTCTGGACCCGGATGGATATCCTGCGGTGGCGCCGCCCTGGGGAACCTTGAGCGCCATCGATCTCAACACCGGCGAGTACGTGTGGAAGATTCCGCTGGGAGAATATCCGGAACTGGCCGCTCACGGGCTCAAGAATACGGGTACGGAAAATTATGGAGGTCCGGTGGTGACTGCCGGCGGACTGGTATTCATCAGCGCCACCAACTTTGACAAGAAATTTCGCGCGTTCGATAAAACCACCGGAGCGCTGCTTTGGGAGACGACGCTGCCCTTTTCAGGAAACGCCACTCCGGTAACCTATGAAGTGCATGGACGACAATTTGTAGTGATTGCGGCAGGAGGCGGCAAAGATCTGAAGTCGAAGTCGGGCGGAGTTTACGCCGCGTTTGCCCTCAAGAAATAATTCGGCGGAGTCTACTTGGTTTGGCCGCAGACGCTCCTGCTGACCAGGGCGACGAACCCGCCTTCGGGATTCTTGCCGAACTGATCGTCGTGAGTTGCTTTTTTGCTGACGACGAACCGTCCGCTGCGGTCGCGGGAATAAAACCATTCCGTCGTAGGGGCGGCGGCCCCGTTGGAGCAGTTGAAGCGCACGCGCGCGCGCATTTCGACGAACGGCCCGCCTTGCGGAAGTTCTGCCGGTTCCTTGAATTCAACGCGAACCAGGGCGATGCGCTGATTGTTCTTGAGAATGCGAATGGAGCTGACCGATACTTGGTCGCCAGCTTCAGTCTGGCCGATCGTGCGCCAGTCTCCGGCGGCGAAGACGACCAGGCTGACCACCAGCATCGGCGTCAGTACGACGGCCCCAAGAACAATGAGGGATTTTTTCAACGCTCAATTTTCCCCAAGCGCAAATTGCAACGAGACACTCTCGTCGAAAAAGGCCGTTCTGTCAACCCGTTCCGCCCGGCGGGGCTCCGGGGGCCCCGCGGGACAGCCTGGATTCACCATCCGTGCTATGGTTATGGGCGCAACCGACCACGTTGCGAAGGTCGTGATTTTATGGAAACGATTCATTCTACAATAGTTAGGTCGCCAGTGGGACCATTATTCCTGGCCGCATCCAATCGCGGTCTGGTGGCGCTGGAGTTTGATGCCCGTCTTCCGGGGCAGCAAACCATTCGTCCGAACCCACGCGACCTACGGTCCGAGGCCAAGCCCGCGAAAGGCCGGCGAGTTCGGTTCGAGGAATCCGCAACTGCGATGCGGGCGTACGTCCAGCAACTGGAAGAGTATTTCGAGAGCGGAAGACGCGAGTTCAGCTTCGCGCTCGATCTGCGCGGAACCGACTTTCAGAAGGCGTGCTGGCGGGCGCTGCTGGCGATTCCCTATGGGGAGACTCGCAGCTACGGCGACATCGCGCGCGCCGTGGGGAAACCTCAGGGGTTTCGTGCGGTGGGAATGGCCAACAATCGGAACCCCGTGGCGATTGTCGTCCCGTGCCATCGCGTGATTGCGGCGGATGGAACGCTGTGCGGGTACGGCGGCGGCCTCGAGGTGAAGCGAAAGCTGCTGGAGTTGGAGGGCGCGCTGAGTGGTACGTTAGCGGCTTAGCGTTTGCTGCTCGTTGAATTTGATTGCCGATTGAAAAGACGAATAAGGTGGACGCGCATGCTGGCTGATTTTCAATCAACCATCAGCCAACAAGAATCATCAATCGCCTCCCTACGCAACCCTTGACCACTGCAAACCAATCCCCCGCGCTGCGCAAGGCTGGCCTGTTCTATCTCGTCTTCGTGATGTTCTCCTACACCACGGGCGGCCCCTTCGGACTCGAGGACATGGTTACAACCTCAGGGCCGGGGATGACGCTGATCTATCTTCTGGTGCTGCCGTTTTTCTGGTGTATTCCGGTCTCGCTGGTCTCGGCGGAGCTCACGACCGCCATGCCGGTCGAGGGCGGCTTCTATCGCTGGACGCGCGCCGCCTTTGGCGACTTCTGGGGGTTTCTCGCCGGATGGTGGAATTGGTCGGCATCGTTCCTGCTGGGCGGAGCGTATGCCGTGCTATTCACCGATTATCTGGTCTATTACTTTCCCAGCTTGAAGACGACGTGGTGGGAGCACTACCTCGTCTCGGTGGCTCTAATCGCGGTGCTGACGTGGATCAACCTGCGCGGCATCCAGATGGTGGGGCAGGTCGCAACCGCGCTGGAGATTTTTATTTTCGTGCCCGTACTGATCATGATCGTCCTCGGGCTCCTCCACTGGCATCGCAATCCGTTCTTGCCCTGGGTGCCTCCGCATCAGGCGCCCTTCAAGGTATTTGGCGTGGGGCTGGCGCTGGGCTTGTGGCTGTACTCAGGTTACGAACAACTCTCCACCGTGGCGGAAGAAATTGAGAACCCGCAACGGGCTTATCCCCGGGCGCTGGCGCTGGTCGTGCCGCTGTCGATTGCGGCATACTTTCTGCCCACATTCGCGGCGTTGGCTTCCGCGGGCCATTGGGAACAGTGGCACACAGGATTTTTTTCGGATGCCGCGGCCATGATCGGCGGGTCATTCGGAGGTCGACCGTTGCAAGCCAGGCCTTGGCTGGGTACATGGATGACACTGGCCGCGATGGTCGGCAACGTCGCGCTGCTCAACAGCACCGTGCTGACCGCAACGCGCATGCCCTTCGCCATGGCGGAAGACGGCTACTTGCCAGAGGTGCTCGCGCGCAAGCATGCGCGCTATGGAACACCGTGGCTGGCGATTGTGGTCTCGGCGGCAATCTACATACTGCTGGCGTGGCAGAGTCTGGCGGAACTGATTTCTGTCTACATCTGGCTGCGATCGGCGACGACGGTTTTAACCGTGCGTTCGGCGTGGAAACTCCGGCGCACCCACCCCGAGTTGAAACGCTTATTCACCATTCCCGGCGGACGTGCGGGATTGCTCTACGTAGTCGTCGCGCCGGTGGTAATGGCGGTTGTGGCGTTGCTTGGCAGCGACCGCTTTGGCCTGATCGGCGGTGCCATTGCGATAGCGCTGGGGCCGGTGGTTTACGGGATTGTTAGACATACGGCTAGAGCTGCTTAAACCTGTCCGCAAGATGCGCCTGCCCGGCAAGGTTGTGATCGAAGCGCGGGATGCGTTTCGCATACTCTGCCCCTCGCCCGGTTCCCATGCCGATTTCACGCATGTTCTTTCTGCGCTTCGAGCCCCCGCTCGACCGGTTCGGCCAACCGTGCGGGCCGGGTCACGCTCCTGCGAACTTGTTTCGTGGCCGCCATGGCATCATCACCCACCAGTGCGGTGCATGATTGCGTGGAAGCCGGTTCAGCTCACCCAATCCAAAACCTTATACCACGCTCCTGCGAAGGGCAGGAACCACGGCTTGCCGTTGTACAGGCCCAGCGGCGCGCCGGGAAAAGGAATGTCGACGAACGGATTCTCCGGCTTGTCACCGGCCATGAGTTCGGCCATCTTTTGGCCCTGATATGTGGCCATAGCCACGCCGTGTCCGGCATAGCCGACCGCATAGTACAAGCGGTCGAGCTGTCCGGCATGCGGCATGATGTCGAAGGCGAAGTCGAGGGTGCCGCCCCAGACATAATCGATCTTGGTTTCCCTGAGCTGCGGATAAACCTCGATCATGCCGCGGCGCAGAATTTCGGCGCTCTGGCGGATCGTCCGATCAGTCTCGGGGAAGAATGCGGCGCGGCCGCCAAAGAGCATGCGGCAATCGGGCGTCAGGCGGTAGTAGTAAAGATAGTTTTTCGAATCGTAGATCATGCGGTTCCGCGGGCTGAGTGCGCGGGCCAGCGCTTGGGAAAGTACTTCCGTAGTGATGATGAACGACCCGATGGGAATGAGTTTCTTGCGAAGCGCAGGCGTGGCCTTGCCCGTGTATCCGCTGGTGCCGACGAAGACTTCGTGCGCCCAGAGCGGCCCCCGGGAAGTGACGAGTTTCCATCCCGCTTCGCCCTGGCGCGACTGGCGCAGAAGATGCTCGACGCGAGTATGCTCGAAGACTTCGGCTCCGGCTTTCATAGCGGCGCGAGCGAGTCCGGCGACGTAACGAGCGGGATGGCAGCCGGCACTGACCTCATCGACCATGCCGCCGTAATAAATAGTTGAGCCGATTTCGGAACTCAATTCCTGCTTCTGGACAACTCGCAGAGTGTGGTTGAACTCCCGTGCGATGACTTCAGCCTGGCGAGCGGAATCGTCAAAGTGGTTCTGCTTGCAGGCGACTTCGAGATGTCCGCAGCGGGAGAAGTCGCAATCCATGGCTTCCTCACGGATGATTTCTTCGACGCAGTCGAGAGACGCGAGCGAGGCGGCATACATGCGCCGGGTGCGCTCGCGGCCATACTTGGCGATGAGCTTGTTCACGCCCAGTTTCATCCCGGTAAGGACCATTCCGCCATTGCGGGAACTGGCGCCCCAGCCGATGGTTTCCGACTCCAGCACGGCAACTTTCGCTCCACGCTTGGCGAGCGTGCGCGCGGCAGAGAGCCCGGTGAAACCTGCCCCGATCACCGCTACATCCACAATTTCGGGAAGCGAACGGGAAGCGTCAGGGTTCGGAAATTCGGCTGTGGTGAGCCAGTAGTTATATTCTCGCAGAGGCATGGCGCGGGTACGAACTTGGAAACCAAAAGGCTCTCACTCCACTCGGCGCTGTGGAACACCGAGCCAACCGCTGAGACCGGATGAGTCCCAAAATTCTAACCCATCGCGCGACAGTACATGTACCTACGGTAACCAGTTTTCTGGAATTCCCTCCCCCCTCGGTAATCTTGCCCCGGTTACCGGCTCAATCTAGTCTGAAAGAGTATGGCCCTTCGTTGCCTGTTGTTTTCCTCGGATGAAGGAACGGCCGAACCTATTCGCCAGGTACTGGCTGGACTCGGAGTCGAGGGAGAGTACTGCTCTGATGCGGTGGCTGCGGTCGAGAAAGTCAAACAGCAGAATTATCAGATCGTTATTATCGATTGGGACAAGCAACCGGAAGCGGGACTGGTGCTGACCTCAGCCCGCGAACGCAAGGCTGCCGAACGGCCGCTTACGCTGGCAATTGTGAGTGATGATGCCAGCGTTCCCAAGGCGCTGCAGGCGGGGGCAAACTCGATTTTGCGCAAACCGCTGCAGGGCAACCAAGTCAAAGATGTTTTAGCGACGGCCCGCGATCTGCTGCGGGCGAAGCAGGAATCGGCGACCGCCACGCGGCAAGCGGCGGCAGCCACGGCCTCTGCGGGTTCGTCCGCAATCTTGACGGCTGGCGCCGGCAAGCGCCAAGCGGGACCGGGCCAAGCGGGGCAGAACAGAGAAAGACCGCTTCGGCCGGGAGAGTTCTTGCCTTCTTCCCCTTCGGCTCCAGGAGCACAGTTCGTGATCGAGTCGGGCACGCATGCGTCTCTCGAGTCGTCATCGATCGAGGCGATTCATCGACGAAAAGACTTGGAACCGGTTGCCGCGTCGGTGACGGAAGCCAAGCCAATGGAACAGAAGCCAGCCGAAACCAGCCCAGGGGCAGACAAACCCACCCGGCCTTCACCGGCTCCGGCCTCCGTACCGCCGCCGGAAGGGCCTCGCGGCCTAGAGTGGTACTTAAAGACGCGAGCAGGAACACACCCCACGACTTCCGCGCCACCGCGTGCAGCCGTTCCTCCGACCGCCAATCCCGAATTGCTCGGCTTCGACCAGACGCCTTTGCCCGCCTCGGCGGCGACTCCGCCGAAGCCGGACCACATCGTCCGTAAGCCCGTTCCCGAGCCCAAGCCGAACCAGCCCAGCATCCCGGAGCAAGGCGTCCACGAGCGGAAAAAAGAAGCGGAACTGTTCGCCTACATGGACGGGGAAACAGCCCACTCCGAGGAGCTTCCCCGGCCAAAAGTAAAACTCGGTAAAGGTGCAATCATGGGGGCCCTTCTTCTGGCCGGCTGCGCCATTCTGGCCGCGCCGCAAGCGCCCTGGCATTCGCAGTTGCGGGGGTTCTGGGCCCACGGCCAGCGGGCGATGCACGGCTGGCTGAATCCTCAGCCGGTCACTCCGGCGCAAGCCCCGGTGGCTCACGAAAACTTTGGCCGCGCCGGCGATGAGTATAAGTTGCCAGTCGAAGAAAATATTCCGGATGCCACTACCGACCCTTCGCACATTCAAGTGGTGCCTGCGGTTGATCCAACGGCTAAGAAGCCCAACAACGACGCGACGAATTCAGAGCAGCCTGCGGGCCAGGCCGACAACTCTCCCAACAGTCAGACGCCTGCTTCGGCAGTGCCCGGCCAGGAAAAACAACCTTCCTCGTCGCCCTCCGAGCCGGCCCTGTCTGCCAGCGGGCCAGTTGCGAGCGGAACGTCCGGTTCGACGGCGTCCGTTGCTTCACCGGTGGCCGTTGCTCCGTCGTTACCCGCCGAGGTTGTGCCAGCCCAACCCGCGCCGCCGAAGAAGCGGCCGGCGCGCGAGGCAACGCCTTCGGGCAATGTGCCCTCGAGTCTGAAATCTCAACTAGCTTCGATGAGTCCAGACGCGAGCGGTAACAGAGCGCCGGAGACTGCCATGGATTCGATTGAACCGGTCGCGATTGCTGAAGCCGCAGAGCGTGCGCTGCTGACCGACCAGCCCGCCATCGACTATCCCGCCAACGCCAAGGGAGAGCAAGGAACCGTGATTCTGCAGGTTTGGATTGGCCGCGACGGCACGGTCCAGGATGCCAAGTTCCAGCAGGGTTCGCTGGCGTTCGCGCGCACCGCCATTGACGGTGTAAAGCAGTGGAAGTTCAAGCCCTATTCGATGAATGGGCGCCCGGTATCGGTCCAGACCGTGCTAACGATGAGCTTTAAGCCGGCGCCCTGAAAGTAAGTTGTTTGTTTTGTTTAAGAGGGCCAGGACTCGTTCGTTGCCCGATTCCCCTTAAGGATCAGGCGCCGTCCCGCCTCACGGCCCTGTCCGCTGGTTAAAAGCTGCCCGAGTTACCGAAGAGGCTTAGAACCAAGCAGCCGAGGGATGGCAAACTGCATCTAGAGAGATATAATTAGCAGAGTTTCTCAGGGAAGTACTCCTTCCAGAAGAAGACCAAAACTGATGTCGATGAAAACCAAAGCAGCGATTCTCGTCACCTCCTTTGCCATATTACTGTTCGTCGTCGTGGGTTCGCTGGGAGGCGTGCACGCCTCTTCGAACGACGGCTCTTACCGTCAACTGCAGGTTTACAGTGAAGTGCTCTCGCGGGTGCGCAGTGAGTACGTGGAAGAGCCGAACATCCCGAAGGTGACAGACGGTGCGTTGCATGGACTTCTGGAGTCGCTCGATTCAAACTCCAGCTACATGACGGCCGACGCCTACAAGGCGTACAAGGCCCACAAGACAGAATCCAAGGCGGGAATTGGCGCCGTGATCTCGAAGCGCTTTGGGTACGCGGCGGTGGTCGACGTGTTGCCCGGCTCGCCCGCGGAGAAAGCAGGCGTCGAGCAGACCGACATCTTCGAATCGATTGAGGGGCAAAGCACACGGGAAATGTCGCTGCCCGAGATTCGCAACCTGCTGGCCGGCACGCCTGGATCCACGCTGAATGTTGAAGTGGTTCGGGCGCGGAAGGCGGAGCCGCAGAAAGTTGTGATTACTCGCGATGTAGTCAGCATTCCAGCCGTCGCCGACAGGATGATGGACGACGGTATCGGCTATGTAAAAGTCGAGGCCTTGACCAAAGGCAAGTCGCAAGAGATTGCCGCAAAAATCAAGTCCCTGGAGAAATCCGGAGCGAAGAAGATTCTGCTCGATGTGCGGAACTGCGCCGAGGGAGAAGAGAATGAGGGCGTCGCTGTGGCAAATCTCTTCCTCAATCACGGGACGATTACCTATTTGCAGGGACAGAAGTTTCCGCGAGAGGCCTTCAATGCCGATCCCGCGAAGGCGATCACCGCTCTTCCGGTCGCTGTGCTGGTAAACCGGGGAACTTCGGGCGGGGCTGAGATTGTGGCGGCGGCGATTCTGGAGAACGCCCGCGGCGACGTTGTCGGCGATAAGACATTTGGCGACGGCTCGGTGCAGAAAACAATTGACCTGCCCGATGGCGGCGCGTTGATTCTCTCGATCGCGAAGTACTATTCGCCCAGCGGCAAAGCCATTCAAGACACGGCGATCACGCCCAACGTTCTGGTGGCGGACGCGGTCGATGACTCCGTCGGTCCCGATGATGAAGACAGCACGCCTGCGCCGGATCAGGAAGCCGCGCCCAAAAAGACGGTGGACGATCAGCTGAACAAGGCCGTGGAAGTGCTGAAGAGCCGAGCCAGTTAACTCCGTGCTTCGAGTTGTTAGGCCGATCGCGCGCCACCCGGCGCGCGATTTCTTTCTGGTACAAAACCAGTGCCGGGGAAGACAGCGCGAATGCTATCCTGACCTCGACTCCGATGAAGTCTCTCTACGAAACTCTGCCACCGGTGGAGATCGGCGGGCGCAGGCTGGTCGGGCGCGTGCTTTTCGGTCTGCTCGTCCTGGTTGCCATCCTGGTCGGAGCGACGGCCGGCCTCTTGCTGGTGTATACGACAGACCTGCCGCAAGTAGATGCGCTCGAAGCCTATCGGCCCAGTTCCATCACCGAACTTTACGACGATCACGAGCGGGTGATTGGCTCGTTCGCGCTGCAACGGCGCGTGGTCGCAAGCTACGAAGACTTCCCTCCGATCTTACGCGACGCGTTGGTCTCCATCGAAGACAAAGATTTCTACCGGCACTCCGGAATTAACTTCTGGCGGATCATGGGTGCGGCTTATCGCGACCTTACCTCGGGCGGCCGGCTGCAAGGAGCCTCGACCCTGACCATGCAGTTGGCGCGCAATCTTTTCCTCTCGCCGGACCGGTCGTTCCATCGCAAAGTGCAGGAAACGATGTTGGCTATACAGATCGAGCGGCGCTTCACCAAGCCGCAGATCTTCACGCTGTACGCGAACCAGATTGCTCTGGGGCACGGTACATACGGCTTTGAGGCGGCGTCGGAATTTTATTTCAGCAAGCCGGCCAAGCAGCTGACTCTGGAGGAAGCGGCATTGCTCGCGGGATTGCCGAAGGGGCCAACGGTATATTCGCCGATCAATCATCCCGACCGCGCGCTGAGGCGGCGGAATCTGGTGATCAATGCCATGCTGGAGGACGGCAAGATTACAGCCGCGCAGGCAGCCGACGCGCGATCCGCTCTCCTGGTGCTGCACCTCGCCCACGACCCAAATTCGCTGGCGCCTTATTTTGTGGAGGAAATCCGCCGCTACCTGGAGAACAAATATGGCGCCGACCAGGTCCACGAGGGCGGCTTGAAGGTTTACACCTCGCTCGACGTGGATCTGCAGAAGGCCGCGAACCAGGCGGTCCTCGACGGCTTGGCTGCTTATGAACGCAGACATGGGTGGAAAGGACATGTGGAAAATGTTGTGGCCGACGGTGTGCTCCTCGACAAATATTTTCATCCGGATTGGGACGACGAACCGGAAGTAAACGGATACATCCACGCGCTCGTGACCTCGGCTGGAACTGGAATTGCCACGGTGAAGTTTGGAAGATACCTGGCTGCTCTCGGACAAACCGACGTTGCCTGGACCGGGCAAAAACTGGCGAACATTCTCAAAACCGGCGACGTCTGCTACGTCAAGATTCTTGCGCTCGGCGCAAACGGCGCGGCCCGCGTCAGTCTGGAGCAGGACTCCGGCGCCCAAGGCTCTCTGCTCGCGATCGACAACGCCACCGGCGGCATCAAGGCAATGATGGGCGGGCGCGATTTCAACGAGTCGAAATTTGACCGTGTCACCCAATCCATGCGTCAGGTAGGCTCTTCGTTCAAGCCCTATGTTTACACCACGGTCATCGACCAGGGCGCCAGCCCCGACGACACGATTCTCGATGAGCCGGTCAGCTTTGAGACGCCCTCCGGGCCTTACACTCCGCACAACTACGACGAAAAATTTGAAGGAATCATTACCCTGCGGCGAGCGCTGGCCCAGTCCCGCAATATCCCGGCACTGAAACTGGCGAACAAAGTTGGCATCAAGAGCGTCATCGAATACGCCGAGCGTTTCGGCATCACCGCCAGGTTGCCGCCGTATTTGCCGGTGGCTCTGGGAGCAGCCGAGATTACCTTGATGGAGCAGACGTCCGCCTATAGCGTTTTTCCCAACGACGGGGTGCGGGTGATCCCGCGCTACATCACGCGCGTGACCGATTACGAAGGCCGTGTCTTGGAAGAAGATTTTCCTGACGTGAAGGATGTGATCAGCGAGCGCACCGCCCGCGTCATGACAGCGATGTTGCGCGAAGTGGTGTTGCACGGTACCGGGATTGCCGCCGCGAAGTTGCCTTTTCCGGTGGCAGGCAAGACCGGGACCACCAACGATTTTACCGATGCTTGGTTTATGGGATTTTCGCCGACCATGACTTGCGGAGTCTGGGTAGGCTACGACGAAAAGAGATCTTTGGGCGCCAAGGAAACAGGAGCCCATGCGGCCTTGCCCATCTGGATGAATTTCATGACGGTGGCCATGGCGGGCAAAGAGGCGGGCGACTTTCAACCACCGCCGCAACCGCTGCATGCGATCGCGCAGAAAGTAGACACGCCGGACGCGGCCCCGGCGACAGAAGAAGCACATTAGCAGCGCCATCCTAGACGCGTAGCTTGCTACGTTTTGCCTGCGGCGCGCGCCGGATGCTGCCAAAAACGTCTCTGCAAACGAGAAAAACTATGAGAAAGAAACCGATTCTCCCCATCCTGGTCGTACTCTCGATGATCGCGACCGTTTCGCTCGCTGGAGAACCTCGCGAGACTGCGCCCAAAGATAACAAAGATGTCATTGAGCACGTTCTGCGCACGCAGCAGGACGCGTGGAACCACCACGACCTGGACGGCTTCATGGCGGGCTACTGGAACTCTCCAGACCTGACTTTCTTTTCGGGCGGCAAGCAGACCGCAGGCTGGCAGGCGACGCTGGATCGCTACCGGACAACGTATGCCAGCCCGGGCCATGAAATGGGAACGCTGGAATTCTCGGGATTGCGCATCGAGATGCTGGGACCAGACGCCGCATTGGTTCGCGGCCAATGGCATCTGACCATGCCAGATGGCAAGACTCCGCACGGGTTGTTCACGTTAGTATTCCGCAAGTTTCCGGAAGGATGGAGGATTGTGCACGATCACACCTCGGCGGCGGAATGAAGGTTCATGGTCTTGCAGGATCCACGCCTAGTTACTTATCCGAAGGGATGAAAAAATAAAGACTCGTCAGAAGAATTCATGGGTAAGTTCCGGCTCAGGTAGTTTGCCAAGTGAGTGATAGAGCGCAAGTTCCAGAATGCGGAAGGTACGAAAACCGTA
>Ga0209420_1000163_pt1 | contig 41735 bp, 30 predicted proteins | sample BlaSpr_A8_OM1_O1_FD_187972 | JGI IMG/M metagenome (GOLD analysis project Ga0209420, IMG submission 187972) | Forest soil microbial communities from Thunder Bay, Ontario, Canada - Black Spruce, Ontario site 2_A8_OM1_O1 (SPAdes) (version 2) | ecosystem: Environmental > Terrestrial > Soil > Boreal...
AACGAACAACCCGTGGGATCTTTCGCGCACACCAGGGGGTTCGAGTGGCGGCGAAGCTGCGGCCATCGCCGCGGGATGTTCCGCTGGCGGCGTAGGTAGCGACGGAGGCGGTTCCATTCGCATTCCAGCCCACTACTCCGGAATTTGCGGACTTAAACCCACCCCCGGACGCGTTCCCTCCACAGGCCACTATCCCCCGTCCGCAGGCCCCTTCGCGCAACTTGGAGTGTTAGGCCCCCTGGCTCGCCGCGTCCGTGACCTACAAAAGCTATTTGAAGTAATGGCGGGCCCGGATCCCGGCGATCCCGCTTCTGCACCGGTACCCTTGAGACGATGGAGTGCGCAGGACCTCGGTAAGCTTGGCGTGGCATATTTTGTGGATGACGAGGTCACGCCGGTTACTCCGGAAACCGCCGCCGCAGTGCGCACCGCCGTGGATATCTTGCGAACGCAAGGATTTAGCGTGACCGAGTGGCGGCCGCAGAATCTGGACCGTGTCTGGCAACTCTGGTGGAACCTATTCGGACGCGCCGGACAGATGTCATTCGCTCCAACAATTGCAGGCAGCGAAACGAAGCTCAGTCCCATCTTCCGCTCATTTCGCGCCATGGTCGCCGAATCCCCGCCGCTCACCGCGCAAGATCTTTTGAACACGCTGCTGGCCCGCGATGTACTTCGCGGCAAGCTCCTCGAAAAAATGGAGCAGTTTCCAATTCTCCTCTGCCCCGTCTGCGCTATTCCGGCATTTCGCCATGGCGAACGCGAGTGGATGGTGCAGGGACGCAAAGTGGAATACTTAAAAGCGATGAGCTATTCGCAATGGTTTAATCTGTTTGGAAATCCCGCTGCGGTCGTTCCAGTCGCCCAAACGGCTGAGGGTTTGCCGATTGGCGTACAAATTGTCGGACGCCCGTGGGAAGACGAAGCCGTGCTGGGCATCGCTGCCATCATCGAGGATGCCTGCGGCAACTTCCGCCGCCCGCCAATCTAGAAGCCACAAACCGATGGGCGCCGCCAACGACTTGTCATTCCGGCAAAGCGTCGCGCGTGTGTCTTCCCTCCGCGAGGCGGGTCTCTCTAGCAAAACGAACTTGTCAGCGGATGGAGCCTTAGCCTGCGGTGTTAGCGCGCGCGACTAGCAGGATCGCCAGAATATAAAAAACGAACATCAGCACCAGGTAAGCTTTCGCACGCGTATTGGCTCCGGCAAATTCCTTCCAGGCGAAAATACCCCACAAGGCGGCCACCATCGGCGCAGATTGACCAATCGCATAAGAAATCGAGACGCCCGTGAATTGCGCAGCCACCAAATCGAAAACCATTCCGGTCGCCCATATAGCGCCGCCCAACAAACCCAGCACATGACCATGCACCGGTCCTCGAAAAAAATCGCGGAAATCAACCGCCTGACCTACTAGAGGATGTTTCATGAAATAAAAATTCCAAATGAAACAAGACAGCAACGCTCCAAGACAAAGAAAAACGGAAGCACTGTACGGCCCCAAGGCATTCTGGTGCGTGAGGGCTCGCGTAGCAAACGGAGCCCACAGTCCCATCAGAACACCAGAGATTATGCAAATGAGGATGCCTCTGCGCGTGGCCCTTTTTCCTGTCTTCAGCTCGCCATACGCTTTGCCGTCCAAAATCACCGCGGCGACGGCGCAAAGTATTCCCGCCGCAAGCATGTTGATATTGCCGCGGTGCTCTTGGACGTAGCTCAGCACCACGCCCACTACCAGCGCGATCCCTATGGCGACTGGAAATGCTGTCGCAAGTCCCACCAAATCAATTCCGGCCATAAGCAAAAGATTCGCGAGGTTAAAAATCACTCCGGCCAGTAGGACCCAGCCGAGGTTGCCGGCGTCAGCAGACTTCAGGTTGTTGATAAAACTCGTAGGCCCGCCGTCCATGCTGCCCATGGTGAAGGCCAGCGCCAGCGACATAACGAAAATGCCGACGGCATAGTCCCAATAAAAAAGTTCGAAACGATAATGCTTCACGCCCTTGAACGTATTGGCCCACGATCCCCAGCAGATCGCAGCAACCACCATCATGACCAAGGCGGTGGCAAAGCTATGTGGAGTGAACATGAATTCCTCGGGATTGTCGCGTCATCGTATAGTTCGCTACGCTTTGCGAGTCAAGCGAAAAGCCCGCAAGAAAGCCTGCTTCCGTCGCAATGTTATAATCCGCCCATGTTGTGGTTTCGCAATACAAGTCTGCTGCTGCTTTTCCTATCACTCGGAGGCCGTCCTGCAAGCGCGCAAACAGCGTTGCAGCAAGCGCAGCAACTGAAACTTCAAGCTCACGCAAATGCGTCCGCGGGAAATTGGGATGCAGCAATCGCGAGTTACGAGAAAGCCATCGAGCTTGCACCGCGCAGCGTTGCTTCGCGCGTTGAGTTGGGCGATGCGCTGATCAGGGTTGCGCGTTACGCCGAAGCGATCGCTAGCTACACCGAAGCGTTAAGAATATCGCCGCGCGACTTGAAGGGCGAAATTGGACTAGCCCAGGCTTATCGCGGAGTTCACAATTACGCCGAGGCCAAGCAAATCCTCGAACAATCTCGCGCTGAGCATCTCCACAGCCCGAAGCCGCTAGCCGCGCTCGGCGATCTCGACATTGAACTGCAAACCTATGACGCTGCGATCGCGCACCTGCGCTCTGCGCTCGTGCTTGCGCCTACCGATGTGGAATCGCGTAACCGGCTGGCCGTGGCTTACGAGGCCAAGGGAGATTCAGACAACGCACTGACGCAGATTGCGACGGTTTTAACTCACGACCCAAAGAGCGCTCTTGCCTACTACACACGAGCGAAGATTTATTCTGACCGCAACCAAGAGGGGGCCGCGCTGCCCGAAGCAATCAGGAGTGTGAAGCTACAACCTGGCAATCCGCGCGCGCGTTTGCTGCTAGGCAAAATCCTTCTGCGTGCGTCGCAGGGTGAAACTTCCGAGCAAACCAAGGATCGATGCCAGCGAGCGGTTGCGACCCTCGAACCGCTTCTGGAAATGTCAACGCAGGATTCCGAAACCCTCTTCCTGCTCGCGCGCGCGTATAACTGCGCCGGAAGCTCCGAGCAAGCGCAGAAAATGCTCTCGGAGTTTGAAAAGTCCTCGAAGAACGATCGAGAAATCAAAGAGAATCAGACGCAAGCAAAACACCTGGTGCAGCAAGCAAATGACCTTGCGCTGAAAAACGATTTCGCAGGGTCGCTCGATTTGTTGCAGCAGGCCATCGCGAAGGATTCCACCTACGGTGCGGCATATTCACAGCTCGCGAAACTCTATTACTCCGCCGGCGACACGGAGAGGGCGAGCCAGGCGATCTCCCAGGCGCTGGAACGCGATCCTTATCAGCCAGATTTTCTGTACGTGCAAGGGAAGATTCTTGAAAAGCAAGGAAAACCGGACGAAGCGCTGGCTGTCTTGCAACGAACTACAATGGTGAACCCGAAGGAGTCCGACGCGTTCTTTGAGATGGGCGCGATTTACGAACAGCGGGGAGACCGAACAAATGCGCTCGCGGCGTACAAAAAAGCTGCGGCGCTCTCACCGGACGAACCGGACTACCAGCGCGCACTGTCGAACCTTTCCGGCGCTGCCACACAGCGCTGACCCGTATTTCTATTTTTCGCCGAGCATGTTGGTCATGGCTATTGAGCCGGGCGGTTCGTAGGTGGCGGCGTGGGACGCCTTACCAGGTCCACGAATTCCTTGTAGAATTTTGGCTTATCGAGGTCCTCCTGAATTTCAGCGATGCGCTCCCCTAGGTGAGGGCGGGTGTCTTCCGTCCATACGAGCGTGTCCCCGTAAGAGGCGCCGTGGTCAATCGAGACGTCGAGATAAAGTTTTTTCGATTTTGTAATGATGGAAGGATCCAACCAAGCAACCGAAGCAAGCTCGTCCCAAAGATAATTTCCCTCCGCATATTTCGCGGTGTACTGCGCGGCGGGATATTGCCCTTTGGCGATCTGAGAAATCAAATCCTGGTCCATTTTAGTTTTCAGCGAAATATCCACCGTAGTGACTACGATGCGCGGCCACGGAGCATGCAGCACGATGCGCGACGCTTCAGGATCCATCCACAAATTAAATTCGCGACGCGGCGTGATGGAGAATTCAGGATCGTCCGTTTGCGGATTTAAGCTGCCGCCCATTAGAACAAGCTCCTTCGCCAGCGAAGCAAATTCAGGATCGAGGGATTGTGCGAGCGCGAGATTGGTGAGCGGCCCGCCTTCATAAATTGTCACTTGGTGCGGATATTGGTGGACCATGCGCAGCAGAAAATTCGCGGCGGCTTCGTTCAACGGTTTAGTAGTGGGCGCGCCCTCCGGCAGGGGAGGAATTTCCGTCGGCCCGTGGACCGCGTGCCCCTTAGCAAAATTCCAGCCGCCTTGATAAACCACCTTGCCGTAGATGGTTTCCCACCGAGCGATGAACTCCTTGCTGTTTACCAGAGGAAAAGCCGCGCCGGGAACCACTGGAATATCCGTGCGGCCGATAATTTCCATAAGGCGTAATGCGTGTTGGACTTCTTCGTCGCGCCACGCGTCTCCGGTCACGATGGTTATGCCCAGCACATTGGTATCCGGTGACTGGATCAGCGCGAGGATGGCCTGCGTGTTGGTGCCCCCGGGGCCAGAGCAGTCTTCGTCGATGATCACTTTGCGTTTTTCCTGCGCGGCCAGCGGCGCCGCAGCCACCACCACGAAAATCAGAAGCGCTAGCAGGGCGCAGGATAGCAAAATGGGGAGCGGAATGGTGCATGTTCGCTTGACCCTGAGGCCAGAAAAAACAGAGCTCCAAATGGTCGAAAGTTGTAGATTAGAACCAGGTGCCATTCTTTGTTTTCTATGAGTTAGGGGTGATTCTAATACTTGGAGTTCGCGATTAGAAATTACGTTGATTTGCGGCTTGGGTCCCGATTCAGCGGCCCATTTCGTCGGCCGTTCCCTCTCTCGCTTCATAATTCCTGAAGCACGCTACCACGAGAAAGCGCACATTGGAAGCACCCGTGTGGGTGAGTTTCATCTCCATTGTCGCGAGCGCCGGAACCGAATAGCGCAAACAATCCTTCCAACTTAACGGTTACCTGTCCGCTCAGGGCACCGCGAGTCCCGCATGCGGACATCCCGCTCACGCGTAATTCCGAACGATCAAAAATAAGTTACGTGAGATCAGCGGACTAGCCAAAGATTAATCTGGAATCGAATCTGCTCAAGAAGCCCCAGGGCTTTACTTGGGTTAACTAATCCATAAAGAAAGCGGAAGCATTCAAGGAAAGACCACTCACGACATCGGAAGCTCGGGACCTAGCAAAAGGAAGTCGGCCACCGGATCGACGAGAGGATGTGTTTGGCTCGCGGACGTGAGCGCCAAGCACGATTGGAGCGCGGCTAATGAAGACTTTTCTGGGTATGTCTGTTCTGGCTTTCGTGTTCGCTGGTTTCGCTACATTCGCTCAGACCAGTTTTGATACGCAGGAATTTCAAGCTCGACGCAAAGCCGCACTGGAAAAGGCTCCAGACGGAATCATCCTGCTGCGCACGGCCTGGGGACTGAAGCACTGGGATGAATCCGGTTTTCACCAAGATCCAAGCTTCTACTACTTTACTGGCTTAGCCAATGCGCACGCCGCGATTCTGGCGTTGGACGGCACGAAGAAAGAATCGTGGCTGTTCGTTCCGCCGCGCATCCCGCTGGGCGGCGACCTGCATGGATTCGATGCGGTCTTTTTCGACCCAGGCCCTCCAACTGAAAAAGAACTGGGGATCGATCACGTCGTCTCTTGGGATCAGTTCGCTACTTTAATCGAGGCGCGGCGGAAGGACAATCCCAAGCTGGTTTTGTACACGGACCAGGGAGGTCAAACGGGGTTCATGTCAGGGGATGGCAAATTCGGCGCTCCCCCAGGGTTGGGTCCGCTGCAGAACCCCAACCTGACGTGGACAAACATGTTGCGCGAGCATTGGAGTGATCTTGAAGTGAACGATGCGTTTGCGATTTTGGACCAAGTGCGTGCGGTGAAGAGTCCCGCGGAAATTGCGCGGATGCGCCAGGCGGCCGCTGTGACTGCGGAAGGATTCTGGGCAGGCGTTCATGCTATCGCGCCGGGAAAGACGCAACGTCAGGTGGAAGGTGCGGTGCTAGACGCGTGTTTGCAGGCTGGCTCGGACGGCCCGTCGCTGTGGCCTTGGGTTCGTTCGGGTCCTTACGCCTTGGAAAACACGCTGTTTGAACCTTTCGTCGATTATCACAACCTGGATCGAAAGATGCAGGCTGGCGAAGTGGTGAGGCTCGATTTGGGTTGCGATTTCCAGATGTACAAGGGCGATTTTGGCCGGACGATTCCGGTTTCCGGGCATTTTGATGAAGGTCAGCGCGAGACAATGGAGCTGCTGAACGGCGCATATCTTGCGGGTGTAGCCACGATACGTCCGGGCGGAAGTTCGATGGATGTTTTCAAGGCTACCTTGGCCTACATCGATCAACACCAGATGGAGCTAAAGACAGCGATGGCCAAAGAGGCGGCTGCCGACGCCTTAAAGCGAAAAGGTTATGCTTTGCATGGGCTAGGCGTGGACATGGCGGAAGGCGCACCCAAATCTTTCCAGGCAGGCAACGTTCTCTGTTACGAACCGCAGCTGACTTCAGGCAATCAGTCTTTCTTCGTTGAAGATACCTTCCTCATCACGGCTGCGGGGCACGACGTTATAAATCCCGCGCTTCCATATTCTCCGGCGGATATTGAGCGAGCGATGAGCCAATCCTCGCCGCCGGCAAGATGAATGAGAATTCGCCGGAGAGACCGGTTACGCCGATCTTCATTTCAAATCGCCAACGAAATACTCACCGCTCGGGAATGCACCGGCCGGTTAATGCGGCCAGCTTAAGCTGACCCTGGCCCGGAAGTCGGCCTCGGCTTGATTGGCGGGAACTGACATGCTAATTTTGTATCTTCATTCGCAATTGGCAGTAAACCACTCACGATGTTGCCGTCCAAGCCAAAAGAACACATTTCGAATACTGCGCGAGCCGGGCAAAAGGCCTCCGCTGGCGATGCGCGCGAACGTGTGTTCTGGCGGGTGGAAGGAAGTCTGCTGAACCTGACGGCGGTGAGGCCGGTGGGCTTTTTTGCGTGGAACTCCCAGAGCTTCCTGCAGCGCTGGACGCGCCGGGGCGGGATGGCGTTTCTCGCGATTGCGCGGCCCTTTCTTTACTGTACCAACCGGGTGTTTGCGACGCGGCTGCTGCATAGTGTGTTGCGTGGGGTAAGCCGCGACCGTCTGGACCTGCTGGGCGAAGAATTCGTCGAATATTTTCTGAAGCCGCGTCTGAAAAAAGAAGGCGTTGAGAAACTGCAGCGCTTGATCGCTACGGGCGCGCCGATTGTGCTGGTAAGCCAGGGGCTGGACCATGTCATGCGCCCGCTCGCAAAGTATCTGGGAGTGAAACAGATCGTCTGCAACCGTTTGGATTTTCGCGACGGTATCGCTACGGGACGCTTGCTCGATCCGGTGATTCGTCCGCGCGGCGCTTTCGCGAAAATCACGGGAAGGCAGGCGGATGGACGCGTCTCTCGTAAAGCCCTCGTGCGCGTGCTGGGATTCACCAAAAACCCTGCGCTGCTGGATGAGGCGATTCAAACGGACGAGCGGACTGCACCAGAAGTGTTTTTGCCTGTTGTTCACTTCGAGTCCACAAACGGCGCGGGGCTGTTTTCGGTACGCGAATCGCTGCACGGAAAGAATATTCTGCTGATCGGCGCCACAGGATTCATTGGCAAGGTTTGGCTGTCGAATTTGCTGACAGATTTACCGGAGATTGGCCGGATCTTTCTGTTGGTTCGCCGAAACCGGACAGTAACGTCATTGCAGCGATTTCAGCGCGCCATCGAGGAATCTCCGGTGTTCGAGCCGCTGGCCGAACGATACGGCAGCGGCTTTGCGGAGTTTTTGCGCAAACGGATCGAGGTGGTGGACGGCGATGTGAGCAAGGCACACCTGGGACTTGCGCCGGAAGTGCGCGAGCGCATTGCGCGTTCGGTGGACGTGATCGTCAACAGCTCGGGACTGACGGACTTCAATCCGGATCTGCGCGACGCTTTGGCTATGAACGTTCGCTCGACCGTGCATGTGCTGAACTTTATCCGTGAGTGCGATCACGCTGCCTTGCTGCATCTTTCAACCTGTTACGTAATCGGCCGGCGCGACGGGCGAATACTCGAAACGCTGTCGAAGAATTACACGCCCATTGGCTTAGCCGATTACGACGCTGAAAAAGAGTTGAAAGCGCTTGAGGAGCTTGTGGACCAGAAGGAGAAACAGGCCGAATCGGGAGAAGTGGAGGAGGAGCTTCGCCGCGCGGCGCTAAAAAAAGAACACGCAGCGAAAAATCTCCAGGGCACGGCGCTGGAAAACCAAATCCGCAAGAATCGCGTTCGATGGCTCCGCGACACTTTGATTGATGCGGGTACGCAGCGCGCGAACGAACTCGGCTGGCCCAACACTTACACCTTCACGAAAAGCCTATCGGAATCGCTGATACGAAATTTTCTGGATCAAAATCCCAGCACGGCAATTGCTGTTGTGCGGCCAGCTATTGTGGAATCTTCCATTGAGAAGCCGTTTCGAGGCTGGAATGAGGGAATCAATACTTCGGCTTCGCTTTCGTATCTGCTCGGAACGTTCTTCCGGCAGTTGCCCACGACTGAGAGCAAGTCTCTGGATTTAATTCCGGTGGACCTGGTGACTCGCGGTATGACTTTGATTGCCGCGGCGCTGGTAGCGCGCAGGCACTCGCGCGTGTATCAGCTAGCGACTTCTATTGCGAATCCGTGCGACATGCGACGGTCGATTGAGCTGACCGGCCTGGGACACAGGAAGTTTTATCGCGCACAGACGGGATTGAATCATAGGCTGCGTTTGAAATTCGATGCGATTCCGGTTTCCAAGGCCCGGTATGAGCAGCTATCAGCCCCGAAACAAAAGGCCATCGTGCAAGCAATCAATCGCGCAGTTGAACCGTTTGCTTCCAAGCCGCCGCTGGCGCGGCAAGAGCGCGACTTGGAGAAAGTGATAAAGTTAATTTCACTCTTCGAGCCTTTCATCCTGCACAACGATCACAATTTCGAAGCGGTGCATATAGAGCGCTTAAGCGCGGCGCTGCCTGAAAGCGAAAAAGCGGCTTTCGGCTACAATTCGCGCTCGCTTGATTGGTGGGATTATTGGATCAACGTGCACATTCCTGCTCTACGCAAGTGGTGCTATCCTCTCATCGAAGGACGCCCACTGGAACCTCGTCCCCGGCGGTCGGTCGAACTTGCCGACCGCGCCGAGATGAATACCGCGGAAGCGGCGAGTTCGGCTTCCACTGCGGCTTCCTGACCTAAATCGTGGCTATCCTTCTGACTGGTTCCACCGGCTATATCGGCGCGCACGTCGCGTCGAACCTGCTTGCGGATCATTCAGAAGCGCTGAACCTTTTGGTTCGCGCGCGCACGCAGCAAGAGGCGCGCGAGCGGCTTTGGCGATCGCTGCAACTGCATCTGGAATTCGGGCAATTCGAAGCGTATCTGAATTCACGCATCCATTTATTTTTGGGTGACCTGACGGATGCGCGCTTTGGTCTGGCTGACGACGACTACACTCGCCTGGTACATTCCACTGATTCGATTATTCATTGCGCTGCTTCGTTGAATCGGAAATCCGAGAAGAGCTGCCTGAACGTAAATCTTCGCGGAACGCTGGAAGTGATTCAGCTAGCTAGGCGAGCGAGAGATCATCACGGGCTACGGCGTTTCAGCCATGTGAGCACGGTGGCAGTGGCGGGGCAACGTTCGAACGAGGTGGTGCAGGAAGACACCGCCATTGATTGGAACCGCTCGGACTATGATCCCTACGCGCGCACAAAAAAATTCTGCGAGCATATGGTGCGTCAGCTTTTGCCGGACGTTCAGCGTACAATTTTTCGGCCGAGCATCGTTCTGGGGGACAGCCGGCGGCCGGAGACGAATCAGTTTGATATGGTTCGCGCGTTTGTTTTCCTAGCGGGGCTTCCGGCGCTTCCCTTTCGCCCGACGGCTAAGATCGATATCGTGCCGGTCGATTTTGTGGCGGATGCTATTGCCACCTTGCACCAGAAAGAGCTGCTGGCGCACGAGATTTATCATTTATCGTCGGGGACCGATTCCCAGACGTTTGTGGAATTGACCGACGCGCTTTCCAAGGCACAAGGGAAACGCGGGCCGATTTTTGCGCCGAGCCTGGAAAAATCATCATCCAAAATGGTGCATGCGCTGGCCGGGCGCGCCGGGAAAATTGGCGGACTCGCAACACTGATGAAGGTTTTCCTTCCTTACCTCGTATGGAACACCGTGTTTGACAATAACCGCGTGGTGCAGGAAATGGGGCGAAAGCCTGAGTCCTTTTCGCGATATTGTTTTCCTTTGCTTAAATTCAGCCGCGAGAATAATTTCTTGTACAAGTACCGCGACTGGCCTCCGGAAGCTTCTGTTCCAAGCACACCACACCAGCCGAGCGCAACGCGAGATTTGGGGCGATGACAGATCTTCTTCTTGAGGCTTGGGTTAGCGGCCTGATTGAATTCAATAAATTTGAATGGATGCTGGGTGCGGGCGAAGCTTGGAAACCGGGCACTAAGCTGAAGCTACTTTTCGCAGGTTACAACGGGACGCGCAACACAGGTTCGGATGTCCGCGTGGAAGAAATTCTGCGGCAAGTGCGGCGCATTTTGGGCGCGGAGAATGTTGAGTTGAGCGTGATGTCACAGAATTTCGAGCTAACCCGCGGATATTTTGGTGATGCGAGACAGGTACCGCTGCCCGACTTGTTTCCGCCTTTTTTGCATTCCGAAGTCCGCAAAAACGACGGCGTGGTGGCGTGCGAAGGCTCCATGTTCAAAAGCAAGTTTGCGAATGCACTTACAACCATGATGATCGGCGCGCTAGGCATTGCTGCGGCGCAAAACAAATTGAGCGTTGGCTTTGGCGCAGAGGCGGGAGAAATGGATCCGCTGCTGCAGAAAATGTGCAAAAGGTATTGCCGCGATTCGCTGATCATCACTCGGAATATTGAGTCGCAGAGCGTTTTAGGAAAGCTAGGCGTCCCCACCGAACTGGGAACCGACACGGCGTGGACTTTCGAACCGCTTGGGCCGGAGTACGGACGCAAGGCGCTGTTGGATGCGGGCTGGGACGGGAAAATGCCGGTGCTCGGGATTTGCCCCATCAATCCGTTTTGGTGGCCGGTGAAGGCATCGCTCGCAAAATGGTGGGCGCACTCGATTGCGGGTGCCTACAAAAATAGCTATTACCGCACGATTTATTTTCATCGCTCGGGGCGCGAAGTGGATGCGGCGTATGAACAATATTTGACGGCTATGGCGGGCAGCGTCGCACGCTACAAGGAATCGCGCCCGGTGTTCCCTGTCTTAGTAGCAATGGAAATGCTCGATCGCGATGCGTGCCAGCGCGTGGCAGAAAAACTGGGCGGCGCTCCTGTTTTTGCGTCGGACCGATATAACATGTACGAAATTGTGAGCATTTTGCGGAGTTGTGACCGGATGCTTTCTTCGCGCTACCACGCAATTGTAACGTCGATGCCAGCTGGCGTCCCGTCGGCGGGAGTGACCATGGACGAGCGAATTAGCAATCTGATGCGCGAGCGCGGCCACAATCATTTGCTCGCGCGCGTGGATGATCCGGATTTGAACGACAAAATCGTTGCATCTTTAAAACTTCTTGATTCCGATACGGAAGAAATTCGCGATGCTATCGGAGAGACTGTGGCGCGCAATTCGCTATTGATGGCGCGCATGGGTACGTATTTCGAAGAGCAGGTTGCCCGGCGGTATCCGGGCTTTCCAATTCGGAGCGGCGTTCTGGGATGGCAGGATTATCTGCCACCGCTCAGTCCTAATTTGCACAAATTGGTTGAAAAGTACAGCGGGGCGTTGGCTTCCTAATAACATCTAGAATGACTTTTCTGGAAAATATTTTCGAGCGCTTGAGGCAGAGGGCCGGCGAACCGGTGCTAGGTGAAATTCGCGACGGCAAAGTCAAATCAGTGTCCGGAGACGAATTGCTGGGCTTGGTGCAAGAGGCGAGGGATTTCTTGAACGCGCGCGGCTTAAGGAAGGGCGATCGCTGCGCTCTGCTCGGCTCCAACAGCATTCGTTGGGTGGCGCTGGATCTGGCGATGATGGCTGAAGGGATTGTGGTGGTGCCTTTATATTCGCGCCAAGCGCCGCTTGAGCTCGTGGCCATGTTGAAAGATTCGCTGCCGGCGAGGATCTGCTGTTCCAACGCGAAACTTTCTGCCGAAATCACGAAGCAATGGCCTGCAGCGCCGCACATCACCCTCTTCGATACGATTTTTGCGGGGCAACCAGCGAACCCGGCGCCGCCCGGACATCACGAGGATTCCGAAGTGTTGACGATTATTTATACTTCCGGGACTTCGGGCGAGTCCAAAGGCGTCCTGCTCAATGTGGCAAACCTGAACCACATGCTTGCTTGCACCAATGCGCGGCTGGATCAGCTGATGGTCCAGCACCCCAAGCAGGAGCCCGATGAAATTTTCCATTATTTGCCGTTCTGTTTCGCGGCTTCCTGGATCCTTTTGCTTACGGCGCTATCGCGCGATAGCGTTTTGACACTTTCGACAGACGTATCGAAGCTCGCTGAAGATTTGAAGCTTTGCACGCCGGATTATTTTTTGAATGTTCCCACGCTGCTTGAACGCGTGCGGGCAAAAATCACAGAAACAATTCAGAAACGTGGAGGTTTCCCAGCTTTTGTATTCACGCGAGCGCAGCAAGGGTATAGGCGGCAGCAAAATAAGGACTCGCGTTTGTTTGAGTCTTTGTGGCTATGGCTAGCGAGACGAGTTATGTTCCCGGAAATACGAAAGAGCATCGGACCGAAACTAAAAGCGCTGATTTGCGGATCGGCGCCGTTGTCCATCGAAACACAGTTTTTTTTCATGATGCTTGGAATACCCGTGCTGCAGGCTTATGGACTCACGGAGACGACGGCGATTTGTACTCTGGACGATCCGACCCGCGTGAAGCCTGCATGGGTGGGATTGGCGATACCAAGAATCGAAATGAAGCTGGCCGAGAACGGAGAAATTTTGGTGCGCGGGCCGAATATTTTCCCTGGTTATTGGAAGCGCCCAGAAGAAACCGCCAAGGCGCTCGAAGGCGGCTGGTTCCACACCGGCGATCAAGGCGAAGTGGACCTGGCGGGATACTGGCGCATTACCGGCCGGCTGAAGAATCTGATCATCCTGAATTCGGGCCACAATATCGCTCCCGAACCGCTCGAAGAGGAGCTGGCGCGGCACGTGCCGGAGGCGCAGCGAGTTATTTTAGTTGGTAATCAGCGAAGTTTTCTTGCGGCTCTGGTGACCGCTCATTCTTCGAATGGATTGACGCACGCCGACATCGAATTCGCGATTGAGCAAGTAAACAGCGATCTGCCACACTACAAACAGATCCGCACGTTTGCCATTCTTCCGGAGCCGTTGAGCCCTGAAAACGGCTTGCTGACTACAAATGGTAAGCTCAAGCGCGACGCAATTGCCGCGCGTTTCGCAACGGAGATCGAACAGATGTATCAAAAGAAACCTGCATGAAGACATTTCAAGGCAAGACGCTTTCGTGGCAAATCGTTGAGGGAACCATTGAGCTCATCCTCGATCATGCTCCGTGCAACGAAATTGGCTTAGCCGTGCTGGCTGAACTCGAACAATTCATCGCGGCACTGCCACAATTTAAGGGCGAAGCGCACGCGCTAATTATTTCAAGCGCGCGCACCGAAGGCTTTTGCGCGGGGGGCGATTTGCGCGAGCTTTTTTATCTTTCGCAGGAATTGCCGGCGCAAGAGCGGCTGTCTGGCCTGCGAGATTTCATCGAGCGTATCCACGCAGTGATGAATGCCCTCGACGAAGCTCCCTTCACGACGATAGCCGCCGTGAACGGGCTTACGTTTGGCGGCGGATTTGAACTGGCGCTCACGTGCGATTTGATCATTGCGGACAAGATGGCGCGCTTTTGTTTTCCGGAGTTGCGACTGGGGCTGATACCAGGATTTGGGGGAATTCCGCGGCTAAAGCGCGATCTGGGAAATGCGGTAGTTCGCGATTTAGTGCTTACCGGCCGCAGCATCAATGCCGCGAGAGCGCATTCTGCCGGCATCGTCAGCCAAGTGACAGCAGAAGGGGACGTGCTACGCGTTGCGCGCCAAACGGCAGCGCAGCTGAAAAAGTTTGACCACGGCACGGCCTCGGCAGCCAAACGATTTATCAAGCCAATCCCTTACGACGAACTGCGACGCGAGATCGAGATCTTCTGCGATCTTTTCATGCGCCCGGCGGTGGAGAAAGGGCTGCGTAAGTTTGTGGAAAGCAAAGACGCGCTGCCCTATTTGCCTTGAGTCCAGGGCGCCAGGGCATTTTGCGTCCGATTTGTGGCAACATAGAGGCATGAGCTCCATACAGAGCACAACCGACGAAGTATTGCGGCTGGCCGCCGAACATTTTAAAGTGCCGCGAGAGCAGCTCACGGCTGACGACGACTTTTTCAAAAAGCTCGGCATTAACAGCCTGCAGGCGCTGGATTTGCTGACGCGCATCGAACACCATTTCAAAATCGAGCTGCCCGATTACGAACTGCAAGGCGTGAGCGATTTCCGCACCCTCGCCGAGCGCATTCAATTGCGCCTCTGATGCTTGACCTCCGCGAATACCAATCCCTGGGCGAAGCTTTGCGCGCGGCACTGGAACGCTGGCCGGAGGAAGTTTGTCTGATTGAAGCGGACCGCGAACTCGAAAAGGCCCGCTTAACCTACAAACAATTTAAGGAAGTTGCCTTGCCGCTCGCGAGCGCGTTGCAAGATGCGGGCTTCAAGAGCGGAAGGCGCGCTGCCATCGTCATGACCAATCAGTCGAAATGGCTGATTTCTGCATACGCAATTTTCTTCTGCGGCGGGATCCTTGTGCCACTGGATTACAAGCTGACGGCCGGCGAGCAGCTTCAGCTTCTTGCACATTCGAAAGCTGAGTTTCTAATCGTCGAATATCATCTTTGGCGCGCGATCATGCAAGCGGATGGCTTCAAGAATTTGGGCGCGCGCGTCGTGCTTGTGACGGAAGCGCCGAACGGCGCTGATCTAGGCGGGGCGGAACGCTGGGAGGAATTTAACAGCGCGCGGGAACCGCGCTTCGTGCCGCGCACCCGGCAGGATGAGGCCTGCATCGTCTATTCCTCAGGCACCGGCGGACGCCCAAAAGGCTGCCTGCTTACACATGAGAATTATCTTGAGCAGTGCATGGCCCTCACGGCGCTATATCCCTTCTCCCCTGGGGTGCGCTACCTGAGCATCCTGCCGACGAATCACGCGATCGATTTTATGATCGGGTTCATCGGCCCGTTTACTTGCGGCGCAGCCGTAGTACATTTGCGCACGCTTCGTCCGGAATATATCCGCGAAGCCTTCACCCGTTACAAAATTACCTATATGACGCTGGTTCCGATGGTGCTGAAGAGCCTGGAACGCGGTCTGCGGCAGCGATTCGCGGATTTGCCGAAAGGACGTCGCGCGGTCCTGAATGCACTGATCAAGACAAATCGCGCACTTACCCGGCGCGAGCCGAACGTGAAGTTAAGCCGGAAGTTGCTGCGCCGAGTACACCATGCCTTTGGAGGCGAACTGCGCGCCTTTTTCGTTGGCGGCGCGTTCACCGAACCTGCAACACTGCAGTTTTTTTACGATCTCGGAATCCCAGTGGGAAACGGATACGGCTGCACGGAAGCTGGAACCGTCATTACGGTGAACGACTTCAAGCCTTTTCGCGCGGACACCGTAGGCAAGCCCCTTCCCGGCATGGAAGTGAAAATCATGTGTCCCGATGCTGAAGGAATCGGAGAAGTAGCCGTTCGCAGCAAAACGATTATGTCGAAATATCTCGACGATCCCGAAATGACCGCGCAAACGATCATGGATGGTTGGCTGATGACCGGAGATTTAGGCCGCATGGATGCTACCGGCCATCTGCAACTTTTTGGCCGCAAGAAAAACATGATCGTCACGGAAGAAGGCAAAAACATTTATCCCGAAGATATTGAAACTGCATTTGAAGGCCTGCCCGTAAAAGAATTCTGCGTGTTTGCAGCAAATTATCTGTGGCCGCAGCGCTCGATGGTGGGCGAGCAATTGGTGATCGTGCTGCGCCCGGAGGCCGGAAAAGCGATCGACAAGGAATTAGCGGAAGATCTTGCGGCACGCAATCGGCGGTTGACGAATTACAAGCGCGTGCATGGCTATTTGGTGTGGGGTCGAGATTTTCCGCTCACGGCGTCAATGAAAATTAAACGTGGCGAATTGGCAGAGCAGATTCGCGGGACGGTCGATCGCTCTGCGGTGGTGGCTCTGTGAGCTGGCTGAGTGGCCCCAAAAAAGACACCAAAGCAAGCGAGCCGAGTTATCTCGCCATTGTGAATCCGGCGGCGGGCAATGGCCGATGCCGCAGGTTTTCGCATGCTACTTTGGGTCGAGTTCGCCGGCTTGGAATTGACTTGGTAGTTTTTGAAACCACGCGCCGCGGAGAAGCCTCCGAAATCGCCCGCAAGGCTTATCGAGAAGGCTTTCGAAATTTTCTGGCCGTCGGCGGAGATGGCACTTCCTTCGAAGTTCTAAATGGACTTTTCCCGGAAGCCGGCTATCATGGCGGCCGCATTGCACTTGGTTTTCTGCCGCTCGGAACGGGCAATTCATTCCTTCGCGACTTCACCACGCAAGGCCTCGAGCATACTTTGCAAGCGTTGCGCCAGAAACGACGTCGCGCGTGCGATGTGATTCGTCTGCGGCACGCGAAGGGGGAACTTTATTTTATAAATCTACTAAGCCTGGGCTTTCCTGCCGATGTGGGCGAGACGGCCAATCGAGAGTTCAAGAGTTGGGGCGAGCTTGGTTATATTTTTGCAGTATTCAAACGCTTGATGGGATTGAAACATCTGCCGTTTGCACACCGGTTAGACGGCGCCGAAGAGTGGAATGTCGAGCCGGCACTATTCCTTTCTTTCAGCAACAGTAAATTCACCGGTGGAAAGATGATGATCGCACCGCAGGCGGACCCCACCGATGGATTAATCGAGTACGTTCGCTGGGCACCAGTGGGACGCCTCAATTTGCTTAAGAATTTTTCGGGCTTGTTTACAGGTAAACACATCGAGCATCCGCTGGCCTCGCGCGCCGGGGCCAAGCGCGTTGAATTCCGATTGGATGGACCGGTGAATTTGATGGTCGATGGCGAGATCTTGAATCTTGAGTGCCGCTCGCTCGAAATTCTTCCCGGCGCGTTCGACGCGATCGTATGAGAAAAGCATTCCTGACGATCCGAGCGCTTGTTCTGTGGGCTGTCAGCGGAATTCATTTCGCGGTCGTATGCATATTCCTGATCATCCTCGCTGCCTTCGTCGATCCAAGAAAAAATGATTGGCCGCAGCGTCTTTTCTTCCGCAATATCTTGCGTCTGATCGGCACGAAGCTCGAGGTTCATTGCGCGCCGGGCTTCGACCTAACGCGCACGAGTATCTTTATCTCCAATCATGTGAATATTTTCGATCCGTTTGTGGTGTACTCGGCGATACCACAATTCCTGCGTGGGTTCGAACTGGCTTCGCATTTCAAGATTCCTATCTATGGTTGGATGATGGGAAGGTTCGGCAACATCCCGGTGCCGGACGAACGTTCGCGCGCAGGCCTGGAGACCATGACCAATCTCGCGAAAGCTGCCCTTGATTCTGGAGTTAGCTTAATCGCTTTTCCGGAGGCGGGCCGCACGCGCGACGGCCACGTGCACGAGTTCAAGAAAGGCATTTTCAACCTGGCGCACAAATTCGGCGTACCAATCGTTCCTGTAAGCATCTGCGGTTCGTACCAGTTTTTCCGAACGGGGCATTGGATGATTTATCCGGGAAAGATGACGGTGCATTTGCACGATACCATCGAGACTGCGGGTATCGAACGCGCTGAAGTGGATTCTCTCCGGCGGCGTGTGCACGATATTGTGGCGGGCCCGGTAGAAAAATCCCTGGATGAATACCCTGCAGAGAAAATCTAGGTGGCGTCGACGTCCGGAAGAGTGCGTCCAGCGCGGAGCTCCTGCCAGGTGTAAACCACGCGATGAATCACGGTGATGGTGGAAAATGTCGCGATTACCCAAAGCACTTGCGCCATGCGATTGAATGCGCCGCCAATGATTAACAGAACGAGGCGCTCCGGGCGCTCCAGAAATCCAACCTTGCATAAGGGAATCAGCGATTCCGCGCGCGCGCGCGAATAACTCACCATGAACGAGCTGGCCATCGCCACGGCCGCGAGCGCCATGTAAAACGGTCTTCCGATTAGCGTGTAATGAACGACCAGCCCCATATAAAGCGCGAGATCCGAATAACGGTCCAGCGTGGAATCCAGGAATGCGCCAAATGCGGTAACCCGTCCGACGCGGCGCGCCACTTGCCCGTCGGCCATGTCCAGAAAGCCGGCCAGAAAGAGGACCGCTGCAGCTTGGCGGAATCGTCCCATGGCGAAAAGTACTGCCGCCCAAGAATTCACGGCTAGCCCCAAAAACGTGAACATGTTTGGCGTGATTCCTGTGGCGGCTAGGCCGCTGACGACATGGCGCAGAAGCCATCCGCCGCCTTCGCCGATCCAATATGTGATGGGGCGCTTTCGCGTGGGCTGTTCGGTGGACATCGTTTAAAAATAATACACTGGAAAGGCGCGGACGGATACGCGACGCTCGCGCTTCGCGTCAGCGATGCTTGCATTTGGAAATGAAGAATTTCAGCGAGGCTTCAGCAACATTACCGGAACGTTCGCGGCATGGCGCAATTTTGGTTCAGTCACTGCTTGCACTTCTTCTGGAGTGAAACCGGGGGCAACCTCTCGCAGTACCAAGCCGTCCGGGGTGACGTCCATTACTGCGAGGTCAGTAATTACTGTGTCCACGCACTCAATTGCAGTTAGCGGATAGCTGCACGACTTCACAATTTTGGGCGAGCCATCTTTTGCAGTGTGTTCCATGGTGACGATAAGCCTTTTGGCGCCGACGGAAATATCCATGGCGCCGCCGATTCCGCCCGCGCCTTTTGCGCCGGGGACGCGCCAATTCGCGAGGTCGCCGCGCTCTGAGACTTGAAGCCCGCCCAGGATGCAAATATCAAGATGGCCGCCGCGCGTCATCACGTGGGCATCATCCTGAGAAAAATATGCACCCCCGGGAAGAAGTGTTACCGGGACTTTCATCGCGTCAACCAGATCGAAATCCTCTTCGCCGGATCTTGCGCGCGGGCCCATGCCGAGAATTCCGTTTTCACTATGGAAATACACCGAAATATTCGACGGAACGTACGCGGCGATGAGATTCGGAATTCCCCAACCGAGATTTACGTAAACTCCGTCAGGCAATTCCATGGCCGCACGTTCGGCAATTTGTTCCCGCGTGAGCCGCGATTTAGACATAACGTTTCCCGGCAGCCTGCACGATGCGATCTACAAAAATCGACGGCGTCACGATGGCTTCAGGGTCGAGCTCGCCCGGGGGGACGATTTCTTCCACTTCCACAATCGTGAATTTCGCTGCAGTGGCCATAATCGGATTGAAATTTCGGGCGGCCTTGCGATAGATCAAGTTTCCCATGTGGTCCGCGCGATGCGCGCGAATGAAGGCGTAGTCCGCGCCAAGTGCTTGCTCCAGAATGTAACGTTTTCCGCGGATTTCACGCTCTTCTTTGCCGCGGGCGATTTCAGTACCTACTCCCACCGGTGAGAAAAATGCCGGGATGCCTGCGCCGTACGCGCGCATCCGTTCGCACAGGATTCCTTGGGGGACAAGCTCGAGCTCGATTTCTCCAGCGTCAAACTGCTCTTGAAAATATTTCGCACCCGGGCCGGGGAAGGCCGCAACCACACTGCGGATTTGCTTATTCTTGAAAAGAATGCCAAGTTCGCCTTCGCCTGTGCCGCAATTATTGCTGATAACACTAAGATTCTTCGCACCTTGCCGAGCCAGTCCCTGGATCAAATTGTTGGGGAAGCCGGCGCCGCCGAACCCGCCAAACATAATCGTTGCGCCATCCGGTATGTCCGCTACGGCGGCATCGATTGAAGGAAAAACTTTCTCTTTTAAGGGCATCGTGGCGATCTCTGATTTTTTATCATGGATGGCTTGAATTCGTAAGGGGGACGGGAGGGGGCCGGCTCGTTCAGGTTCAGGGACCCAGGACGTCATTCGAGTACGACCGCTAAGTAGTCTTTCCCTGAAAAGTACAGTAAGCCCTGCATTACACATCAGCCTCTAGAGTTTCAAGATGCGCTGATGTCCGCAGCGGACGAAAAGGACGGGCGCGATGGCCGCGATTGAGTACGGTAGCTATTATTGGTGCGTGATCCTGAACGGGAAAGAGCAAAACGTTCCGGGCGAATCCGTCTTCCTGCATGCAGACGAGCTGGCTTTGGACCCAACGGGCGCCTTGATCTTCAAGAGCGCCGGGCGCCGTCCGGCGGGCGCGGAACCCCAGCAGAACAATGGCAAAAACGGTGACAAAAACTCCGCGAAAAACGACCAGAGGGGCAAGGACGAGGAGAAGGACGACAAGGACAGCAAAGACGGCGGCGAAGACAAGGAAGGAAGCATGATTTACTTGGCTTTCGCTCCCGGCTCTTGGAGGACTGTCTATGCCGCCAAGCTGCAAGACGGTGCGCCAGCCTTGGTGGAGCACTGGAAGGCAGCCAACGGAAATCCCGGACTTTCCAGCGTGGTGCCTGCCAATTCCGGGGCTGAAGGTTATCCCGCTCGCGAGTAAAGCCGCTCTCTAGCGGCGGGCCCGGCTAACATCGCGCAGCCATACAGGGTTTTATCTGCTTACCCTCAGCGTATCCCCGATTGCAGCATTTTCGCGCTTACCCCAATATGCGCCTTTGACGAGGATGTAGGGTCTCCGAGAGATTATGCAAAACCGGCGTGTTTCTCCAAATCTGATATTCACTCATTAACACTGTGAATATATCTCTCAATTTTCCATACACATAGCGGGGAGTCGATTCGCCCATGATGTGGCTTGTTCGTCTCGCTTTACAGCGACCCTATACCTTCGTGGTCATGGCGGTTCTTATAGCCATACTGGGCATCGGCTCGATTTTGACTATGCCGGTGGACATCTTCCCTGCCATCAATATTCCGGTCGTCAGCGTGATCTGGACGTACACGGGCTTGCTTCCTGACGACATGGAAAAGCGCATCGTGCTGATTTGCGAGCGCGCGATGACCACCACGGTGGACGACATTCAACACATTGAGTCACGCAGTTATCCGGGCATCGCCGTCATCCGAGTGTACTTTCAGCCAAACGTTCACGTGGAACTTGCATTTGCGCAGGTTACGGCGCTGGTTCAGACGCTGCTGCGCACCTATCCGCAAGGGACCTTTCCTCCGCTGATCGTGAAGTACGACGCTTCCAGCGTGCCGATTATCCAGCTGGGTGTTAACAGCCAGACGCTCTCGGAACAGGACCTTGCCGATTTTGCTCAAAATTTCATCCGCACTGACCTCGCGCGCATTCAGGGAGCATCCATTCCGCTTCCCTACGGAGGAAAAACCCGCTCGATCATGGTGGATATCGATCCGCGAGCGCTCTACGCGTATCAAACTTCCCCCAGCGATATATCGGCTGCCGTTGGTAACCAGGCGCCGATCATTCCCGCCGGAACGGCCAAGATGGGAACCAGGGAATATTTCATTAGTACGAACAGCAGTCCCTCCGCCGTGGAGGAATTCAACCTGTTGCCGGTGAAGACGGTAAACGGATCCACTGTTTACATGAAAGACATCGGACATGTGCGCAACGGTTTCGCGGTGCAAACAAATATCGTGCGCCAGGACGGAACGCGCGGGGCGTTGCTCACAGTTTTGAAACACGGAGAAACTTCCACACTGAAAATTGTGAGTGATGTTCGGAAGCAATTGCCATCGGCGCTAGCTGGATTGCCGAAAGAACTAAAAGTGACGCCACTGTTCGACCAGTCGGTTTACGTGCGCGCTTCCGTGTGGGGAGTTGTTAGGGAGGCTACGATTGCCGCTGTCCTCACCGGCATGATGATTCTGCTTTTTCTAGGCAGCGTGCGCAGCACGATGATTGTCTGCACCTCGATTCCGCTTTCCATCCTCACATCGATCATCGTGTTGCACATGCTCGGCGAATCACTGAACGTGATGACGCTGGGAGGGCTCGCGCTCGCTGTAGGAATTCTGGTGGACGATGCCACCGTAGAGATCGAAAACACGAATCGTAACATCGCCATGAAAAAGCCCATTGTGCGGGCAATCTTAGACGGCGCGCAGCAGATTGCTACACCCACGCTGATTTCGTCGCTCTCCATTTGCATCGTGTTCGTGCCGGTTCTCTTGCTGCAAGGCGCGGCGAAATATTTATTTACGCCGCTCGGCATGGCCGTGGTCTTCGCCATGTTGACCTCCTACATGCTCACGCGCACCTTAGTGCCCACCATGATGCATTACCTGATGAAGCCCGAATTGCCGCTGATTCAAAGGCAGGAAGATGCTCCGGCGCGGCCTGGGGACAGCTGGATTTGGAAAGTACACAAGGGTTTCGATAAACGGTTTGAGAGAGGCCGCGAAAAATATCGCGAATCTTTGCACTGGATCATGGACCGCCGTTTGCTGGTCGTAGGCGCATTTGGAGCCTTCGCTGTTCTATCTTTTGTGCTGGTGCTCTTCGTGGGCCGCGACTTTTTCCCGACCGTGGATACCGGACAAATCCGCATTCACATCCGTCCACCGGTCGGCACGCGTATCGAGGAATCTGAGGTACTCTTTGCCGGGATCGAAAAGGAAATCCGGGAAATTATTCCCGCAAAAGACCTGCAAACCATTCTGGACAACATCGGTCTCCCGAATAGCGGCATCAACCTGGCTTTCAGCGACACGGCCACAATCAGCAATGGCGACGGCGACATTCTCGTGGACATGAAAAAGCGCGGATCGACTGAACTTTATACGCGGCGCATTCGAGAAGCGATTCACCAGCGCTATCCGGGCGTCGTCGTTTTTTTCTTACCCGCCGATATGACCACCCAAATTCTGAATTTCGGCCTTCCCGCCGCGATTGACGTGCAGCTTTCGGGCCGCGACGTCCAGAAAGACTATCAAATCGCGAAGGAAATTCGCGATCGTGTGGCGAACATCCCGGGAACCGCCGACGTTCTGGTCTTTCAAGAGCCGAATTACCCGTCTATCGATGTGCATGTAGATCGCATAAAAGCGGACCTGGTCGGAGTCACGCAGCAAGCGGTCGCCACCAATATGTTGGTCTCGCTCAGCGCGACCGGACAAATCAACCCGATCCAGTGGGTAGATCCCAAAAACGGAGTGAGTTACAACGTGCTGGTCCAAACTCCGCAATACCGTGTGGATTCGCTCACCGCTTTGGCGCAAACTCCGGTCAGTTCAGGGCCGTCCGGCACACCGGCTCCGGTGCTGCCCACCGGCGAACCGGCACCGATTCAGGCATCGCTTTCCTATGGCGATCCGAATGCGCAGTCCAATCCCACACAGTATCTGGGCAATCTCGCGAACTTCCGGAGAAGCACAACAGCGGAAGCCATCGACCATTACGATATTCGACCGGTGTACGACATCGAGGCGAGTCTCGATCGACGCGATTTGGGCGGCGTAGCCAGCGACATTCGCAAAATCATCGATCAATACAAAAAGCAATTGCCACAGGGATCCAAGATAGACCTGCGCGGCCAAGCCGAAACAATGAACGATTCGTTTCTGCGATTAGGCTTCGGCATAATTTTCGCAATCATTCTGGTGTACCTGCTGATGGCCGTGAATTTTCAGTCCTGGATCGATCCATTGATTGTTTTGGCCACCATTCCTGCCACATTAGCTGGGATTTTGTGGATGCTGTTCGTGACTCACACCACGCTGAACGTGCCGTCGCTGATGGGCTCTATCATGGCAATCGGTGTGGCGACGGCCAATTCGATCTTGCTGGTGACGTTTGCTAACGACGAGCAAATCGACGGAAAGAAACCCGTAGAAGCAGCCATCTCCGCGGGTTACGTGCGCGTTCGGCCAGTGCTAATGACGGCCTTGGCCATGATTATCGGCATGCTTCCAATGGCCCTCGCTTTCGGAGAAGCAGGCCAACAAAACGCGCCATTAGGACGCGCAGTGATTGGAGGTCTCCTTATGGCGACGACGTCCACTTTATTCTTTGTGCCGATTATTTACAGCTTCTTGCGCAAAGAAGCTCCAATCAATTTTGAAAAGAGAATTGAGGAAGAGGCCGAAGGAAAAGTATAGGAATGCCTTAGTGGAAAGCGAAGTCTGTTTTATTTCAATAGCAGCAAAGGACCATGGCATGTACGACGAAACGAAAAGCCTGAAACCGATTCCGCAACCTGAGAACAAAAGCTCACCAGGCCCGGTGACGGCGACTACCAATTCCGACGCAAAAGGATCGGATCCGTCCGAGAAAAAGGAACCTCCCAAGGAAAATCGCGAAGCTACAAAGCGCAAGGCGAAGAAGATCGCTCTGTGGGCGGTGGTTGGATTGGCAGTGTTGCTGCTCATTGCAATTGTCCCGCGCCTTTTCCGTCGCCATACGCTGGCAAAGGACAAAAAGACCCAGCAAAATGCTGTTCCATCGGTCACCGTCGTTCAGGCGCAAGCGATTCCGCCAGGTGTTGACGTAGAACTTTCCGGCACTATGTCAGCCATAACGGACGCTCCGGTTCTTGCGCGCGCGAATGGCTATTTGGTGAAACGATTCGTCGATATTGGCGATCACGTGCACAAAGGTCAGCCCATGGCCATCATTGACGCACCCGACCTGGATCAGCAAGTGAATCAAGCGCAAGCCGCCTTGCGCGAAAGCCAATCGTCGTTACAACAGTCGCAATCAAGCCTCAATCAAGCGCAGGCTAATCAAGGACTCGCTGCTGTCGACGCGCAACGTTGGGCTCGGTTGAACGAAAAAGGCGCCGTGTCGCACCAGGAAAACGATACCTATCAGACAAATTACCAAGCGCAGACGGCGAACGTGGCTGCCTTTAACGCCAACGTGGAAACTGCGCGCCATAACATTGCCGCGAGCGAGGCGAGCCTGCAACGGTTGATCGTTCTGCAGGATTACGAGAAAGTTCGCGCTCCTTTCGACGGCATCGTAACCGAACGCAATCCCGACATCGGCGCGCTGATTTCTCAAGGCAGCACACTTCTATTTCGCATCGCGCAGATCGACGTATTGCGCACCTATATTGAAGTGCCGCAGACCAATGCATCCTTCGTAAAGGATGGCGACCCCGCCTGGATAAGCTTTGCCGAATATCCTGGACGTAGCTTCACCGGGGCGATTACGCGTACGGCGGATTCTCTCGATCCCGTCACGAGGACAATGCTCACCGAAGTTCAGCTACCAAATAGCGACCATCTGCTAATGCCCGGCATGTATGCCACGGTGAAATTAACTGTGCCCACGCGGGGGTCTGTCGTGCTGATACCCGGTGAGGCGTTGATCATCCGCGCGCAAGGGCCGCTCGTAGCGACGGTCACCGATCAGAACACCATCCATATGCAGCAGCTCAACATCGGCCACGATTATGGCAACACAGTGGAAGTCTTGGGCGGGCTTTCAGCCGGACAAAAGGTGGTGGTAAATCCGGGCGACAGCGTGCTCGAAGGCGCGAAGGTAAATCCTGTTCCAAGCAAGCTATCGCCGGAGAACCCAACATCGAGGGGCTCGGGTTCTCCGGGGCAAGCAGCGCCCAAGTCGCAAGGTCAGTCACAGGATCAATCGCAAGGACAAGGTCAATCGCAGGGTCAGAGTCAATCCCAAGGGCAATCGCAAAACCAATCTCAAGGCCAGTCCCAAAAGCAATCGAAGCAATCTTCCCAGAAGAAGTGAGGGATGTGGTGAGATTTCAGTTCACGTTCAAATGCTCAAATAAATTAGTCCAGTCGCTCGCGACTAGCCTCCTGATTTTACTGACTTGCGCTTCCCCCGCGGTTGCGCAAGAGGATTCCTCGAAAGGTGTTGCAGAAACAAACACGGTTCACACGGATTTCCGAACTCCGGGACCGTGGTTTCTAATTCCCTATCACTCGCCTGCAGTAAAAGCGGCTCGAACCACAGATTCCGACCGCCTATCGGAGCTGATCCGCGGAGACACCCTTTATCTCACTCTCGAGGACGCCATCGACCTGGCTATCGAAAACAATTTCGATGTGGAAATTCAGCGCTTTGACCATGAGTTTGCCCTCACGGACATTATGCGCAGCAAAGGGGGAGGACTTTTGCGCGGAATCACCACTACGATTACCGAGATGCCTTCCGGCGAAGGTGGCCCCGGCGAACCGCTGCTTACCACCGTTGGCGGATATTCTCCGGTGATTCAGCTTCCCAGCAGTGCGGCCAACCTTGCAACCATCACCAGCACGACTACAGATTTGTCCGTTACCGGTTCGACTTCACCCGCGTCCTCAACCACGGGCCCTATTACCAGTACACTCGGTTTATCCAACGGACCGGCGGTGCCGCAATTCGATCCCGAGATTGTCGGGCAGGTTTCAATTTCTCAACAGATCATGCCGCAACCAAGTTCGTTCGGCACCGGATCCAACGTTGAGGAAAGCCACGGATTGCTGGTTAATGTGGGCTATCAGCAGAGTTTTTCTCCAGGCACACAACTGATGGTCACGACGAATAGTAACTCCATCAATTCCAGTTCGATGAGCAACAATCTGAATCCATCAACGAGCGGCTATTTCGATGTTTCAATCGTTCAACCGTTACTTCAGGGATTTGGAATCCGTATGAACCGAAGATTTATTCGCATCGCAAAGAATGAGGACAAAATCGCCGATTACGTCTTTCGCCAGCAATTGATTAGTACGGTGTCGGACATTACTCGTCTTTACTGGGACTTCGTTAGCCTTACCGCCGATTTGAAAGTGAAACGCGAATCCCTCGCCGAAGCTCGGCGCCTCTACGAAGACACGCGCAATCGTGTGGAACAAGGAACGCAGGCGCCGGTGCAATTGACTTCCGCGCAAGCGCAAGTCGCAACCAGCCGCCAGGACTTTATTAATTCCGAAGGCTTGGTGTTGCAGCAGGAATTGCTGCTCAAAGAATTGCTCACGCGACGCGGTATTTCCGACCCCAGGGTTGCCAAAGCAAAAATTGAAGCGCTCACTGCCATAGAGACGCCCGACAGGGACACAATCGATCCGCTCGGCACTCTGCTTCAACAAGCGATAGAAAATCGACCGGATCTGCGACTGGCCCAAGTTCAGCTCGAGAATACGAATATCAGTTTGGAGGGATCGCGCAACGACGTTCTGCCCCAACTTAACGTGGTGGCTTCCATGCAGAACAACGGCTTGGCTGGGTCAGCGAATCCGAACGCTTCGTCCAGCACCATGCCGGCAAGCTCCGGCTTGATGGGAGGATACGGCACCGTAGAGCAACAGATTTTCAGCCGCGACTATCCGAGCTATTCGGTCGGCGTCCAACTAAACATTCCGCTTCGGAATCGTGTGGCGCGCTCGGACTTAACGCGCGACGAATTGCAAAAACGCCAGACCGAGGTGCGCATCAATCAGTTGCATAGCCAAGTCCGCCTGCAAGTGGGCAACGCGGAAATTGCTGTGCGACAAGCGCGCAATTCTTACGAAGCCGCAGTGGAAGCGCGCATTCTGCAGCAACAAGCGCTCGATGTGGAACAGGCACGCTACGATGAGGGCGTTGACACGGCCTTCGACCTGATTCAATACGAGCGCAATTTGGCGCAGGCCGACTCGGCCGAAGTGAGCGCGCTCGGGGTCTATGCCAAATCGAAGTCCGCGCTGGAACGAGCCGTGGGCCTCACGCTTAAGAACAACAACGTGAGTGTCGAGGAAGCTTACGACGGAAAAGTGTCCCGTCCACCCAGCACATTGCCGGCTGTAGAACCAGCGCGCTGATTTCGCGCCTACAGCAACCGATGTATTGTTTTGAACAATGGGGCCGAGTAACTTTTGGCTCTTCTTAAAGTTCCGCAGCTACTATTTAAGCTCTTATGCCGAAGAATATTCTAATAGCGGATGACAATGCTGGCGTGCGAGCTCTGATTCGCACCTATCTCGAAATGCAAACAGAGTTTGAAGTTTGCGGTGAGGCCACCGATGGTGTCGACGCCATCGAGAAGATAAAAGAACTCAAACCGGATCTGATCCTTCTGGATCTGGTCATGCCTAAGATGAATGGTGCGGAAGTCGCTTCGATTATAAAAAGAACAATGCCAACAGTCCCGATCATTTTGTTCTCAGTACATGGAGAGAAAATCGGAAAGTCGCTGGCTTCCGCAGTGGGCGTCGATATCGTGCTTTCCAAGCCGGACGGAATTAGTAACCTGGTGGAGAGTGTAAAAAGCCTGCTCCACGTTGCTTGACCTACTGGTAAAGTTTTGTCCCCTTGAAGGGTCACAGCTGTTCCTTCGAAGTCAGAAAATGCGTGCGCTCCTTCAGGGTGGTGTGTGCCGAGAATTCTTGAAGGTTAGCAGGGCGAACATAAAGCGAAGATCTGATCTCCACTCATGGAACCGACATCATGCCAGGTGACGATCTCTGATATGCAGGGCGTGGCGCATTCTATCGAAGTCACGGCTGCGACTCTCTACAAGGCAGTTGCCCCGGGGCCTTAGAGAGCTTCCGGGAAACGGGTGGGTCGAAGGCATGGCCAGGGGATTAAATACCGTCAGAGTCTCTCATCGGCTTGTCTGGACTCACCCATTTGCTGGCGGCAATGGCCGCGTTGCACGCCTAATGTCACACGCGATACTTCTGGAAACGCTCGATACCGGTGCCGTCTGGCCGCCAAAATAGCTTCATCCGGCAGATGCACCAAGACGAACGAAAGAATCAAGGAATTGGCCGCAAATCCCGGGGGAGACAATGCATGGTGGGCGCAGCTATTAGCCTCGAATCTTTCTGAGGTACGCAAGGTTTTGCGTTTGGTGCGGGCGGTGGGAGTCGAACCCACACGGGCCGTGAAGCCCTGCGGATTTTCATACCGGCTGCGGCTTTCGCCGCCCGAGCGCGGCGCAATCGAGCGCCTGCGCGCGGTTTGTGGTCTGGACTATCCCTTCACCTTCTCCCGGTGCGCTGGGTCTTAGGTGCTGCCCGTCTAGTCTCTACACCTTCCCAGCGGAAATTTCCGTCCGGGCTTGGCTCGGGATTGCCATCTCAGGTTCCCCCGAATTTGGGCAGTTCTGCATCGCCGGTTTCCCGGCGAGCACTCAAGTTACCTTAAGTCCGCTGCGTATGCCATTCCGCCACGCCCGCGTGGCTGTTAGCAGTTGTCTATCTTAGAGCAGGTTGGCGAAATTTACACCTCAGTTTCCGGGATCGGGATGTCGGTGGAACTGGAACGGTTGGCGGCTTTCGGCGTCTTCTTTGGTTTAGGCCTCATGAGGTTGATCGCGGCAGCGTCAAGATCCGTGTTGCCGGCCGTCGCGATCGACGCGGAGATTTTTCGCGTCCAGAATCGCCTTGAAAGGTTCGCTCTGCCATTTCGGAAAAATGAGGTCGGTCGGTTTCGGCAGGTGCAGTTCCTCGGATTCGCTGCTGCGGTTTGGGCTCATTCCCGGTATCCAGTTCGTATACGCGAGAAGGCCGGGGCCTGGCTTTCAATCGTGCGATGTGGCATCCCGGCTCTGTTGGCCACTGAGCCGATTTGCGGAACCGACTGGTTGATGACGTAACGATAGCCGTTGATAGTGTCGCCGACTTGAGTCGAAATTCCAGGAACCCACAGAGGACGTCCAAACTTGTCGATGATTTTCTTCAAACTCGACATGAAAGACCAGTCGCGTAGATGTATTCGGGCTCTGGTGGTAGCATTTCCTAAATGTTAAACCCAAGCGCCGATAAACCGTGTCAGCCTCGGGATTTCTACAATCGACGAGCCAATGAGCTGCGGATGGAGGCGGATGAAGCCATCCAACTCCGAGGCTGGTACCAAGTGGTTTTTATTTCTCTTGGAATTCTGGGCTGTATTTTACTTTACCAAGCTCTCGTGATTAAGAGCCTTCCGCTTTGGATGCCCTTCTTGCTGGTTCCACTTGGCGCCTTAGTCGGTTCGCAGATGAAGCGCTCTCAAGACAAGGCGTGTAAGCTACTCAGGATTGCCGATTACTACGACAAAGGAATTGCACGTCTCGATCAGAAGTGGGACTCGTTGGACGAGGGGCGAGAATTTGCCGATCCAGACCATTTCTACGCCACAGACCTTGACCTGTTCGGTCGCGGATCGCTTTTCCAGCTTATTTGTTCGGCTCGGACCCAGGCAGGTCGAGAAACCCTCGCACGTTGGATGAAAGATCCTGCGAAAGTGGCAGAGGTCCTAGCGCGACACGGAGCGATCTCGGAACTTCGAGGACGTAAGGACCTGCGCGAAATGTTAGCCGCTGTGGGGAGTCTGGAAGTTTCGAACTGTCGCCCGGAGACTTTTCGGGCATGGATCGCGTCACTGTCAGCACCCATTCCTCTCTGGGGATCTCGGGTGGCTGTCTTGTTGGTATTTTTCGTAATACTGCTCCCTATTCTTTATGACATCGGCTTGATCGGCTTACACGCGCTCTTCACAAGATTGGGCGTCGCAGTCTTTCTTGAGATATCGGTTGCCGCGATCTTCTTCCGTCGAGTGCGGTCGATTGACGCGTCAGTACGCCCACTTTCGGTCGAACTTCCTATGGTCGCTGAAATACTCCGAGTTATCGACCGGGAAAGCTTCTCCTCCCCAACGCTGGTTGCTCTTAAGCATCGTACGCGAGAGGCAGGAAAACCGATTGCCAGATTGCGACTTCTTGTCGGCCTGCTTAAGGAACGCGATAACCCGTGGACCGCTTACTTTTCGTTTCTATTGATGTCCGGCACACAATTGACCATGGCCATCGACCGATGGCGTCGACGTTACGGAACCAAAATGTTGGAGTGGCTTGCGGATGTTGGAGAACTAGACGCGCTGATTTCGCTCTCGGCATACGCTTATGAGCATCCCCTCGATATCTTCCCAGAGCTTCGTAACGAAGGCCCGGCGATAGAAACCGAGGGAATCGGACACCCCCTTATCCATGAAGATGCGTGTGTGCGAAATGATTTCCAGCTTGGTGGAGACGTGCGGTTTGTCATCATCAGCGGTTCCAACATGTCCGGGAAAAGTACATTTGTGCGGGCAATCGGACTTAATACCGTACTCGCATGGATGGGAGCACCCGTGCGCTGTAGGAAGCTCAGCTTATCGAGACTAACAGTTGGGGCCTCGGTGCGGGTCCAAGACTCAGTAGTAGATGGGCGATCGCATTTCCTCGCGGAGATGCAGCGCCTACGTCGCATGATCGATGTGGCGAGCGAAACTCCGCTGCTCTATTTGACCGACGAAATCATGAGTGGCACGAACTCTCAGGATCGCAGAATTGCGACGGAATGGGTCGTCCGCGCGTTGGTATTGCGAGGCGCCATCGGAATTATCACGACGCACGATCTGGCTTTGACCGAGATAGCGTCTAATGGACTGCCTGGGCGCAATGTACATTTTGAAGATACGGGTGAGGCTGGAAATCTGGTGTTTGATTACACGCTGCGGCCAGGATTGCTAACTCATTCTAACGCGCTGAATATCGCCCACATGCTGGGGATCGACTCTGCAGCCCGGACCACCGGGTAAAGAAGATCAATCTCAGGACACCCCACAACAGAAAGCTAATAATTGGCGTTACGCTTTAATCCGCGTCCACGGATTTTAGGCGAGGGGCTACCGACCGCGTAAAGCTCCTTTATGCCGATATGAAGGTCGAGAAACTCCTTGAATACGCCACACGCCTGAACATTGGTTCCCTAAAGCGCCGCCTGGGTTATTTGCTCGAATTGTTCTTTCGTGCTGCGGCGGCGATTTTTACCGACGAGATGTTCGTAGCAGAGAGCGCACTATGTCGGCTGCTTCTTCGTTGTTTTCCCCGATGTTTGTTTTTGCTGTTGCGGAGCAGCGGAACGCGATGGGCTTGTGGATGATCCACGGCTCCTGGCAGCGGCATCCCGGTCAAGTCCCGATGGTGCATTGCTAGCGGGCTGTGCCGATGTTTGGGAAGGTTTCCTCGGTCGCTTTGTCGGTGCTGGCCGAGGCTTCGCAGGTCCCGGAGCTGGCTGTGTCGTCACCGGCTCATTCGGTTGTGTCGTTGGAGCATTTGGCCTCGGCTGAGGTCGTATGGGCGATGGCTTTGTGGATCCAGGTTGCTCCGGTTTCACGGGTTGGGTCGATGGCGCACCCGGTTGGGGCCTAGTTGGTTTCGGCGACGGCCGCGTTGTGCCGGGCTGTTCCGGTTTCACGGGCTGAGTTGTCGGAGTACCTGGCTGCGGTCGTGTCGGCCTCGGTGAAGGTCGCGTTGTCCCGGGCTTCACGGGTTGAGTCGTCGGTTCGTCGGGTTGTGGTTTTGTCGGTCTCGGCGATGGCTTCGTCGTCCCGGGTTGCCCAGGTTTCACTGGCTGAGTCGTCGGCTTGCCATGCGAGGGTCTCGTAGGCGGGGTCGGGTTCGGTTTAACGGGTTGTGCTGTCGGAGTCTCTCCTGGCTTTGTCGGCCGTGGAGACGGACGTGTAGTTCCCGGCTTCGTCCCTGGCTGCGTGTTCGGAGGCGTGGTCGGCCTCCACTTTTTGTCCTCGTGCTTTTGCCAATTGCCCTTGTTGTCGCGGCGATAGACGTCACCGTTTCTATCTGTGTAAATGTTGTCCGGCTTCGTCACCGGTTTCGGGATGCGGCCATCGTTCGGCACATCTCGAGTGACGCGGCCTGTATTTACAGGTTTCGCATAAATGTTGTCGCGCGGATAAGGCTGGATGCTCGGCCGGCCCGGACGGCCGCCAGGACCCGATATCGGACGCCCGGGGCGGACGGGCCTGACGTTTGACGGTGGACGATAGTGCGGCGGGCGGTATCCGGGCAGCGGTCGGTAGATCGGACGATATCCGCCGGGCCCCCACCATCCTCCGTTCCAATAGCTAGGGCGCCGGTAATAGGTATTACCCCAACTGATGCTGACGTTGATGAAGCTTGTGCTGTATCCCAGAGCATATCCCCAACCGCCGGAGTAAGGGTTGTACATAACGTGAAAGCCCCAGGTAAATGGACGTGGATAGTAATAGACAGGCCCGATCCACGGACGATAGACGTAGCCTGTCCCGTACACCACAGTTCCATAGTATCTGTAGGTGCCGGTGTAACCGGGCGTGTAGCCCACGTAAACGATGGTCGGAGTAGCGCTGTAAACTTGAACGTAGCGCACGTTGTAAACCGGACTACTCGGCGGAATGGTTTTTACAGAATCAGGCACGCTGTCGGCCACGACCCAGGGGCCTTCCGGACCCGGCCCAACGAACCATACAGCATTGTCGCAAACGTAATATTGACCGCCGATCTTGAGTACCGACGAATCCGTGTTCGCCGCGTACTGAACATCTGTGCTGGGAATGTCCTGGAACTGCGGGTCTCCGTCATAGCTTACTTCGGTTTTGGCTTCGCTGCGTTTGATCGCGGCAGTCTGGGGAATCTCAGAATCTATCACCGCATCTTCCGCCTCGTTTGTTCCCGGCACCGCTGCCAGCGCATCTCCAATCGATGAAGCCGGAGCAATCTTTTTGAAAGACGAAGGCAATTGATCTCCGCGCTCGTAAGACCAAGGCCCGTCCAGCGATTTATTGCTAAACCAGCGTCCTGAAAGCAGCAGGTAATATTTGTTCGTGGCGATTTCTTTAATCCAAGTCGTTTCCGTGTTGCTCGCGTACAAAAGTTCGTTGCCGGTCAGCGCCGTCCATTTCGGAGCACCATCGGTCACGATTAGTTCCGTTGGAACCGTCGTGGTAATAATCTGGGGCGCGGGGCCCGTACTTGGCTCCGCGGGCGCCGCATCTTTATCAGGTGGAACCAGCTTCTTTATTTCCTGCGGAGGATTTTTAATCGTCTTCCAGTCGCCTGTTGGATTAGTGGACGAGTACCAAGTCTGCCCATTGCTCAAATAATAGTTTCCGGATTTATCCTTGATAATCAGGAAGGCGGTATTCACGATGCGTTGGTAGGGCGTGTTTTCGATCGCACGCAATTCCGGGTCGCCATCGAAGCTCACCAGCACCGCGGGCGTCTGAGAAAAAATAATTTGTGGAGGATCGCTCTTTAGATTTTCGGTGGAAGAAACTTCCTGCTGGCTCGCGGCCAGACCCTCCTCCAATTGCTTTACGGACATCACCAACTCCCACTGCGGCACCTCGGATTCCACGGCATCTGCGAATTTCTGAGTCTCGTCCGCTTCCGCGTCCGGAAACCTCACGCGCAGGACCCGGATATTGATAAATGTGACCGTTCCCTCGTCGCGATCCACCGCGACCTGGGACCGGAACCACAGCGCGCCAAACACTGGCTCTTTTTCGGACGGTCTTTGCAGCGATATAGCGGCGCGTCCAGTAAGCGTGTCACCATCCAATGAATCAGGCTGCGGCTCGTACATAATGATCTGTCCGATGGACGAATCAATTTCGCGCGGCCAATCAAAGTTTGTCTCTTGGGCGTAGCTTGTCTGCGCGAAGAACGACAACGCAATCACCAAAACCGGCAAAAAAGACAGGGCCTTCTTTGTGCAGATCATAATTCTCCCAAGAGATGCGATTCTGAAACCCAACGTGCGTAAAGCCTACCCGCTTCCCCAAGCGGCTGGCAAGGAATGAGGTTGAAGTAGTATTCTGGCATCTCGAACAAATATTGACCATCTCCCGGTCGGCGATTTGAGCAGCTTCCATGCGATTGAAACCCGCGTGGAGAGGTTGGTGACGGCGATGCAAGGCCCCCTGGGATTACACCGGGTTCATTTCGCTTTTACCATAACGTTCCACTACATCTTCCCACAGCTCACCATGGGCCTCGCACTGTTGTTGGTTTATCTAAAGACTACGGCGTTGCGCACGGGCGATGAGCATTACAACCGCGCGGCGCGTTTCTGGGCGAAAATCTTCGGCATTAATTTTCTGCTCGGCGTGGTAACGGGAATTCCGATGGAATTTCAGTTCGGGACGAATTGGGCCGAGTTTTCCAAGACAGCCGGAGGAGTGATCGGGCAGACGCTGGCCATGGAGGGCGTTTTTTCATTCTTTCTGGAGTCGAGCTTCCTGGGTTTATTTCTGTTCGGAGAAAAAAGGCTGGGACGTGTCGGCCATTGGTGGGCGGGATTTTTTGTTTGGCTCGGGTCATGGCTCTCAGGCTACCTGATTGTGGCAACCGATGCCTGGATGCAATACCCCGTGGGGTACTCGCGCGGACCGAACGGAGAGTTTCTGCTGTCGAGCTTCTGGAAATTAGTGTTGAACAGATGGGCGCTCTGGCAATACGCGCATACCATGCTAGGCGCGGTGCAAACGGGATGCTTCGTAATGGCTGCCGTGGGCGCCTTCTATTTGCTGACCAAGCGATTTGAGTCTTATGGAAAAACATTTGTGAAAGCGGGAGTGCTGGTCGGAGTTATCGCATCAATATTGCAGCTTGCCCCCACCGGCGATATGCAAGGGAAAATGATTTCGGACTTCCAGCCCGCGACGCTGGCGGCCATGGAAGGATTATTTCAAACACAAGACGGTGCGCCGATTGCAATTTTGGGCCAACCCGATGTGCCGGCGCACAAACTGGATAATCCGCTGGTCGTGCCAGACATGCTGAGCTTTCTGACTTATCGAAAATGGAAAGCGCACGTGAGAGGACTCAATAGTTTTGCGCAAGATCAGTGGCCGGACCAAATTCCGCTGCTTTATTACAGCTATCACGTGATGGTGGGACTAGGCACGATTTTTATTGCCGTATTGGTGCTTGCCGCATTTCTGCTGTGGCGCGGAAGTTTGTACTCGTCACGATGGATGCTTTGGATTTTGATGCTTTGTTTGCCCCTGCCGTACATCGCAAACACCGCGGGTTGGATGACAGCGGAGCTCGGACGGCAGCCCTGGCTCATCTACGGATTGATGCGGACGGCAACGGGCTTCTCTCCACGCGTGTCTAGCGGAAACACTTTGTTTACGCTGCTGGGGTTCATGGGCATGTATGCGTTGCTGACTATTTTATTTCTCTTTCTAGTTTACCGGGAGATCGAGCATGGCCCTGAGCCGGAAGGATTGAACGGTCGACCGTTGGCCGTTGCTGCAGATTGAGGGGTGAGCTATGGAGACAGTCTGGTTCTGTCTGGTCGCGATAATGCTCGCAGTGTATGTTCTGCTGGATGGGTTTGACCTCGGCGCCGGCGCGATCCATCTGCTGGTGGCGAAAACGAACGAAGAAAAGCGGCAAGTGCTCGCAAGTATCGGGCCGGTTTGGGATGGAAATGAAGTGTGGCTTATAGCAGCCGGCGGAACATTGTTCTTTGCTTTTCCGGTTCTGTACGCTTCCAGCTTCAGCGGATTTTATCTGCCGCTGATGATGGTTCTGTGGCTTTTGATTTTGCGAGGCGCGTCGATTGAGTTCCGCAATCATGTTGAAAGCGCTGTCTGGATTCCGCTGTGGGATTTTTTGTTTTGTGCTTCAAGCTTGCTGCTTGCAATTTTTTATGGCGCTGCGTTGGGCAACGTTGTGCGCGGAGTTCCACTGGACGGAAGCGGATATTTTTTCGAGCCACTGTGGACCAACTGGCGCCTCAGTGAAGAAACCGGAATTCTGGATTGGTACACCGTGCTTGTCGGTGTGCTGGCGCTGTTGGCGCTGATGATGCATGGATCGCTGTGGGTACACGTCAAGACGAGCGGTGCGGTAAACGAGCGAGCGGGACGGCTCGCGAACGGAGCGTGGTGGGCGGTTGTAGCACTCACGATCTTAGTGACGTCGGTAACATTCGCCGTGCTGCCGCAGCTACGCACAAATTTCTCGAGATGGCCGTGGGGTTTCATTTTTCCGATATCGTCGATAGCTGGTCTCGTGGGAGTGCAGTTTGAGTTGCGGAGGCGGAGTGAGCGGTGGGCTTTCCTAGCATCTTGCGTATATCTCACTGGAATGCTCACCAGCGTGGTGTTTACCGTTTATCCGATGGTGCTGCCCGCTCGCGATGGCGTGCATTCGTTGACGATAAGCAATGCGAAAGCGGGCGCCTACGGATTGAAGGTTGGGTTGGCGTGGTGGATCGTCGCGATGATCCTGGTGACGGGATATTTCCAGTATCTTTACAGATGGTCGTCCGGAAAAGTCGCAGCGGACACAGAACACTCACAAAAATAACGAAAGGCGGCATGCGAGTGACCTATTTTCTCACCATTCCCCGGTTTATCGTTCCGCGTGTCCCGATGATCATTCTTCCAAATATCTCTCCGAATGTTTCTCTGGGCATCTTTCTGGCCGCTTCTCCGATCGCCGCGAACGGGATGGCTTCGAGTGGATAAGCTCATCGTTGTTGTTGGCAGCATAAATTTAGATCTCGTTGGGAACGCGGAACGCGTACCGTTACCGGGTGAAACTCTCACGGGCCGGAGCTTTTCAACTTTCCATGGCGGGAAAGGGGCTAATCAGGCTGTTGGCGTGGCCCGGCTTGGGTACCCGGTGAGCATGGTTGGAAAAGTTGGCGACGATTCATTTGGCTCGGCGCTGAAAGGTGCGCTACGCAAAGCGAGAGTAAACGTGAAGGCGGTGGGAACGGTGAAAGGCTCGTCCGGCGTGGCGTTGATCAATATCGGCGACGACGGGCAGAACAATATTGTTGTGGTGCCGGGGGCGAATGGGAAACTGCTACCGAGAGATATAACGCGGGCTGCCGCGCTGTTGCGCAAGGCAGAGATGTTTTTGACGCAACTGGAAATTCCGCTGATCACCATGGAGACCCTGGCGGTTTTTGCTCACAAGAATGAAATTCCGTTGATGCTCGATCCCGCTCCAGCCAGAGAGCTCCCCAGAGGTTTGCTGCAATGCGCCACATGGATTACGCCGAATGAGACCGAGACGCGCATTCTCTGCGGCCTTAGCGCGAATGAGTCGGTTACTCCCGCCACAGCGGCGCGCTGCGCGGATTTGCTTTTGGAGCGCGGGCCGAAGAACGTTTTGATCAAGATGGGCTCGCAAGGTGTTTTCCTGGCCACAGGCGGCGGAACTCGGGAGATGATTCCTTCCTTTACCGTGAAGGCGGTGGACTCTACTGCAGCCGGCGACGCGTTCAATGCAGGATTTGCTGTGAGCCTTCTGCGAGGAGTAGCGCCGGTGCAGGCTGCGCGGTACGCGTCTGCGGTTGCCGCAATTTCTGTGACGCGCGTTGGAGCGCAGCCCTCGATGCCCACCGCTCGCGAAGTCGAGCGATTTTTGAAGTCGCCATAAAAACTTGCTAGCCTCCCGTTCCCTCCCGCGAAAAAGTCTTCCGCTTATCGTCATGGTTTGGGTTCCGCGATCAATTCGGGCTGCGGGAGCGCTTCGCCACTCAGCTCACTTTGACGGCGGGCGCGGCTCGCGTTGAGCAGGGTGGTGGCTTTGGCCAGTTCGGTTTGTCCGTCTTGGGTGTGTCCTTCGCGCAAAAGGATTTGGCCTTTTAAATTGTGATAATTTGGGTTGTCCGGATCGATTTTTACAGCGGCGTCAATTGCGCTTAGGGCTCGGTCGAATTTCTTTTCGTGTTGGTAAACGCGCGCCAGACCAAAATACGAACTCGAGAGGTGGGAATCGCGGCGTAGCGCTTCGCGGAAATTTTCTTCGGCTTTGGCGTCCTGCTGTTGGTAGATGTACACCAGGCCGAGGCGGTCGTAGTTGAAGGCCACGTCGGGTTCTAGCGCGATGTCCTTTTCAAATTGGTCTTTGGCGCGGTCGAAATCCAAGCGAGCCAGGTAAACGAGTCCCAAATTGAAGTGCACAAAGGGGAGATGGGGATCGGATTTCGCGGCCTGTTCGAGTTCCGCCAGCGCTTTATCGTTTTCCTCCCGGTTCAAGAAAGCTTTGCCTATCAACATGTGATATTCAGCGGTGTTCTGTCCCAATTCGACAAAGCGACTGAGAGCGCGATCTTGCAGCTCCGAGTTCCCTGCTTTGTCGGCCGCGTTTCCGAGGACGTAGAGATAGTTCAAGTCATTCGATTCCTGCGGCCATAAATCCTGTAGAGCCTGGACTGCGTCGGCGTATCGGTCGGTGAAGAAATAGCAGAGGCCGAGGAGATAACGGGCTTGCAGCGATTCCGGCTGATCCCGCACCACGGATTCAAACGGCGCAATCGCGGAATGAAATTCGTTCTGGCGATAGTAAACCAAGCCGATGTTGAGGCGTATTCCGGCGACGTTAGGCGCAAGGTGTTCGGCTTTGCGCAGCAGGTCGAGAGCGGCCGGCCAATTCTGGCGGCGCATGGCGATGACGCCCAGATTCGCGTAGGCGCCAGCGGAGTCGGGGTCTTGTGCGAGAATTTGTTTGAAGGAAGATTCCGCTTGGTCCAGATTGCCGGCGTGAAGGGCGGCTTCTCCGCTACCGAACAGTTCAGGGATGGTCAGTTCTTGGGCCGCGAGCGGAGTTGTGGCAGCGATCGAGAGGAATAAGAGCACAGCCATAAATTTGCCGGAAATGCGAAGAAACGCGGGCGACGCGCCCGAGAAAGTGTCGAGTGGAGTTGGGCGATGCATCAGGTTGTGGCCCCGGGTAGAAGAAGGTTTAATGCTTTGTTTTCTGGACTTTCTACTTTTAGCCCAGAACCGGACAGAAATACCATTCTGCAGCGCGGAACCTTCGCTGACTTCGCTTTGCGGAAGAAGGTTGGAGATAGCCCGGCAACTCCGGCGAGACCGTGGATGGCAGGAAACCATGGGAGCTAGCGGCTCGGTTGAGGAATAGCGCGGAAGCCCGTCTTCCGGTTCAGCGGAACGAACGGTTTGAGCCTGCTGCGGCCTGATCCGATCACCGTCGATACTAAACCAAATTTTCATTGCGCCAATAATAGGAAGCTGGAAGTGTGAATACAAGGGTTCGAGGCGCTGGATTTTTGCGGATTGTAGCTGGTAATGTGTCACCAGCTTTCAACCAGATTACCTATTTCCAATTCCCAGATTGGCCGTTTACATGCAGGCGGAACAGTTCACCCGTACCACATTCGAAAAGTGTCTTCTATAGGACAGTTTTTCAGCTGGCTTGGTAGCAGCATGTTCGGATGATGATCGGGACCTGAAAGTGAAACTGTCGCTCGGGAAAACTCTGCCGAGTGCATCGGTCAGCTTGGGAACTGGAACTAACCGCTTATGAGACGTGGGACTCGACAGTTTTGTCTCGCTCGAAATTGTCGCGCAATAGGAAACCTAAATTCTTAAAGGAAAGAGGGCCAGATGAAGCGCCGAGCACGCACGTTTGTGTCGAATGCTGGGCTTGTGATGGGCCGATCATTCTGCCCGTTTCTTGCAATTGCCATTATCGCCGGAGCGATGCTTTGGGGACCTTGGGTGAGCTTGGGAATCACGGTCCTGGCCTTCGTTACTGCAATGAGGTATGTGTGAGTCGAGACGGAGGCACGGCTCCCGTAGAGTCAGACCGCTGGCATATTCTCTCTCATCCGCAAGATCTGCACTGCGTGATCTTCCATATGGCTTGTCTGGTCGCGTATGCAAGCGCGTTCTGGTTTTACAAACATCCCAAGCTTGTGGGCATCACGGGTCAGTGGTCCCGAGCGGCCTTTGTGGCAACTTCGGCGATTTTGCTGGGGTGGATTTCGGGAATAAATGTTGGCGTTAACTTTCACAACCATTCGCACCGCCGGATTTTCACTTCGCCTTTCATGAACCGATGGTTCGGCAGATTCTGGACATTTTCGTGCGCTTGGCCGTCGTTCTTTTGGGAATATACCCACACGGTTCATCATGCCAAATTGCTCGGCAACGAAGATTGGACTCTTCCTCAACGGAACGCCGACGGTAGTTTTGAAAGCTTTCAACGCTACGTGCTGGAGCATTGGCCCTGGCGGTACATGGTCCACCTGCGCAAGGAATTGATTTCGCACCCGACCCTGCGGCGGAAAGCGCTTTCTGAATTCGCCATCTTCGCCGCGCTTTGGTCAATTCCTTTCTGTATCGATCCGATCATGGCGATGTGGCTATGGGTGCTGCCGCAGTGGTTCGGCAACGTGTGGGTGATGGGACCGGGGATGTACGTGCAACACGTGGGCTGCGTACGAAAGACGCCGGAGAGGCCGGTGAGCCACTCCAACATTTTTCTACTTAAATTTTTCAACACGACCATGTTCAATATCGGATACCACCTGGAACATCACGACAATCCGAAGGTGCATTGGTCGGAACTGCCTGAACTTCATGAACGCCTGAAGAAAGAGCTAATCGATGGCGGAGCGCACGTACTTCCCTATGGTTATTACTATGCCTCATTCTTACTCGCCGGGGACGCCGAACGGAAAACCCGCTTTGGCGACCAGCACGCGGACTACACAAAGACTTGATGTAGAGTCGATTACTTGCCACGGATTGTCGAAGGCGCTGGATTCTAGCGCATCTGAGCCGCGGCTTCGAATCCGCAAGATAGAAATGTCCGCTTCCATGGTTTTCTCCAAGGGTGATTTGCAGGCACATGGTATTTGGGTTTGATTTTGTTTTTGGGTCTGGGTGGTTGTT
>Ga0209420_1000164_pt1 | contig 41370 bp, 33 predicted proteins | sample BlaSpr_A8_OM1_O1_FD_187972 | JGI IMG/M metagenome (GOLD analysis project Ga0209420, IMG submission 187972) | Forest soil microbial communities from Thunder Bay, Ontario, Canada - Black Spruce, Ontario site 2_A8_OM1_O1 (SPAdes) (version 2) | ecosystem: Environmental > Terrestrial > Soil > Boreal...
CGATATCCGCCGTATCCAGGGGCTGTTCCGCGTGAATAGCCGCCGTATCCGCCAGCAGGCGACCGCGCAATCGGCTGTCGCATATCCAACTGTGGACGGGAGGATGCTCCGCGTCCATAGCCGCCCGCGCCCGAATACGAACTGTTGCCCCGCGCTCCCATGGAACTCGAACTCGGCGCGGTCCGATTCCAGTAACTGCCACTGCTGCTGCGGGCCGTTGATGCGTTCGATCCGCTATTGGCTCCACCGGCTCGCGAGGCTTGGCCGCTAGAAGAAGATGGGGGCGGCGTGAAGGCCCGGTATCCGCCGCCGTTGCCAGCGGGAGACTGACTGGTGCCGCGCTGCGATTCCATATTTCCCGAACCCACGCTCCGCGAACCCATACTGGAAGAGCCCGCGCTTGTACGTTCCGCTGCTGCAGCGCTCGACGAATGAGCGCTGTTGCTGGGTGAGCTGAATGAACGATTGCCGGCGCTTCGACTCGCGGAATTATTCTCCCGTTCGCCCGCGGTCCCCGCACTTGGCTTCTGCATGGTTCCCGAAGTGGCTCCCGCCGCAGTCGCGCCCCGGAACCCGGTGGATTCTCCAGCGCCAGAGCGGCCACCAGCGGGGATTGCACCCACGTGGTTCTGTGCCATGGACTGCCGCAGATTTGCGGTCTGTTGCTGGAACGACGCCGGCCGGGATACGTTGTTGTGCGTCGATCCAAAGAAATGCTGTGAACCACTGTTGCGCATCGTGGATGGCGCTGCCGCCCGTCCGCTGGCCGACAAACTGGCGCGAGAGGGAACTACCGGCAGATTGCCCGCCATCATGCGCGCTCCGCCCAACTGAGCGCGGCTGGCCCCTACGGCCGTCACCCGGCCGGCGCCGAAGTGACCCGCATTCACGGTCGAGAGCCCCCGGCCCACTTCAGCGTTGTGCAGGTTCGCGATATTCGAGAATCGCATGCCACCATGCAGCGGCGCGAAACCACCGAAGCGGTTGAAACCCCCTCGGAAACCGACCACGCCGAATCGGCCACCGTATCCACCCCACCACGGATGGAACCAGTCGCCAGGCCCAATCGGCAGCCAGCCAAATCCGCCCCACCCGCCAAAACCAAATCCGAAGCCAAAACCGGCGCCCCAGCCGAAGAACGAAACGTAGGCAGGCGACCAGAAGGGACGGTAGAATCCGGCGCCATAGATCGGTCCAGGCCACCATGCCCAGGCTCCCCCGTAGGGGAACCAGCGACCGTAGTGATACGGCGCCCATCCCCAGGGCTCGTAGCCAACCCAAGTCCAGCCATAATAGGGCTCATAAGTCCAGTTGCCGTCGCGATACGGAACCCATCCCTGGGGTTCGTTGGGAACCCACACATCTCCGTAATCTGGAACGTTTTGCCAGCGGCCGTAAGCGTCCAGATCCTGCGACCCGGTGTAGTAGCGATTGGTGTGACGCCAGGAGTTCGCGTTGCGGATCAAGTGATCGCGGTCGCTATTCCAGCGATCCCAATCGTCGCGGTCCGGAGCCGGGGAAATCTTGTACTGAGCCGACTCGGAGTCACCGCGGATTGTGGCCATGTCTCCGGCGTTGACTTCGGTGCTACCTTGCGGCGTGGCAATCTGCGCTTCGCCTTGGCGCACAATCACGACGGTGTCTCCATCGGGCCGCACTTCCACGCGAAACACACCATCGTGATGAGCGGGATGGATGGACACGTTCGGGGTATCGATCTCGGGTTCGGCCTCACTGTCCTTGGACACGCTGAAGGTGGCAATGCCCTCGGCCAACTGAATTTGAATATTTCTTTTTGTGAGGTTCGCAAGGTTGGCCTTGGAGTTCGGGCCGAGGCGAAGAATGTTGGCAAAGTCGAGTTGCAGTTCCGTGCGCGAGTTGTCGCCCGTGGAAACCTTGTCGCCGGTCATGGCCGGTTGATTCAACGTAGCCGCAGACCAGTCGCCGGAATCACCCCGCTGCGTGGACACGTCGCCGTGAATCAGGCTGATCCGCGCCACGCCTTGGTCCGTCTGCGCTGGAGCTTCGCCCGACGGTCCGCCGGGCTGCGCTTCGGTGGGCTGAGCGTCGCCGGGTTGTGCTTCGCTGGGTTGACCGTTGCCCGGTTGGGGATAGCCAGGTTGCGCACCCGGGGGTGCCTGGCCCATCTCCATCGGCGCACTGGGCTGATCCGAGGGCGCGGGACCTTCGTCGGTGGTTTGCGCCAGAGCGCTCATCGACAACGCGCTCGACAGCGCTAATGTCAAAACCGCCAAATTTGTCGTCCATGCGTTTTTCATAATCCACCCTTACAACGTTGCTCCTCAGCCCGAAGCTATCGCCCGGTAACGGAGAGGCAACTGCCATGCCAAACAGGGTGGGATGCGCTTCTTACAACTCGTTTGTTTTCAGTGAATCAGGAGGTGCGTTCAGCCGGAGTCACGACAGAATATCGTTCCTTTGGCCGACCTCAGCCAAGGGTGGTGGTTTTCGGCCACTCTTAACTCAAAACCCAGGCGCGCCGAATCATGCCTTCTGCACCTCATCGCTGACCACTTGAAAGTTAATCAAGCGTGCTTTTCCAAAGGACGTGGTAATCGCACAGTCGATTGCATCGCGGCCAGTAGCCATTACCACGCGTCCAATTCGCCGCACGTTGTGTCTGGCGTCAAACGTCCACCAGCGATTTCCCAAGTACACTTCAAACCAGGCGCTGAAGTCCATGGGACTCGGGGCCACGATCACGCCGATGTCGCCCAAATATCCCGTCGCATAACGAGCGGGAATGTTCAGGGCACGACAGAAAGTGATCGCCAGATGCTGAAAGTCCCGGCAGACCCCCACTCGCTCGGTATACACCCCCAGAGCTGTGCGGATGGGATTCGCAAACTCGTATCCAAAACTGACTTTCTGATGCACCCAATCGCACACTGCTTGGACTCGGTTCCATCCTTTTGGAGCATTCCAAAACAGTTCCGCCGCCGTGTTCGACAAGAGATCGACTTCACAATACCGGCTGCTCATCAGGTAGGGCAGAATATTCAGCGGCAGCCGACCGACTGGAACCTCGGGCGCATCCAAATCGATAACGTCGGGTTGTCCGGAGTCCTCAATGAGCGTCGAATTCTGGAATCGAATCTTGCCCGGCGGAGCCACCAGGCGGCAGCCATGATTGCCAAAACTATCTTCGTAGTTCTCCACGTTCACAAGTGGGTCGGTGTGCAGTTCATCTGGCTCTCGTAAGTCTTTCCTCCGCGACGGGTGTACGTTGAGCAAAGTCACGATGGGCACTTCGCCGACCGTCTCGAATTGGATGTCATAGCCCAGTCGAATTAGCATGTACAGGGGTTCCTCTGGCGAGTGGTCTGCTTGCGCGGGGATGAGATGCAGAAACTAACACGTTCAACTGGTTGATCTTGCATCTTTTTTCTTGCTGGTCTGGATCACAAATTCGGCGCCAGCAACCAGTGTATGATGCGGTAGCTTCACATCCGAGGGCAAAGTGACTTATTGTTTGGGAATTGCGACGCAGGAAGGTCTGGTATTGGCCTCGGATTCGAGGACCAATGCGGGTTTTGATCAGGTCAACGTCTGCCGCAAGATGTATCGCTTCGTTCAGCCTGGGGAGAGAGTATTTGTCATTTTGACCAGCGGCAGCCTCTCGATCAGCCAATCGGTGATCACTTTGCTGGGCGACGATTTTGATTCCGGACGAGGGCTTGCCCAGGCCAATTCGCTGTATGACGCCGCTCGCATTGTAGGAGACTGCGTGCGCCGGATCTCCGACATTGACCGCGCTTCGCTGGAGCGGGATTCCTTCAGCTTCAACGTTCACTTGCTGCTGGGGGGACAGGTTCGGGGGCAAGAGCCCAACCTCTATCTGATCTATCCCCAGGGAAATCCTCTGGCGGCCACGGAAGATTCCCTTTATTTGCAACTGGGTGAGTGCAAATACGGCCGGCCGATTCTTGACCGCGGCATTCAATCCACCACCTCCCTCGAGGTCGCGGCGAAATACGCTCTGCTCTCCCTCGATGCAACTATGCGCTCGAACGTGACCGTAGGCCCGCCCTTCGATCTGTTGTTGTACAAGAAAGACAGCCTGCAAATTACTCGATACCGCCGAGTTTCCGCCGGCGACAAAGACTTAAACTTAATTCACTCAAGCTGGGAGCAATCCCTGCGGCGGGCGGTGGAACAGTTGCCCGACATCGAATTCGACTCTTCCGGCAGCGAAAACCCGGCGCCAGGCATCCGAGAAGTCGCGCAGTCCAGGAGATAGTCAATTTAGACCGCTCCCAGCAGTTTCTTCAATGACGCGAATCGGTTTTCCCGATCCTCAATTCGCTGTCGATACGCTATTCTGGCGAGGCATACGGCGTCAGCATGATCACAGAAACGGACATGTCCGATCGTAGCGGTGCGAACGCCCTCCACCGCTACGAATTCAATGGCGCTTACGACGAGATGTTCAGCAGCGTGGACCATCCCCGAAAACAATATCGTCCACTGCACAACTTGCTTCTGAACCTGGGCCCGGACGAGTTGTTGCGCAGCAAACACGAGGCTGACCAATCCTTTTTCAACCAGGGCATCACTTTCACGGTTTACGGAAATGATAAAGGGACGGAGCGAATTTTTCCTCACGATCTGCTGCCCAGGATCATCACGGCGGCGGAATGGGAAAAAATTGAGCGCGGACTGACGCAACGGATCACGGCGCTGAATCTTTTTCTCAAAGATATCTACCATGAGGGCAAGATCATTGAAGACGGCGTCGTGCCCGGAAGCATTGTCTACACCTGCAAGCATTACCGCCGCGAAATGCGCGGCGTCAAAGTTCCCCGAGACGTGTACATCACAGTGGTTGGCACGGACTTGATCCGGAACCCGGAGGGAAACTTCGTAGTCCTGGAGGACAATCTGCGCGTCCCCAGCGGAGTCTCTTACATGCTCACCAGCCGCAGGGTGATGAAACAGATATTCCCCGGACTGTTTCAAAAATGCCGAGTGCGGCCCATTGAGCAGTACAGCCAGGTACTTTTGTCGACCCTGCGGTCTTTAGCCCCGGAAGGCCGCTCCGAACCGACCGTGGTCTTGCTGACGCCCGGCTCTTACAACTCCGCTTACTTTGAACATACCTATCTGGCTCGGCAGATGGGGATTGAACTGGTCGAGGGACAAGACCTGGTGGTCCACGACAATATCGTTTACATGCGAACCACCTTCGGTCTGCAGCGCGTGGATGTGATCTATCGTCGAATTGACGACGACTATCTCGATCCGCTGGTTTTCGAAAATGGCTCCAGCCTGGGCGCCGCGGGTCTTTTTAATGCCTATCGCGCCGGAAACGTAGCCTTCGCCAATGCGCTGGGCACCGGCGTCGCCGATGACAAGGCGATTTACGCCTTTGTGCCCAAAATCATTCGTTACTATCTCGATCAGGATCCGATCCTGGACGGCGTCGAAACTTTATTGATGTCCGATCCCGGGCAGCGCGAACAGGTCTGCCAGAGGTTGGAGGAGTACGTGGTGAAAGCAGTGGGCGAGTCCGGCGGATATGGAATGCTGATCGGCCCGCATAGTTCGGAGCAAGAGCGCTCCGAATTTCGCCAAAAGATTTATGCTCAGCCGAGAAACTACATCGCACAACCTACGATCAATCTCTCGACTGCGCCGTGTCTTGTCGACGGGCTCATCGAGCCCCGTCACGTCGATCTCCGTCCTTATATTCTCTACGGCGACAAGATCACCATCGTCCCCGGCGGCCTCACCCGGGTAGCCTTGCGCAAGGGCTCGCTGGTCGTGAATTCGTCGCAAGGCGGAGGTTCGAAAGATACATGGGTCTTGCAGAATTGAGATCTGGAAGAGTTGGGTGAAAAACGCTCATGCTTTCTCGCGTTGCCGACAGTCTGTACTGGATGAGCCGCTATTTCGAGCGGGCGGACAATGCTTCGCGTGTGCTCAAGGCCACCTACGGTCTGATTTTGAATCCGGCAAAGTTTTCCACCGAAGAGCGGTGGTTTCGCGCCGTCTCCTCGCTGGCCCCCGGTACGGCTTCCAAGAACGTCGACCCACAGCGGGCTCTGTTCTCTTTGGTAGCGGACCCGGAAGGAACTTTTTCGATTGTCAAATGTATCAGTGGAGCTCGCGAAAATGCTCGACAAGTCCGCGAGGAAATCAGCTCGGAGATGTGGGAACACCTGAACCGCCTTTTCCACGACGTAACCGGTTTTGAATTGCAACCCGACGACGATGTCGGCGCCATGCGAGTGGTGAGCCTGATTCGCGAAGGCTCGTACCGGTTCAATGGAATTTCCGCCGCGACGATGAATCACGACGAGGCCTGGCATTTTATCCAGTTAGGCAAATATATCGAGAGAGCGTGCAATCTCTGCGTCATGCTGGACGCTTATTTTGTCGTCGGCAAGCACGCCGACGATCTGGATTGGGTCGGCCTGCTGAGCAGTTGTGCTGCCTTTGAAGCTTACTGCAAGGCGTGCACCGCGGAACTGAAACCGGAGCGAATCGCGAATTTTCTGCTGCTCAAGCCCGAGTTCCCTTATTCGGTCCGCTATTCGGTGGACCGAATGCACCAGGCCTTGACCGCGATCAGTAATCTTTCCTTGAGCCGGCGGAGCGAGAGTGTCGAAAGATTGATCGGCCGTTTGCGATCGATGGTCACCTATGTACAGATCGGTGAAATCATCGCCGGATTGCACAAATATCTTGCGGCAATTATCGAGCAATGCCGCGAACTGCATGCGGCCGTGCACGAGCTCTATATCGAATATCCGATTGAAGTTGCTTTTCAAAACTGAATGTTCTACGCCATTCGCCACTTCACGCGCTACCGCTACAGTCGCTCCGTCTGGCAGAGCATGATGGAGGTTCGCATGCACCCCCGCAGCGAGGGCCACCAGCGCTGCTTTGTCTTTCAGCTGTCGGTAAATCCGCGCGCCCGGATTTTTGGCTATACCGATTCCTACGGCAATCTAGTGCACCACTTCGACTTGCCTTCCCGTCATGGCCAGCTGACCATCATTTCCGACGCTCTGGTAAATATCGACGTCCAGCCATCGATTCCCGAAATCATGGAATACCAACGGTGGCAGGAACTGGAGGATCTAATCGAAAAAAAAGATTATTGGGACATGCTAATGCCGAGCCATTTCGCACGCTCGTCACCGGAACTGGAACAGTTAGCCGGGGAAATCGGCGCGAGCGAGCGAAAGGGTCGTAGTCCCCTGGCCTTCCTGCAAGATATTGCTTCCGGGGTGCATCGCAGCTTCAGCTATGTAAAGAAGAGCACGGCGGTAAATTCACCGATAGAGGATGCGCTTCGCTCCAGGCAGGGAGTGTGTCAGGATTTTGCCCACATCATGATCGCGCTGGTCAGGAATGCCAGGATTCCCTGTCGCTATGTCAGCGGATACCTTTACCAAGGTGGCGAAAATGCGCATCCTTCCGCTGACGGAGCCACCCATGCATGGGTGGAAGCTCTGCTGCCCAGGATTGGCTGGATCGGATTCGATCCCACCACGAATCTCCCCGCAGGGGAGAAGCACATTCGCACCGCGATCGGCCGCGATTATGCCGACGTCCCCCCCACCATGGGCATGATGAAGGGAAAAGCGGACACCGAACTCCAGGTGCGAGTTCGAGTGACTCCGTCGCAGGCGGTGCTTCCTCCCGACGAGGAATTCGCGGCCGACGAAGAATGGTCCCAATTCTTGGACGAGACCGAGCAATCTCACTCGGCCGAAACTCAGCAACAGCAGTAGGGGCCGAGAGATGGATCGCCGCTGGGGGTTCGCGAAAGATTCCACCGTCGCCTTGCCGGTCGAAGGCAAAGAACACGTGCTACGTCTGCTTCAGGAAATTCCACTCGGAGAGGCGGAACAAGCTGCGGTCGAGGATGGCGTTGCGGCCTGTGAAAAGCGGTTGCTTAAACTGGCGGATGTTGCAACGCCAGCGGGTCCGACTCGGCGAAAGATCGGTCCCGGACGGGTGCAAATCACACGTTGTCAGACCAGTGTTCGAGATCGCGGCTAGAACGAGATAAAGCCCCAGCAACCGAGCAAATACTATCCTCTAGCACTTCCACCTGGGGAGGTCTACCGCCCAAAACATCCTTACCGATCTCGTCAACAGTTGCCTCTGTGAATGCGGACGGTGGCAGAGTAGCCTCTTTTTCGCGGTTCAATCCGTGCGAAGCGCCTGCATGGGATCGCTGGATGCGGCGCGCCGGGCGGGGATGAAGGCAGCGATCAGGCCCGTGATCGCCGCAATGACGGAAACCAGCGCCAATATGGCGGGATTACGCGAACCGGTTCCATACAGCATGCTTTTGAGCGCCGAGGTCGCGAGCAAGGATGCCAGGGCTCCGACAGTTACTCCGATGGCAAGAAGTGCACTGGCCTCGCGCAAAACTTCGTTCAGTACATGGCTGCGTTGTGCTCCGAGCGCCATGCGGATGCCAATCTCCCGCTTCCGTCGTGAAATGGAGTACGTCATGACACCGTAAAGCCCGACAACGGTGAGCGTGATAGCCAGTGCAGCAAAGACGCCGAGCAATACCATTGCGAATCTAGGCTGCGAAAGTTCGCTGAACATCAGCTCCTGCATCGTGCGGACGTTGGTGACCGGAATGTCCTTATCCATGGATGCAACCAGTTGCCGCGCAGTCGGCTCCATGCTACGCGGGTTTACCGAGGTGCGCATCACGGTATGCAGGCAGCACCAATGGCTTAGCTGCGTTGACGGCAGATACATCTCCGGGCGCATCTCGCGCTGCGTCGCGGAGAGCCGCACGCTTCCCACCACGCCCACAATCTCACGCCACGGGGGGCCCTCTCCCGGCCCATCGTCTGCACCTGGCCTGATCCTCTTCCCCACGACATTCTCTCCGGGGAAGAACTTTTGCCCGAATGCCTGGTCGACGATCATCACCTGTTGTGATTCCATGTTGTCCCGGTCAGAGAAATCTCGCCCCCTCAGTACCGGAATCTGCATGGTCCTGAAGTAGTCCTGCGTGATCACCGTCACATTGGCGCCAGCGCGCTGTTCCTCGGGGACGGGATGTTCCGGATCCTCAAAAGTGATGTCGGCGCCATCGTCTGTCATCGGCATGATCGCCACACCGGCTGCCGATTGTACCCCCGGCAGCGCGCGGACCTTTTCGAAATATTGTCCATAGAATTCCGGGCGTATATCCTTGTACCGCCAGTCGGGCGTTTCAAAGAAATACGTCAACAAATGGTCGGGATTAAACCCTTCGTCGGTGTGCCGTAGATGCATGAAGCTGGTAATGAGCAATCCAGCAGAGGCGGCAAGTACCAAGCCGAGTGCGACCTGTCCAATGATCAGGGTGGTGCGCAGCCAGTCGCGGCTGGAGATCTCCGTGCGCCCTCCTTCTTTAAGCGACGACACCAACTCGGTCTTCGATGCGGTGATCGCCGGCACGATCCCGAATATCAGTCCGGCCACAGATGAGATAGCGATGACAAATGCCAGAACGCGCAGGTCCACTCCGGCATCTGCGGCGCGCGGTATGGTGTCGCCGACAAGTGACAACATAACTGGCGTGCTGGCGAAGGCCAGGCAGCACCCGGCAAACCCACCTGCGGTGCTCAACACAAAGCTCTCTACCAGCAATTGACGGATGATCCGGCCGCGGCCCGCTCCCAACGCCGTGCGCATAGCGATCTCGCGTTGCCGCTCGCGCATTCGCGCCAGAAACAGGTTCGCAACGTTGCCACATGCAATCAGCAGCACCAGCGCCACGGCACCCAACACAATCATCAGGGCTGTTTGCGTGTCGCCGACCAGCGCAGTGAGTTCCGTTCGCGCTTTGGCTGAATCGTTATGGGTGTTTGTGGCTGGATATTGTTTGGCAAGAATGGCGGCAATCGTGCTGAGATCCCGGTTGGCCTGGGCGACCGTTACACCCGTCTTGAGTCGGCCTATCGAATTCAGAAAGTGCATACCGCGCTTGGTTGTTGAGGGATCGGTCGAGTCTTCGTCTACCGCCAGCGTGGTCCACATGCCGTTCTGCGGTGAAGTCATCGGGAAACGGAAAGAAGCAGGCATGACGCCGATGATAGTGAACAGCTGGTTACTCAGGGACACGGTCCGCCCAACAATGGCGGTGTCTCCGGCAAACTGCGTCATCCACAGCGCATGGCTGATCAACGCCACTCGCGTTCCCGGCTTCTCCTCCTCCGGCGAAAATCCGCGCCCGATTTCGGGCCGAGCCCCCAGCGTCGGTAGCAAGTCCCATGAGACGATCTGTGCATCCACATGAACCGGCCTGCTCACTCCTGTCATCGTGTAGGACGTATCGTGGTACGAAACCAGATGCGTAAGGGTGTGATTGCCCAAGCGCATGTCAAAAAAATCAGGATAGGACAAGTTGCGGCTGTAGTCCTGAGTGAATCTGCTGTTCATCGGAACCACATCGATCAACTGTTCCGGGTGGTCGTACGGCTGCGGCCGAAGCATCACCGCGTCAACCACGCTGAAGGTCGCGGTATTGGCGCCGATTCCCAACGCCAGTGTTACGATGGCGGTGATCGTGAAACTTGGAGATTTGAGCAGTTGCCGGCAGGCCAGACGGATATCCCGCCAGATGTTCTCAATCACTAGGGCGGCATCCTCACCGGCGACTCGCTCCTCGATTGCAGTTCGGTTCCCGAATCGGAGTAACGCATCGCACCGCGCTTCCTCCGGTGACATACCGTTGGCAATGTTGTCCTCGATTCGCATTTCAACGTGCGACCCGAGCTCAGCATCAATCTCACGCGCTACTTTGGATGGGGAGAAAAGATTCGCGACTCGTCGAAATGTCGACACGAATACCCTCACGCGAAGCGGAGTACGGCGCGTACGCCTTTGACCAGATGCTCGAAGCTCTTTTCTGCGCGCTCCAACTGTTTCCGTCCGGCGGCTGTCAGCCTGTAATACTTCGCTTTTCGATTCGTCTCTGTCAGAGCCCATTCCGAACTGATCCACCCATCCTGCTCCATGCGGTGGAGGGCTGGGTAGAGGGAACCTTCCTCAACGCTTAGGAGTGCATCAGAAACACGCTGGATGTGCAGGACAATTCCATAGCCGTGCAAAGAGCCCGTCTGTGAAAGGGTCTTTAGAACGAGCAGATCTAGCGCTCCCTGTAAATCATTCTTGGCCATGATTGATCTCACCTAGCTGTCTTGGTATTGACGATGCTATCCATAGATGCTTAGGGGTGTCAAGACGAGTCTTCCGGAGTGGTTTTGTGACGCTTCTTAGGTGCGAATCACGCCCGAAAACCATGGAACTTATGGTGGTCACCGTAACCATAAACCAGGTTTTCCTCAAAAGAGCCAAAAGGCTCAGTCGAGTCCGGATGGCCTTGGTTTCACTCTCGGAGTGTGTGTCGGTGAAGGGGCCAGTGGAAAATACTTGCCAATTGCCCTGATTTCACGTAATGCACGTCGCCGGATTGTTTCCGGGGCAAGATTGACGCTTGCCTGAAAAAGACTCTGGAAACCAAGCCGCAGCGAATCCAGATTTCGGCGGCATGGACTTCCCGCGATGGCGCTCCCTTGGAACGGAATCAGTATGCGGAGTTGGAGATCAAGAAACGAAGGCCAATGGCGCAGGCAACAAGGTGTCGGCCTGCCAGAAGCCGTGCGAGAAGATGACTGAGGCCATCGTCATGGACGGCGGACGGCGGCAAGCGCGGACAGGGCGTCAAGGTTTGTGCCGATCCAGCTTGCCGCATCCTCCATCCCATACGATGGATTATTTCTGGGCGGCCGCGCGGGCAAGTTCGCGCCATGTGATCAGCTTGATGTTCTGTTGCGCCAGAACCTGGCGGAACTGGTCGCTCGTGAAAAAATCGAAGTCGCGCTGCCGCCAGGCCGCACCCCAGGTGGGACGTTCGCGGGTTGCGGCACGCAGTTCTTCGTCGTCGTAACCGGGATGGATGACAAACTCCGTGACGCCGGGTTTCAGATTCCTGAGCGCGGTCAGATAAAAGTCCGCCCACTTTTCCGGCGGGACTTCCGCTTCAATCGTGACCGTGTGATCCAACACAATATCTCCTGGACCGAGACGGGCCGACAGGTAGGGATAGGCAGCAAACCAATCTCGGGTAACGAACACTGGCAACTTGTAGTCATGGGCCACGCGTAGCATCACCTCGAACAGATCCTTACCGCTCATGATCAGCCGATACTGATGCGAATCGAGATGCGTGGGACGAACTCCCATCGCCAGCGCGCGCTCGATCTGGGCGCGCAGTTCGATCTCGACTTCCTTGGCATCGATTTTCTTTGCCCCGATGTGTTCGTTCTGCTCCCAATCGTGATGAAAGTAGCCGTTTTCATCCACCAAGCTCGGCACTTTGTCCGCCGGCGCGGCCGGACCCCAGCGGTAGTAGACTCGCTCGGCCGTCAGGGTGAGGTGCAGTCCCAGGTCGGCGTCGGGATGGGACTTGGCGTAGTCGGCCATCTCCGGGAACCATGGACAAGGCACCATCAGACTCGCGGAGTTGATCGTGCCGCCGGTGAGAGCCTTCATAGCGGCGGCATTGACGGCGTGCGTTTCGCCCAGATCGTCGGCGTGGACAATAATGAGCTTGGTGCCGGGAGGGTAGCCCAGGCGGTCCGCCAAAGTTTGCGCAAAAGCCTCGAGCGTGAAGAGAAGAAGGCCGACCAGCAATAAGAGGAAGAAAGGGCGAGAAATCATAGGCGATTAGTAAATCACATCGGACTCCCTACGGCTCGGAGTTTGGTGGTGGACTCTCACGCCTGAGCGCATTCCCGAAATCGATCCTCAGGTCAAGTTTCTTTGTCCGCTTCGTCGGTGATTCCGATCTTTGACAGGCGGTAACGCAACGCGTTGCGCGAGAGGCCCAGCAGTCGAGCGGCCTGACTCTTGTTGCCATTGGCGCGACGCAGGGCTTCCTGCACCATCTCGTCTTCCCACTGCTCCAGGGTCATGCCGTCGGGAAGAAATCCGCCGGCGCCATTCCCGGCTTTTGCCGGGCGCACATCCAGGTGGATGTCGGATGGGCCGAGCACGCTGCCTTTGGCCAGCGCGCAGGCCCGCTCGACAATGTTCTGCAGCTCGCGAACATTTCCCGGCCAGTGATAGCTCACGAGAATTTTCATCGCCTCAGGAGTAATGCCTTCGACGGGCTTGCCGGATTCTCCGGTGAAACCGGCGACGAACAGGTTCACCAGATCGGGGATATCCTCCTTCCGTTCGCGTAATGGCGCAATATCGATGGGGACGACATTCAGGCGATAGTAGAGATCTTCGCGAAAGGTGCCTTGCTCGAGCGCCTGGCGCAGATCCTTGTTGGTCGCGGCAATGAGGCGCACGTCGACCTTCACGGTACGCGTTCCGCCCAGGCGTTCGAACTCGCGCTCCTGCAGTACACGCAATAATTTGACTTGCGTTACCGGCGGCACGTCGCCGATCTCGTCGAGGAAGAGCGTTCCTTTATCCGCAAGTTCGAACTTGCCTGGCTTACTGGCAACGGCCCCGGTGAAGGCTCCTTTTTCAAAGCCGAACAATTCGCTTTCCAGAAGATTTTCAGGAATGGCAGTGCTGTTGATCTTCAGGAAGGGGCCTGAAGCGCGACGCGATTTTTCGTGAATGGCGCGCGCGATCAAGTCCTTGCCCACACCGCTTTCGCCGCCCAGAAGCACGGTGGAATTGGTCGGGGCGACCCGCTCCACGGTCGCCAGCACTTCCTGCATTTTCGGGCTGCGGGCAACGATGTTGGGATGCGAAAAGCGCTTGCCCAGGGCCTCGCGCAGCGAGCGGTTCTCTTCCCGCAGATCGCGTACATCGAGTTCTTTGTGGATGACCATCCGCATCTCGGTCAGCGAAAACGGTTTCAAAACGTAGTCGCTGGCCCCGGCCTTCATGGCCTCGACGGCGGTTTCGACACTGCCGAAAGCGGTCATCACAACGACCGGCAGAATTGCGTTCTGACGCTTAATGGTCTGCAGAAATTCCAGACCGTTCATGCCGGGAAGCTTCAGGTCAGTCAAGATGAGATCGATGGGATGTTCGCGCAGCAGTTTGAGACCGGTTTCGGCATCTCCGGCAGAAACCGTGGCGAATCCGTCGTCGCCAAGATTTAGCTCGAGCAAGCGGCGCATCTTGGCCTCATCCTCGACGATCAGAATGGTCGGCATAGATCGGTCTTCCTCGCTTCACGGAATCTTCCGGGGCTCATGAGATCACCAGATGAGCCGTTTCTCCGACGGCGGTCTGCGAGCTGGCGGCGGGGAAAAAAATCACGAACCGCGCGCCCTGACTTGGTTCACGCTTCCCTGGCTCACCCGACCCTGTGGCGACTTCGCCGGCGGAATCTTCCGGAGCTTCGATGCGGATCGTACCCTGATGTCCATCAATAATTTTCGAGACGATGGACAGTCCCAGGCCGACGCCGCTTTTCTTGGTGGTCACGAAGGGATTAAAGATTTGTTCCCGCAACTGCACCGGAATCCCAGGCCCGGTGTCTGCAATGCGCACTTCGACCCCGTCGAGCCTGCCGCCGTTACGGCTCTCCGCACTCGATTTGCGGACATCGACGAAAAGCTTGCCTCCGCCGGCACCCATGGCATCGTAGCCATTCTGCACAATATTAACGAATGCCTGCTCGCACAGGCTCTCATCCAGCGGCACCAGTGGCAGATCAGGCTCATACTTTTTCTCCACCCGAACCTCTGCTCCCTTCCAAAACTGCGCCACATCATTCAAGGCACGATCGAGAACCGTGGTGATGTCTTGCGCCGTCAGATCCGCGTGCAGCGGACGGGCGAAATCCAGGAAGCGTGTGACCAGGGCGCCCAGCCGGTTGGTTTCCGTCGAAATATATCCCGCCAGTTCGGTGGCCAGCGGATTGGACTCTCCCAGCTTCTGGGTCAGCATTTCCGCCGAGCCTTTGATGACTCCCAGGGGATTGCGGATCTCGTGGGCCAGTCCCGCGGAAAGCTGACCGAGGGCGGCCAATCGTTCGGAGCGCCGCGCCTCGGCCTGCGCCTGCTCCAGGCGGCGGTTGGTCTCGGCCAGAGTTGCGGCGAGTTCCTGATAGCGCCGGGTCTGGCGCCGGCTCTCGATGACAAAACGGTTGACCACCATGGCCGCGAGGAAAAAAAAGACGATGCGGATCGCCAGCCGTCCGTAATCCTCGGAGGAAATGTCGTACTCCTGCAACGCGGGATAGAGATAGGAACAGTAGGCGGCCGAGGCCAGCGAGGTCCACAGCAAGGTGGCCCAGGGGCCGAAAAATTCCGCCGCCGTGACCGCAGGCAAGTAGTAAATGGGATAGTAATAACTGTTGATCGGGATTTCTCCCGTGTGATCCACCAGGAGCGTGGCCAGGGCGATCTTTAACAGGACCAGATAAATCGGGGCGCGGCGAGGCACGCGGGCAATCAACCAACCCTCGCTCAATTGCAGTACGCCGAAGGCAAGCAAGATGAATTGCTTGTGGATCTCCTTGACTGGCGGCAGGACAGCGAGTAAGGCTAGCAACACCAGCCACAGGACATCCATCCAATTAATGGTGGGACGCTTGGCTTCGATCATTTTTCTTCTGTCATTTTGCTTCCGTCATTTTGCTTCGAAGACCCGGCTTCGCACGGGAACACCGCGCACGAAAACCGATTCGCTTAAAAGACTACGCCGGGAGCGGTTGCGATTCTCCCGGCGTCTGCCCTTGATTGGTTGTCTGGTCCGCGAAACCCATCGCATGCGAACCTATCACATCGCAAGCAGCCCCTGGACGTCAACGGCCTTTCTTGGACGGGCTCTGTGATTTCGGTTCCGATGCCCGCGGCGCGGGCGGGGCCGGCCTTGACGGCGGCGGAGCAGCAGGACGCTGTTGATGCCATTGATTGAATTTTTGCTCCTGCTGCTGCTCCTGTTGCGGGCTGCGCTGCTCGACCGGCGGAGCGGGCCGAACCAGCGGATGCGTCCCTTCTGAAGACGGCCGATTGGCAGGCTGCGCATTGGCACTGTCGGGCCGCTGCACGTTCTCCGGCTCCGGAGTTCCCTGCAGTTCGTAAGTCCGCGGTTGCGTCTGCGGGAGTTGTCTTACCTGATTATTACCACTGCTGGGCTGAGTGAACGGCCGGAAGCCATCTTTGGTTGGCGTTGTCGCCGGCGTCAGCCGTCCGCCTGTACTTGTCTGAGCGGGCGGCGCGGCCCCCACAGGACGAACCAAGGCCTGCTGATTCAAATGTCCACCTGCCTGCGCCTGCCGCTGTTCGATGGAGCGCGGAGGCGCGGGAGGCGTCCGGACCGCCACGACCTGACGGCTCATCACCGCTGCCGGGGGCCTGACGGATGCGGGCCGTCCGGCGCCCGTCACGCTAGCGCGGATTGGTTCGGCTGTCACAACCCGAGTGACGGGCGCCGCGGCCAATTCCCTGGAATCAACCCTCATCAGGTTCTGTGCAACCGGGCGCGCATTCACAAACGCGTCGTGCGATACCACAGTGACGCCGTTCGCGACGTGCTGATTCACATATGAGATGTGGTTGACGGTGGTGCCTCGGTTCACGAACTCCGTGTTGTAAACGTTCGTGATCTTGGTGACGGTCACCGATGTATTGGTGAGGTTCACATTATTCACGTAGGCGCGGCTCACGCGATATCCGGGAAGATAAACTTCTCCCGGAGCAAGCGGGAACCATCCCACGCCGAGGCCCGCGGAGAAGCGGAAACCGGGTCCGCCGCCCACGAATGCGACCAGGGCTGGAGCCCAGATCGGCCGCACTACCACCGGCCCGGGCACCCAGAACCAACCATTGTTGACAAAGGCCCAGCGCCCGTAGTGGAAGGGGGCGAATCCCCAGGGCTCGTCTTCGACCCAGGTCCAGCCCCAGCGGCCAACATAAATCCAATGACCAAAACGATAGGGAGCCCATCCCAGGACAACGGCCCGAGGGCGCCAGCAGGGACCGTAACCAGCCACGTAGCTCCAGTCGCCGTATTCGTCCAGATCCTCATACCCGGTCATTTCCCGGGAGACATAATTCGCCGAGTCGGCGCGGTCTTCGCTGTCGTCGCGTTCGAACGCCCATGTATCCAAATCGTCGCGGTCGGGAAGTTGCGCGACCTGGTAGTCGAGGGGATCGCCGCCAGTGAACGTTGCGGATTGATTTGCCACCACCGCATAGGTATCTCCGCCGCCCGTTACCCGGCCCCGGCCGTGCCAGACAGTGGTGATCGACTGACTTCCATCCTCGCTCACGTCGACCCGATATTCGCCGGGTTGCAACAGGCTGAAAGCGATGTTCGGCGTATCGATCTCGTAGTTGTCATCGTCATCGACGTGACGCACTCGCAGAATGAGCGAACCCTGTGCCAGGCGAATCTGCGTGGTGTGGTCGTCGAGCTCGAGGAAAGTGATTCCGGTCTTCGCTCCCAGGCGGATTGCCGCCGAACCGGCATGTACTTCGGCGCGGGAATCTTCGTCGGCCCAAAGGTCATCGCCGGTAACCATGGGCCGGTTGGGCACCCCGGAAACCCAGTCGTCTTCGCCAGCCGGACGAAATGAGATCGAGCCCTCAGAGAAGCTCAGACGCGCTACGCGGCCGGGCAGATCCTGGGATTGGTCCTGATCCGGACTTTGGTCGGGACTCTGGTTGGGGGTCTGACTAGGATCTGGATTCGGACTCTGACCTGGGCCATCGTCCTGCGCTCTGGCGGTAAGCGAAAACTGCAGGATAAGTGCAAAGCTGGCCAGCAATAAAATCCAAGTCCACCACTTGCGCGTCTTCATAGGTTCGCCCCGAAGGTGTTCGCTCCGACAGAATCGAAGTCCGTATCTCGTTGATCTTACCGACATCCCTGTAAACACAATAGAATCGGTTAAGTTTCCCTGGGTACGGAAGTGCTTGCCTGTGGCAGACGTGCTGTAGAAACGTTGCTTCGAATCTCTCTCTCGCCACGGTTCGAAAATGCCGTTGGCAGAGACATAGCAAGCTACGTCTCTGCGACGGCTCCGCGGTTAGTTTTTCAGTTTAGGACGCTGGCAGGCATCCACGATCTTTGTAGGATCAATGGCGTCTTTGTCCACCTGCTCTTCCTTGATCTTTCCATCTTTGCCGATCAGGAAGTTTACCCGCCGGGCTGCGTGATATTCGTCTTTGTAGATGCCGTACTCGTGGGTTACTTTTCCGCCCCAATCGCTGAGAAGGGGGAAGGTTACACCAATTTGGTCGGCGAAGGCTTTGTTGGCGAAGGGACTATCCATGCTCACACCCAGGACCTGGGTGTCGGCCGCTTCCAGCGTTTTCAGGTTTTGCTGGAAGTTTTTCATTTGCTGGGTTCAACCACCGGTAAAGGCAAAGACGTAGAACGCCAGCACAACATTTTTCTTGTCGCGATAGTCGCTCAACTTCATCTCTTTCAGCTTACCTTCATCGAAGTATTTCAGCGTGAAGTCCGGCGCCACGTCGCCCACCTTGGGCATGCTCGAATCGTCTTTGGTTTGTGCGATCGCTGGCGCTGCCATCATCGCTAACAGCAGACTTGCCCACAGAAGTGCTAGCCTCGTTCTATGCATTCTTGAACCCTCCAACGGTAGTAATTGCCCGGCATACCCCGCCGTGGCTGTATGGTACACCGGGAAGTACCTAACAATGTCATGGGACACATTGCCCAAGACCCCGGCAAAACAGTACAGTTCTGTTCGGAGCCGATTGCCCACATTTAAGCAAGGACTCCGCCCCGATTGACGCGATGAGCATTGCCACTCTGAACGACATTTTCTTCGCCGCGGTCGAACGCAACCTCGATCGCATGATGCTGTACCGCGAGGCCGGAAAGTGGTTGCCGGTGAGCTCTCGCGAATTTGGCCAGAGCGTCGCCAGAACCTCGCGTGCGCTGCATGCCTGGGGAATTCGAGCGGGGGATCGCGTTGCCATCCTCAGCGAAAATCGGCCCGAGTGGCCCATCGCCGACATGGCCAGCTTGTTACTCGGCGCAGTCACAGTCCCGCTCTATACCACGCTCACCGCGGAACAGACTGCATTCGCCCTGAATGACTCAGGCTGCCGGGCCATTTTTCTGTCGTCCGCTCAGCAACTGCACAAGATCTTGTCGGTCCTGCCGCAGACCCTGATTAAGACAATTGCGGTCATGGACCCCTTGAACTTCCATGGGGATCTCGCTCGGTTCGCGGGCACCTGCGTAGCCATGAATCAAATAACGGCGCAAGGGCCGCAGGACCTGGACTCCGAGATCGAAAGCCGGGCGCGCCGGGTTGTCCCCGATGATCTGGCCACCATCGTCTATACCTCGGGCACGACCGGCACTTCCAAAGGGGCGATGCTGACCCACGGCAACATCGCGTCCAACATCGACTATTCGCTGCGCGAGTTCGACATGCGCCCCGGCTTGACCAGCATTTCGTTTTTACCGCTCTGCCACATCACGGCGCGTCACGTGGACTTCGCCATGCTGTATCACGGAGTGACGCTGGCCTATTGCCCCTTTCTAGATCAACTGCCGACGAGCTTGTTGGAGGTGAAGCCTTCCCTCTTTGTTGCTGTGCCCCGCGTCTACGAAAAAATCTATGCAGCGGCGGAGCAGAAAGCCAAGGGCCTGCCGAAACGCGTCATTTTCGATTGGGCTCTGTCGGTGGGCCAACACAATAAACCTGAAGTTCTTGCGGGAAAAACTCCCACCTCGCGCAGTTGGAAGCTGGCCAATAAGCTTGTCTTTTCAAAAATTCGGCAAGGCATGGGAGGGAAGGTGGAGACTTTCATCTCCGGCGGCGCTCCTCTGGGTCGCGAGCTTGCCGAGTGGTACGCCAATGCCGGCATCCGCATTCATGAAGGCTATGGGCTTACGGAAACATCCCCGGTGATCGCAGTCAATACCCCGGTGAATCACCGCATCGGCACGGTGGGCAAAATTCTGCCGAATCTGGAAGTTCGCATCGCCGACGATGGCGAAATCCTGGTGCGCGGACCGTCGGTCTTCCCCGGCTACTGGAACCGGCCGGAGGAAACGAAGGCGGCAATCGTCGATGGCTGGTTCAAGACTGGCGACATCGGCCACCTCGATGGCGATGGATATCTCTCCGTCACCGATCGCAAGAAAGATCTCATCAAAACTTCCGGCGGAAAATTTATCGCCCCGCAACCCATAGAAAATTCGCTTAAGCTCAATCCTTTGGTCGGCATCGCCGCCATCCTCGGCGACCGGCGCAAGTTCCCTGCGGTTCTGCTCTCCCCTAACTTTATTCCCCTGGAAGAATGGGCGCGGGAGAACAATATTCCGTTTATTTCGCGAGCGGAACTAGTCGCTCATCCGAAGGTGCGAGCGCTCTACGCAGGCATCGTCGAGGGGGTAAACGCAAACCTAGCCCGCTTCGAAAAACTGAAGCGCATCCTGCTCGTGGCGGACGAATTCAGCCCCGAGAACGGCGCGCTTACGCCGACGATGAAGCTGAAACGCAAAGTCATTGAAGAGCGTTACCGCGGCCAGATCGACGAGTTGTATGCTCAAGCGGAAACCGGGGTGACCTAGGCGCGGACGGTTTCGGCACGGCGGCGTGCGCGCAGGCCCGCCAGCGCAGCCGCCGGGGCGGCGGCGCTACAATAGTGGCATGTCGGACTCATTGATTATCGCCGGACGCTCTTTCCGCTCGCGCCTCATTGTGGGCACGGGAAAATACAAATCCTTCCAGGAAACGGCGCGGGCACTCGAAGCCAGCGGCGCGGAGATGGTCACGGTCGCGGTGCGCCGCATCAATCTTGATCGCAGCAAGGAATCGCTGCTCGACTACATCGACGCCAAGAAATATTTTCTTCTGCCCAATACGGCTGGCTGTTACACCGCCGACGAGGCCATCCGTGCGGCGCGCCTGGGCCGCGAAGTCGGACTGTCCGATTGGGTCAAGCTGGAGGTGATTGGTGATCAAGCCACGCTTTATCCAGACGTGCAGGCGACCCTCGAAGCCACGCGCGCGCTGGTGAAAGAAGGCTTCACCGTTCTGCCCTATACCTCGGATGACATTGTTTTTGCGAAGCGTCTCATCGACGCGGGAGCGGCCACGATCATGCCGCTGGGCGCGCCCATCGGCAGCGGCATGGGAATTCAGAACCAGGCCCACATTCGCATCTTGCGCGAAATGATTACGGGGGTGCCGTTGATCGTCGACGCGGGAGTGGGTACGGCGTCGGATGCAGCGATCGCCATGGAGCTGGGCGCGGACGCGGTGCTAATGAATACAGGAATTGCCGCCGCGCAAGACCCCGTACTCATGGCCGAAGCCATGCACCACGCCGTGTTGGCGGGACGCCAGGCTTATCTTTCCGGTCGTATGCCAAGAAAGCTGTACGCCACAGCCAGTTCACCCCTGGAGGGCGTCGTGCGCTAGGTTGCCGTGGCGCGGGTACTCTCGCCCGCATCTTCTTGCCTTGCCACGGCTCTCTCGCCGTAATCCGAAACGCTCCGGCTAAACACGAAACAAGCTCGGTTTCCACCAATAAAAAAGGCGGCTCGTCGCCGCCTTGGACTTGCCCAAATCCCGTCACAGCATCTTTGCGCTTTCAACGTGAATCGAATCGCCCGTCACCGCGCCCGTCGCGGCGATGTGATGGCCTTCATGTCCTTTTAGCGCTTCCGGATTGTCGACCATCAGGACCTTCTGATCCTTGTCGGTTACGATTACCATCTTCGCGCCCGCGCCCAGGCATTTTTTCGTGCATGCCTCGGCCCCAGCATTGGCACCCTTGGCGCCGCACTTGTCGTCGCTCACCCAACCTTTGACCGTGGCGCTCTTTCCCATATCGTCAAACGCCATCGCGGTCAGGGCAAACACAAAACATATCGCAAGACATAGCACTAATACTTTTCTCATGGCCGGTTTTTCTCCTTTTAGAATTCAACTCGCGGTCGCAAGCCGCCACAACCACTCTTCATTCAAAGTTGGTGCCGACCGCCGTTCGGGAGCAGCCGATCCTCGCTAAGTTGTGAAGTGAGGCAACGGAAATATACCACAGGGGTATGCGAAGATTGTCAGGAAACGGTCAAATCTAAGGTCGGGACTGGGAGGGCCGGGAAATGGGCAATGCTACTTCTTCGCGGAATGGGTGGCGGGAGGAACGCTTTTCGCCGGCGACGGAGGGACGTAGACATACTCTCCAGGTTTGGCATAGCCCAACTGCTCGCGCGCCTCTTTTTCAATGGACTTCTGATCGCTCTTCAGGCCCTGAATCTGCTGGGTAAAGCGATCATTCTCCTGCTGCACCTGAACAATCTGCTTGCGCAATGCATCGTGCTCGGCACGCTTCTGCTTATAGATGACCATTCCATTCGCACCGAACATTACGTGGACGAACAGCGAAGCGGCCAGCACAGCCACAGCCATTGTCGCGATGCGGCGCCGCCGAGCGTAGATTCCGAGGAGCATGGGCCGAGCCCGCTCGATCCACGAGGCGGCCAACGCTTCCGCCTGCGGCGCGCGATCGACCATGGCACGCAGACCGTCCTCTGGGCGCGGGAATCTGGCCATCCGGTGCAAGGGTTTCACGGTCGGAACCTTTCGCAACTGCCGTTACTCAAAAATCCAATGTTTCGCGGCCGCACTCAGCGCCTTCAACCCCTTCTTACTGCGCGCTTCGGTGTGGACGCGCACCACCGGTTCGGTTCCCGATAACCGGGGACAGACCCAGGAACCGTCGCCGAACAGCAGCTTCAATCCGTCAGGACAGCCTGGGCACCACGCGCCCGGCGAAATCGCGCGGATCGGACTGCAGCTTCTCAGTGAACTTTGCCTTGACCTCGGCCGTCAAGCGGAAGTTTTCGCGTTGGGGATAGCAGGAACCAACTTGGTTACCCAGCGCCTTCAATTGTTCGCCTCCGAGACTTGCCCCCTCCGGCATGACCGCCCTCCAACCCGACGTGCCAAACTTGATTTGCGTTAGCATGAAAAGACCCTCGTTCCTCGACTCTGTGGCAGCAACCCTCGTGGCGCACTCGAGGCCGGAGGACCAACGGCTGATTTGATATGACTGATAAACGAATCGTTCTCTCCACCGCCGGGTCCGAAGACCAGGCCCGCAAGATCGCACGCCATCTGGTTGACGAGCGGCTGGCCGCGTGCGTGAACATTATTCCCCGGATTGAATCGATTTACCGCTGGCAGGATAAGGTAGAGTCGAGCGCGGAATGGTTGCTGCTCATCAAGACGACGGGAGAGAAATCTCCGGCGGTGCGAGACGCCATTCGTGCGTTGCATTCCTACGAACTGCCGGAGTGCATCACGATCAGCATCGAGGATGGTAGCGCAGCCTACCTGGGATGGATCGACCAGTCGGTGAGGTAGCGTGAGGTAGCGGCTGCCGGAAACGCTGCAAACTGGGTAAACGACTGTGAATGCCCGCGCCTGCCTGGAACAGCGGCCCTTCGGCCGCAGTGCGCACGCCTAGCATCGGTCGGATTTTAAGCCGGAAATGTCCTTAGCCGACGCCACCACGCAGGTTCAGGCGCCAATCGTCCAGCGAAAACCGGATGATCGGCAGCAGCCTGCTGGGTCAGCTCTGCCATGAACTCGGCCGAAGTTCTTCCCTAGAAAGCCGGTAAGAAACGGGCGAATTTTGGCGTCGCGGCCAGAGCGTTCACGCGGTTGCGCAGGGTCGCAAACAATCGATCTTGGTCAAGCACCCCGAATGAAACGCCGCCGTGCTCACGATGACATCGAAGGTATTTTCAAAAGGAAGCTGCAGAAGGTCACAAGCCACCAGGCTTACTCCCCGCTCCAAACTGCGCAGCGAGATGCTCGCGAGCCGAGTGCAACGTTTCTGGGAAAGGTCGACGCCAGTCACGTGTCCCTGCGGTAATGCATCCATTCATTCCGCGGTGAGGCGACCGGTGCCGCATCCCGCATCGAGCACAACTTCGTCGCCCCGAAGACGCAACCGCGATAGCACCTTATCGCCCCAGCGGCCCTGGGGTCCGGATAAACGGTGATAGACCTCGGAATTCCACTCCCGCGCAGAAGGGTGATTTTGCCCGCAAGTCATCGCCCGGTTCATCCGCGTTCATCCCTGGAGGCCATGGCCAGGAACTTTTCATATTGCATTCAGCGCCCCATCGAGGTCGTCGAGAATGTCGTCGACCTCTTCGATGCCAACAGAAATTCGCACCATGCCATCGCTAATGCCGATTGCTTTGCGGCCTTTCGCGCCCAACCCCGCATGCGTCATGGTTGCGGGATGAGAGATGAGAGTCTCCACCCCCCCCAGCGACTCGCCCAGCGAGCACACGCGCACTTTCTTCAGCATCTTATTGGCGTTCTTCAGAGAGCCGGTCTCAAACGTGATCATCGATCCGAAACCGCTCATTTGCCGACGGGCGAGAGCATGTTGGGGATGGTCCGGTAGACCGGGATAGAACACGGCCTTGACTTTTTTGTGCTTCGAGAGGAAGTCGGCCACAATACGGCCGCTGCGATCATGAATCTCCATGCGCGCGGCTAGTGTCTTTACTCCGCGAAGTACCAACCAGCATTCAAAGGGAGAAAGAATCGCACCGGCGGCCTTCTGCAGGAACGCGAGCTGGTCGGCATGTTCCCGTTTTGCGCAGACCACGACTCCACCCAAACCGTCGCTGTGGCCGTTCAGGAATTTCGTGGTGGAGTGTACGACCATGTCTGCACCCAGTGCGAGCGGCTGCTGGAAATACGGCGACATGAATGTGTTGTCGACCACCAGCGCAACTCTCTTCTGGCGGCAGATCTGGCTAATGGCCGCCAGATCGCTGAGCCCCATCAACGGATTCGTCGGAGTCTCGACGTAGACCATACGCGTGTTTTTGCGGATAGCCCGTTGCACGTTCCCCGCGTCGGAGGTTTCAACGTAAGAAAACTCGAGGCCGAAGCCAGCCATGACGTTGTTGAAGAGCCGCGGCGTTCCACCGTAGAGATCGTTGCCGCACACCACGTGGTCGCCGGATTTCAGCATGCTGACGACGGCGTTGATGGCGGCCATGCCACTGGCAAATACCGGAGCGGCTACACCGCCTTCTAGCGCGGCGAGATTCTGTTCCAACCGCGTGCGCGTGGGATTCGACACGCGAGAATATTCGTATCCCTTGTGCTCGCCGATGCCTTGTTGCACATAGGTCGAGGTGGGATAGATGGGCACGGTTACGGCGCCGGTCAAGGGATCCGGCTCCTGCCCACAGTGAATCGCGCGCGTCGCAAAGCCTGGTTGCTTATTTTTTTTCATCAGCGTGAATCTGCGAGATGGCGGATGCTTAGATGCCGCCCTCAAAAATCTTCTTCGACAAATAGCGCTCGGCGGAGTCTGGGATGATGGTTATGACACGCTTGCCCGACCCCAGCATCTTCCCAACGTTCAGTGCCGCGAACACAGCGGCCCCGCCGCTCGATCCCGCCAACACGCCTTCCTCGGCCGCCAGCCTTTTAACCGTGCCGAACGCGTCCTCGTCCGAAACCATTACGACTTCATCGCACACCGAGCGGTCAAAGGTCTTTGGGATGAAACTCGTGCCGATGCCCTCCACTTTATGGGGCCCGGCCGGCCCGCCGCCCAGGGTTGAGCCCTGCGTCTCGACCGCAAAGGCTAAAGCTCGCGGCAACTTTTCCTTCACGTAGCGGGCAACTCCTGAGAAAGTTCCCGAGGTGCCGCAGCCGAGCACAACCGCGTCGATCTTTCCTTCCATCTGTTCAAAGATTTCCCGAGCCGTAGTCTCGTAGTGATAGTCGGGATTGGCAAGGTTCTCGAACTGACCGGCCATGAAGGCGGTGAGATCGCTGGCAACCAGTTCCTTGGCTCGCTGGATGGCGCCCTGCATGCCCTCGGCATCGGGAGTGCGGACGACGTCGGCACCGAGGGCGCGCATAATGATCACTTTTTCCTGAGAAAAATTTTCCGGCACGAATAATTTGACCTTGTAGCCGCGGTTCACACCGATCAGGGCGAGGCCGATGCCGGTGTTTCCCGCGGTCGCCTCCACGATGGTGCCGCCGGGCGCGAGTTTCCCTTCCCGCTCGGCGCGACCAATAATCCCGATGGCCGCCCGATCTTTTACGCTGCCACCCGGATTCAGGTACTCCAGCTTGGCAAAGATGTCGGCCGACCCGGCGGGAACCAGCCGCTTCAACTGCAGCATGGGAGTTTCGCCGACCAGTTGGGTGATGTCGTCGGCAACGCGCAGGCGGGACACTTCAGAAGGTTTCGAGCGCACCCTACAGGGTAATCGTCGTCAAGCATAATCGTAAAGCCTGTAATTGCGGGGAAAACGAGTAGAGGGTAGAGAACCCTTGAATCTAGTGGCTTTCGGGACATACGGAGAATTTTCGCAGTTCCGTCGGAGAACCGCTAGAAGTCGTCCACCTTGCATTTGTGTACAAAGGTGTGTACATGGGGGACTGTCCCTGTGGGCTGTTTCGAGCGCCAGAGCCGAGGGGTTGCTTTGGGTGCACCGAATTGGCAGAATTGGGCTTCCTTCCCGTAGTCATTATTCCTCGCGGAGAAACTACGGTACAGCGAACCAGTTCCCGGGCGGGAGCTGCACCGTTGCACCGCTGAAGTCAAGCGCCTTTCACGGCGCACTGTTACAACAGCCTCCGTCAATTGTTGAAACAGGCCGATAGCGCAAACTTGTGCTAAGGGGATTCTGCGACAGTAACAATGTAGATTTGATTCTGCTACGGACCAACCGTGCCTACTTCGCAAGAAGTCCGTGGTTGTGGTTGTAGCTGATCACACGCGTCACCCTCCACACGCCATCTTTGTTCTGCCACACCATGACAAACTTCGCGTCTCCCACATTCTCAGCGTTCTGAGGGTGGCGGAAGCGATGAATCCCGATCTCGACCGCTCCGTATCCCTTCAGCGGATACACCTCCAGCGTGTCCGATAGCAGTTCCCGCTGCACCTTTCCGCAGATGTTCTGCTTGATAGCCGCCAGAAAGGGCTCTTTCCCCACGGACAGCCCGGTCTGGTCGTGATAAAACTCCAGATCATCCGACACCATGGTGCCCAGTGTGGTCAAATCGCAGTGGTTATATGCGTCGAAGAGCTTCGTATCTAGAGATTGTATGGTCGTAAATAGAGGATCGGGCTGCGCGGTAGATTGCGCGTCTATACGCATGGCACTAAGGGACAAAAGAACAAGCAGGAAAAAGTTGGGCAATCTCTTCATGGGAAAGGAAACTCCTTTGCTGGGATACATGCTAGGTTGATACGCGCCGAGGCCTACCTTTGTTCCGTGGAGCATGCTTCTGACCTGGTCCTGGCATTTCCGGGGGGACCCAACCGCGTCTCTGCAGCTATAATTACCCGCCTTCGCCACAGGAAACCAAGAAACGAAAGGAATCGCATGCGACGCTTCGCGGCCGTGCTGTTGATCTTCAATCTGATCGTTCCATCTCTGGCGTTCAGCGCGGAGGACCCTGCGCTGGTGGGCTACTCGCCCCGCTCCAGCCAGACCGAGCGCGAGTGGGAGGGAAAGTTTCGCGCCATTCCTGATCCCGCCAACTTAAAGGAATACATGCGGCGGCTGAGCGCGCGGCCGCATCACGTCGGCTCTGCTTTCGACAAGGAAAATGCCGAATGGATTCTCGCACGCTTTAAAGAATGGGGATTCGACGCACATATCGAAACCTTTGACGTGCTGTTTCCCACGCCGAAGGTGCGTGTGCTCGAAATGATCGAGCCGACAAAATTCACCGCCAAGCTGGAAGAGCCGTCTCTGGCGGTCGATCCCACATCGAATCAGAAATCGGAGCAACTTCCCACCTATAACGCGTATTCGATCGACGGCGACGTGACCGCTCCGCTGATCTTTGTGAACTATGGACTGCCGGAGGACTACGAGCAACTCGACCGGCTGGGTATCTCGGTGAAGGGCGCGATCGTGATCGCCAAGTACTACCACTCGTGGCGCGGGGTGAAACCGAAAGTTGCGGCCGAGCACGGTGCCATCGGCTGCCTGATTTATTCCGAGCCGAAGGACGATGGCTACACACGCGACAATGTGTTTCCCCAAGGGCCGATGCGCAATCCGGACGGAGTGCAGAGAGGAAGTGTGATGGACTTTGCCTCGTCGAGTCCGGGAGATCCGCTGACACCCGGCATTGGCGCCACGCCCGGCGCCAAGCGACTGGCATTGAAAGACGCGAAGAGCCTGACGAAGATTCCCGTCCTGCCGATTTCCTACGGTGACGCGCAGCCTCTGCTGGCCGCCCTTAAAGGGCCCATGGCGCCGGAGGATTGGCGCGGAAATCTGCCAATCTCCTATCACGTGGGACCGGGACCGGCGAAAGTCCATTTGAAACTCGAATTCAACTGGGACACAAAGCCGGTGAACGACGTTATCGCAAAAATTGCCGGCAGTGTTGCCCCCGACGAGTGGATTATTCGTGGCAATCATCACGACGCTTGGGTCAACGGCGCCGAAGATCCACTCTCCGGCCAAGCCGCGCTGCTGGAAGAAGCGCGCGCCATGGGGCTACTGCTGAAGCAAGGTTGGAAACCGCGCCGAACTATCATCTACACCGCGTGGGATGGCGAAGAGCCGATGCTGCTGGGCTCGACCGAATGGGCCGAGACGCACGCCGACGAGTTGCGTCGGCATGCCGCTGTCTACATCAACAGCGATGGCAACGACCGCGGCTTTCTCGCCATGGGCGGGTCGCACACCCTGGAACAATTCATCAACGGAGTTGCGCGGGATGTCGAAGACCCGGAGACCAAGCTGACCGTGTGGCAGAGGCTGCAATTGTCCAAGATTGCGGAAGCGAAGTCCGGCGACGACCGGAAAGAACTGCGGCAGCGTGCCGATCTGCGTATCAGCGCGCTGGGTTCAGGCACGGATTTCACTGCGTTTCTCGACCATCTCGGCATCGCCACGCTCGACTTGGGCTATGGCGGGGAGGACGAACAGGGCATCTATCACTCGATTTACGATGATTTTTATTGGTACATGCATTTTTCCGACTTCGATTTTGTGTATGGCCGCGCCCTGGCGCAAACAGTCGGAACGGCGGTCATGCGGCTGGCCGATGCCGAAATCCTCCCCTTGGATTTTGTAGATTTTGCGGACACCGTTCAGAAATACACGAAGGACTTGGAAAAACTGCTGGCTGACAAACAGGAAGAAATTCGCGAGCGCAATCAGGAGTTAGACGAAGGCGTCTTCAAGGCCACTCTCGATCCCCGGCGTCCTACGGTGGCGCCGTTTCGGGAGGAGGTTCCTCCGCACCTGAATTTCGCGCCCATGCAGAACGCGGCGGAATCGCTGGCTCGGAGCGCGCAGCACTACCTGCAGGCGTTATCGCATAGTCAAGCAGCCCTGGAGCAGAGCCCGGTGGAGTCGCTGCGGGCCCTGAACCAGCAGCTTATGGAAAGTGAACGAAAGCTGACGAACGAGGACGGTCTCCCGCGGCGTCCATGGTACAAGCACCTGCTCTATGCCCCCGGAGTTTATAGCGGATACGGAGTAAAGACCGTGCCTGGCGTGCGCGAGGGCATAGAGCAGAAGAAATATTCCGAGGCGGAACAGGAGATTGTGCGGGTAGCCAGGGCTCTCGAGGACGAAGCGGCTTTGATCGAATCAGCAGCGCATTCGCTGGAGGGTTGGCGGCAGTAGGGTGGCGATGGCCTGCTACAAACCCTTACTGGCTCCCTGCGGCCGCAGGCTGAGCGCCGGCGTAGTAGCCGCTCTTGGTGCGCACCGTCATTTTGCCGTGTCCCTTCGTCTTGGCCTCGACGCGAATCTGGCGAAAGCCGCCGTTTCCCCTGGGATTTGTCGGATGGTAGCCAATGGTGTACTGATTCCTGATGTCGCGCGCCACCATGCGGCTGATTTCGTCCACCTCGTCGAGCGTCTTGGGAAAGAATGCGATTCCGCCCGTGCGCTGCGCGATGATTTCGAGCGCACGCCTGGCTCGCTTGGGATGCTCCTCATCCCCCAGGATTCCGATGGCATACACCGACGGGCCGTTCTCTTGCTGCAACTGTTTCACTGCTTGCTCCAACGTCTCGTTGCTGGCGTTATCCTCGCCGTCGGTCACGATCAGCAACACTTTCTTTTCGAGACGCGCATGCAACTTCAAATGCTCGGCCGAAGCCACGACGGCATCGTAGAGGGCAGTGCCTCCGCGGGCGTCAATCTTTTCCAGTGCTTCCTTCAGCTTCAACAGATCATTGGTGAAGTCCTGATCCAGATAATATTCGTCGTTGAAGTTCACCAGGAAAACTTCGTCCTTCGGATTACTGGCCCGCACCAGGTTGAGCGCCGCCTGGTTCACCTTGTTCCGCTTCTCGCGCATCGACCCCGAATTGTCGATGATGATGCCAATCGACACCGGAATGTCCTCGTGATGGAACGAGATGATGGTCTGCGGCTTTCCGTCTTCAAAAACAGTAAACGCGCCCCGCTCAAGCGTGGTGACAATGTGTTGCTTGTCGTCAATCACTGAGGCGTGCAGCAACACCTCGTCCACGTCTTTGCGGAAGACGAAGACTCCCTGGTCGTTGAGTTTCTGGTCGTGCTCGTCTTTCTTCGGCGGCGTCTGCGGTGAGGATGCAGGTGCTTGCGAAGGCGTGGCCGAAGGTGCTGTCGAAGAAGGTACCGTGGCAGGCTTTACGTCATTCTGAGGCTGAGATGACTGCGGCCGGACCGGCATAGCCAACAACACACCGGCCCAAGTCACAAACGTGAAGAGAACAAACCTCGCGGCCCTGGCCCTATTCCGCAGGCGCGTAATATCCGGTCCTGGCATACACCCGTAGAGGCGGCAATCCTTTCGGTGGCAGCAACTTTACTTTTATCTTACGCCATTTGCCGTCACGCACGACCTTGGCGGGACGGTACCCCAGGACATATTGATTGCGCAGCTCCACTCCGATCTTGGTAGCCACATCCCCCAGGTCATTGGGATTATCGATGGTAAACGCCCGCCCTCCGGTCAATTCCGTAATGTCGCTCAACAGTTGCGGGCCCAGCCGTTCCTCAACCGCGGAAGCGTAGCGGTCGTAGATGCCGATGGCGTAGATCATCACGTCGGCTTCCTTCACCAATGACTTGATCTCGCCCTCGGTGTAGCGGCTGTGATTATCTCCACCATCGGAAATGATCAGCAGCGCCTTCTTCGGATACTTGGCCTGCCGCATCTTGCTGATGCCCATATAAATGGCGTCGAGCAGCGCGGTACGATGCCGGGGCACGGCGAAAACCAGCTTGTTTTGAATCTCGTCCACCGAGTTGGTGAAGTCGCTGACCGCCTCCGGTTCGTCGGAGAAGGTGATCATGAAAAACTCATCCTGCGGATTCGCCGTCTTGAAGAATTCGACCACCGCGTCTTTCGCGCGGTCCATCTTGCTGGCCATGCTTCCGCTGGAATCGAAGATCACGCCCAACGATACCGGCGCATCTTCGCTGGAAAATGTGCGAATCTCCTGCGCCGCATTGCCTTCGAAGAGTTGGAAGTTCACCTTATCCAGGCCGGTCACCAGGCGGTTCATAGGGTCGGTAATCGTAACTGGGACCAACACTAGGTCCACGTCGACTTTCAGCGCGTGCACGTGCGTGGTAAGCCCCGTGGTGTTGGCGACCAGGTCCGCCTTGGGAGGGTCGGGAGGCTTATCCACTTCCCGCGGCAAAACATGCACGTCATTCACGTCGGTTTGCCCGAAAGCCGGAAAGGCGAGCGAGGCCAGTCCCAGTAGCCCCAGCGCCAGCCATAGCCTCATCGCGGCTCCGGGGGAAGAATTTTTGCATGGTTGGGGTTTAGTCGGGTCCCAGGGGAGAACCGGACAGCCACGTCGCACTACGGCCATCGGGTGAGATGACCAACGCCCTTCATCCAGGCGGGCCATAGATACCTCAGTGAGGCGGATGTTAGCACAGCTTCCGCCTCGCAGCGCAGAGTTTTTGTCAAATTTCGGAGACAAATTCCCGGGTCGGAGCTTGGTTGTTCTTTGTGAATGAGGGGTTGCCTGGACAATGGACCAATCTTGGGGAGGGATTTTGGCCGGCGCACTCGAAATCGAGTATTCGCCCCATTGGGCGTCATACCGAACCGGAGCCGTTTTTCGGTCCAGGAAGGGCGGGGAAGAATCTCCCCGGCAGACCCTAAGCTGGTTCCCCCGGCGATTTCCGCGATCTTGTTACAATCGGAAGTTTCCCATGGCATCCATCCATCCTTTTCGCGCTCTCCGCTACCAATTGCAACGAGTTTCGGCCTCGCAGGTCGTTACCCAGCCCTACGACAAGATCACTCCTGCGATGCAGGAACGATACTACGCCGCCAGCCCCTATAATCTTGTGCGCATCATTCTGGGGCGACGCGAACCTGGGGACGACGCGAACAGCAATGTTTACACCCGGGCCGCCGCCTACGGGCGCCAGTGGCGAGCGGAGGGAATCTTCCGGCGGGATTCCGCCCCATCGATTTACATTTATTCCCAGACCTTTACTGCCCCGTCGGGAAAGAAGTTTGAACGCCAGGGGCTGATCGCGCTCGGTCGACTGGAGGATTATTCGGCGAAGATAGTCTTCCGGCACGAGCAAACTCTCGCCAAGCCGAAGGCCGACCGCCTCGACCTGCTACGCGCCACTCGCGCACACTACGAACAGCTTTTTCTGCTCTATGAGGATTCTGGAGAGATCGATTCCTTGCTCACGCCCGCGCCAAACGCGGCCCCCACGATCAGCCTAGCCGACGAATACGAAGTCGCGCACCGGGTCTGGCAGATTTCCGATCCCGCCGTGATTGCCGCAGTTCAGGAAAAGATGTGCGATAACAAGCTGGTCATCGCCGACGGCCATCACCGCTACGAAACTGCGCTCAACTTTCGCAATGAATGCCGCACCGCGGCTGGCGCCGCGCCGAACCTGGATGCTCCCTACGAATTTGTCATGATGACCTTGGTCAACATGAACGATCCTGGACTGCTGGTGCTGCCAACGCATCGCGTGGTGCATTCGCTCGAATCGTTCTCGGTGGACGAGTTTCAGAAAACAAGCAGCCGCTTCTTTGCAGTCGAAGAAATCGACCCCGCGCTCGACGGCACCCGCGCCACCGCCCTCCTGCGCGAGCGAGGCCGCGACCGAACCGCTCTGTTGGCCGTCACTGCCGATCGCGCCTTGGTTTTGCACTCTCCGAAGGCTGAGGGAGCTCAATTCCTTGCCGGCCTTTCCGCTCGCCAGCAAGCGCTGGACGTGGTCCAACTGCATAAATGCTTACTGGAGGGCGTGCTGAAACTCTCGGAGGAATCGATTCGCCACCAGCAGAACCTCTCTTACCTGCGCGACGCCTCCGAAGCGTTGGACCAGGTCCGCAACGGCACGGCCAACGTCGCATTCCTCATGAATCCATGCCCAGTAGCGCAGGTACGGGATGTGGCTTTTGCCGGCGAAGTGATGCCGCAGAAGTCCACCGATTTCTATCCCAAGCTGCTGAGCGGATTAACTATTTATGCCCTGGACTAGCCGCTACCGTAAGGCCGGCGTCCCGCCCGCTGTCCGGTGGGCGGGACGCCTACCGGCGCTCGGCGCATCCATCATCGTCTTTACCGCATGCGGGCTAGTCCTGATCTGCTCGATCGTTCTGCCCGCAGCCTCACCCGAGAAACGTCTTTCCGTCTACTCGGTCGCGGCCAACTATTCACTCCCCATGGTGCAGCGCGAAGGCCGGGAGTATGTCGGCCTTCTCGAAGTGCTCGAGCCTCTGGGCAAGGTGAGCGCGAAGTTCGATAGCCGGGGCTGGCGTCTCCGCTACAACGATGTCGAAGGCGATTTCCAGGTGGGCAAGCCTCGCGCCCGTGTGCAGGGCCGCGAGGCCGCCCTGGGGGCAAAATTCCTGGTCGAGAATAATCGCGGACTTGTCCCCATCAGCGCGCTCAGCTCCCTGCTGCCCCGCTTCCTGGGCGGCCCCGCTACTTTGCATGAGGAATCCGGGCGGCTCTTCATCGGCAGCGTGGCGACCCACTTCACCGCATCTCTAACCGCCAACAATCCTCCCCGGCTGGTCTTCCATTTCACCTCGCCGGTGAACCCGACCGTGGGCACCGAACCGGGTGCGCTTCGCATGACGTTTTCGCGCGAGCCCCTGGTCGCACCGGCCTCGCCAACTCTTACCTTCGGCAATAAGGCGATCCCTTCGGCCATTTACAGCGAAGGTAACGGGACAGCGGTGCTCACGGTGAATGCCACGATCCCGGTGATGGCCAGCTTCAGCAATGACGGACGCACGGTCACGATCTCGGGCACATCCGCGCCTGCGGCTGCGGTCGCGGGCACCCACGCGCAAAGTCCAACTCCGTCCGCGCCAGGAATGCCCGCGGCCGCGGCGCCACCAACGTCGGTGTCCCCTCCCGCCCCCCCCAGTGCGCTACCCGTGATGATCTCGGCCGAGCGCCGATACTTTGCGGTCGTCGACGCCAGCCACGGAGGAGACGATCACGGAGAAACTCTCAGCAACACCCTGCTCGAAAAAGATGTCACGGTCGCCTTGGCCCGGAGCCTGCGCCAGGAACTCGAGAGCCGCGGCATAACCACTCTCGTGTTGCGCGACTCCGACGCAAACCTCTCGCTCGACCAGCGCGCCGTATTCGCCAATGCGGATCATGCCGCGATCTACATCGCGGTGCACGCGGCCTCCAGTGGTCATGGCGTTCGCGTCTACACTGCGCTGCTTCCTTTCGATGGCGACGATCGTGGCAGCTTCCTCTCCTGGACAACCGCTCAGCACGCTTCGTTGCCCCTCAGCCAGAGCGCCGCGAACGCGGTTGCCGCCGAAATGCAGAGACGCCAAATCGCGGTGCGCACCCTGACCGCTCCGCTTCGCCCTCTGGGTAACATCATCGGAGCCGCCATCGCTGTCGAGATCGCGCCGCAAGGGTCAGACTCCCGCCAACTCACTGCACCTGACTATCAGCAACTCGTTACCAGCGCTGTGGCGACCGCGATTGCCGCCACCCGCGATCAGCTCGGAGGCGCGCGATGATCCCCATATTGTCATTCGCAAAGTTCGCCGCCAGGAAAAGTGCTAAGGGAAAATGTGGGGACCGCCGCCCCCGGCTGTCCGATCGAGCGCAGCCCGACCGGGTTTGCAGGAATCACCAAACCGCTTCCCTATTCGCTCATGGACCCGCGAGGCGCCAACCATGATCCCGCGCCATTTTGCGATTACCATGTTGGTGCTGCTGGCTGCAGTGCTGGGCCTGAGCTGGTATGCGTGGCACATGCGAACCATCGCCGTTTCTACGCCAGTCGCCTCCACCGATGCCCGTCCGCTGGCACCTCCGGTGGCCGGCCCCTCGGAGCGAGTGATCCTGTTTGTCGCGCACGACAATGATGGAACGCTGCGCGCTGAGTCGGCTCAGATTCCACTGCCTTCCGGTCGGCAGCAGCGCGCCGAAGAACTTCTGCGCGCACTGCTCTCGCTCTATCTCGATAAGTCGTCGCCCCATGTTCTGGGCTCGGGCGCCGAAATCCGCAGCGTCTTTCTGGTCGATCCGGGGGTCGCGGTGATCGATCTCAATTCCGCCTTCGCCGATACTCACCGTTCTGGCGTCCTGGTCGAGGAGCTGACGGTGGCGTCACTCATCCACACCATCTCCGCCAACACGCCGGACCTTCTGAAAGTGAAAATTCTCGTGGATGGAAGAGAACGCGACACCCTCGCCGGCCACGCCGATCTGTCTTCCTTCTACGATGTGACTGCGGTGAATCAACTCGCCACCCAGCTGCAGCCCGCGCAGTAGAACCACGACCTGAGGGCCAGGGCACGCTTAGAGCTGTGGTGGTTGCGCTATTTGTCCGTATCGTCGCCCACCCGTGTCTGATCCGTAATCCAGTTCACTTCCCAGGTCTTACCTCCATCGTCTGAGAAGGCCTGTTCAAAGTGCGGCATGTTCGTCGTGGTGTTGGACCAGATGAATCGAATCAAGACGGTTTTGCCATTGATAGTGTCCTGGGCGTAAAACTCACCGCGTCCATTCCTGAATTCCCCGATCTGGGGCGGGTCCAGGATGCCGATCTTGCTGTTGGCCCAATAGAGCCTCCACTGGTGGGATTGCGGGTTGTATGTACGCAAGGTCAGGCCTTCGATGTGGCCGCCCGCCGGACTGTCAGTTTCGAATTGCTCGATCTGAGCCCGGCCATCCCACATCTTTCGGGTGACGGAAGTGCCGTCAAACTCAACCCACGTCGTCGAGCCGGTTAGCGGATGCAAAAGTCTCTTCAAGTGAATTCTCCAGCTGCCAATTTCGAAGTCGAAATCGTGTTGCCCAATTTGTTCCGAAGAGGTTTGTTGAGCGCTAGTCTTCGCTGCGTCGGAAGTTTGCTGCGCGAGTCCCTGAACTGAATGAACGACAACCGCCAAGCCACACAACACGAGGTGAGCGCAAATTTTTCGGATTTTCATCGCTGTCTCCTTCTTTCCTTGTCTCTCGGAGTGAGAGCTAATTGATGTCGTGCCGGGCTTCTAATTGGCTGACCAAACCATCCAGGTAGCTCTTCTGACCGTCAGGTCCGGTGGCCAGCGCCGCCTTCATTTCCTTGACCGCGTCATCAAACTTGCCCTGCGCGCAGTACATCCGCGCCAGCCCGGTATGCACGAACCACTGGTCGGGATGTTTCTTGGCGTTCTCGCGGTAGATCGCGAAGGCTTCATCGGTGCGCTTTTCACCCTGCAACTGGCGAGCAAACATATGCATTTGCAGCGGGCTGGCCAGGTCCAGAGCTTTCCTCTGGGCCGTTGCCGCTTCATCTTTGCGGTTGAGGGCGGTCAGAACTTTCGATTTCGTGATTTCGTTTTCGTAGCGGTCCTCATTCTCAATGGACGTATCCGCGTACTTCAGCGCATCGTTCAGCGCGATCTTTTCCGTGAGCAGATAGTTCGCCGCATCGTCCCAGCTGATCCACGTGTACTGGGAAAGCTCGCGTAGTTGCTGCTTCAGGCTGGCCTGCACGAGGTCATGCACATCGACTGACACCGTGAACGGCACCGCAATCTTCTCCCACTCCAACTGCACCACCGCTGAATTGGGCTGCAATTCGTCGAATTCGTAAGTCAGCGCGTTGTGTAAATCCGCCGCTTGGGGCTTCGCCGTTACGCGCAGCGCATCTTCCGCCGGGTCATAGGTGAACGATCCCCAGGACGTTGAGTTCTTCGAAAAGATGATCGTCCACTCCTCCGCGTTCGGAACCATGTGCAGGCCGTAAGTTCCCTTGTCGAGCGGCTTGCCAGCGATCAGGACGGGATCGCTGAACGTAATCGTGGTGTTCTCATTCGCACCCGCGCGCCAGACTTTACCGTAGGGAACCAGGCCGTTCCAAATCTTTCGATCGTTTGCCAGCGGCCGGTGATAGTGGATCGTGATCTCGGTCAACCCGATTCTCTGCGCGACCTCAGCCCGCTGGCTGGCTGCCGGCAGATCGAGCACGAATGATTGTGCCGGGCTCACTCCCGAGATCGTTGCCATGAACCAGCAGAATAAAGATCCCCGTAAAGCTGCTCTCAGCATGGGAGACTCCTCCTTCAATGTGGCGTAGCTTCTTCGCCCTTGAGGACATCTAGCCATGCCGAGTGGTCTATCGCAATAGCCACTTCTGTCTGTTACGATATAACCACTACAAAACAACCTGGACAGAGGATTCCGCAGACTCCCGAATGCCTCGCTTCTCAGCCAGTTTCCTCCCGCCAGTCGCCCTCGATCAACGCAGCGGGATTCCCATGTACCGCCAGCTCTACGACTGGTTTCGCAAGGCCATCCTCGACGGCCAAATGCGGCCCGGGCACCGGGTGCCTTCCACCAGAGGCCTGGCGGCTGAACTGAACATCTCGCGCATCCCGGTCTTGCATGCCTACGAACAACTGCTGGCGGAAGGCTACTTCGAGACCCTTGTGGGATCCGGCACGTGCGTGGCGGGAACGATCCCGGATGACAATCTGAGGTCGTCGTCGGTGCGGCGAGTTCTCCAAGAAGCAGTTCACCAGCCGGGTCCGCGCCGCATCTCACGTCGTGGGACTGCGTTGACCAACGCGCCAGTTCAACCATGGTTGAACGTGGCGGGCGCATTCCGAGTGAGCCTGCCCGCCCTCGAGCATTTTCCCATCGCAATCTGGTCAAAGCTGGTCGCTCGGCATGCTCGAAGACGGCCGCGCGGCCTCATGGCTTACGGCGACGCCATGGGATATCTGCCCTTCCGCGAGGCCGTCGCCGAGTATCTGGGCGCATCTCGCGGCGTGCGATGTGAGGCCTCGCAGATACTGGCCACCACGGGCTCGCAGCTGGCCTTGCAACTTTCCGCGCAGGTTTTGCTGGATCGCAACGATCGAGTTTGGATCGAAGAACCCGGCTATCCCGGGGCGCGGCAGGCATTCGTTACGGCTCAAGCCCAATTGCTTCCTGCACCGGTAGATGATGAGGGCATCAACGTCGGCGACATCATTCGCCGAGATCGAGGTGCGCGCGCCGTGTGTGTCACGCCATCGCACCAATATCCTCTGGGCACAACCATGAGCGCCGGGCGCCGCATGCTGCTGCTCAATTGGGCAGTACGCTCGGGCGCATGGATCATTGAAGACGATTACGACAGCGAGTATCGCTTTGGCAGCCGGCCGATTGCGGCGCTGCAAGGTCTCGACGCGGACGCCAGAGTCATCTATGTCGGGACGTTCAGCAAAGTCCTGTTCCCTGCGTTGCGCCTGGGCTACATGGTCATACCCAAGGATCTGGTGCCCGCTTTCTCCGCCGCCCGCGATGCGGCCGACATCTTTTCGTCGACGCTCTATCAGGCGGTCATGATCGACTTCATCCGCGAAGGACATTTCGCCCGCCACATTCGCCGCATGCGGATGCTCTACATGGAGCGGCGCGCTGCGCTCGCACATTCGATTCAAACCCAGATGGGAGATTGGCTCGAGGTGATTGGCGCCGAAGCAGGAATGCACCTCGTAGCCCTGCTGCCCCCCGGTGTGAACGATGTGACGGTTTCGCGGAAGGCAGCCGAACGGGGTATTTCCGCGATGCCACTGTCGAGCTGCTACACCAAACCTCCGGCAAGAGGTGGTTTGATTTTAGGATACGGAGGCGCAAGCATTCATCAGATTCACGATGGCGTCCGCAAACTCAGAATAGTCCTGACCGGCGCGCGCGGCAATTAGGCCCGCTTCTGGCGCCGCCATGCGCGCGGCATTTACAATCTCGAAGCATGTTCTATCGTTCTGATAATCGTTCTCCCGACCAACTGCGCCCCGTCGTTCTCAGCCCGGACTTCATCTCGACCGCCGAAGGTTCAGTTTTGATTGAGGTGGGAAATACGCGGGTCATCTGCACGGCTTCGATCGAAGAGACCGTGCCCCAATTCATGCGCAACACGGGTCGGGGATGGATTTCCAGCGAATACAGCATGCTTCCCCGTTCCACCCTGACTCGCACGCCGCGCGAAGTTTCCAAGGGACGCCAGAGCGGACGCACCCACGAAATCCAGCGCCTCATCGGCCGTTCTCTACGCGCAGTCACCGATCTCGCGCGCCTCGGCGAGCGCACGATCTGGATCGACTGCGACGTCATCCAGGCTGACGGAGGCACGCGCACCGCGTCCATCACCGGCGCATTCGTCGCGCTGGGCCTGGCGCTGGAAAAATTGGTGGACGCAGGAACTCTCCCGTCGGTTCCGCTCAAAGATTTTGTGGCCGCGGTGAGCGTGGGAATTGTAGATGGAGAAATACTGCTCGACCTCTGCTACGAAGAGGACTCGCGCGCCGACGTAGATATGAACTTCGTTATGACCGCCGGACATAAGTTCGTGGAAGTGCAGGCGACCGCCGAACACCAGGTCTTCGACGAGCCGCAGCTCGCGAAGATGATCGCTTACGCCCGCCAGGGCGTGCAGTCTCTGATCGCCAAGCAACAGGCCGTGCTGCAAGCGCTGACGCTCAGGCAGTAGCCGCTGAAGATAATGCCTCGCGTCTGGGTTGACTCAAACCATCCGTCAATGAATTCTATAAAAAGCGATGTCCAGAAAAAAACTCCGCCGCGGCCGGAGGGCGAGAAGATTTGTGCCTCGACGTCCCTTTCTACAGAACGCAAGAACTCATTGAGAATTAGGGCAAGCAACAACTGCGCCTAAGCGATCCACACCGTCTTCGCATTCACGAATTCGCGAATGCCGAGAGTTCCCAGCTCGCGTCCGTGGCCGGACTGCTTTACGCCCCCGAAAGGAATGCGTGGATCGGAAGCGACCATCTTGTTGATGAACACCATCCCGGCTTCCAGTTCGTTGATGAAGCGCTCGCGCTCTTTGTCATCATTGGTCCACGCGCTCGCTCCCAAGCCGAAGCGCACGTCGTTGGCAATGCGGATCGCCTCATCCTGGTCCTTCGCCCGGAAAATCGACGCCACCGGACCAAAGAGCTCCTCCCCATATGCCGGTGAATCTTTTGGAATATCGGTCAACACGGTGGGCGCATAGTAATTCCCCTGACGCGTTAAGGGATGCCCGCCGGTCAGCACTTTCGCTCCCGCCTTCACGGTTTTCTGCACATCGGCGTCGAGCGACGTCACCGCATCGGCCGTAGCCAGCGGGCCCAACTCAGTTTTCTCGTCCAAGGGATCGCCGATGCGAAGGCTCTCCATGCGCTGCACAAACTTGCGCTCAAACTCCGCCGCGATGGGTTCGGCCACGATGAAGCGCTTGGCGGCAATGCAAGACTGACCATTGTTGACGATGCGCGCCTCCACCGCCGTCGTCACCGCCGCGTTCAGATCCGCGCTGGGCATCACGATAAATGGATCGCTTCCGCCCAATTCGAGCACCACCTTCTTGATCCGCTTGGCCGCTCCGATGCCCACCTGAATCCCCGCCTGCTCGCTGCCGGTCAGTGTCGCCGCCACAACCCGCGGGTCGTTCAGCAGGCCCTCCACCGCTTGCGAACCGATGAGTAGTGTCTGAAAGGCGCCTTGGGGAAAACCAGCCTCCAGAAAAATGCTCTCGATGGCCAGCGCGCACTGCGGCACGTTCGAGGCATGCTTCAGCAGTCCAACATTGCCTGCCATCAGCGCCGGCGCCGCAAAGCGGATCACCTGCCAGAAAGGAAAATTCCACGGCATCACCGCCAGCACCGGCCCGATCGGAAGATACCGAATAAAGCTCTTCTTCGCTCCAGTTTCAACGAGTTCGTCAGCCAGAAACCGCTCCGCATTTTCGGCATAATAGCGGCACGCCGTCGTGCACTTCACCGCTTCAGCCACGGCAGACTTGTAGGGCTTGCCCATCTCAAGCGTCATCAGGTGAGCAAACTTGTCCTTGTCGCGCTCCAGAATTTCCGCCGCCTTCAGCATGCGCTTCGCGCGCACGGCAAACGGCGTCTTCCGCTCG
>Ga0209420_1000165_pt1 | contig 41056 bp, 34 predicted proteins | sample BlaSpr_A8_OM1_O1_FD_187972 | JGI IMG/M metagenome (GOLD analysis project Ga0209420, IMG submission 187972) | Forest soil microbial communities from Thunder Bay, Ontario, Canada - Black Spruce, Ontario site 2_A8_OM1_O1 (SPAdes) (version 2) | ecosystem: Environmental > Terrestrial > Soil > Boreal...
GAGTACAACGAAGGTTTGTGCATCGGCTAAAACTGGTTGCGAACCGCTGACGTTGAAAGCTTACGACAGTGTTTGGTTGCGGCTATGCCGCGCTATGAAAGAGGATGTCAAGTAAAAAATCTTCTCCCCGCCCCTCTGAGAGATGCGGGCGTGGTGACTTACATCCAGCCCCACCTCATTCCTCTCCACATTCTTAGAGGGGTTAATGGTTTGGTCGCTTTGGCTCGCCGCACTTTCCCGTGGCGATGCCAACCCCAGTTGCTTGTCCCAGCTCGACGGTTTCATGAAGTCAGTGGCACACGACGCCGTTCGGTTCCGAAGCTACGCAAGCTAAGCGTTGGCTTAAATGCCAACCATGATCCTATGTGAGGCTCGAGGCCTATAGCTTTTTTCGGTTATCCGAGGGGGCATAGGATTGACCCGGAGACTCGGTGCTGGACTACAGCACACAGTGCCTTAAAACGCGTTTGGATACTCTCCCTCGAACCGGAGCATCGCAAGAACCGATTGGCTACCACCGAGGCATGAAAACCTTGGGAGATCACCTGGGTTCTATTCGACGCTCAAGCTGCTTGCGTCTTTAGTTGTTCGGCGTCGAAATGTTCCTCCTTTTTCCAAAGTGTCAAAGTAATGGCTGCAATCTTGCGTGCCAGGGTCAGACGCGCCATCTCCGGCTTCATGCCCTTGGCCAGCAAAGCCGTGTAGAAATCGTAGAACGGTCCCCTGCCACAGCTGGCCCGGGTGGCCGCGCTCTTGAAGATCTCTTTCATCTCATGGTTGTGATTTCGATTCAGACCACGAAGCTGCTGAGGTTTCTTCGAGAGTTGCAATTGTCCACGCACAAAACGGTATTGCGCACTGTCGTGGGTCTCAATGCCCAGCCCACTGTAGGTCCAGAGTTGCCGCTTGCTGCGGAACCGGTGCGGGGTTTGCATTAGCGCGATCAATCTCGCCGCTCGAATCGGACCGATGCAGGGTATCTGGCGCAGCAGTTTCGCGGCTTTATGTTTCCGGCTCTCAGCCAAAAACTCGGGTCGAACCTCTCGGCGTAAGGCCTGCAATCCATCCAGCTGTTGATAGAGCAACTCCGCTCGGCGCCGCACCCCGGCTTGTGGAAGCTTGCTCATCCATTCTTCTCGAGAGCGCACAGCATAGACCTGGGTGCCAGAACAAGGAATGCCCCAACCGCGATACAGCGCCTTCAGTCGATTCATTACTCGCGTCAAATCTTTGCTCATGGTCTGATAACTGCGCGCCAACTCACGTAGCGTCCGTAATCCATTTTCTCCGTGGTAGACCGGTCGCAGCATCCCAGTACGTAACAAGTCGGCCAGCTTTCGCGCATCCACCTTGTCGCTCTTGCTGCCTTCCTTCAACAAGGCATTGCGGCGCGGATTGCACACTACAATGTGCTGCACGTGCGGCTGCAGCAGATCGTACAGCCAGGCGGCCCAGGTGCCTTCTTCCCAAGTCACATGCAGCTCGCCCCGTAGACCGTGGAGAAACTGCAGAATGCTGCTGGCTCTGGTTTCGATCACGGACTCCAGCACCTGCTTCCCGCTCTCATTCAGGACGGCGATCACAATGGCTTCCTTGTGCACGTCCATTCCGATATATTTGACGTCATAACTCATTTGAGTTGCCTCCTTGGGGGAAAGCTCATTCGTGCCAACGCTTGTCTTTCCCTCAAGGTAAAATGCCATTCTCCAGCCGATTTGCCTAGCCTTTCCTGTAGTCCTTTCCCACCGGGCACACTACTGCAGTTACTCTCCAGCGCCGCCGTAGCGGAGCGAAGCCCTGCACAGCGCAGCGCAGCGGAGGCGGCGCCTAATCCGGCCTCGACCTTCTGAAGCGGGGCGCTCTTTCATAATGCATTAACCCTTGATCCAAGATCGGGCCGATTCTCGGCGAGCGTAATCGTCTGATTTCGTCAGTTATGCTGACGTTGACGCTTGGCGGGTCGGGTCCTCGCATTATGAAAATCGGCGTCCCATGTTATCCCGCAGATTCAGCCCTCGGCGCACTTCTTTTCTTCCTGTTTCTCACCGTGAATATCGTCTATTCCCAAGGCGTGAAGACTCCCTTCGATCCAGTGGCTGCGAGTAAACGTCCTTCACTCGCGAAGCGGTTGAATGCTTACACGAACAGCTTCCGCAATGGGCAGTGGGGCACGCTCTACGACCTCGTGTCGGACCAGAATAGAATCAGCGTGGAAGACGGTAAGGACAAGGTGTACAAGCACAAGTTCATTTCCGCGATGCAGAATACCTACGAGATGCGGCACCTTCAGAAGTTCACACCCGTTCGGACGGAATCGGGACTCTTTGGATATGACATCTACGGATGCGGGGAAGTTCCTGGGCGCGACGAAAGCATCGTGGCGGTCCGTGCGGTGTGGGAGCATGGCAACTGGTTCTTCACGGATTGGCAGTCACCGACCCTTGGGAGCCTTGCTCGCGCCTCTCTGATCCTACGTGGAAGCCTCAGATTCCGCTCAGGCTCGACGGCCCGATGATGGAACTGGTGTGCATTCTCAACCCCTGCGAGCTCTAGATGGCGAGTCGGTCGGAGCACGTGATTCGTCGCAAAGGCTTCATGGAGTTAGTCCGACCGATTCCTGGAAATAGTTGGCGTTAATTCGCCATCGAGCTCATCGACCCGACTCCGAGGCGAACAGATGGCACAAGCTTGTGCCATCGCCGTTACACTGGTTACATCAATCACTAGAATTTTGCCCCGGCCCGGCGTAAAGTGTGAGGCCGTGAGAGCCCTGATTTTAAAAGCGATGCTGGCGTTACTTACCCTTCTGGTTGTGGCGCTCGCATACGCCGTTCCGCAAACGAGACAGATCTGATAATGCTGTCCGTTGTCACTGAGTCGTGGCCAAGCAAACCGATGGGGGCAAAGTTCTCCGACGAGTCGCTGCAAGAATGTCATGGTTGTCCTTCTCTTTCGCAAGGCCAGGACTCGGTGGCGTTTGAATCGTTCTGCAAGTAGCAAGTGGGTCGTTTTGAGTACCGTCGCGGCACTTTCAAATTAAGGGAGTTCATTGTGGGTGTGGGTAGGTTAACGGCAGGCTCATCGACTATTGTAGCTTCGCGTACTCGGCCTTGGCTTGCTTCAGAATGGGGAGGTCAGGATCAGCGTCTTTCCATAGCGTTAGGAAATCCTTGTACGCAGTCAGCGCCCGGGCGCGTCCGACATCGGCATCCGCCCCGTGCGAGGCTCTCGATTGCAATGCATTGGCACGAGCCAGGCCCAGATGCGCCAATGCTCCCGTCCAGCAGTTCCACACTATCCCGCTGTGGTCGATAATTTGCCGGAACTCGGCGGCTGCAGCGCTGCCTTGTCCGGCTGCCAGATATGCTTCGCCTCGAACATACTTCGGGTAAAGACAGGAGACGTTGCTGCCGAACGAAATTAGTGCAAATTCTATGGGGGAGGCTGGTTGCAGTGCATCCATTGCGATATCCGGGTTCTTTTTGTCGAGCCCTAATTGCGCCTGAATCGCAGGCAGCCAAAGAGAGTGAATCTGCGTATCTAATGGGAACTGTCTCTCTAGGTCTTTCGCCAAGGACTCAGCTCGTGTCGTATCACCCGCCATGGCAAAAGCCAATGCGACTTCGACCTCCACGCCCTGACTCGCGGGACTCAGCTTCAGAGCCTCTGCTGCCGACTGCCGGGCCTCCACAGACTTGCCGTAAGCCGCTTCTTCGAGGGCTGCGTTTGCTTGCCACACTGCGCCAGTTTCCTTACTGTCCGCTCGTATGGCCGACTCTACGGACCGCTGGGTCAGTTCCCGAGCTTGGATAAGACGCCCCCCGTAGGCATCAGTATCGGCCGCGAGCGCAAGCCCAAAGTTCTCATACTCCGGCTTGCTTGAGTACCACTGTTGCTGTTCCTGCAGCGCTGCGAAATCGCCGCTGAGAAAGGCGAGAGCGTAAAGAGCATTGTGTAGACTCACGTCATCTGATTTTCGTCCCTGTGCCTCATTAATCATCTTTCGTGCTTCATCGAAACGCTGCAAGGCAAGGTTGTAGTTAGCAAGATTCGCGTACCGATACAAGCTTCCTGGTGCCAGGCGCAAGGCTTGCCTGGTTACCTCAATCGCTTTCTCATACTGCGCCAGTGAAGCGAACAGCGTCCCATAATTGCCGTATCCTCCGGGATCCCGAGGATAACTATCGATCTCCTGCTGGCGCGTTTCCGCAGCCTCGTCCAGCTCCCCGGTCACGTTCGAATAATAGTCGGCTGTAATGTCGAGCCTTTCTCGCTCACTGGCATGCTCCCGCAACTGAAATGCTTTCGTGTAGTATTCGCTGGCCCGCCCTACTTCGCCAAGGCTCCAGTAGTCGCCGCCCAATGCCATATAGGCCATGGCAAAATTTGAATCCAGTTCAATCGCTCGTTGCTGGTAGGAAATCGCTGCGCCAGTGTCTTTCTCGTGTGCGACCTTTCTGCCGATGGTGTATGCATTCAGAGCCTCGAGCGAAGACGTGGTGGCTTGTTCGAGCGAAACGTCAAACTTCTGCACCGTAGCCAGCGATTCTCCCAACTCCGGGCGAAGCTTCGATGCCGCCTGGCCCAGCGCGTCCAGCACCTTTTCCTTGGATGCTGCGGTGACCTGGTGCTGCGCCAGTGTGTCTCCGCTCTGGCAATTCACCGCCTTGAGGGCCAGCACATATTCGCTGCCCAGGCTGCCAATCGCTCCGGCAACGTAGGCTTTGCTGCCCGCCCGCTGACAAACCTCGCGGGCCACCTTGGGCGTAAGTTTTTCGTCCGCTGGGTGCGTCATCAATTGCAAGGTCTTCGCGACTTGACTGTCGGAGAGCACATTCAGGAACGGTGATTGCCCCAGGGAAACGCTGAGCGCAGTCTTGAGCGTGTCGTCGAATACCGCATCACCAGTGCTGTTGGAAAAATCGGCGAGAACGATAGTGTCTTTCTCGGTCAGCAACTTGGGTTGCTGATGAAAGCGGTAATAGTAGATTCCGCCTCCGATCAGACCCGCGACGAGCAGGCCCGCGACGAGAACAGTAAATGCAATCTTTCCACGCGATGCCCGCGGCATCGCAGGCACGGGCCCGGAAACTTTTGCTACCGCCGCCGGGCCCGAAGATGGCCCCGTGGCCGCCACCGAAAAGCGACCGCTCTCGGTATCGCGCTTCAATCGTCGCAGGTCGGCGCGCATCTCCGAGGCATGCTGATAGCGCAGCTCACGATCTTTCTCCAGAGCTTTAATGATGATCGCCTCAAGCTGCGCAGGCAGCTGCGGGTTCGAATGCCTGGGCGGTTCCGCCGGTTCGTGAAGAATGGCTCCATACGTCGCTCCGTCGGTGTCTCGATCGAAGGGCAGGCGGCCGCTGGCCATCTCATAAAGCGTTACGCCGAAAGAAAACAGGTCGGTGCGTTCATCCAGAGTCTTGCCGGCAACCTGTTCGGGCGACATATAGCTCACCGTGCCCAAAGCCGTGTTCCTAGCGGTGAGATCTTTGTCGGGAAAGGTGGACTCGCCGATCGTGGGATCGTCCGATCCCGACGCTGATTCCCGCTTGCTGATCGAATCGGTCCTCTTGGCCAGCCCGAAGTCGAGAACCTTGGCGTGCCCACGCTTGGTGATAAAGATGTTGGCGGGTTTGATATCCCGATGAATGATGCCCGCCGCATGCGCCGCATCGAGCGCGTCGGCGATGTCAATGGAAAGCGCCAGCAGCAGATCGGTTTCAAGCGGACGTCCGGCGATGCGGTACTTCAGCATTAGGCCATCGAGATATTCCATGGCGATAAATGCTTTCCCGTCCTGTTCACCGATGTCATAAATCGTGCAGATGTTGGGGTGGTTCAGTGCAGATGCAGCTTGAGCTTCGCGTCGAAAGCGGGCGAGTGACAGCGGGTCGCGGGCAACGTCCTCGGGCAGGAATTTTAGGGCGACAAAACGCTGCAGGCGCGTGTCTTCGGCTTTGTAGACCACGCCCATGCCGCCGCCGCCGAGCTTCTCAACGATGCGGTAATGCGAGATGGTCTGTCCTATCACTGGCGCGAATCTTACGTCTGCGAAACGGGTAAGTCAATGAAAGCCGTGGAGTTGGTGGAGTTGGCGGAATCTCAGGCGGTAGTTGACAGAGAAGTCGCCACAGCACAAGCTTGCGCTTTGCTTTCGCCTGTCTCGCGCGAACAAAAAGCGCATCGCGTTCGGAAAAGCTTGGAAGAGGAGGAACTGTTAGTTCTCGCCCGCACACTCCTAACGACCACATCACTGGGTTTTTGAGTGTTTAACCGGCCTGATTTAAACAGCTAGGCGCACAAAAAGCGGATACTGTCACCACCCGCCACCGGCTCGGCGGAAGGCGTCGAGGCTTGCAAGTCTTCGCGCCGGACCATAGCATTCGCATTCTACACAAGGTTTGAGGGCCGACCGAATCGGCGGCATTTCTTTTCCGTCAGGGGAACCTTGAGCGCCCCGTCGCCGGATGTGGATGTTACAGGGCGCTAGGTTCGGATGGGCTACCCACCATCACTAGCAGTAAGGCGCGACACGTGCTTCTAGTCCGTCTCATAGGGGTTGCGCGATTTGGCCATAACGATCTGCGCGATAAGGCGACGGAATAATCGCCGGGTCCATAACTGTCGCAAATCGCTCTGCACTCATCGACCCCACGACCGGGGTTTTGAGCCAGTTAACGCCGTTCCTGAAGGAGTGAATTACTCTCAGGCCCGGACATTCATCGCAAAGGTGCGACAGTTAGGCGCGTGCGACAGGCGACGGCGCGACGGCCCCGAAATGCGGGAATGAACTTCCAAACCGCAGCAGCAGCGATCATGTTCCGGTCAGCGGCTCCCACGATTTTGGCCTCTCGAACCTTTCCCGCGGCATCAATCACCAGATCAACCAGTTCCTCTGACTTCCGAGGTGGGACTCGAAGAAAGATTGTCTGGGGTAAGGTGCCGACCATGAGGCCTCCGGAGACAGGATTCGACTCAGCGCATTTGGTTGAGCTCACCACACCGCACGCGGTACTGGTCACCTTTCCGTCCTCGTAGATGTATGTAAAGCGTCTCAAATGAAAGAGGGCGGCTCTCGGGGAAACACCATCCAGCCGACTGCGGACACCGCGTGTCTGGGCATCCAGAATGGCTGCACGAATCCGTACAAAATCCGCTGGAGGCCAAGTTCACCCTTGCTTTGATTCCGATCATCCTTGGCGTCCGCTTTTCCCTTCGAATCGTGGACGCCCAAGCCCAAATCCGCACCCAATGCATCGATAATACGCATTGCTGCATACGACTTTGTATGTTTGGCTACTGCAGAAACTGGACACGAGGCAGAAGAGTGCTGACCAGAACCATGCCCTGACACCAGGAGCACGCGGCGGATGCGCCATTATGATGCTTGGATTGGAACGATTTTGGGGTGGCCCGCATCCGAGTTATCCCTTGATCGGAAGCGGCAGTGTCGATAGTGAACCGCGCTCCACGGTCCGGCACGGATTGCAATTTCCCTGCAAGCCTTCCGCTGTTGATGAATCGCCACAACGCTCAATGACCAGCGGTCAAAACGTGAAAATCGCCTTACATTCAACGACCCCAAGCGAACGTGGTGCCGCGTTATTTCGGCATCACCACGATTTCGTCTTTCGGCATGGTGTCCAGCGTCGCCTTATCGATGCCGAGGTGGGCCATGACGAGCTCCGGCGGTGTATGAGTGAGCCACTCTGAGAGCGCCAAGTCCTGATAGACACTGCTCTTGAACATCTCCAGAAATCGCAAGTCGGTGTCACCGGTATTTTGAACGTAGTGGGGAAGCGTCTTCTGGACATAGCCAACGTCTCCGGCTTGAAAGTCCATTGTGCGAGCGCGGCCTCCAGTAGCGAATACGGTCATTCTTCCCGCACCGCTGATGTAGTACTGCCATTCGTCGGCATTGGGATGCCAGTGCAGCTCTCGTATTCCTCCGGAATGGACGGTGACTATCGCCGCCGCAATGGTCGTCGATATCTTGAACTTACTCGAATCGATGATCCGCACCTCGCCTCCCTTGGTGCGCTTGGTGACCGGTTGCTGAGATGTACGAAAGGCAAAATCGACGGGCGATAAGCCGAGCGAGCCGGCGGTTGCCTTCAGGTCCGCAGGCAGCGGGCCCGGCACTGCGGCCTGGAAGATAAACTTCTCGCGCCGCGGCATTTTCTCCAGAGCCTGCTCACTCACGCCGAAGTTTTTCGAAAGCACGTCGTGGGGCGTGTGCGCCATCCAGTCGGTGAGCAGCACGGTCTCGTATTCCGAGAAGTTTCCGTCGTCGAAAACCAGCAGAAACTCGCAACCGTCGGGATTCAAGCCCTGAATGGAATGCGGAATTCCCGTGGGAAAATACCAGAGATCGCCTTCCGCTACGTCGGCGACGAAGCTCTTGCCATCCGCATCAAGTCCCGTGATGCGCGCGTTTCCATAGAGCATGATGGACCACTCGCCAGCCGTGTGCCAGTGCAGCTCTCGGATGCCCCCCGCGGTCAATCTCATGTCCACGCCTGCAATCGACTTGGAAACCGCAAGCTCGCGAACCGTGACCTCGCGCGACCATCCACCCTCCTGCATCCGTTTGTGAGCGAGTGCAAAAGGATACTTGAACGTCTGCACGCCGCCTGCGTCGGAGGGCGGCGGCAAGAAGGAATCTGGATTCTGGGCCTCCAACGGGAGATTGCCTGGGCTGGGAGCGCTAGTACTTCGATCGTTCCTGGTAGGGTATGGTGTTTGATCTTGGGCTAGGGCATCTACCGCCGACAGCATCCCGGTAGCCGCTAATGCCACCGACCCCATTCCTAGGAATCCACGCCGCGAAACCACGTCCTTCTTGGCATCTTCGCTCATAAGGTCCTTCCGTTTCGGAACACAAGTAAAAGGGACCTGCCGATTCTACCTTGCCAATTACAAGCTCGAGTTCACGGTTGAATGAAATGAGGTGAACCCCCATTTGCCCCACCATGAATTTCTGTTTTCCGGGCTTAGTGAACGACCAGTCGCGTGAATGGGGGTACATAGACCTGCAATAAAACGAACAAGCCTACCAGGCATGCTAAAGCAATGCTATGCCAGAATACATAGCGCAAGATGTCGCCTTCATGTCCGTACCACTCGGTCGCCGTGCTGGCCACTACGATACTCTGCGCGTCGATCATCTTCCCCATCACGCCGCCTGAGCTGTTCGCCGCCGCCATCAACACCGGAGAGATGCCGATTTGCTGCGCGGAAATTTTCTGCAAGCTGCCGAATAGCACATTAGACGCTGTGTCTGACCCGGTGAGAGCCACACCCAGCCAGCCAAGCAACGTTCCGAAGAACGGATAGAGATGTCCCGTGCGCGCGAAGGCCAGGCCCATCGTGGCGTCCAACCCGGAGTAGCGGGTCAGGATGCCCACTGACATCATCGCTGCGATCGTCATCAACGAGAAGCGCACATGCCAAACTGTCTTCCACCACATGACGACCATCCTTCGTAATGAGAGGCCCATGATGAAACCGGAGATTATGGCTGCGACCAGGATTCCCGAACCCGTGGCCGAAATCCAGTTCAACCCGAAGATCGCAGCCTCGGCTGTCGGTTTTGGAACAACGGGTGGAACACGCAGCACCATTTTGTTGAGTCCGCTGACCGGGATCTGAAGGTTCGTGACTGTGCTGGGAGGAATATGCCACGTGCTCATGAACGGGAGCATCTTTTCTGGCGTGTTCATGATCTTCTTCCCGGTGTAAGTGCCCCAGCAAAAGACTAAGACACTCAAAACCAACCACGGCAACCACGCCCGCACAACCTCGCCGCGGGAGTAACCGTGGGTACCACGAGCGGCGCGCTGCTGGTCATTCTGTCCACCGTGTCCCCAAATCCTCGTGGGTTGCCAGATCCTGAGAAAAAGGACGAGGCAAGCCATCGAACACAACGCGGCGATGATATCCGTGAGCCACGGACCATGGTAATTCGATACCAAATATTGCGGGATGGCGAAGGAAATCCCTGCAACCGCAATTGCCGGCCAGATCTCTTTCATTCCTTTGAAGCCGGCATACGCGCATACCAGCCAGAACGGAACCAGCAGGGAAAAGAACGGCAAGATCCGGCCGATCTGAGCGCCCAGGGCGACTTCGCTGTAACCGGTGACTGCAGCCAAAGCGATGATCGGAGTGGCTAAAGCTCCAAAAGCCACAGGAGCGGTATTAGCGATGAGTGACAATCCCGAAGCCTGCAGTGGCTGAAAACCGAGCCCGATCAGCAAAGCCGCGGTGACGGCCACCGGCGTTCCGAACCCGGAGGCGCCCTCAAAAAACGCTCCAAACGAAAACGCAATGAGCAGGAGCTGCAGGCGCGTATCCTGTGTAATCCCGGTCATGCTCTCTTGCAGGACCTTGAACCGGCCAGTCTCACACGTCATTCGGTACAGAAAAATCACGTTGAGAATGATCCAGCCGATGGGGAACAGTCCGTAGCACGCGCCATAGATGGCCGTTATGCTGGCCATTTTGAGCGGCATGTGAAACAAACCGCTGGCAACCAGGATGGCCGTGACGAGCCCCAGAGAGGCTGAGTAGTGGGCTTTCATCCGGAACAGAGCAAGCGTTCCGAGCAGCACAAGCACCGGAAGCCCAGCGCAAATGGTCGAGAGCCACCAGTGGTCCAGTGGATCATACCCCTGTGCCCATGGTTTACTTGATGCTGAGCCAGTCAAGGCCAGCGCCAACACTGCGGTTGCTCCAACAGCCATCAGAATGCTCGGAAGCCGCGTTCCGCCTTGCGCGCTTTGCGAAGGTGCAGCCGGTTTCGGCGCAGAAGCACTTGGGTTCGAAGTTCTCGCCATGAGTTTCCTTACCGGGGCTAGTGTTGCGCCTACTGCATTCGGGTGAACCTAGCACAAAGCGGCTGTATGACCAAGCTTTTACTTGGCGGCGAGTCGCGTCAAAAAATCTCTTGCCGCGCGTCTTTCCTCCAGCGTCGAATCATAGGCATTCACATACCATACGAGTGACTCGGAGACGATCCAGTCCGAGGCAGGGGCGTGTGGGACTCGGTAATTCATAGCCGAGGACTTGGCATCGACCTCGACGTCTATTAGTATGAGCGGCCATGCGATCGCGAATCGAAGCGATCCAAGACCAGAGCCAAGAAACCGCGAGAAGTCCCGCAGCATGCCGTAATCCGTTTGTGGCTACGCAGAAATGTCCTCATATCGGTTGGAAGGCGGTAGGTTTCGTTAGTTAGAACGAATTTGGCTGCAATCTTGCGGAAATCTGCGTAGGGTCAGGTCAATTGGCGCAATATCTCGATCCCACTCACCGACCGCGGATCGGCCAAACTGATCACTTAATAATTCCGCGCTCCGACGCTTCAATAAACCGGATCAGCATGTCCACATCGCTGCCGCGATCCGTCTCTGCCCTCAGCTTTTCCAGCGCCTGCGAAGTATTCATCTTCGAGGCCAGGAGAATTTTGTAAGCGCGATGAATCTTCGCAATGCGCTCCTTCGAAAAGCCGCGCCGTTCGAGGCCAACCTTATTCATCCCATAGGCATGGGTGTCGCGCGCAGCCGAGGTCATGGAGTAGGGCAGAACATCTTGCGTGATCGTGGTGCCGCCGCCTACATACGAGTGCGCGCCGATGCGCACGAACTGGTGCACCGGGCAGAGCGCTCCGACCACAGCCCATTCTTCTACCGTCACGTGTCCGCCCAGTGTCGCGCCATTCACCAACATGACATGATCTTCAATCGTGCAATCGTGACCGATATGCGTGTATGCCATGATCAGCAGATGGCTGCCAACTTTGGTCAGGCCCCCGCCCTTGACCGTGCCGCGATTGATGGTGACCGACTCGCGAATCTCATTGTGGTCGCCGATTTCAAGCCGGGTGGGCTCGCCATTGTAGGTAACGTCCTGCGGCGCCAGCCCGATCGCGCAGAAAGGAAAGAAGACATTATCGACGCCAATTTTGGTGGGCCCTTCGATGGCCACATGCGACGCCAGACGGCAATCCTCGCCCAGTTCGACTCCGGCGCTCACCACGCAATACGGCCCGATTTTACAAGACGCAGGAACCGTCGCGAGCGGATCGATAATCGCTGTGGGATGAACGTTCGTGGAAACTGAATTCATGGGCGAAGAATGCATGAAGTCGTTCGCCGGTTCATCGTCGCCCTGTGATCGCTATCCTTCATTTCCGTTCCCGCTTTCCGCTCCGCGCCCGCGCGAACTGTCGACCAACTGACACGAAACAATCGCCTCGGCCACGCGTTTCTCGCCGACATAAGCGTAACCTTGCATCTTGGCGGCGGTCATGCCCGGTACCGAGCGCCAGCCGGTTACGGTCACTTCCAAACGAAGCTGATCGCCGGGGCTGACCGGCCTGCGAAATTTGGCTCGCTCGATTCCGGTAAACATCATGACCTTGTCGCTCCGGTCTTCGACTTCGGTCAGCAACAGGGCACCGCCCGCCTGCGCGATGGCTTCCACAATCAGTACGCCCGGCATGATCGGCAAACCGGGAAAGTGTCCCGCGAAGAAGGGTTCGTTGATCGTGACGTTCTTGATGGCAATGATTTGCTTTCTACGCTCCAGATCAAGCACACGGTCGATCAGCAAGAAGGGATAGCGATGCGGCAGAATTTTCAGAATCTCGTGGATGTCGAGCCCGGCCTTCGGCGAGCCGGGCGAAGGATCCGGCACAGGGATGCTCTCATTCATGGTTGTCTCAAAATGCTTCGTCTCAAAACGGCTTGAAGATTATACTGTACGACTTGCGCCCGAAGGTGCTTTCTAAGCAGGGGCGGAGACTAGCGCAAAGATGCCGAGCACAAAAAATGCAGCGTCCCAGCGAGCCGACCAAGCGGCTGCAGACTCAGCGTGGAGCGAACGGCTGCGCTACTTCGAAGGGCGGCAGGAAGCGATGGTCGAGACCATTCGCGAATTTGTCGCGATCGAGTCTCCCAGCGACAACAAGCCGGCGGCGGACCGCATGGGCGCTTTACTCGCGGTGCGTTTCGAGGCCCTGGGCGGACGCGCGCATGTGCACCGCGACGACGAGTTTGCCGATCATGTGCGAATCGATTTCCCCGGACGAGAAAAGATCAAGCCGGTTCTGCTGCTCGGCCATTTCGACACCGTCTATCCGCTGGGAACGCTTACGACCATGCCTTGTCACGTCGCACGCGGTTGCCTGCACGGGCCTGGCGTGCTCGACATGAAGTCGGGCATCGCGCTCATGCTTTACGCGATCGAGGCGCTGCACACATGGCATGCGGGGTTGCCGCGACCGGTGACCGTGTTTTTGGTTTCCGACGAAGAAGTCGGCAGTCACTCTTCCCGCCAAGCGACCGAAGCATTGGCCAGAGAATCGGCGGGCGTTCTCGTGCTTGAACCTGCCGGACCGCGCGGGGCCGTAAAAACCGCGCGCAAAGGGGTGGGGGAATACATTCTCAAGGTGAAAGGCATCGCTGCCCACGCCGGACTCGATCCGGGCAAAGGACACAGCGCCATCGTTGAACTGGCGCGGCAGATCACTGCCCTCTCGAAGATGAATGATCTGCAGCGCGGTCTGTCGGTGAATCCAGGAGTAATTCGAGGCGGAACGCGTACCAACGTGATCGCCGCTGAGGCCACCGTGGAGCTTGACGTCCGCATCAAGAAAGCAACCCAGGCCGCCGCGCTCGATCGCACGTTCCGCTCACTGCAGCCCTTCGACAAGCACTGCCAACTCAGCATCGAGGGCGGCATCAACCGCATGCCCATGGAGCGGAACGCCGGCGTAGTCGCGCTCTACAGAAAAGCGCAGACGATCGCGAAGCAGATTGACTGGAAACTCGAGGAAGCGGCGGTGGGCGGAGGCTCGGACGGAAACTTTACCGCGGGTATGGGCATACCGACACTCGACGGCATGGGAGGCGTGGGCGAAGGTGCGCATGCCGTCCACGAATACATCGTGATTTCCGAGTTGGGACGCCGTGCGGCGCTTCTCGCGGGAATGATCGAGAGTGCTTAACGTAGCGGGATCAAGGATGACCGCATGCTCAAGTTCATGGTTGTCGTCTACCGCAGGCCCGAATTGAATCCGGCGCAATTCCGCCGTCACTTCGAAGAAGTCCACGGACCTCTGGCAAAGAATCTTCCCGGATTGAGAAAGTACACGCAGAATTATCCTGGCGCCGATCCTAAGCGGAAGGCACCCGAATGGGATGCAATTGTCGAACTCTATTTCGACAGCTGGGCTGCGATGGAGGTTGCGTGGAACAGTCCGCAGGGCCTGGCTTCCGACGCCGACCTTACTCGATTCGCTGATCTTAGCCGCACCTCCTGGTCGGCGGTGGAAGAGGTTACTACTCTTCCATAAAGACCAGGAAATAATCCATTTTGTCGCCCTTCACGAAATCAAACTGCGCAAGCAATTTGTAGCCCGCCTGTTTTGCTTCGCGAATCACCACCTCGCGGCCAACCCCGTGATTTTCTCCGTTGCCGTTGCGGTCGATGACTCCCACTTTGGCGCCCGGACGCAGCGCTGCGCGCAGGTTCTGCAGCAAAACCACCGGCCGCGCCACTTCGTGATAAGTCTTCAGCAGCAACACGGCGTCCACCGAACTGGCAGCCAGAAGCGGGTTGTCGGCCTGGCTCAGGATCGTTTTCACGTTTCGCAGCTGCTCCTTCCGCGCCCGTTCGCCGACGTAACGGATCGCCTCCGGATTGATATCAACCGCATAAACCAGGCCGGCTCCGCCCACGCGCCGGGCCGCGCGAACGGTGAACCATCCCGATCCGGCGCCGATGTCGGCCACCGATTTTCCGGGTGCGATGCCAAGAATGTCCATCACGCGGTGGATCTGAAGCCGATCCTCGCGTCCCGGGGAATCGAAAACAGAAAGATCTCCAGTGTACGGTTCGCTGGTCTTGCGCTGTTCGCCGGGCGGTGGGTCCGGCGTTTGAGCTGGGCTTTGCGCCGAAGCAAGTAAGAAATTCTGGAGCAAGATCGATAGCGCGAGCGCGATCACGCGAGGGTTTAACATCCCAAGAGACCTCCGAAAAAGAGTGTATCTCTCGAGGATAGACTCTGGAGACGCCAGCCGGTAAGCGTTTTGGTGCAAAATGCGGTGTTGGACGGGTTGGACGGGCTCTTCCTTTGACTACGCGGGTTGGGTAGCCTAAACTTTTCAGAGGGAGCCTTCGGCAGTGCTTTCGAAGATCATCCCGGCGGAGGAGCTATGGGTGAAGGTCTTTTTCAGCCTTTGCATTTGCTGTTGATTGTCGCGATCGCACTTCTGGTGTTCGGCACCAGCAAGTTCGCTGCCGTGGGCAAGGGCTTGGGCGAAGGCATCCGCAACTTCAAAACCTCGATGAAAGATCCCGAAGTCGAAAAGGAAGCGGCCAAGAAAAAAGAAGAGGAAGAAGAAAAGAAGGTGTAACTTTTCGGACTCTTATCGCTGATTCTGAATGCTCGTTCGCTTTCCCCGCCGATCCCCGCGAAACGTCGGCACCACGATTCAAACACGCTCTCGCTCCCGCAGCATCTCGTAAACCAAGGCGACCGGTAGCCCCACCACATTGCTGTAATCGCCCTCAATACGCGGAATCCACCGCGAAGCGAGTCCTTGGATTGCGTATGCCCCCGCCTTATCCATGGGCTCGCCCGTCGCAACGTAATCGCGAATCTCATCGTCGGACAACCCGCTCATCGTTACCAGCGTGGTTTCGGAGGCAGTTCTCAGCTCTTGGTTTTCCGTTCTCAGTATTTCGTATGAGCCCGGTCGTGATGGAGCGTGAGGCGCAGCCTCATTGGCGACTGCGGGCTGGCCGCTGGCCACTCCTTCAACGATGCATACTCCCGTAATCACTGCGTGCACGCGACCTGAGAGCAGGCGCAGCATGCGCACCGCATCATCCGCACCCACCGGCTTACCGAGGATGGTCTCATCGACTACCACAATCGTATCCGCTGCAAGCACCAGATCCTGCCGCCGGGTGCGCCAAACCGTGAGTGCCTTCTCGCGAGCGAGTCGCAGCGCACACGCGCGCGGCGGCTCGATGGCAAGCGGAGTCTCGTCGATATCCGCCGGCTGCACCGTGAATGAAATCCCTGCGTTGCGCAGAAGTTCCCGGCGTCGCGGCGAAGCGGAAGCGAGAACGAGCATGGGTCTGATTCTATTGGAAGAAGTACGAAGTCGCGGCACCGAGCGAGCTTGGGAAGGACAACTGGGCGGCCCTACCTGCTGCCCACCACTCCACGCACCGAATCGATCAGCTTGGCCGAATCGTAGCCGATGCCATCTTTGAAGACCGTCTCCACGTTCTCGATGTCCTCGATTTTCTTTGACGGATCGCCTTTGATTACGACCAGGTCCGCTTGTTTACCGGCGGCGATTGTTCAGATGCGGTCCGACTCTCCCAGGAACTGGGCCCCATTGGCGGTCGCGATGTGGATCGCTTCCAGCGGCGTGAATCCCGCCTCCACCAACAATTCCACTTCACGCTGATCGCCGTAGCCGGCGATGACTCCGCCCATCCCTGTGGGGTCGAGCCCGGCCAGCAGCAAGCCGCCGGCTTGCGCGAAATCGTGCTCGAATTCCATTTCCTTCTTAAACGCCGCCGGCCATGGGGAAGTGTCGGTTCCGTATCTCTGATGCAACGAGGCTGCGTCGCTGGAACGAACGCGATTCCACAGCAGGGCACTGCGCGCATCCGGCGACAAAGCATCGAGCACGCGTTTCTGCAGCGTGGGCCGTCCTGAAAAACTTCCCATCTCAAACACGGGAAGAGTCGAAGTCACGGCAACGTGGTGTTGCACCAGATACAGAATCATGTTGTGCAGAGGACCGGCGTTCGCGTCGAGTTTTGACATCAGATCGGGATTCTCCGACTCCTCCGGGCATTCGCCCGTCTTTTTCCCGGGCTGAAATTCGGTATCTACAAACAGGCCATGTTCGAGATCATCGATCCCCAAATCGGCCGCCTCGCGAAATCCCACGGAACAGAGATGCCCGGTCACTTTCGCTCCGCGTTTATGGGCGGCAGTAATGGCGGCGCCAAGCTCCGCCGGAGTGATGAACATGTACGCCTTGAAATTGTCCACTCCCTGGTCGAGCCAGAAATTTACCGTGCGGACCGCGTCCTCGGGCCCGCTGAGCTGGTGCATCTGAATGGCCCACGAGCCCTTGCCCTCTAAATACGGGCCGCTGACATGCATCCTGGGGCCAGCCATTTCTCCGGCGTCGATCGACTTCTTGAGTTCAAGGTCGGTGTAGGGCTCGAGTGCTCCGGTGGTGCGAATCGTGGTCACGCCCGCGGCAAGATACAAGCGCGGAAAACTGAACGCCATCTCGCCAAAAACTCCGTTTCCCATGGGGTAAAACATGTGGTCGTGCATTCCGACCACGCCGGGAATCACGCTATAGCCATGCAGGTCGATTACCTGCGCATCCTTCGGAACGTTCGCGCTAGCATCGCCCACCGACTCAATCTTGCCCTTACTGACGAGAATGGTCTGATCGTCGCGGGCCGCCGCGCCCGTGCCGTCGATCACGCGGACGTGGGTGAGAGCAACCATCGGTGCATTCACTTTCACAAACGGCTGCACCTTCGGCGATAGCGTTGGAGTTTGACCCAGGAACATAGCTCGGCACGCCAGCATGAAAAAGACGACAAGAGACAGTTTGCGCATGATTCTGATCTCCGTAATTGGCAAGACATCGATGCCATCTCGAGTGAACAGAGCAGGATTCTACCGGAGAAAACATCAGCCCGCAGGTGGAGTTAAGAAAGGTGGTTACGCAGCGATCGCGCGAGCTCAGAACTGGAAGCTTGAGAACAGAGAACTGCTGTACCCCTGCTAGAATCAAGGATTAACCCCCCATGGACGCCGCTTTCATCCGCAACTTCGCGATCATCGCGCATATCGACCACGGCAAATCCACGCTGGCAGACCGCCTGCTGGAGCTAACTGGATCGCTTAGCGCGCGCGAAATGCAGGCCCAGGTGCTCGACTCCATGGACCTGGAGCGCGAGCGCGGCATCACCATTAAGTCGCACGCCGTCCGCATGGCCTACACGGCGCAAGACGGCCAGACTTACCAACTTAATCTCATCGACACGCCGGGCCATGTGGACTTTTCCTACGAGGTCTCGCGCTCGCTGGCTTCGTGCGAGGGAGCACTGCTCGTGGTCGACGCTTCGCAGGGAGTCGAGGCGCAGACTCTGGCCAATTCGTATCTTGCCATCAATCATGGGCTCGAAATCATTCCTGTGATTAACAAGATCGATTTGCAAAGCGCCGACATTCCGCGCACCAAAGAAATGATTGAAAGCGCGGTCGGCCTGGACGCCTCTGACGCAGTCCTGATTAGCGCGAAGACCGGCCAGGGCGTTCCCGAGGTGCTGGAAGCGATTGTGAAGCGGGTGCCTCCACCCAAAGGCTCGCCGGACAACCGGCTTCAGGCGCTGGTTTTCGACTCCTGGTTCGATGCGTACCGCGGCGTCGTCGTGCTGACCCGCGTGTTTCAAGGTACGCTGCGCAAAGGCGATCGAATCCGGCTGTGGTGGAATGGCACAACCTTCGATGCCGAAACTCTCGGCGTGCTCACGCCAAAGCCTTTAGAGATTGACCAACTCGTGGCCGGCGAAGTTGGCTTCATCATCGCCAATATCAAGAATGTCGCCGACACGAAGATCGGCGACACCATTACTCACGACGCCGATCCCGCGCTCGAAGCTTTGCCCGGCTTTGAAGAAATCAAGCCCATGGTCTTCGCCGGACTCTATACCGTCGACGCCCACGAGCACACGCAACTGCGCGAGGCCCTGGAGAAATTGCGGCTGAACGATTCGTCCTTCTTCTTCGAGCCGGAAAGTTCTGTCGCGCTCGGCTTCGGCTTCCGCTGCGGTTTTCTGGGCCTACTTCACATGGAAATCATTCAGGAACGTCTGGAGCGTGAATTCAATCTCGACTTGATCACAACCGCTCCCGGCGTCCGCTATAAGATTACGAAGACCGACGGCAGCATGGTCGAAATCGACAATCCTTCGCGCTGGCTCGATCCCAGCGAAATCGCGAAAGTCGAAGAGCCGGTGATCTTGGCCACAATTCTCAGCAACGAAGAATACGTTGGCGGAATTCTCAAGCTGGTGGAAGAAAAGCGGGGCAAGCAAAAAACTTTCGAGTACGTCAGTTCCTCCCGGGTGATGCTGCACTACGAATTGCCGTTGAACGAAATCGTTCTCGACTTTTACGACCGCCTCAAATCCGTCTCCCGCGGCTACGCTTCCCTCGATTATCATCTGGCCGACTATTGGGAGTCACCGATGGTGAAGCTCGACATCCTGGTAGCGGGCGAGCCGGTGGATGCGCTCTCCATCATCGTTCATCGCGACTTTGCCTACGAACGTGGGAAACTTCTGGTTTCCAAAATGAGGGAACTGATTCCTCGCCAGATGTTCGAGGTGGCGATCCAGGCTTCGATCGGCGCCAAAATCATCTCCCGGGAAACGGTGCACGCCATTCGTAAGAACGTTATTGCGAAATGTTATGGCGGCGATATTTCCCGCAAGCGCAAGCTGCTGGAGAAACAGAAAGAAGGCAAAAAACGGATGAAGCGCATCGGTCGCGTGGACATTCCACAAGAGGCATTTCTGGCTGTCCTGAAGGTGGGCGAAGGCAACAACTGAGAGAGCATCCCCCTGGGTGAAGCTCCCACCTGCAGCATCGCGAAAAGCGATTGCTCCCATGAGACTTACGCAGGCTGCTCCATTTCGTTGTACGACGAAAAAACCCGTCAAATCAGAGGAAAAACGAAAGTCCGACTATCTCAAAATGTGCAAATCTCAAAATAGGAAAGAAATCGACTCCCTCGCAGCCGCCCTCATGTTAATGGACAATGAATTGCATAACTGGTTACTATTCATGACTTTAACGCTGCCTGGAAGGAGGTTTGGAAACCGACCGATCGGTCCTTGCCAAAGGAAATGCCAAACAAGGTTTTCAATTCCACAAGCTTTTCCACAGGGCCAGACCCTTTTGTGGCTGTCTTTGCAAACTCAACTTCCTAAGGGACTTACTGAGGCGGGGCTAGGGTGTTCCCTGTAGGACGTGATCAGTCTTCGGGGCCGTTTTCTCCCTCGGCCAGGGACTCAAACCTCGTGCTATTTTTCAGGAATGCCATCCTGACTTTTCCGATGGGACCGTTGCGTTGCTTGGCAATAATGATCTCGGCCTTGCCCTGGAGCTCGGGGTCATCCTGCTTGTAGACTTCTTCGCGAAAAATAAACATTACCAGGTCGGCATCCTGCTCGATCGAACCCGACTCGCGCAAGTCGGCGAGTTGCGGACGATGATCTCCGCCGCGGCTTTCGGGAGCACGGCTTAACTGCGAAAGCGCGATCACCGGCACGGCCAGTTCCTTGGCCAGTGCCTTCAGCCCGCGCGAAATCGCCGAAACTTCCTGCGTACGATTCTCGAAGCGCTTGCCTCCGCCCGACATCAACTGCAAATAATCCACGATGATGAGGTCCAGCTTGCCCCCCTGGGCCTGCTTCAATCGTCGCGACTTGGCACGCATCTCGCTCAAGGTAATGCCGGGGGTGTCGTCGATGAAAATCGGAGCGTGCGCCAGTTGCTCCATGGCGCGCACAACTTTTTTAGTGTCGTCCTGCCACAACGAACCGGTGCGCATCTTGTGGGCGTCGACCCGTGCCTGGGAACATAACAGGCGCATCAGCAGCGCCTCGCGCGACATTTCCAGCGAGAAGACGCCCACTACTTGCTGATCTTCAATGGCGGCGTTCTCCGCAATGTTCATCACGAAGGCGGTCTTGCCCATGGAAGGCCGCGCCGCAATGATCACCAGATCCGACCGCTGCAATCCCGACGTCATCTCGTCAAGGTCGGTGTAGTGGGTGGCTAGTCCGGTAATGCGCTGACCGCGTTGCAGCAAAGCATCGACCGAGCCAAACGACTCGCGGACGATTTCCTGCACTCCCATGAAGCCTCGACCAATGCGCTTGTCCGAAAGTTGGAAGATGGCGGCCTCGGCGTCGCTGAGAACATCTTCGGCCGCGTCTCCTTGGTCCGACGCCCGCGCGATGGCGGTGCTGGCGGCGGAAATCAGCCCGCGCAACAGCGCCTTGTCGCGTACGATTTTGACGTAGTGCTCAATGCTGGGCCGGTCGGGCACGCCATCGACCAGGCTCGACACGTAGGCGACGTCGCCGATCGGCTGCAGATCCTTGTGCCGATCGAGCTCCTCAATCAGCGTAATCATGTCGATCGGCCGCGAGGACTCCGCCAGATCGACCATGCGCGAATAGATGCGACGGTGTGAGTCGAGCGAGAAGTCTTCGATTCGCAGATGCTCGGCGGCCTGGTTGTAGGCAAAGTTGTCGAGCAGGATCGCGCCCAGAATCGAACGTTCGGCCTCTACGTTCGCCGGAAGAGCGCTGATGCTGTAATCGGTGGTGGCCAATGATTTCTCTCTAAAATTTGCCGGAGTGCAACACTAGCCGCAACCAGCTTGTGAATGCGACGCGCGCCCTATGGAAAACCGGGGCCAAATCAAAAAAAGTTGGCTGCATGTGCGCCTGTCCTTACGTGGTTCCAGTGTAGGCGAATAGAATGCGAAGGTCAAGTGGATGGGAACAGCGTCCGAACCAAACAAATGCGGCCCGGGCCAGCCACCCGAGCCGCACTTACGTGATTTCCTGCGCTTGCCCTATCACCGCGAAGCAGCGGAATGACCGCCTCAGCCCAACCGCGCTCGAAGAAATGCCGAGCGCCGCCTTTGCCGAAGCCAGTTGCCGATTCGTCATCCTTCGATCACGAGCCATCAACCGTCGCAGTGGCCAGCGATCCTGTCCTGCTCCGAAGAGCAGGTTGGGGGAAGGAGGCCGCAACGCCCGGGGAATCCAGTTCGCGCTTGCGCACGTTTTCTGGATTTCCCCCGGCAATTCACCCTCGAGAATCACCGGCTGCCGCTGACTCTGCCGCAATCATTCGCCAGCTCAGGAAACTTCACGTTTCGCTGGACCCACTCTCCGCCAGAAACGTTGCCCCTCGCAACACAAAAACTTCGCCACCTTGTGAAGAAGCTGTGGAGGATGAGACTTCCTTGTGGATGAATGAGGAAAACCGAGAAGTACTCCAGTTCTGCCAGCAGCTTCCCATGCGATCTCAATCACTTCCACGTGGTCAAACCATCCCTTGCCGATCAGCCATGAATCGCTCGTGCGACTACCAGGCGTTGAAATACAGATGCGCCTCGAGATCTCCCACCAATGCCGCCATTGTCCAGAAATGACCCCAGCGCACCGGTCGTTTCTCCGCAAGTCGCTCGTCCCTCTTTCCTCTTTAGAGTGAATCCGACGAGCATCTCGAACAAGAGCAGAAAAAACGCGACAGTCGCTGCCCAAATTCCGACACAATTCGCGCGCCTCTTCGCGGGCGGAACCGAGACTGTTACGAAACCCACATCAGAAAATCGTAAAGGAAGGGCGCAATTGCTCTTACTGACGCACTCAGAATTTGAGACTGTGTGTTGCGTGGCTGCGTTCTATCGCCAACCGGAGTGACTTCCGAGCTGCCCGTGACTCGGGAATAACACAGCGACTTCAGCTTTAAGCAGCAGGCCAGGTTCAGTTTGCCGATTCGTTGGTACGAATGCTTTGGGATTGCTGGATGAGCACGGAGACAATTTCGTTATGCCCCATCTTTCGCGCCCAGGCGAGCGGCTGGGCCCACGTTTCAGCATCTTTTTCTTCCGCAACAGCTCCGTGTTCCATGAGCAGTCGCACTAGTTTGATCCGGCCCCAGCGGCATGCCCAACCAAGGGGTGTGCTTTTCAGGATGTCGTCGCGATGATCTGTACGCGCGCCGGCCTCTAGAGCTGCCCGACCGAAAGCGGTTACCTCGTCTTCGGTAATCCAATCGCCCATCGCCGCAATCTCGTGCAGGATGGTTCGACCGAACGATCCAACGACGTTGACGTCGCAGGCGCTTAGCACAAGTCGGAAACACTCCAGATATCCACTTCGATCTAGGTCTTTGTTGCCCGCATGCAGCCACGGTATGTGGTGCCAGAAGGTCAAAGGCGATGCGAGCATGCGGAACCAACGCACGTCGTGTCGAGACCAGTCGACGCGCTCCAACGCCATCCGCACGATCTCGGCGGCTCCTCCGTCGCCGCCAAAACGAAGCAAGTCTTCGACAAGAGATCCTTCAGTAAGTGTGGCATTCCGGAGAAAAATGCCGCGCTCCTCATCAGCCAGAATCTGCCGGGCCAGCTGCGTCTCACGATAAAGCGCAGCCGTATCTGCCGTTACAAATCCCCCTCGCGCCCGCAGCAATTCAACCATCTCCCACTGCTTGTGGCTGTATGCACTGTGCACAGCCGATCCGCTGGAGTCGACGTGGACGTTCGGGTTGGCCCCACGATCAAGAAGCAAATTCGCAATCTCACTCAATCCCATGGCGGCGGCGTTCCACAAGGAATAGCCTTGCGAGTATGCCACCCAGTCTCCTTCACCTCCCGAGACACGCTCGTCCGGATCAAACTTGCATTCGTCGAGCAAAAACTGGAGCACCTCTGCGCGACTATTCCTCACTGCGACCGTCAATAAGCCGCCGTCATTCCATCGCACATTATTGGCGAGCTTGCCTTCCACCAGACGGGAACGCAGCCACTGCAAGTCACCATTTGCCACAGCCGCGCGCTCCGCGTCATCGAGTTCCACGGCTGGAGCGATAGTTGGCTCGTGCGCAGGTTTAGCTCTGCATTTCTCTTCTTCCTGGATGATCACGACAAGGTCGTCGTAACCCCGTTCACGCGCCAACGTCCAGGCTGACGTGGCGTCGCGGTGCGGGTGGATACCCGCCCGTGCGTTCGCGCCCTTTCGCACGAGCAGACGGGTAATTTCCGGTTCACGGTGCATCACGGCGTAATGGATCGCGCGATGCTCATCGCCGTATGAAACAGCCATATTGGCGAGCTCTGGCCGTGCCTTCAACATCGTTCGCACACTCTCGATGTCGCCGATACACACGGCCTCAACCAATCGCCTGATCGTTACGCCATCAACGTAAGCCTTCAGCTTTGGCCAGCTATCGAATCCGTGGCTGCGCGCGATGACGAGTTGCGCATCGTGCAGTGCAAAAGTGGCACGCTGCGGATCGTCGTAACAGGCGTTGACTTCGTTGACCGCCGCCGCGTCGGCCGCCCTGAAGGCGGCCAGGAGTTCTTTCGACTGTCGTTTGAGTTGTTCGAGGTCCGGATGCTTGCGCATCCGGCGAATAGATAGCTTCTGTTTCACGTGAACTCCTTTCTGTGGCGCCCGCTGTCCGCTAGCTCAGGCAGAAAAGAGTTAACTCAAAAAGATTTGTCGAAGGACAAAATTCAGGAGGGACGCAGTCCCTTTCCGCGGACACGGAGGCGCCCTAAAGACGCCATCTCTAAAATACCACTTGCCCCTCAATCCGTGAAATACCCTTAATGCAAGGTGGCTTTGTCGGTCCTAAAAGGCACTCATTCCGTCTGGCGACGGAGAGCTGGCGGCAACTCGGAACTTGGACCAGCGACGAGCTGGGTCCGAGCTTACAGTTTCGTTAACAGTCTCAACCCGTCCCCGCGCTGTTTGACCCCGGCTTTACCGGCTCTTCGAGGCGAATTGTCGACCGAGCGAGCATTGAAGGGCGCTTGCGGCGAACGAGGCTCGCCCGGTACAACCTAGTCCCGCACTCCGTCCATAAAGGCCCGCAACTTTCGCGAGCGCGAGGGATGCCGCAGTTTGCGCAGCGCCTTGGCTTCGATCTGTCGGATGCGTTCGCGGGTAACTGCGAACGACTGCCCGACTTCTTCCAGAGTGTGCTCGCTGCCGTCTTCGAGGCCAAAACGCATCTTGATGACTTTTTCTTCGCGCGGGGTGAGCGTGCGCAGGACCTGTCCGGTCTGGTCCTTGAGGTTCACGTTGATGACTGCCTCCGCCGGAGAAACCACGCCCCGGTCTTCGATGAAGTCGCCGAGATGCGAATCTTCCTCTTCCCCGATTGGGGTTTCGAGGGAGATTGGCTCCTGTGCGATCTTGAGCACTTTGCGCACTTTCGCAACCGGAATGTCCATGCGCTTGGCAATCTCTTCCGACGTCGGCTCGCGCCCCAGTTCCTGCACCAGTTGCCGCGAGGTGCGGATCAGCTTATTGATGGTCTCGATCATGTGGACGGGGATACGAATCGTGCGCGCCTGATCGGCAATCGCACGAGTGATCGCCTGCCGAATCCACCACGTGGCATAGGTGGAAAACTTGTAACCCCGGCGGTATTCGAATTTGTCGACCGCCTTCATCAGGCCGATGTTGCCTTCCTGAATCAGGTCGAGGAATTGCAGTCCGCGGTTGGTGTATTTCTTGGCGATTGAGACCACCAGGCGGAGATTGGCCTCAATCAGCTCGCGCTTGGCCTGCTCGGCGTCCATGTCGCCCTGGATGATCTCGCGCTGCGTGCGCTTGAGTTCCGGAAACGACACGCCGGTTTCGAGTTCCAGCTTTTCGACTTCGCCGCGAATCGCACGTGCTTGCCGACGATATTCTTTTTTCTGTTCTTCGCTGCGCGTGGCGTCAGCCTTGCGCTCCAGGTTCTGGGTCTGACGGTCGAGCGAACGCATGCCGTCGACAGTTTTATTGAGCCGCTCGATCAGCCGTTTCCGTTCCGCATTCGTGAATCCCAGTTTGCGCACCGCCAGCGACACGGCAACAATGCCGCGAGCCAGCCGGCGGCGAGCCCGGCGGTGATCCTTCGGCTTCTTCTTCAGCGAGACTTCGGCGTATTTCTCTTCGAGCAACGCGGTCTTTTTGTACAGCTTGGCCATGTCGTCGATCTTGCCGGTGAATTCGTTCAGGCGATTCTGCAGGATCTCGTCGGTGATTTCTTCCTCATCGAAGGTGACCACTTCCTTGATCGAGCGAACCCCCTTCTTGAGATCCTCGCCCATCGCCAGCAATTCGCGAATCACGATGGGCGACCGCGACAGGGCCTTAAGCACGCGCAGTTGGCCGCGTTCAATGCGTTTGGCGATTTCCACCTCGCCTTCGCGCGTCAGCAGCGGCACAGTTCCCATCTCGCGCAAGTACATGCGGACGGGATCGTTAGTTTTTTCCAAAGCTCCGGGGGTCAGGTCCAGCTCGACATCTTCCCCTTCTTCGGATTCGTCGAATTTCTTATCGAGCGCGGCGGAGGGCAGCTTCGGCCCTTCCAACACGTCGATTCCCTGCGTACCAATTGTGGTGAGCAGATCATCCAGGTCTTCGGGACTGTGCACGTCGTGCGGGATCAGGTCGTTGACCTGATCGTAGGTGAGATATCCCTTCTCTTTGCCTGTATCGATCAGCTTTTTTATGTCGTCGAACTTGTCATCGAGAGCCAAAAGGTGTGTCCTTGAACTTCGTTATTCCGCTCCACAGGAGCGTGTGATACAGTTCCTTAAAAGGTGGGAATTGTGGGTATTGCGGGATTGTGCGTCTCGCACAAACTTACAGAGTTTAGCACATAAGTGCTGTACCGTCTATCGGTTGCCGCTTTATTTCCCATCCCTCGCCTGCTATCTGTAATTCTCTTCAATAGTTAGATGGCTTCGGAGGCTTTTTTGTTTCAAGCGCTTTTAGCGGCTTCCTTTGCTAGGCCGCCGATCCTCCCTCGGCTAGTCCCGGATCCATCAGAGCCCGTTTCAGACGCATGGCCTCCTGACCCAGCGCAGTTTTCTCTCGCAAGTCAACGGAGCTGCCCAGTGCCTTAAGATCTCGCTGGACCTGTTCCAGTCGTCGACGGATGTGTATGCGCCGCAAAGCACGGACCGCGCCCTCCACCCTTTCCGCACTCAAGTCTTCTTCTTCCTTGAGCAGGATCGAAGCCAGCATTCGGCGGTCGGATTCCGTGCCCGGCACTTCCAGAATATCGGCAACTTCGCCGCCTATGTTGAGCAAGGATTCGGCCAGGGATTCGGTCGCCAACCCGCGATGCAGCGCCTCATTCTGCAGCACAAACTGCGCCTGCCGCGCCGGATCGAACTCTTCTTCAGCGCCGTCGCGAGCCGAAAGATGATCCTCGCCGGGTTGCATCTGGCGCGCCGAGGCCAAGGCGCGAATCAAAACCTTTTCCGCGTCAGTTACCTGCACCTCGACCGGGGCTTTGACGGCGGAAGCCGCGCGCGTCCCCGCTGCATGCCGCAACTCCTGCCGCAACACCGCCGAATCGATCCCCAGCTTCTGGGCGATCTCGTGCGCCAGTTCGTCGCGCAAGATCCGGCTCGGCACACGCTGGATGTGCGGCAAAAGGTAATTCACGGCGTTCTTCTTGCCCTCGCCGCTGCGCACGGGAAATTGCGCGCGCGCCCGCTCAATCAGATAGTCGAAATACTGTTGCGAATGCTTCAGCGCGTCTGCGTAAGCTTCCTTGCCCTTGCGCCGAATATAGAGATCGGGATCGAATCCCTGTTCGAGGCTCAGAACCTTGATCGCGAACTCCTCCTCAACCAGCAGGCCTAGCGTGCGCTCCGTCGCCTTGGCTCCCGCCGTGTCGGGATCGAAGTTCACCACGACATTCTTGCTGAATCGTCCCAGCAGCTTGGCCTGCAGTTCGGTGAAGGCCGTCCCCGAACTGGCGATCACGTTATGAAATCCGGCGGCATAGACCGAAATGCAGTCCATCTGCCCCTCGACCAGAATCGCGTAGCCGAACTTTTTGACCCATTCCTTGGCCACATCCAGATTGAACAGCACCCGGCTCTTGGAATAGATCGCCGTCTCCGGCGAATTCAAATATTTCGGCCCAGATTTCTCATCGGCAGCCAGCGTCCGCCCGGTAAAGGCAATTACCTTCCCTGCCTCACTCGCGATGGGAAACATCACCCGGTTGCGAAACTTGGAATATATCGCCGTAACGCTGCGCTCCCGGTTCTCGGCTTCCGGCTTCCGGTCTGCTGACGCCGGAGTTCCATCCCCGTGGTCAGCTCGAGCGGAGGTGGACTCGAGGGACTTGCTTGGCTGACGGCTAACGGCTGATGACGGAGAGCTGTCTTCCTTCCATGAAAACAACCCGCTCTCCCGCAACACCTCTTCGTTGAACTCTCCCTGCAAGCGATCGCGCAACAGAAACCCGGAATCCGGCGCGTATCCGATGCGAAACCGCGCAATCATCTCCTGATCCAGCCCACGCCCCGCCAGATACTCCCGCGCCCGCGCGCCCTCGGGGCGGCGCAGGCACTCCTGAAAAAACAACACCGCCCTCTCATGCACGTCGAGCAACTGCCCGCGCAGCCGCGCTTCGTGGGCTTCGCCGGGAGTCGAATATGCAGTCTTGGGCAGCGGAATCCCCAGCTTCTGCGCCACCATCCGCACCGCTTCGGGGAAGGTAATGTTTTCGATTTTCTGCACGAAGCTGAAGACGTCTCCCGAAAGGCCGCACCCAAAGCAGTGATAAAACTGCCGCGTTGCATGCACCGAAAACGACGCCGTCTTCTCGCCATGAAAGGGACAGAGCCCTGAATAGTTCTGCGCCCCAGCCTTCTTCAGCTTGATATAGTCCCCGATGATGCGGACAATATCCGTCTGCTGCTTGACCGTGTACGCGAAATCGCCAGGGTTCGCCATCGTAGCGACGGAGCTCTCCGTAGGAATTGTCGGGGAAAAGGCTCCTGATGGGAATATAGCAGGGCCAGTTGGGCTGCGGAAAAACTGTGGAATGTCGAACTAATCCGTTGAGCTGCGAGGAAAACTAGACATTTAACTCCACCCACGTCGCTCCGCCGCCCCCTTCATTCTGCGGCGCCTCGGCCACCGACGCCACATGAGGATGCTGCTGCAGTCGCTGCCGCAGAGCTTTGCGCAGGACGCCCATGCCGCTGCCGTGCACCACGCGCACCCGCGGCAGGCCGGCCAGAAATGCCCGGTCCACGAAACGCTCGACTTCCCGCGAAGCATCATCGACGGTCCGTCCGATCACATTGATCTCGCTCGGCACGTTCGCACCCTCGTTCTCGAGCGAGACGGAAATCCCTCGCGCCCGCGCAGCCTTGACGGGAGAATCCTGCGCCTGTCCCGGAGCGCGGTTCAGCACCTCGGCGATATCGTCGCGCCCGATCTTCATCTTCATCGCGCCCATCGCCACTTCGAAGTGAGAGTCATCCAACTTGCGCAAGACTGTTGCCGCGCGCCCCGTCGATTTCAACTTGACACGGTCGCCTTCCGAGACGTGGGTCACTACTTGCGGCTGCGCGTGCGGATCGCCCTGGTCGGCTCCCGTGGAGTGGGCGACCACCGTCGAATCGAACTGCTCGCGGAACTCGCGGCGCAGCTTTGCCATCCGGCGCTCCGCGTCTTTCGAAAGTTTCTGCGCCGCCGTGCGATCCTCGACCGCGTTCACCGCCTCGCGCGCGTGATACTCAAAGTCGCGCAGCAGGCTTTCCAGTTTTTTCTCCATCTCACGGATTTTTGTCTGTTGCTCTTTGCGTCCTTCGGCGGCCAGATGCGCCTTCTCGCGCTCCAGTTCCTGCTCGCGTGTCTTCAGCCGTAGGCGTTCATGTTCGGCCTGGCGGAGATCGGCATGCAGCTTGTCCAGAAATTGCCCTACATCCCGCGCCTGCGTTCCCAGCAGTGACCGCGCGCTCTCAATGATCGCGGGATTCAAGCCCAGCCGGCGCGCAATGCTGATGCCCGCCGATGCTCCCGGCACGCCTACTTTCAACTCATACGTCGGCTGCAAGGTGGCTTCGTCAAAGCCCACCGACGCGTTGACCACGCCGGGCGTATTCGCAGCGTAGACCTTAAGGGAAGTGTGGTGAGTGGAGACAATCGTCATGCAGCCGATGCCGCCAAAGTGTCCGGCAATCGCCACCGCCAAAGCCGCGCCTTCTTCCGGGTCGGTGGCGGAGCCCAGTTCATCCAGCAGAACCAGCGATTGCGCGCTGGCCGTGCGGGAGATGAAATCAATGTTGGTGAGGTGCGCGGAGAAGGTGGAAAGATTTTGTTCGATTGACTGGTAGTCGCCAATGTCGGCGAGCACGGCGTCAAACAGGGGAATCTCCGCCCTGTCCGCGGGCACCGGAAGGCCCGACTGCGCCATCAATGCGAGCAGGCCAACGGTTTTGAGCGTAACCGTCTTGCCGCCGGTATTTGGCCCCGTAATAATGAGCTGACGCCGTTCGCCTTCGAGTTCGAGGGAGACGGGAACGACGGAGATGCCCTTGGTTTTGAGATTGCGCTCCAGCAGGGGATGCCGCGCGTTATGCAGTAGCAGACGAGCATCGCTCGTCGCGGACAGCCGGGGGCGGCTGTTCCCCCTTGAATCTTGCGGGGCCCCGCTCAACTGCACTACGACGCAGTTGTAGTCCTCGGCGAAACGCGCCTTGGCAAATTGCAGTTCCAGTTCGCCGAGCACATCCACCGCCGCCAGAATCTGCTCGGCCTGCGCTCCAATGCGTTGCGTCATCTCGATCAGGATGCGGTGAATCTCCGCCAGTTCCTCGTCCAACAAACGCACCAGTTCATTGTTCTGTTCGATCGTCTCCAGGGGCTCGACGAACACGGTCTGCCCGCTCGAACTGGTGCCGTGGACGACACCCTGTACGCGCCTTTTCTGTTCAACTTTTACCGGGATAACAAAGCGTTCGCCCCGGATCGTCACCAGCTCATCCTGCACCGTGCCACCTTCCGCCAGCCGCCGTAAATATCCGCGCAGAGACTCCTGAATCGAACGCCGCTGTCTTTCGATCTCACGGCGAATCCGCGCTAATTCGGGCGAAGCTTTATCTTCCAGGGTTCCATCGGGCTGGATCTTGTTGCGGAACGACCGCAGAAATTCCGTGAAGTCGACGATTTGGTGCGAAAGCGCCCCCACTTCTCGCCAATCGGAGTTCATGTTGGCCGGAGGATGGAGCGCGATCTCTCGCCATTGCGCGGCGCGATCCACCACTAAAATCACATCGCGAATTTCGCTGGTCTCCAGCGCAGTTCCCGCGATGCGCGATTTCTCCACGAGAAGCCCGATTTCAATCAGTGCGGAAAAATCAAATCGTCCGCCCACGCGCCGGAATTCCCGAATCTCCGCCACCAGTTTCTGCTGGCCCTCAAGCCAGTCCCGGTCGGTCGACGGAGTCAACCCGGCAATCCGCCGCTGTCCCAAAGGCGAGGAAGTGTATCCCCGCAGCAACTCCCGCAGCCCCTCGAACTCCAGCACTCGCGCCGAACTATGTGTCAGCTCACTCGGCATCGCATTTCATGGTACAGGAGCAACGGCTCTAATAATCAAGGCTGGACCTTGGATCTCAGAACCTCAGACCCAAGAGGGAACACCCAGACCCAACCCGGCTTCGGCCCAGCGCTACAATATCCGCGTGCCCCCGCCTGCAATCCCCATGCCGTCTGCCGAGCCGACAGACTCACCGCGTAAGCATCCCCGTCATTCGGTCTGCTCTTCGGAAGCGATGGGGTGGCTGCTGATCGCCTTGGGATTGCTCGTCCTCACTCTGATTCGCTACCAACACCACATTCACTGGAGCCTGCGCTGAACGTGGGCACCGAGGATCACGGCCGTCGCCAGGCCTCCGCAGCCGAACCGCTCCTGCTGGTGATCCTCGGTCCGACCGCCAGCGGGAAGACCGCGTTGTCGCTCACGCTCGCTGAGGAGTTCGAGGGCGAGATTATCAACTGCGATTCGGTCGCAATGGTGCGGGAGTTTGATATCGGTACGGCCAAGCCCAGCGCAGCCGAGCGCGCGCGCGCGTCCCACCATCTTTTCGATGTTCTCGATCCCACGGAGTACATCACCGCGGGCGAATATGCTCGTCAGGCGCGCCAAATATTTGCGGAGATCAACTTTCGCGATCACCTGCCCATCGTGGTCGGTGGCGCCGGATTGTACTTGCGCGCTCTGCTGGAAGGACTCTTCCCCGGCCCGCAGCGCTCGGAACATTTGCGCCAACGCCTGCGCGAAAGTGCAGCGAACAGCGGCTCAGATCATCTCTACCGAATTCTGCGGCGTCTCGACCGCGAGGCTGCTAACAAAATCCATGCCAGCGATGCCCCCAAGCTGATCCGAGCCATCGAAGTCTGCCTGGCATCGCGGCAGAAAATGTCCGACCTCTGGCAGCAGGGACGCGATCCCCTGCGCGGCTGCCGCATTCTGCGGCTCGGCCTCGATCCGGACCGCGCTGCCCTCTACGAGAGAATCAACCAGCGCGCCCGCCGCATGTTCGAAACTGGACTGATCGAGGAGACCCAGCGCTTGCAACAAAAATACGGCGAAGCTGCCCGCTCCCTGGGATCTCTCGGATATAAACAGGCGGTTCAGTTCTTGCGCGGAGAGTTGAGTCGCGAGCAAGCAGTCCAAGCCGCGCAGCAAGCACAGCGCAACTATGCCAAGCGCCAGATGACCTGGTTCCGCCGCGAATCACAGGTAACGTGGCTGCGGGGGTTTGGGGATGATGAGCGGGTTCGCGGGGAAGCTCGTGCTCGCGTCGAAACTTCTTTGCAGGGGCATCCGCTCCGATGAATGCTGATTCGATTGGAACGGGATACGAGGCCTTAGTGAGGACACGAAGCGGAAGCCGAAAGCAGAAGCGCCGGAGGCCGGTGCTTCTGCTATCTTTCCTGCATGCCGCGAATTTTCTTTGCCATATTGCTTGCGCTCACGTTGACGCTGCCCGCTCTCGCCAAAGACAAGCATCCGCGCCGCCCTCCCCTGGACGCCGCGCGCGGCGACAAGTGGGCCAACAAGACGCTCCACAAGCTCACCGTCGAAGAAAAAATCGGCCAGCTCTTCATGATCTGGTGCCGCGCCAGCTTTCTTAACGTGGAGAGTCCCGAGTATCTCGAATGGCTCGAGGCGATGCGGAAGTATCACGTGGGCTCGTTCACCATGTCGGTTCACGTCGATGGTCCGTTCCTGTTGCGCACAGAGCCCTATGAAGTCGCCGAATTGCTCAACCGTCTGCAACGGGAATCGAAACTGCCCTTGCTCTTCGCAGCTGATTTTGAGCGCGGCCTCGCCATGCGGCTGCTAGGCGCCACGAACTTTCCTCACGCCATGGCCTTCGGTGCCGATGGCAAGATCGAAGACGCGGAGACTTTCGGCCTCATTACTGGCCAGGAAGCGCGGGCCATCGGCGTGCACTGGAATTTTTTTCCTGACGCCGACGTGAACTCGAATCCCGCCAATCCCATCATCAACACGCGCTCCTTCGGCGAAGATCCCAAACAGGTGGGCGACCTGGTCACCGCCTACATCAAGGGGGCGCACGAAGCCGGAATGCTGACCACGGTAAAACATTTTCCCGGTCACGGCGATACGGCGACCGATTCGCATCTCGGCGTTGCCAGCGTGAACGGGGACCGCGCGCATTTGGATTCGATTGAGCTTCCGCCATTTCGTCAGGCCATTGCTGCCGGAGTCGACTCTGTGATGGTGGCGCATGTCACCGTCCCCGCGCTCGATTCGGACCTCAATCACGTGGCCTCGATCTCGCCGGCAGTGGTTTCCGACCTGCTCGAAAAGCAGCTGGGATTCAAAGGCCTGATCGTGACCGATGCTCTCGACATGGCGGGTCTGACTCACCTTTTCGCCAACGATATTGGGCGCGCCGCCGTCGAGGCCTTCAAAGCCGGCAACGACTTGCTCGTCATTCCGCCCGACCTGGGTGCGTCCTACCAGTCCATGCTCAAGGCCGTCCGATCGGGCGAGATCTCGCGCGAGCGTCTCGATCGTTCCGTACTCAAGATCCTGAAAATAAAGGGTGAACTAGGCCTTAACAAATCTCGCACGATCGATCTGGGTGCGATTGCAAGCGTCGTCGGCAAACCGGAAAACATCGCCTTCGGCCAGCAGGTGGCCGACTCGGCCATCACTCTGGTGCGCGACAACGGTAAAGTCCTGCCCCTGAAATCCCAGGGAACCGCCAAGGCCGGTCTTCCGTATATGACCAAAGAGGAGACCCACAACCAGGTGGTCGCGGTCCTTTTTTCAGATGACGTGCGCACCGATTCTGGTCGCGCCTTCGGCCGTGAATTCCGAGCCCGAATTCCAGATGCGCGCGTGATCTATGTGGATCCCCGTATGGCCGCCGGGATGAGCGACGAGGTTCTGAAGGCGATCGACGAGGCGCAAACCGTGGTAACCGCAGTTTACGTGATTCCGACGGCGGGCAAGATGGACAACTCGATGGGGATGGCCGATGCCACTGGCACGCTGCTGCAGCAGTTGCTCGATCATGCCGCGGCTAAGACCGCCGTCGTCGCCATGGGGAATCCTTATCTTGCCAGCGACTTTCCGAAGATCGAGAATTACATGTGTACGTTTTCCAACGCGACCGTATCGGAAGTGGCCGCGATCAAGGCGCTCTTCGGAGAAATTCCGATTCGCGGTCATTTGCCGGTCACCATTCCGAATGTCGCCCAGCGCGGCGCCGGTCTCGAACCTCCGGCGCCAGTCGCCAAAGGAGATTCTCCCCATGCGCAAAACTAATTCTCAGATCGTGAGCACGTTCGCTCTAGGGCTCGCGACCTTGGTTGCTCTGCTGTTGCCCGCTTGCAGCGTAAACGTGAAGAAGGAGCAGAACGGGGAAGACAAACAGGTCGACATCGATACTCCCGTTGGCGGCATTCACGTAAGTAAAGGCGCAAACGTTGCCGATCTTGGTCTGCCCGTTTACCCCGGGGCTCGCCTGAAGCAAAAGGATTTCAATGGCGATGACAAAAGCGCTAACGTGAACATCTCCGGGTTCGGCTTCGGGGTGAAGGTGGTTGCCCTGCAATATGAGTCCGACGATTCCCCTTCGCGGCTCGTTTCCTATTACAAGGACCAGCTCCAAAAGTATGGGCACGTGCTCGAGTGCCATACCCGCCACCTCGATATGGACACGGACATGAAGGGCTCGGATCACGGTTCGCATGAGCTAACCTGCGAGGGCACGAGCGGCGACAATATCGAATTGAAAGTCGGCACCAAAGAAAATCAGCACATTGTGGCGGTAGAGCCCGAGGGCAAAGGTTCAAGTTTCTCGCTCGTGTACGTACGCACGCACGGTAAAGACGCCGAAATCTAGACTTTCTTCGCTTACTGTTAAGGAGGATCACCATGTTTCGCCATCTGACGCTCTTGCTGGCCATGGCACTGCCCGTGGTCGCGCAGGATTCTGGCACCCCGAACAAGAACTTAGACATCACCAGTCCCGTCGGCGACCTGCATGTCGGCAATGACGCGGACGCTCGTAAGGCGGGCCTGCCGCTCTACCCGGGCGCGCGTCCCAAGCAGGATAGCCAAAATAAAGATAAAGATAAGGACAAGGATAAGGACAAAGATAAAGACAGTGACCAGGCCAATCTGAGTCTGCTCACCGAAGCTTTTGGCATGAAGCTGGTGGTCGCAAAGTACGATTCCGACGATGGCCCCGCCAAAATCATCGACTTCTATCGCGATAAATTAAAGAAATATGGAAAGGTCCTGGAGTGCCATTCCAAAAAGCATGGCGGAGATGTCGAAGCGGACGTCGATAGCAAAGACTCCAGCGACAGCAAAGAATTGAAATGCGACGAGAATTCAGGCCCGGTCACTGAGCTAAAAGTCGGCACCGAGGATGATCAGCACATCGTGGCTATCGAGCCCCGCGATGCGGGTAAGGGATCCACCTTTGCTCTCGTTTACCTCCGCACCCGCGGCAAGCGCGGAGACCTTTAAGGTTGTGCAGTCCGAGTGGGGATGCCGTGTGCGCTTCACCGTCTCATCCGAATGATCCTGACCAGAGCGGTCTCCGGGGAAGCGAATGCTGCCTCTGGGAGAAGTAAAGGAGAGGTTTGCGCGCGAGCAGAGCCGCGCGCTCGTAAAACTCCGCGCTCGATTGCTTAGCGGCGCATCCCTCCTTGCCTCCGGCCCGTGCCGTGCGATACTTTCAAAGTTAGGCCTGAATCTCTGATGCTTCATTTCTGATGCTCTTAATCTCGGATGGAACAGCCCTGCTACAAGTGCCGACAAACCGTGGACGAGGGCGTCCCCTTTTGTCCGCACTGCTCGGCCCCGCAGATTCGCGTAGTGCTGGCTGAGCCCGTGACGCCCGTCGCGGCGGCCTTCTCGTCCGCGGCCTCTCAAGACGCAACGGTTCTGCCGGCTTCGCAGACTCTCCCCGTTCTTGCTCTCCCCATGCAGTGGTCGCAAGCGCTGAAGCCGTGCGCTCTGGCAGCGCTGGTGGCATCGCTGCTGATGTCGATGGGCCTGAATCCCTTCGTGGCCATGTTCAGCGTCGGATTTCTGGCCGTCGTGTTTTATCGCCAGGGCCGGCGAGACGCTATGATCAAAGCCTCAGCCGGCGCTGGTCTGGGCGCACTTGGCGGATTGCTCTGGTTCGCGATATCATCCGTCCTCGAAGCCCTGATTGTAATTTTTCTGCACAAAGCGCCGGAACTTCGCCACGAACTGATCGTCAGAATCCAGCAAGCCGCCACGCAAACCAGTGACCCGCAGGTGCTGGCTGTATTCGAGCGCCTGAAATCCCAGAGTGGGCTTGAGATCCTGATGTTAACTGGTCTGGTTTTCGCCTTTCTCGCCTCCATCGTCCTGGGAGGTCTCGGCGGCGCGCTGGGCGGAGCCATCCTCGGCCGGCGCGATCGATCCTGATGGGGTACGCCGACCTCTTGCGGGGGCCGTATCTGCCGCGTATGATGCACCGTTTGCAGTTTTTCCGATGAATATTCCCGCACGCGGTTCGCTGCTCGGAATCGAACACCTCGACGCGAAGGAAATCCTGGGCCTGCTCAGGCTGGCCCGCCGCATGAATCCGCTGAAGGCTCGTCCGCTGCTGCGCGGCAAGCGCATCGTGCTTCTGTTTTACGAAGCGTCCACCCGTACCCGCTCTTCCTTCGAATTCGCTGCGAAATCTCTGGGCGCTATGACCACGCTGGTGCAATCTTCCGGATCGAGCATCGAGAAAGGCGAATCCCTGCTCGATACCGGCTACACGCTGCGCGCCGTGGGGGCGGACTGCATCGTCATGCGCCACCCGTCGGCTGGCGCCCCGCACCTGATGGCACGGCATCTCGACATTCCCGTCATCAATGCCGGTGACGGCATGCACGAGCATCCTTCGCAGGCGCTGCTCGATGCCTTCACCATCCTCAAGCACAAGAAGACTCTAAAGGGCCTGCAGGCTACCATTATCGGCGACATCTTTCACAGCCGCGTCGCCCGCAGCGCCTGCCATTTGCTGACCAAGTTCGGAGTCAAGCTGACGCTCTGCGGGCCACCTGAGTTCGTGCCCGAGGTTGCTACTACGCTCGCTCCCGGCTTGCGCGTAACCCGTCACCTCGAAGAGGCCTTGCGCGGCGCCGACGTGATCATGCTGCTGCGCGTACAAAAGGAGCGTCTCGCAGGCCAGAAAATTCGCCTGCAGGACTATATCGCCCGTTACCAGATGACGACTGCACGCCTGAAGTTAGCCAAACGCGACGCGATTGTCATGCATCCCGGTCCGATCATCCGCGGTCTCGAGTTAACCGCTGAAGTCGCCGACGGGCCGCAATCCGCAATCGTCGACGAAGTCCACAACGGCGTCCCCACGCGCATGGCAATCCTGGCGCGGGCGTTAGGAAAGGCGAGATGAGCCATGGATCTTCACGGATCGACACGGATCTTTGAAGCAAGCCCGATGTTGATTTTGCCTCTGATCCAGCCGCCTAGCGGCGGCACCTGAAAGCCCGGCACGGAAGTGCCGGAGAGAAGTGAAAGACTAAGGAAACGTCCCGCAGGGGCGGCACAGGCTCTGGGCGCTTTTCGATTGTGCGCCGAGACCATTAAACGCATGCCAAACAACAAATCCAAATCGGCGTCGCTGCTGATCAAGGGCGGCCACCTAATCGATCCCGGGGCGAAGATCAGCGGGCCGATGGATATTCTCCTGCGCGATGGCCGCGTCGCCGAGGTTGCGCAGCCGAACAAAATCCGCGGTACCGCCGATGAGAAATTCGATGCGCGCGGCCTGATCGTCGCTCCCGGCTTCATCGACCTGCACGTCCACCTGCGCGAGCCCGGGCAAAACTACAAAGAAACCGTCGCCAGCGGAACCGCCGCCGCTGCTGCGGGAGGCTTCACGTCCGTCTGCAGCATGCCCAACACAGCGCCCGTTGTCGATACAGCGGAATGGGTCGCGTGGCTGCGCCATCCCGAGCGCCAAGCGGTCGTCAACGTTTTTCCCATCGCCGCCGCCACGCGCGGCAGCCGCGGAGGCACTCTTACCGACTTCAGCGCGCTCGAGCGAGCGGGAGCGGTCGCCGTCACCGACGATGGCAAGCCCATCCTCGACGACGATGTCATGCGCATGGCTTTGCGCCTCGGCACGGAATTGAATTTCCCCGTGGTGCAGCACGCCGAAGATACGCGTCTCACCGAGAATTGCTCGATGCACGCCGGCCCCACCAGCTTCCGACTCGGTCTGCGCGCCATGCCAGCCGCCGCCGAAGCCCTCATCGTCGACCGCGATGTGACTCTCGCGCAACAGATTCGCGAGTCGCGTCTGCACGTGGCCCATCTTTCCACCGCCGATGCTTTGAAGGCCGTACGCCGCGGCAAACGCGCCAAGGCGCGCGTCACCTGCGAAGTCACGCCACACCACTTCACTCTGATTGACGAAAACGTCGGCGAATACGACACCAATTTCAAAATGAATCCGCCGTTGCGTTCTGCCGCCGACCGCGAGGCCATCATAGTCGCGCTCGCCGACGGCACAATCGACGCTATCGCCACCGACCATGCCCCGCATGCCAGCCACGAAAAGCAGGTCGAATTCGAACGCGCATCCTTCGGCATTACCGGTCTGGAAACCGCGCTGGCCCTGGCAATTACGAAACTTCATCGCGAGCACAAAATTTCTCTGCTGCGCATCGTCGAGCTGTTCACCTCCGGACCGGCCCGAGTGTTCGACCTCCGCGGCCGCGGATCACTCGTTCGTGGCAGCTTCGCCGATGTGACTATTTTCGATCCCAAGAAGCGCTGGACCTTCGACGCGGCGAAGTCGCGTTCTCTGTCACACAACACTCCCTTCGATGGCTGGCAATTCACGGGAAAAGTAGTGGCCACAATTGTTGGCGGTAAGACCGCCTACCTCGCCTACCAGAGGGAATAAGACACACTCTCGACCTGGCGTATACTCCTCCCCATCACGGAGGCTTGGATGCTTCGCACCGGCCACTTCATTTTTTCCGTTGTTTTGCTCACGACGATCTTCGCCAGCGGGCATCCGTCGAGTTCGTCCGCTCAGAATGTTCCGTCTCCCCCCGCGCCATCGGCCCAGCCATTCGACATCAACCCGGCGGTTAACGCCTATCTGGCCAAGATGCCGCCCGCGCAGCGCGCCCGCTCCGATGCCTACTTTGAAGGCGGCTACTGGCTCATTCTGTGGGATTTCCTGGTCACGGTGGTGGGGATGTGGGTGCTACTCCATTTTCGTTGGTCAGCTCGTATGCGTAACCTCGCCGAACGCATTACAGGCTTCCGTGCTCTGCAAACCGCTCTCTACTGGATTCAGTTCGTGATTGTTGCCTTTGTGCTCACCTTTCCGATGACGATGTATGAAGGCTATTTCCGCGAACACAAATATGGCCTGCTGAATCAGACCTTCGGTCCGTGGATGCGCGATCAGGCCGTAGGCCTGGCTGTGGGCTTGATTCTGGGAGCGATTCTCGTGGTGCCGCTCTTCGGCTTGGTGCGACGGCTCGGGACAAGCTGGTGGGTGTGGGGCGCGGCTCTGATGATCGTGTTTTTCGCATTCGTGAGTCTGATCGCTCCGGTTTACATTTCTCCGCTATTCAATCAGTACAAGAAGCTGGAGGATCCGCGAATTAAGGATCCGATTCTCAGCATGGCGCGCGCCAACGGCATCCCCGCCACCGATGTCTACGAATTCGATGCGTCCAAGCAGTCGAATCGGGTCAGCGCCAACGTCAGCGGCTTCGGCAGCACGCAGCGAATTTCGTTGAACGACAATCTGCTGAAGCGCTGCACTCTGGCAGAGATCGAAACCACCATGGGCCACGAGATGGGCCATTACGTTCTCAATCACGCCTACAAAGGGCTAGTCATGATTGGGGTCGTGATCGTAATCGGCTTTGCGTTCCTGAATTGGGGCATCCGCTCCGCTCTCGCGCGCCGGGGAACGCAATGGGATATTCGCGGGATCACCGACGTCGCAGTGTTGCCGCTGGCGGTGATCGTCTTCTCCTTCTACTTCTTCCTTATGACCCCACTGACCAACACCATCTCGCGCAGCATGGAGTATGAAGCGGACATGTACGGTTTGAACGCCGCCCGCCAGCCCGACGGCGAGGCGAACGTGGATCTGATGCTTGGCGAATATCGTAAACTCGATCCTGGTGCCATCGAAGAGGTCGTCTTCTTTGATCACCCCAGCGGTCGCACCCGCATTACGGCAGCGATGCGCTGGAAAGCCGAACACCCTGAAGCGGCGTCGGCCGAAGAGTTGGCTAGACCCATTTTCGACGCGCAATAGCGGACTCCACAGAAGTTCGGGCAGGTTGAGCGCGGAAGGAGAGGCCCGTCGACGGCGAAAGTGCGAAAAGCTAGGCCCTTTGCTCGCCCCGCACATAAGCGCGGGGAAAGCGTTCGCAAGGCATGGCGAGTCCCGGAAGGGGGACTAGGGTTTAATTCGAGGGATTCCCCAGAATTCCCATCCTTCTCCCCACCCGCCCCAGCACCTCCAGTGCCTTCTCCAACTCTTCCCGGGTATGCGTCGCGGTCATGATGGTGCGGATGCGCGCCTTCCCCTCCGGCACCGTCGGGAAGGCAATGCCAGTCCCCAGCACGCCCTCTTTGAACAATTCGCGTGAGAAATCCATTGTCAGCTTGCCGTCGCCGATGATGATGGGCGTGATCGGAGTCTCGCTGAGCGGCGTAGCTCGTCCGCCAATGTCGAAGCCCAGCAGACCGAGTTCTTTCTTCCAGAAGCGCGTGTTCTCCCAGAGCTTTTCCATGCGCTCGGGTTCATTTTCCAGAACGTCGAAAGCGGCGATGCATGTT
>Ga0209420_1000166_pt1 | contig 41051 bp, 35 predicted proteins | sample BlaSpr_A8_OM1_O1_FD_187972 | JGI IMG/M metagenome (GOLD analysis project Ga0209420, IMG submission 187972) | Forest soil microbial communities from Thunder Bay, Ontario, Canada - Black Spruce, Ontario site 2_A8_OM1_O1 (SPAdes) (version 2) | ecosystem: Environmental > Terrestrial > Soil > Boreal...
GCGAGCGGGTGCGGGTGGTGATTGCGCGCGTGGAAAAAGCTTCGAAGGGTCCGGGCGTGGTTGTGTCGCGCGCGGTGCCGGATCTGGTGCAGCATTTGTTCCAGACTGAGGTTCCGGAGATTTATGACGGGACGGTGGTGATCCGCGCGATTGCGCGCGAGGCCGGCGAACGCACGAAGATCGCAGTCATGTCGAAGGACAAGGACGTGGATGCGGTGGGCGCGTGCGTGGGCATGAAGGGAATGCGGGTGCAGTCGATCATCCGCGAACTGCATGGGGAGAAGATTGACATCATCGAGTATCACGAAGACGCGGTGACGTTCGCGGAGAAGGCTTTGCAGCCGGCGAAGGTTAGCAAAGTTACGGTGGTCGATTCCGGCGGGAAGCATCTCGAAGTTGTGGTCGACGACAGCCAGCTTTCTCTTGCGATTGGCAAGAAGGGGCAGAATGTGCGGCTGGCGGCGAAGCTGCTGGGATGGAAGATCGACATCAAGAGCGAAGAAGAGAAGCGGCAGGAAGTGGAGCAGCAGATGGCGGACATGGTTCCGCAGACGGCTACGCCGCTGGAGAAAGTGCCTGGCCTGGGCGATGGGTTGGTGGAGAAGCTGGGCGCCGCGGGCGTGAGTACGGTGGAAGCGCTGGCCGATATGACTCCGGAGCAGCTTGAGGCGATTGAGGGCATTGGGCCGAAGACGGTGGAAAAAATCAGTCTTGCGGTGAATAATTACTTTGCCAGCCTGGAGCAGGGCGCGGTCGTGGAAGGCGAAGGAGCGGCGGAAGGTGGGGCGGTCGAGCCTTCTGAGGCAGGCGCGGAAGACCTTACCGCGGAAGTTTCTGTGGCGGCGGAAGAAGCGCCGTCCGCCGGCGAATTGGCGGCGAGTGCGGAAGTTGCACCAACTGAAGAAGGCACAGTCGAAGCTGATACGCTTGCCGGCGGGAACGAAGGGCAGGCGGAGGCTTCCGGAGAGCAGCCCGAACCGGAAGCTGAATCGACCTCCGAAACCAGAGAATAATCATGGCACGCTGGCATAAGTTCGACGGCGTGGGACCAAAGAAACTGACTCCGTGAGGTCGATGATGACCTAACTACAGCGCGGAGAAACGAAAGGCCGGATGAGTAAGGTTCGAATCAACGATCTTGCCCGAGAGCTGGAAGTCAAGAGTAAAGCCATTCTCGACACGCTTCCGCTGGTCGGAGTGACAGAGAAGAAGACGCACTCCAGTTCTCTGGAAGAGCACGAAGCCGAGAAAGTACGGGTCTACCTCCGTTCTTCGGTGGAAGGTTCGTCCTCGGCGAGCAAGTCGAGTTCGCGCGCCCTTCGCGGTGAAGAAGAAATCAAGACCAAAATTGATCTGTCAAACATTTCCCGTCCCGGGGATGTGCTGAAGGCGATTACGCAGCGCAAGGAAGCTGTGGCGCCGGCCGCACCGCGTCCGACGATGCCGCCCCCTGTGCATCCTCCGGCCGAGAGGCCTGCTGTGGTTGCACCTCCGGCCGCGAAGCCGGTAGTGACGTCTCCGGCCGCGCCCGTCGCTGCCCCACCGGCCACTCCTGTCGTTCCCGTGCGCGTCGTTGTGCCTCCGGCAGTATCGTCACCGGTTTCATCATCACCGGTGAGCTCTCCGGTGCGCTCGGTAGCACCACCCCCGGCCGCACACGTTCCGGCCACAGGAGTTCCGCCAACAATTTCGGTGAGCGCTCCGCCCGCGGCTCCCAGTGCGGCGCGTCCGGTTGCTCCATCTGCGCCTCCACCGCCACGCATGATCGTTCCGCAAACCGGGCCGCGGCCGGTGTACAAGGCACCGTTACGTCCGGCTCCGCCTCCGGTGCAGCCAGGAGTGCCGATCGGCGGCTCGCGTCCGATGCCGGGGCGCCCAGTACCCGGCCAGCCAATTTTTCAGCGGCGTCCGCCGATGACGGGCGGAGCTCCAGGCGCACCGCGTCCGCCGTTGCGTCCGGGCGAGCGCAGGCCGATGCATCCTACGCGGCAGTCGCCTGCAGGAGCGCGTCCACTGGGTGTGGGTCCGGCGCTTCCGCCTCCGGGAACCACGCGGCCGGGCAGCCGGCCGGGCGGGCCGTCGCGACGGCCGGGGCAACGCTATGTTCCGCGCGGAGTGAAGGAAGGCCCGATGAAGGGCTACACGCCGCCGGCACGCATGGTGGTGTCGAATGAGCCGATGCCGATCACGCGCAGCATCACGATCACGGAAGGGATCAGCGTGAAGGATCTGGCAGAGAAGCTGGAGATTCGCGCCAAGGATCTGATTTCGCGGCTGCTGTCCAAGGGCGTGTTTGCCACCATCAACCAGACGCTGGATGCGGAGCTGGCCAGCGAGATGGCGCGCTTCTTCGGCGCTGACACGAACGTGATCACGTTCGAAGAGCAGACGGCGAAAGAGATTGACGCGGCCGCGGCCAGCGAAGAGCTGGTGCCGGAGACCGGGATACGTCCGCCTGTGGTTACGATCATGGGCCACGTTGACCATGGCAAGACGACGCTGCTCGACTCCATCCGATTGACGAGTGTGGCGGAGGGTGAGGCCGGCGGCATCACGCAGCATATCGGCGCCTATAAAGTGCGGATTACGGACAAAGAATCGCCGGCGTTGGGACGGGAGATTGTGTTTCTCGACACGCCTGGTCACGAAGCGTTCACGCGTATGCGGTCGCGCGGGGCGAAAGCCACCGACATCGTGGTGCTCGTAGTGGCCGCCGACGACGGCGTTATGCCGCAGACGGTTGAGGCCATCGACCATGCGCACGCCGCAGAAGTTCCCATCATTGTTGCGGTGAACAAGATCGACAAGCCGGATGCCTTACCCGACCGCGTGAAGAAACAGCTAGCCGACCGTGGCTTGGTGCCGGAAGAGTGGGGCGGCAAGACTGTGTTTGTGGACGTTTCAGCGAAGAAGAAAACGAATCTGAATCTGCTGATGGAAATGATTTGCCTGGTCGCGGACCTCGGCGAATTGAAAGCCACGCCCGAGCGCGCTGCGACCGGCGTGGTGCTGGAAGCGAAGCTCGATCGGGGGCGGGGTCCGGTGGCCACGGTGCTGGTGCAGAACGGAACGCTGAACGCGGGCGACAATTTTGTGGTGGGGAATGTCTACGGGAAAGTGCGCGCCATGTTCGATGACCGCGGCGCGCAGCTGCAGACGGCTCCCCCTTCAACTCCGGTGGAAATCATCGGCATGGAAGCTCTGCCGCAGGCTGGGGATCAGTTCGTTGTCGTGGCCGATCGCGACAAGGCGCGCGGCATTTCGGAATACCGCGAGCAGAAGTCACGCGAGGCGGCTCTGGCGAAGAGTTCGCGCGTGTCGCTTGAGGGATTGGCGGAACAGATCAAGGCCGCGGGCACCAAGGAACTGAACGTGATCCTTAAGGGCGATGTGCAGGGATCGGTGGAAGTGATCACCGACCTCCTTACCAAGCTCTCGAACGAGAAGGTGCGGTTGAAGCTGCTGCGGTCAGGTGTCGGCGCGATTACCGAGACTGATGTGCTGCTGGCGTCGGCGTCGAATGCCATCATCATCGGCTTCAACGTTCGACCGGAGCGCAAAGCGCAGGAGATTGCCGAGCAGGAGAAAGTTGACATCCGGCTGCACTCGATCATTTACGAACTGCAGGATGAAATCAAGCGCGCGATGAGCGGCTTGCTTGAGCCCACCATCAAGGAAACCTACCAGGGTCGCGCCGAAGTGCTTAACGTCTTCCGCATCCCGAAAGTTGGGACTGTGGCTGGTTGCCGCGTAAGCGATGGCCTGATCAAGCGCGATTCCGAAGTTCGGCTGCTGCGCGACAACGTGCAGGTATTCAAGGGCAAGGTGGGCTCGCTGCGACGCTTCAAGGACGACGCCAGCCAGGTTACGAACGGCATGGAGTGCGGTATCTCGATCTCCAACTACGGCGACATCAAGGTTGGCGATGTGATCGAGGCTTTCGCTACGGAACGGATTGCCGCCGAGGTAATTGCGTAACCGTCCAAGCGCCAAGGATTGGAGATCAAGTTCTGATCCTGGCTCGAGATGCGCTCTCAACGATTATCGAGACTCAAGGTACATCTTCCACTTGTTGGACGTGGCCTCGATAGGATTCTTCAGCAAACGACTCCTAAACTCCGGGCTGAGAGCGGAGTGATAAAGTCCGGACTGTGAGTGCTCGGCATTTGGCCCCTGACCCGCGACAATTTGGGGTGCGTCGAGCGGTGGCGAAAAAGAGTAGTGCAGGGTCACTTCGTGAAAGCCCTTGCCCTCGAACACGAACCTGTCGGCGGGGTCGCCCAGATTCACAATCTCTGTTTTCTCCCCTGGCTTCAGCAAGACAAAATCTGCATCTTTGAATCCAGGGCCTTGTCCAGCGCCCACATGGTCCGCAAAGACCTTCCAATGCTCGTTCGGCGGAAGCACTTTGCCCGAGGCATCCGTTATTTTCCACGTTAAGACCGCCTGGTACCAGCCGGCCGGTGAGGGTACAACGATCGGTTCGGCGGAACGATTAACGAGAAATGCTTTAAATTTTAAGTCTTGATCGGCACGAATCAATTGTGGACCGCTGATGATCAGCTGCACCTCGACAGGCGCGCTTCGGATGTTCGTCTGCAAGGGAGCCACGAGGCAGGCTAGAATGGCATACGCGAGGGGCTTGAACATTTGCGAATCCCAGCCTACCTTACCATATCGAAAACCGCTTCGAGCCCAGGTCGATGCGGTCTGACGCACCTCTGAGCGACCTTTCTATGATTGCTTCTCTGACCCTGGAACTTCACATCGAAGCGGCGCAATCGCTTAAGGATAAACGGCAGGTGGTCCGCAGCCTGAAAGACCGGCTGCGCGCCAGCTTTAACGTTTCTGTCGCCGAACTCGAGGCCAGCGGCCTATGGAATCGCGCCACCGTTGGGGTGGTTGCTGTGTCCGATTCGCGTGACTATCTCGACGGGTTGATGAAGGGCGTAGAACGCGCGGCTACCCGCATCGCCAACAACCACGGAGCTGAAGTTGCGGATTCGTTCGTGGAGTATCTGTAGCGTCCGGTAGAGCCTGCCTCCTCAGTCGATTCGCTTGATGGGTATATTCCTGCCACCCGTGTGCAGGGTCATCATGGTGGCGTGGCCCTGGCTGTCGACATCGAAGGTGAATACATCCTCAGCCATCTTCGAGAAGAAGTCGTGTTCACTGTCCGGGAAAAGTTCTTGTTTGGGTTCGTCATTTTCTTGCACGGATAGATGGTCGCCTTCGCGCCGGATGGTCAGGATCAGGTTCGAAGGGTCTCCGTAACGTCCCACGTACCGGTCGAGCACTTTGGAATCGACGGCAACCGCCGTGTGCACTTTCAGCGGCTCGCGCGGTGGCAGCTTATTGTAAGGAGTGAAGCCTTCCCACTCGATGGGAGTGAAAGTATTCTTCTGCAAGGTTTCCAACAGTTCCTTATAAATACCTTCGCCGTTCGAGCTGTTGGTCATGATGAGAATGCCCGTCTTGCGATCATCGAAGCAGACGGTGTAGTTTCGCCAGCCCTCGGCATGGCCTTCTTTGAAAAAGGCTTTGCCATACGGAGTCCAGTACAGTCCCCATGCCAAGCCGTAGCTGAGGCGGATTGATTTGTTCTCGTCGGTGGTTTCGCTCGCCAGGCTGGGGAACTCATGCTTCGAGAGAATCTGAATCTGCGGACTGAGCATCAACTCACGGGTTTGCTTGCTCAGGCGTCGGCCTTGCAGCACCGCCTGCATGAATCGCGAAAAGTCGTGAACCGTGGTTTGCATGGAACCGGCAGCATCGGCCTTGGGCCGGCGTTCTGGGCCAAGCGAGCGTCCCCACTCGTCGTAGCCATTGGCGTAGTCGCTCTCAAAGCGGCTCTCCCAAATCATGCTGGAGCGCGTCATGCCGAAGGGCTCGTAGATTCGGGTTCTCATCAATTCTTGCAATGGTTGATTCGTGATCGTTTCAACGACCAGCTGCAGAAGATCAATCCCTTCGCCGGAATAGGCATACTTCGATCGCGGCTCAAAGTTGATGTTCAACTTACGGTTTTCGGTGGTCCAGCGCCAGTTGGGAAATCCGCTGGTATGGCTCAACAACATTCTTGCGGTGATTCGCTTATAGCGCGGATCATCGGCCAGGTCCTTGTAAGCAGGGTATTCCGGCAATGGCTTGGGTAAGTATTGGTATATGGGCTTATCAAGGTCAAGGAGGTTTTCGGCGACGAGTTGCATCACCATGCAGGCGAAGGCGACCTTGCTCAAGGATGCCGCGGTCATCACCGAATCTTCGGTCAGCGGCAGGTTCTTGTCCTTGTCACGGACTCCGTAGGTTTTGAGGTAGACGATCTTGCCCTGGTCGAAAATCGCCAGTCCCACTCCGGTGACTTCCGCGTCGCGCATCACGCGGGTAACGGTGGCATCGATTTCTGTGGAGGCGATCTTGCTGCCGTCGAGGCGCGTGACGGTTGGCTGTTGCGCGGACGCTGGCAAGAGAAAAGATGCGGTGATCAGCGCGGCAAAAAAGAGAGTGTCTCTGATGGATGTCTTTTCCAATATATAGATGGTACGGTATCAGCCGCAGTGAAGTTCCGCATCCGCGCCGGGCGCCCTTGGACCGCCGCTTTCGCAGGGCAAAGTGGGCCGCAGGGAGGGAGGTCGGACGACGGTTAAGCGACCGCTTCTATCGCACTGTTACCTCTGTACTTACCCGGATCGCTCCTTTGTGCGCGACAATAGCACTTCGGGGCCAACATCCCGGGCCAGTTTTCTGATATTCTCATGCGTTTTACTTCGAGGTGAAGGGTGGAGAAGCGCGGGGTCAAGTATCATCGCGGGCGGCTGGGTGAGGCCTTGCGCGAGGAGATCGAAACGCTGGTGGAAGGAGAACTGGCGGATCCCCGCATCGGGTTGGTGAGGGTGACTGCGGTTCACATCGCAGATGATGGCCGCTCGGCGCAGGTTCTGGTGGATGTAGATGGAGACGACCGGGAAGCGGATCGCAGCCTCGAAGGTCTGATCGCCGCCAAAGAATATATAAGGCATGAACTGGTGGAGCGTTTGCGGCGGAGACGCGCGCCGGAATTGTACTTCCGGCTGGACCGGTCGGAGCGCGAAAAGGCGCGAGTCGAAGAACTGCTGGCTCGCGCGAAAAAGAGGATGAAGTCCCGCGCGAAACCGGGCGGGGAGAAAACATAACGATGTTGCAGGATGTTCTCCAGCAAATTGAGAAGCGCGACCGGTTCGTGCTTACGTCGCACGCGCGGCCCGATGGCGATGCCATTGGATCGGCGCTGGCGTGCTGCCAAGTTTTGCGCGCCATGGGAAAGCAGGCTGATGTCGTGCTGCACGATGGCGTGCCGAGGATTTATCGAGCGCTGCCTTTCGCCGATCAGGTGCTGCAGGCCAATCGCGTGGCCGGCAACTACGAGGCGGCGATCATTTTGGAGTGCGACAGCATTCACCGCACCCGTCTCGAGGGTCTGGAAGACCGCTTTCTGATCAACATCGATCACCATATCAGCGGGCGGCCGTTTGCCAATGTGAACTGGATCGATCCGCATGCCGTGGCGACTGCGGAAATGGTGTTCCGGTTGGCGCGCGAAGCGGGCGCGCACCTTTCTCCGGAGATTGCTACCTGCCTTTACACTGCGCTGATGACAGATACGGGGTCGTTCATGTTTCAGGGAACGAACCAGAACACGTTTGCTCTGGCACGCGAGCTGGTGCTGGCGGGCGCGGATCCTTCCCACTGCGCCCGCAGTATTTATTTTGCTCACTCGCTAGCCAAGATGAGACTGCTCGGCGAAGCTTTGCGCAACCTCAACACCGAAGGCCAGGTCGGCTGGACCTGGGTGACGCAAGAGCAAATGGACCGCTGCGAAGCGAAGGAAGAGGACTGCGAAGGCCTGGTGAATTACGTGCTCTCGATCGGCGAAGTTGAAGTCGCCGCATTCTTCCGCGAGCTTCCCGGCGGCCGTTATCGAGTGAGCCTGCGCAGCAAGGGCAGGCTTGACGTGGCACGAGTGGCCGAGCGCTTCGGCGGTGGCGGCCACGAGTGCGCCAGTGGCTGCTCGCTGCAGGGGCCGCTGGCGCAGGCTGTGCGCCAGGTGCTGGACCTGCTGCATCGCGGTCCTTCGGTGCAATAGCTCTTCCACGCACTTCCTGCGTACAATCGATTGCATCAATCCGCAATTCACTCCATGACGAACCGCACTCGCACTGACTCGCTGTTGCTCGCGGGCTTCTGTGCATTTCTGTTTTTATATGGATTGGCTCAGTTCGGGCTCATTGGAGCCGATGAGCCGCGATACGCGCAAGTGGCGCGCGAAATGCTGGAGCGCCACGACTGGATCACGCCCGTCCTCGGGGGCCAGCCCTGGCTGGAGAAGCCTCCGTTGTATTACTGGCAAGCGATGATCTCCTACCGCGTGTTCGGCGTCAGCGATTGGGCGGCGAGACTGCCTTCGGCCGTCGATGCCAGCTTCCTTGTGCTTGCGGTGTACTTTTTTCTGCGGCGCTTCCGGCCAGGATTCGAATTGGATGGCGCGCTGATCGCAGCTTCCTCCGCTGGAATTGTCGGCTATGCCCGCGCTGCTTCGATGGACATGGCGCTGGCTGCGGGTTTCACCATCGGAATGCTCGGGTGGTGGGCGTGGCGCGAGAGCAGTCAGAGAATCTTTCTGGCGATCTTTTATGGCTTCATTGCCTTGGGGACGCTGGCGAAGGGGCCGATCGCATTTTGTCTGGCCGCGGCGGTGATCGTCCTTTATGCGGCTGGGGCTCGTGAATTCCGGCTGGTGCTGAAGACGCTCTGGCTGCCGGGGATTCTCCTGTTCTGTGCGATCGCCATGCCGTGGTTTTTAGCGGTGCAGGCCCGTAACCCCGAGTTCTTTCGCGTATTTATTCTCGAACAAAATCTGGGCCGGTTCTCCAAGGATCTGTATCACCATATCGAGCCATTCTGGTATTACCTGCCGGTGACGGCGCTGGCGTTGGTTCCGTGGACCGTGTTTGTGATTGCGGCGGTGGTTCAACGAGCCCACTGGTGGTGGGGCAAACGAAGTCGGGCGGACGGAACAGGTCGTGATTTCGAAAATCAATTCGGAGTGTTCGCCTGTTGCTGGTTGATAGTGCCGGTGGTATTTTTTTCAGTCTCACAATCGAAATTGCCCGGCTATATTCTTCCGGCGGTGCCGGCGGGAGCGCTGCTGCTGGCCGATTACCTGCGGCGGCATCTGGAACAAGCGGATGCCAAGCCGACCGCGACGGGACTCGCGGCTTTGCACGCGCTGCTGGCAGGGGGTCTGGTTGTTCCGGCGTGTCTGATTGCCTACATCGTGCAACATCGGCCTTCGGGAGAGCGACCGATGCTGGTGACGCTCGCCGTCGCTTTTGTTTTGTGCGCCGGGATCGCGCTTACGCTGGTGCGGAGGATGGGCCTGCGCATGCTGCGGTTCGTGACTGTGATTCCGGTTTTGCTCACTGTAGGGATCGTGTTGAGATTGGGAGCTGTGTCTCTGGACCAGGCACTTTCCGCGCGTCCGCTGGCCATGGAAATTGCCGCCATCGAGACCCATCCGCTGCCGCTAGCGGTCTACCATGTTCGGCGCGAACTGGAGTACGGACTTACGTTTTATCGCAACCGGCTAACCTTTAACTACGACTGGGGCGCCGTTCCACCGGAAGAGCACTTGCTGGTCGCTCCGGAGAATTCACAAGCAGAGATTGCGAAGCTAGTGGCGGGCCGCCGCGTCTCTTACCTTGGACATTATCCCGCGCAGCGCGTCGATTATTACTGGGTGGCCGCGGCGAGGGCGGGGTCCACGCATTAAGATCGCTGTTGCTGCCCTGTGTTCCGGCGGTTGCCTCGCGTCTCGCAACGCACTAAACTCGGAGTTCTGCCGTCGCAAATGACGCCGTGCTTTGTTCGGCTGACTTTGCAGGAGCCCCGTGGAGATTCTCGACCTCAGACATTTTTCTTCAGTGGACCTGCGCCCCCTGCTCGACGATGAGGCGCGAGCCTGGGCCAGCCTGCTCTCCTGGGACTACAACGGATCAGCGGAGATGATCCTGCGCTATGTCGATGCGAAAATACTTCCGGGATATGCGGCGATTGAACGCGGGCGTATCTTTGGTTACAGCTTTTTCGTGTATGAGGGCAGCAAGGGAGTGGTCGGCGATCTTTTCGTGTCAAACGGCGGCCGCTTGCCTGACGCGCGCGACGTCGAAATCAAGCTGCTGACGCACGTGATCGAGACCCTGCAGCAGTCTCCCGGAATTCATCGCGTCGAAGCCCAGTTGCTGGCGCATGAGGCGGGGAGCGTTGCCCGGCCGTTTGTCGACCAGGGATTCCAGCGGCATCCGCGGCTCTTTATGGTTCTGGGGCTGGGCGACTTCGTGCCGTCGGCTACAGCGGAGTTTCCGGACATCGAAATTAGGCCTTGGACTGAGGCCGACTACCAACCTGCAGCCGCTGTGATTACTGCGGCGTATCGTGGACACGTCGACGCCCAGATCAACGACCAATATCACACGCTAAGCGGATCGCTGCGCTTTCTTAATAACATCGTGCGTTTTCCGGGATGCGGATTGTTCGATGCGGAATCGTCCTACGCGGCCGTCCACCGGAAGGCGAAGAATTTGATTGGGCTGATCCTGTGCTCGCGCGTTCGCAACGATGTTGGACACGTAACTCAGGTGTGCGTGGTCCCAGAATACCGTTCGCGCGGGATCGGCGAAGCACTGCTGGCCGCGACCTCGGTTAATCTTCGCAAGCGCCGCTTCTCGCTGCTCTCGTTGACCGTGACCGAGGCGAACGCGGGGGCCGTTGCTCTTTATCGCCGGCTGAAGTTTGAATCGAAGCGAGTGTTTGATGCGTTTGTGTGGGAGGGGTAGAGACTCTCAGCTATCTTCTATCTCCGCACCAGCCACATTGCCCAGCCCGCGATTAGAAGGCCTCCGAGGAACATAGCAAAACAGTAAAGACCGTAACGGACCATTTCGCGGGTGGTTTCGCGGTGGGTGATGCCGAAGACGATGGAGGCGAAGAGTGCGAAGACAAACGCGGCGCTGAAGTGAGTGAGCTGGATGGTCATGGTTTTTTCCCGATGGCGATGTGGTAGGCGTCGGCCACGGCAATGAAGTTCAGCAATCCGGCGACGATCATGAACTTGGTTCCGTAGTCGGCGATAGCGAAAGCAATCGTGCCCTGGCCCCAGTTCATGGCAAGGGTCACAATATACATTCCGCCGGCACCCAGGTCGCCGACGAATCCGAGAATGTCGAGGATGTCGCCGCCGTTGGCTTTATAGATATGCCCCTGCATCATCAAGCCGAGCACGAAGAGGGTCCCAATGGAGGTGAACAGCAGAACCCCGCGAATCCACCGTTTTTGGATCATGTGACCCGCGCCGGGAATCAGCCAGCCCAGGGCGGGCGCGATGATGGACATGGTGTTGTCAGGCTGCGCCGGATCGGCCGCCTTCGCTTTTGCTATAGGTTGATTTGCCATCAGATAATTACGATCTCACGTTGAATGTTGCCGGTGACTTCCGCCGACTTGGACCGGACCAGCATGTTGACCTCGCTGCGCACGCCGAACTCCGGCAGATAAATGCCGGGCTCGATGGAGAAGCAAGAGTTGGGAAGAATCTGGCGCTCGTCGTGGATTTCCAGGTCATCCATGTTGGCCCCGTTGGAGTGGACGTCAGTGCCGATGGAATGTCCGGTGCGATGAATAAAATATTCGCCGTAGCCTTTCTGCTTGATGTGGTTGCGGGTGGCGCGATCGACTTCCCATCCAGCGATGCGGCGCCCGGCGTTGACTGCATCGGTGACGGTTTTCACGCCGGTGTCGCGCGCGTCTCGTACAATCTCGAACACTTGGCGCATGCGGTCTGACGGCGCCTTGCCGACGAAGCCCATCCAGGTGACGTCGTAGTAGACCGCTCCTGGAATTTCTTTCTTTCCCCAGACGTCGAGCAAAATCAGATCGCCTTCGCGGATCGGAACGGGATTATCGGCGCGCGGCTCGTAGTGCGGATTGCCGGCATTGGCGTTCGCGGCGACGATCGGCGGATCGTCGGTGAGCAGATTCTCGCGGCGAAATGCCTCCATGAACCACTGTTGGATTCCGTGTTCCGTGGTTCCACCATTGCGGGTGCGGTTTCCAATTTCCTTGAAGGCGGCTGACACGATTGAATCCACACTGTCACGCGCGGCAAAATGAGTTTTAATTTGCTCTTCGCTCCAGGTAGCTTCGAATTGCGCTACCAGGTCGGCGGAACTGACTACGTTCTTGCCCAGGCCACGCAGCAACTCGATGGTTCCGCCATCGACCAGAGAAATGGTGAAGACGATGTTGTTCGGCGAATATTGCATGGCGATGTCGCGGTACGGTGCGAGCATCGACTTCAAGGTGTCAAAAAGTTCCTGCCATCCAGAATACTGGCGCTTGCTGCCGGGCAGGGAATCGAGGTGCCCGGCTTCGATCTTGTGGACCAGCTTTACCGGTTCGCCCTGCGCGGGAATCAAGTAGAACCAGCGTCGTGTGACCATCAAGCCCGCCGGCAAACCGAGCACGCGGTAGGCGATGGGATCGCGATGGTGGTGGTCGTAGAATAGCCACGCGTCAATGTTGCGTTCGCGCAGCGCAGATTGGATGGCAGCCAGGTCCATGGGCAAACGTCTATTGTAAACAATGGAAGGGATTTGGGCGAATCTGCGCGTAGGGAGCTCCGCCTTAAAAGTGCCATTCGTTTGAGTCTGGTTCTTGGTTACACTATGGCGCTAGATGCCTGCGATCGCCGAGCCCGTGGTTGAGTCTGTGATTACAAAACGCCTCCGCATCGAAGCGGTTGATGTGGTTCGCGGCGTCATCATGATTATCATGGCGCTCGATCATGTGAGGGACTTCTTCGGTGTTCCGGGCGTGAGCCCAACGGACCCCGCTACCACAACGATTCCGCTGTTCTTCACGCGCTGGGTTACGCATTTCTGCGCACCCGTCTTCTTCCTGCTGACTGGCACCGGCGCCTATCTCTCGCTGCGCAAGAAATCCAAAAGGGAGTTGTCGCGATTTCTGTTTACTCGCGGTCTCTGGCTGATCTTTCTGGAAGTGGTGGTGGTGCGCTGTTTGGGATTGCAGTTTAATTTCGACTATCACCTGCTTCTGCTCAACGTTTTATGGGCGCTGGGCTGGGCCATGATTACGCTGTCAGCGCTGGTTTATCTGCCTGCTTCTGTTGTGGCCGCAGTTGGGGCAGTGATGATCGCAACGCACAATCTGCTCGATTCCGTCCAATCCACGAGCCCGATTTGGACGATCCTGCACTCTCCAGGTTTCATATTGAACGAACCGGGGCGCATCATCTTCGTTGCATACGTGCTGATTCCATGGGTCGGAGTTACAGCAGCAGGCTACGGCCTGGGACAGATCTACACCTGGCCGTCGGAACGCCGCAAGGCGCTTCTACTACCGCTCAGCATTGGATTGATCGCCGCCTTCTTCATTTTGCGCGGCATCAATCTCTACGGCGATCCCCTGCATTGGAGCACGCAAAGATCTGCGGCTTTTACCGCGCTTTCATTTTTGAACACTACGAAGTATCCGCCATCGCTTCTGTTTCTTCTAATGACGCTGGGCCCGGCGCTGCTTTTCTTGTGGGCGGTCGACGCCGGAACGCCGCAATGGCTGCGACCGGCTCTCATCGTCGGCAAAGTGCCTATGTTTTATTACCTCTTGCACATACCTCTGATACACACGCTCGCCATCGCGATATGTTATGCGCGCTATGGACAGGTGCATTGGATGTTCGAGTCGCCGGCGCCGCGCCAGTTTCCCATTACGCCGCCGCCGGGATGGGGATACTCGTTGCCGATTGTGTATCTGATTTGCACTGTAGTGGTAGTTACGCTCTACCCGCTTTGCCGCTGGTTTGCGGGTCTGAAGCAGCGCCGCAGCGATGCATGGCTGAGTTATTTCTGAAGCACGTTGAGCCGTCATCCAGCATTGGGAGCCAGAACCCGCTTTCTGGCTGCTGGAGTCAGAGTTTCGCAGGCCGTGCGCAAAACCAGGCGCGAAGCTCGCCCGCGAATCTTCATCAGATACGGAACTGTACGCTTGGCATCAAACTTTGCGGTTTCGCGAAGCAGCCAGCCTAATCCCTTTTGCACCATGTCGTCTTCGTCGCCGAGAAGGAAGTTGGAAAGCTTCTTGATCTCCGGAAAAAACATCTTCGCGCGCGATCCGCGAATGAGCGCCACGCACGCTGCGCGGCGGTGCCAGCGGTTGGACGATTTTGCCCAACGGAAAACAGTTTTTGCACGTGCAGGTTTGGACGCGATCATCGGAGCGATCAGATCGTGCACCAGCGCGTCGTGATCAGACCAACTACTAACGCGGTCGAGCCAGGTCTCGAAGAGATTGAACTCGGCGCCGCCAAACTCGCTGCCGAGCTTTTCCAGCAAGAACACGGCGGCTATCTTTTCTTCCAGCACCGAGCCAGAGAAAAGACGATCGGCGACCCCGATTAGGAAATCGAGCCCGTGCTCTTTCCTTACCTCCCTGCGAAAGCGGACGGCGGCGCGGCGCAAGTCGGCCGTGTACCAGCCGTGCGACTTAATTTCATCTTTGAAGAACCATTGCACGCCGGCGGCATGTTCGATGGAGCCACCGTTTTTCAGGATGTTTCGAAGTTGGGCGGCGACGGCGGCGGGCGTGGTTTTGAGTTGAGGCACGGTTCGCCTTACCTAAATCTTCTCTCGCAGGGACCCTCGCGTTCTGAACAGCCGGTCATAAATCCACAGCAGCACGGTGGTAGCTACTCCAACAGCAGTTATAGCCCACCATATGCGTTGCGGCTGGTGAGTGACTTCTCCGAAATGATGCATTAGAGTGCCGCCGAACCATCCGCCGATCAGCGATCCGATTCCGATCGGCAAGAATGCAAAACCCATGTAGGTCCCCTGCTGGCCCGGAGGCGCGAGCAGCGCGATGTATTCGTAGTAGCGCGGTTGCTGGATGATCTCGCCGAGCGCCAGGACGAATATCGAGAGCATCGCTCCCCAGATTGTCGGCCGGAAAACAAGAATCAACCACGAAACCGAAGAGATGAGCGTGCCCAGAATTACGGCTTGGAATGCCGGTATCTTGCGCGTCAGGAAATTGATCGCGAGTGTGAGACAGATCACGGTCACTCCGTCGGTGACCAGAAGTCTCTCAACGTCCGCATGCGGATTGATGTAGCCGTGAATGTAGCCGGGCAAGCTGATGTACTGCTGCCAGAAGACGATCCAGTAACCGGTGAAGAGCACGAGGAACCACATGAAGCGGCTGATGCCCGCGAGCACCAGCACGAGCAGCCCCGCCCAGATCCACCACGGTACGGTGACCTGCGGATAAATCCAGAGGCCGATGCGGAGGAGCAGAGCGATCGCCAGCACGGGCAGAACCAGCCGGCAATTGCCCACAACGACGCAGAAATTGCGCGCGACCGTGGCGATCGAAGGCGGAGGCGCGTCTCCTGGCTTGCGCGGCTCGCGGAAGAAAAACAGAACCACGAAGAACATTGCGAAAACGAAAAGCGCCGCAACTCGATAAACACTCTCGACACCCAGATGGCGATGCGCCCACGAGGCGAACAAGGGCCCGGCGGCGCCACCGACGTTAACCATGGTGTAGTAAATGGAATAGCCGATGGAGCGCACGTTCTCTTTGGAAGCGCGAGCCGTAGTGCCGACCACGCAAGGCTTTACCAGCGCGATGCCCAGTGCGGGCAGAATGAGAATGAAGCCGACAAACAAACTGAGGGGTACGGCGTTGCGCACGGGCGCCAGCCAGGATGCACCGATGGAGCCGATCAGGAAATACGCTGCCGCGAGGATGAGATATGCTATGGAAAGAGCGCGGCGGAAGCCCAGGCGGTCGGCGGCGGCTCCGCCGAAGATGGCGAGAAACCATACCATGCCGCCGAAGATGCCGGTGAGCGTTCCGGTCTGTTGCGCGGAGAAGTTCAGCCGCTCCTGCAGGTATAGGGCGAGCGATGCGAAAGCGCCGTAGTACGAGAGGCGCTCGAAGATCTCGCTGATGTTGGCGACCCAGAACGGCCGCTCGAAGCCGGTGCGAATTTCCTGCAAGCGTTCGGAAAAGCTCAAGAGTGGCTCCCTGAGGACGGGGCTATATTCCAATCCGTCTGCGTACTTCTTCAGCCAAGAGCCCCGAGACACGGATCACTTTGTGGCGGCTGGTCTGGCCGGAGGCAATGGTAACGGAAGATCGCGGCAGCATCAAAAGTTTCGCAAAGAATTCGATACAGGCTTCGTTGGCGCGGCCATCGATGGGCGGCGAGGTCAGGGAGAGTTTCAAGGCGTCGTCGAGTTCGCCAGTGATCGCGTTTTTCGTGGCGCGAGGATGGATGTTGACTGCAAAGGGTGACGCCGCTGCCGGATTCTCGAGGGGGAATCAATCGCTCTTCCCTAAGGAAAGTGCAGTCTCGGCCAGCAAAAAGGCACCAATCAGCGGGACTTGCGGATGCTGCAGCGTTCGTGCTTTTCCGATGCTTGCCATCAGTGCGATCGCGAACATCAGCATCGTCACATTCGCAGTAATGCAAAACAGCTTCAGGCCTTTTACTCCGCGGCCGTTGCGTATGCGCAACGCGTTCAACATGGCGGTGAACAGCAGAGCCAGTCCTGTCCCGAAGATCCAGATTCTGCCGGTATAGTCTTTCGGCACGAGCAGACAATCCGCGATCGCCAGAATAAAAAGGGTTCCTGCGCAAAGGCGGTCGAAAAGCTTCACGGTGCTCCTCGTGTGTTCTCTGCGGTTAAATCTTTGTTCTCTCTCCGAAGATTGCTGTACCCACGCGCACGCAAGTTGAACCCTCTTCAATTGCCACTTCGAAATCATGCGACATGCCCATGGAGAGCTCGTCCATCCTGACCGCTGGCAGGTTGCGAGCAGCAATCGCATCGCGCAATTCGCGTAGCCTGCGGAAGTAGGGTCGCGCACCTTGGGGATCGCCGGTGAATGGGGGCACGGTCATCAGTCCGCGGAATACGAGCGCCTCCAACCGAGGAGCGGCGAGCAGCAATTCTTCCAGCGCCGAAGAGTCTGGTGCGACGCCGCTTTTGACCGCTTCACCGCCGACATTGATTTCGATGAGCGCGTCCAACTTCCGGCCGAACCGGCGGGCAGCCACATTCAGTTTCTCCGCCAGATTGAGGGAATCGACCGAATCGACAGCGCTAAACAACTCCGCGGTCTTCGTGGCTTTGTTGGTTTGCAGATGGCCGATCATGTGCCATTCTGTTGCGTGCAGATCTTGAAGCGCTCCGGCCTTGGCCACAAAATCCTGCACGCGGTTTTCGCCGAACAAACGCTGGCCTGCTTCGTAAGCTTCACGGATGCGCTCTGGCGGTTGAGTCTTGCTGACGGCCATCAGTGCGATTTCGTCAGTGTTACGTCCCGCGCGGCGCGCCGCGGCGGCGATGCGTTCCCGGATCGATGCTATGTTTGCGGCTACCGGCATTAGAAAAGTAAATCACGAAAACCTTCGCGGCGCGAAGGACGCGGGCGAGAGCCTGCCCTGAGCTTGCCGAAGGGCACCCGCGCCACACAATCATTACATCATTGCGGTTGGCGGCGCTGGTTCGTTGGGATCTCCGGCGGCTGAGACGGGCACGAAGATCATCAAAGCAGCGAGGCCGGCGAGCACGATCATTCCTCCCACCAGATACGACGGATCACTGAAGATTTGCGGCGGGTGGTTGGGCGCGCCCCACGACGGGACGAACTGCAATCCCGCCCAAACCAGACCCAGCAACGCTTCTCCGGCGATCAGTCCGGATGCGACCAGAACCCCGGCATTTTCCACGCGTGCTTTCTGCGCGCTGTTGAATCCGCGGCGATTGGCGACCCAGTCTCCCAGGGAGCGAAACACTCCGCCTACAAAGATTGCGAACGTGGTTCCGAACGGCAGATACATGCCAACTGCTACAAGCATGGGACTCTTCACCTGCATCATGATCATGGCGACGCCGAAGAGAATTCCCACCACCACCAGCGGCCAAGGCATATCATGGCCTACGATGCCCATGGCCAGCGTTGCCATGAGGCCGGCTTGCGGAGCGGGAAGCTCGGCGCCGCCGAAGCCCACGCCCCCGGCTTTGATGCTGCCTTCGTGCAGAAGCATGAGAGGGAAATACATCACTAGGCTGGCCACCACGACCGCGATCAGCTCGGCAGCTTGAATCTTCTGAGGTGTGCCCCCTAATATGTAGCCGACTTTGAAATCCTGCAACAACTCGCCGGCCACTGCGGACGAAACGCAGACCACCGAAGCTACTCCCAGCACTGCGGCCACTCCCGAGGTACCGGAGACTCCGAGCGCCACCATCAGGAGTGCCGCAATCAGCAGGGTCGACAGCGTCAGCCCGGAAATTGGGTTGTTAGATGAGCCAATGAATCCCACCAGATTGCCCGATACTGTGGCAAAGAAGAATCCCACCAGAATCATCACCACCGCTGCAAGAATGGCTGGCCACAGCAGGCCCGAGATGTGGATGTAGAGGAAACACATCAGCACGAACATCACCGCAATCAAACCGAAGACCGTTTTCGAACTCATGTAGCGTTCTGTGCGCGCCAGTTGAGCTTGCTGATCGGCTGTCTGTCGCAGATCCGCGAACGCCTTGCCGATTCCAGCGGTCAGGCTCGCTCGCATCTTGAACAGTGTGTAGGCAGCGCCGACCAGCATTCCGCCGACGGCAATGGGACGCACTATATATCTCCACACCGCGTCAGCCATGGTCGCCCAGTTGTCGGGAGTGTCGACAGGAATATATGCCTTCAGCTGTGGTCCGAGAAAAAACATCATTAAAGGCACCAGCAGTCCCCAAGCCAGCACGCTGCCGGCGAACTGGATCGACGCCAGCTTCACGCCAATGATGTAGCCCACTCCGAGATACGCAGGGCTCACGCTGGGCGCGGCAAATACAGTGGTCCCTCCCGTAGGCAAGATGTGCGTGCTTCCCACTGTGCCGAGGCGAACCTGAGTGTGCCCGAGACTGCCGACGCCGACGTGAAGGTCGGTGTCGGCAGCGAACAGGCCGAACTTTCCCAGGATGTAGACCACGCCGCCAATCCCGATATTCCAGAAAAGATATTTCGCGGCTTGGGCTCCCCGTTGTCCGGCTTTGTGAATCTCTGAGGCAGCCAGCGATTCCGGAAAGGGCAACTCAGGATCTTCCACCATGCCGCGCCGCACCAGGGAGATAAACAGCACTCCGAGGATGCTGCCGACCATGATAAGCGATGTGGATTTCCAGTAGGCGTCGGCGAAGCGGAAAGAAGGCCACGCTTTAGCGAGAAGGAAGGCAGGCAACGTGAAGATCGCACCTGCTGCGACAGACTCTCCAATTGATCCCGCGGTTCGAGCAATGTTTTCTTCGAGCAGCGATCCCTTCCAGGCCCGCATGGCGGCCATGGCAATGACTGCCGCGGGATACGTCGCCGCAATCGTGATACCAGCACGCAGTCCCAGGTACGCGTTGGCGGCTCCGAGGACGATCGTCATCAGAAGTCCCAGCAGCACGGCGCGCAGAGTGAATTCCTTCATCTCCATGGTCTCGGGCACGAAAGGGACGTGTTTTTTGACGCCAGTTCCTGATTCGGGCGCTGGACTGCTCATAAGTGGAATCCTCGTCGAGCGTGAGATGAAAGCAACGTCGCGCGTAACTTATTCAAAACACTAAACGGCGGCACGTTAGCACGTGGGCGGCTTGCATTACAAGTGCAGTGCTGACTCCGGCTCGAGACCGTTTAGGCAAAACTGGATTGGATTGCCTCTCACTTGAGGAGTAACCTGGGGAATAAGATGATGTCAATTGGTCTTCGCCCCTTCGCAGTTTCGCGATACCGAGCTGTAGCGTGGTAAAGAACTCTCCTGACCAGGTTTGGTTCCGGAAATACCTCGAATTCCACTGTGGTGATTGTGGCAGCGACACCGGATTTCGGTCGCGGCGTCGCAGCTTCTCTGAACGTTATCTCCTGCCGATTTTCCTTTTGCAGCCGGTTCGCTGCGCGGAATGCTTTCGGCGGGACTACCGTTTGGTGTTCATGCCGGTCAAAGAGCGGCTGCCGGAACCGATCAAGAAGATAGCAACCCCGGTGCCTCGACCCAATCGTAACGTTGCCTAGCGGACCCGGCCGCCGTTATACTGCTAGTTAAGCAGGCAATCGCACAGTCGCCCGCCCAGAACCTTTCCTGCGGGCCACACGGAGGCCGTCTTCAGCAGTAGCGGGGACAGAACTCGGGCTAGCCAGGCCAGATCCGCAGTGGCAAGCCCTTCTATTGCTTCACGAACTCATGAAATTGGAGCCCACGAGGTTTGGATTCATGAGGTTCGGACCGAAGAGAGCTGGACCGCTCAGGTTGCCGCGAGTCTCTTCTCCGTTTTGTTTCCCTCCGATTGCCGCATTTGCGAAACCCCGCTGGTAAAGATTTCGCGCCTCCCCGTTTGCCAGGAGTGCCTCGACTCCATGCATGCGATCGGCGGCGGAGTCTGCGCCATCTGCGGCGAGCGGCTATTTTCTTCCGATGCGGTTGCCGGCGCTGCAGGCGAGCCGCGGTGCGGGCTGTGCCGCCGCATCGAACCGCCCTTCGCGCGCGCGGCCGCCTATGGCAGCTACGAGAGCGGGTTGCGTGAGCTGATTCATCTACTGAAGTATGGCGGCGTGCGCCCGGCTGCCAACGTTCTCGGCCGAATGCTGGCCGAGGCGATCGCGACCCTCGAACAGGAATTGCCGGCAGATTCCGTGCCTGTAGTTCCCGTGCCCCTGCACCGCACCAAGCTTCGCCAGCGCGGCTTCAACCAGGCGGAAGGGATTGCTCGGGCCGCGATGAAAATGAGGCCGCGGGCGGATCGCCTGCATTTGTGCGGGAGTGCTCGAAAGAAAGCGCGACACCGCATCGCAAATTGGTCTTACCAGCCACCAGCGCCGCGAGAATCTGAAAGGTGCCTTTGCAGTCGCGCCCGAGTTGGTGAAAGGCCGCGAAGTGCTGGTGGTGGACGACGTTTACACCAGCGGCGCCACCGTTTCGGAGTGCACACGCGTCTTGCGCCGAGCTGGCGCTACCAAAGTTTGGGTCGCGACCGTGGCGCGTACGCTGAAAATCTCAGCGCAGCACGCGGACATCGGACCAGATGTCGACGATAGTCAAACGGACGGAAGAATCGGAGCACAGCCTGTTCCATTGACTAAAGCAGTAGAAACCTAAAGATTTTATGTCAGCCAGGATCGAAAGCGACGCAGGGCCACCGGGACGTCATGCCGCCGGCCTGTTCGCGGCGGCTGCGATGCATCGCGACAGCAACGGCAACGCGCTGCACGCGCCCGTGCTCGTGCTGAACGCGTCCTACGAGCCCATCAACGTTTGCGCGGCGCGGCGTGCTCTGGTGCTGGTGCTAAAAGGCGTGGCCATGACGGAAGAAGAGAATGGACACTTCCTGCATGCCGCTCGCATCGCCATGCGCGTGCCCTCAGTGATCCGCCTGCTGGAATACCGCCGCATCCCGCATCAGAGCCGCGCTTTGTCACGGAAGAACATCCTGCTGCGTGACCGCAACACCTGCCAGTATTGCGCGACCGTGCTGCCTTCGGGCGAGTTGACGCTCGATCATGTCATTCCCCGCTCCCGCGGAGGCTCATCTACTTGGGAAAACCTTGTGGCTTGTTGCCATCCCTGCAACCGGCGCAAGGGGAACCAGTTTCCTCTCGAAGCCGGCATGAAGCTGATGCGCGAACCCCGCGCCTTCAACCTCCACACCAGTCGCCACATCATGCGACTCATGGGACGCAGCGACGACAAGTGGCGGAAGTATCTTTTCTACTAAGCGATTCACTTCGTCTAAAGGGAGCGATCTCCGCTCCTAACCTTTATTCGTTACCAGCGTCCAACGCCTATGCATGCGCGCCGCCTGATTTCGATTTTAGTGGTCGTGTTGGCGATCGAGTTAGTCTGTCTGCCGCTCCCGGCGCAGGAACAGCGTGCCGGATTCCATACCACGACGGACTGGGATCTTCGCCCGTCTTTCCTGTTCGATACCCTGTGCGCGCTGAATGTTCTGAGCGGGGACAAGTATTACCTGCAGTACTACCAGGCCGACTACGACCGTCTGTCTCCGCTGCTGCGCCCGGAAGAGCGTGCAGCTTTCGTCGATCTGAAGCGCAGGATCAAAGATGAGAATGGAGGCATTATCTCCGCTCAACTCGCTTTGTATTTTTCTGCCACCGATGCCGGATCCCTCGATGACATGATTCGAGTGGTGAAAGACAGTTCCGCAATGCAACGCAACCTGAAAGCCACTCCGTACTACAGCGACGATGGCTGGAAGCTCTACGAGGAAAGCCGGCCTGATCTTGAGGCCGCCTTCGAGGCTCTGAAGCGCATCCATTTCGACGCCGACTGGCAAACAGCGGTCAAGCCCCGGATTGAAAAGTCACGCGCGGCCATCGCTCAAGAACTGCCCCGATACAACGTCATTCCCACGATCGAATCAGCGCTAGGTTCACCGCGCCCGACCAACAAAATAACCGTCTACCTGCTCTACTACTCCCAGCCGCACGGTATCAAGATTACCGGGACGCGGTTTCTCACGCACTACTCCTATCCCTTCCGGATTGTGCTGCGCAATGCGATTCATGAAATGATGCACCCGCCTTATGACCTGGCCCACGATGCCGCCTTGCGCGCATCTTTGCAGTCCTTGCGCAGCGACGCTTTCCTGATGGACAAAGTGGAGCACCACAACCCGTCTTTCGGCTACAACACGCTGGAAGGTCTGGAAGAAGAAGATTGTGTGCAGGCCCTGGAGCAAATTCTAGCCGAGCCCCTCGGCATGGGCGGCGACCCGCATCGCTACTGGAAGATGCAGGATGACGGCATTCACGTGCTCGCGGTCGCCCTCTATAGTCTGATGAAGCAGCAGCATTTTCCCGACGGTCACGAAGCCTTTCCTGCCTTTCTCAACCGAATGATTCAGTCTGGAGCGTTATCGCATGGACGCATCGAAGAACTTAACAAAGCGTTCTTCGCCAACTGAACCAAGATTTGGACTGCTGACCGCTAATTCTGCGGCGGCTGCGGATTCGGCGGTGGCGCGTCTGGCTTCTTCTGCTCCGGATTCTGATCCGGAGTCTGTGGCGCCTTCTGATCCGGTGTCGTTCCCTTCGGCACTTCCTGCCCCTGATACAGAATCTTCACGCTCGAGCCGAATCTCTTGTAGTCCTCGTACTTCACGATCTCGCGGATGTGAATGTCGCCCGTGTTGAAGTGCAGTGTGTCGTCGGCGCGTGTGTAAGTGGGAAACCAGTACTGGTTGTCGACCTGCTCGCGCCAGGTGGTGAACTTCGGGTATAGGTGTTCTTCCTTGCCTTTCTTTTTCGTGTCGCGAATCTCTGGCACTGCCTGACCGTAGGTCTTCACGATCTGGAAATCGTGATCGTCGACCCAGATGCGTCCTTGGAAATAACGTTTCTTGCCAACAATCTGTTTGGGTGCGATATCGAAGACGTAGCAGTGCAGCTGGTCTTCCTGCTGCTGGCCCACATAAAGAATGTTGTATTCCGCAACCTCTTCGGTGGTGAGCACGAAGGGCAAGCGGTTGCGGAAATCCTGAACGTCGCCTTGGTCGAGCGACAGCCCGCCCTGTTCCAGCGACGACTGTGGAGCGAAGACGACGTTTTCGATGCGATGGCCTTTATCGTCGTAAAGCACGTCGAAGACTTCATGATATTCCCCGGTGACGGTGTCGCCGTCGCGAGTCTGCACCCTGATGTCCTGGCGGTAGGTGTAATGCTCGCGGGCGTCCTTGAACAGTTTCTCCCGGGCCGCGAAGCGCGTGATGATTTCTTCGGGTGTCGTACCGTTGGGAGACGTGTTCTCGAGCGCACCTTCCTGTGCGGCGGCGGGCAGCGCGGCCAGCGCATCCGCAAGGAAGAACAGGATGAAGAAAAATAGAGCGCTGCGCGAAGCCAGTCTCATATACCTATAGTTTACTGGATTTGGGGCTCGCGCAGACTGTTCCACAGAATGTTTTGCAGAGATGCTGAACACCGCGGCGGCCCTGCCCCGGCCTCTCTCCGCTCAGTGAGGCCGGGGGCAGGGCGCTGCAGTTCTGCCACTTAGTTGGATGCGGTATTCATTGCCGGGTTGCCGAAGAGGAAAGCTGGATTTGTGGCACCTGCAGCGCCGGCGTCCCGCCGGCTGTCCCGAGGGCGTCACGCCCTCGGCGCGGCGAACTGCAAGCAATCCCCAGACTTTGCAAACGGATGCAGCTGCGACGCTCTTCCGTCAGCGGGCGGGACGTCCGCTGGACAGCCGCCGGGGACGGCGGCGCTACCAAACCTGCTACACTTTTTCGTCTGCCGAGGAGGTACGCATGCTCCGTTTCTTTCTTGCTCTTCTTGCCATCATCTCTTTCACCTTTCCCGCCATCGCGCAGGCGAAGCATCCCTTCACTTTCGAAGACATGATGAAGCTGAAGCGCGTAGGCGAGCCTGAGGTTTCGCCGGACGGCAAGTGGGTGATCTTTAGCGTGGTGGATGTTGATCTCGAAGCCAACACGAAGACGCCGCACATCTGGATCGTGCCCACGGCTGGAGGTCAGGAAAGAGAGCTCGTCACCGATCAGGACGCCGACCGCCCGCGCTGGGCGCCGGACGGCAAGCGGTTTGCGTTTATCTCGACGAAAGAAGGCAGCTCGCAAGTTTGGATCGCACGGTTTGACGATGCTGTGGGCACAGTGACCCGCGTTGGGAAGCTGACTTCGATCGCGACCGAAGCCAGCGGCGAGCTCTGGTCGCCCGACGGAAAGAATATTCTTTTCACTTCAGATGTCTATCCCGAATGTGACACGCAGGACGATCCAATTGCCTGCAACGCGCAAATGTTGGACGAAGCGAACAAATCTAAAGTGAAGGCACAGATCTTTACACACCTCCTCTATCGCCACTGGAACTCCTACAAAGAAGGAAAGCGCAGCCATATCTTCGTAATCGAGGCACCGCCCATCGTTGAGCCAACGGCCTACGCCGGCCGGATCGTGATCCGCCCACGCGACCTCACGTCCGGCGACCACGATGCGCCCGTGTTCTCCCTGGGCGGGCAGGACAACTACGCCTTCTCGCCCGACGGGCAGGAGATTTGCTACACCTCGAATCACGACAAGAACAAGGCCGCTTCCACCAACAACGATTTGTGGATCGTCCCGGTCAACGGAGGCCCGGCCGGATCCAGCCAGGCAAAGGACATCACCGCCGACAATCCGGCCAGCGACTCGACGCCGCTCTATTCCCCCGATGGCCGCTACATCGCCTACCGCGCCCAGTCGAGGCCGGGATACGAGAGCGACCGCTTCAACTTGATGCTGTACGATCGCAAGACGGGGGAGAAGAAGAATCTGACACAGAGTTTCCACAACTGGGCGGGAACATACATTTGGTCGCCGGATTCTTCGCACCTATTTTTCGTCGCTGAGGATAAGGGTACTTCGCCAGTTCGTTCGATTAGCTTCAGAAATGAAACAATTGGAGGAGCCAAAGGGGACGACGTAATAATTCATCAGACGAACATTAAGATCGACGCATTCCTTCCCGGGTTCAACGATGACCTAGCCGTGACCCCTGACGGCAAGACGCTTTTCTTCACTCAGATGTCCATCGCTTCTCCGACCGAAATCTTTTCCTTCAATGTTGCACCATCGGAGGACGCTGCGCGAATGATGCACGCCGACCAAATTTGCGACGGAAAGAATTTGAAAGACTGCAGGGTTTTGCAGTCTATCGGCAGCCCTGTAACGAACGTCAACCTCCCCGTGCTTTCGCAAGTCGAAATGTCCCCGCTCGAATCCTTCTGGTTCACCGGTGCTCACGACGACAAAGTCGAAGGCTTCCTGGTCAAGCCGCCGAACTTCGACCCCGGCAAGAAATATCCCGTGAAGTTCCTCATCCACGGCGGGCCGCAGGGCGCCTGGGGAGACGACTGGAGCTACCGATGGAATCCCGAACTCTTCGCATCACCAACTTCTTCGACGAGCAGCGGCTACATCGTCATCATGATCAACTTCCACGGCTCAACCGGCTACGGACAGAACTTCATCGACGCCATCAACGGCGACTGGGGCGGCGCTCCGTTTGAAGACCTGATGAAGGGCCTCGACTACGCCGAGCAGCATTACGCTTTCATTGATAAGTCCCGGGAGTGCGCACTGGGCGCGAGCTACGGCGGCTACATGGCCAACTGGATCCTCGGCCACACCGACCGCTTCAAGTGCATCGTGTCGCACGACGGCATGTTCAACGCGGAATCCGCCTGGGGCACCACCGAAGAACTCTGGTTCAACGACTGGGAGTTCAAAGGCACGCCCTACGACAACCGCGTCGGCTACGAGAAGTGGTCGCCGCATCAGTACGCCAAGAATTTCAAGACGCCGACTCTGGTCGTTCACGGGCAACGTGATTATCGCCTCGACGTGTCGCAAGGATTCGATCTCTTCACTACGCTGCAGATGGAAGGCGTACCGTCAAAGATGCTGTATTTCCCCGACGAAGGCCACTGGGTGCTGAAGCCGCAGAATTCGCAACTCTGGTACAAAACGGTGAACGACTGGGTGGATCAATGGACGAAATAACAAATTCCGTTTTGTGCTCTATCGGCACGGCTGAAGCCGTGCCCTTTCCGATCCCTTGAAGGAAGAGTCCTATGCCCAGCCGGAAATCCACAAATCGCAACGCCCAACAGGCTCCCTCTCACCTTTCGCAAGCCGAGGCCCAAGCGCAACTGGATTCATTCCTTGCGAAATACGATCCTGAGGTCGAGACCGTTGCCCGCCGCGCTCTCGGGAAAATGCGCAAGCTTATGCCCGGCGCAATCGAGATGGTCTATGACAACTACAATTGGCTGGTCATCGGCTTTAGCCCCACAGAGCGGCCTTCAGAGGCAATCTTCTCTATCGTGCTGCCTCCGGGCCGTGTGACTCTCTGCTTTCTGCAAGGCGCGGGTCTGCCTGATCCCGCAAAGCGTCTGGTGGGCAGCGGCAACGTGGTTCGGAACATCCGGTTGTACGACGCGGGAGAGCCGGACGCTCATGTGCTGGACGATCCTGAAGTCCTCGCCCTCATCAACGTGGCACTCAGCCGCGCCAAAGTTCCCATGCCCGCTGGAGCACGCCGCAAGTTGATCATCAGGACGGTCGCGGAGAGGCAGCGGCCTCGCCGCCGCATTGCTGGGACGAAGTAAAATCGGCCCCTCGATCTTCAATTATTCTGACAAGCACGATGACGTGAGCACATATTTAGGGCCGCCGGCACGGGCGAGTACAGCGAAAAGAACGGCAATGGCCAGAGCCGCTCCCAACCGAAAGAAGAATGAACGTGCGGCCATGTTTTTCGGTACGACGTTTTTCGATGGAGTCACGTTTTTCTCATTCCTCTCGCATGGAATGCCGAACCGCCAGCGCGAAATCGGCATAGGAGATCACACTTTTTCCGCCGACAATGGGATCGCCTGCAAAGGTAGCGACGTGCTGTGCGCTCATCACGACTTGGCGCTGGGAATTCATCGCGAATTTCCCCAGGGCCCCCGACACCGGACTGGTAAGTCCCAGTTTGCTGGGCGAATAAAGAAACAGTCAGAAGCGATCGCCGACGCGGTAGTGCTCGCCGCTGGTCCAAAGGCTGGCCCACTCGTGGATCGTCAGGTGCTGACCAGGTGCTGTGCCGCGGATGGCATTTTCAACCTGGAACGTGACGGTGGTGGAAGCCGGGTCGGGGCGCGAAGGTGACGCAGCGTGGCCAATGAAAGTGACACGGCCGGAGAAGATAATGCCAGCGCTCCGAACCAGTTGCCGGAAAACGAGTCTCTGGAACTCGCTGTTGCCGCGAGCTCCCGGATAGCGCAGGGGCGGATCAGGCGGCCGAGCGATCCAGACCGGTGCAATCGGCACAGCGCGGCTAGGGGCAGGGACAGGGGCGAAGGAGGAGGAGCGATCCGCACCCGTATCCTGTCCGGGCAGAAGAACCGGCGCGGCCAAGACCGGCGCACTGAAGATTGGCGCAGTGAAGACGTGCGAGGTAAAGATCAGCGAGCAAGCGGCGAGCAGACGCCAGCAACTTCCAGCCATTAGTCATCCTTGGGAAAGAATGTCTGCTCGGAGCAATCTGGGAAACCGAGGTTATCTTAGAAGGTGTCTGGGGCCGGTGCAGTGACGGATGTCACCAACAGCCTGTGGATTAAAGAGTCGTTCCCAATTCGGGCGGGCAGTGACGCTGATGTTCCGCAGCGCTAAGGTTGGCGCCGGCAAGCAGAAGCAGACCGGTGAGGAATGCCCAGAACATCAGACTCACCGAGAGCGCGAAAGGCCCGTAGACTTCGGCGAAATTAAGCCGGGGCAGCGCCAGGATGTAGCCGTACTTCAGCGCCTCCGACAGTAGTCCCATGATGATAGCCGTGGGCAGCACGGCGCGTGCCGGGACCTTGCCGTTGGGCAATATCCAGTAAATGAGAAAGAAGATAGCGATGCTGGCGCCGATCGCGAAAACCTTCATCGCCAGGAATCCCGCCAGCTGCACCACGGCCGGAGCGTGGCCGCGCAGCAGGAATTCGAACGGCCGCACGACCCCCGCGGTCATTCCAATCGAGAGCAGAGCCAGCGCGCCGCAAGCAAAGGCCAGGCCGAGCGAAACCAACTGATTGCCCAGATAAGAGCGGTTATTGGGGATGCGCCAGATGCGGTTGAGCGCTACCTCGAGGGGCACGAACACTCCGGTCGAGGTCACCAGCAGGATGATCAGCGAGGCGACCTGGACCCGCTGGCGCGCGTCCACCATGGCGTTCAGGTTGCGGATGACGAACTCCTGACCCGCGGGAAGGTAATCGCGCAGCAACTCGACGACCACGTCGTACATAACGCGCGAGCGAAACACGCGCCGGATAAGCGTCATGAGCAGCACGACGAAAGGAAAGAACGACAGGATGGAGTTCGCGGCGACCGAGAAGGCAAAGGTATGCACATCGGTGCGCAAAAGGTATTTGAGCGTCGAAATCGCCAGCCCGGAGAAACGTGGCCGGCGCGGAAGCCGCGAGAGAGCCGGTTTGGCTTTTGCGGCGTAGGGAGCGGGAGCTGTGATTTGACTAGGCACGAGGGCTTCTCTAATCCTATCAAAGGGTTGCGACCGATTGGGCTTCTGCCGGGAACCAAGGTCGGGGGCCTGCGGTGCGGGTTTCTTATACCTTGTTAAAGATTCAGATATGACCCACGGTTACTCTCCACTAATTTTTGTTGCGAAACGATTTAATACTCCTTATTATCCTTGGCGCATGACCCGATGAGAGTCGGGGAATGAATCGGTAAGGCAGGTTGATGTCTTGAGCAGGGCGGTAGAAATCAGCGCCGACGGTCCAGGGCTCCGGAAGTTCTCGCCGCATTTTCTTCACGCGTCGCGGAACTGAGGAGTCTTTTGCTTTGGGGCAAGTTTCTCCGGCACATTTTCTCTGGCAGGAGACGCAACCGGGTTTCACTGGTTTTCTCGAGGGGGCGCTCCGCAACCCGGAGCTACGATGCGGGAACTCCAGGAAACTAATTCTTAGTGATCAATGATCAGGGAAAGGAGTTTTTCTGTGAGAGAGAAGGGAACTGTAAAGTGGTTCAACGGGGCGAAGGGATATGGTTTCATCCAGCGCTCCACGGGAGAGGACGTCTTCGTGCATTTCTCCGCCATCCAGGAGAACGGCTACCGCTCGCTCAACGAGGGTGAGACCGTGGAGTTCGATCTGCTCAAAGGCCCCAAAGGCTTCCAGGCGGGCAACGTAGTCCGCGGCTAGATCCGCCGGTACTCAGTCGGAGACCCTCCCGCTCCCAGCGGGAGGGTTTCTTATTCGCGCCGCTGCCCATCGCGAGCCGCGTGTACAATAATTCCGCTTTTCAAAGTGATCGACAGATCGTGCGCTGCCATGCGAATCCCTTTTAAAATTGCTTCCCTGAACCTGGTTGTATTGTCCGGCCTGATCCTGCTCGCCGCTTCCTCCCCGGACGAACGTCAGATTACCGATCCCAAAGCCGTGGCCTCGGCATCGAATCCTGCAGCCGGACCGGTTTCCATCAGCGAGCTTTATTACACCCGCAGTGTTTCCGATCCATCCTGGTCACCCGACGGCCGGCAGGTCGTTTTCACCACCAACCTCACAGGAAGAATGAACCTCTGGAAGGTGACGGCCTCAGGAGGCTGGCCCATCCAGTTGACCGAGTCCGATGACCGGCAGTTCGATGAAGTATGGTCGCCCGACGGGAAATGGATCGTCTATGAACAGGATGCCGGCGGAGGCGAGATTTTCGATCTGTACGCAGTTCCGAGCGATGGCGGCGATGCGGCGAACATCACCAATACTCCTGATGTCTCAGAGACGAACCCGCGCTGGTCGCCTGACGGCTCTGCCATCGCCATTTCGGCCCGCGGCAAGGATTCGTCTAACTACGACATCGAGTTGCTCGACTGGACGTCTCGCCAGATTCGCAAGCTGACAAACGAACAGACCAAGAACCGGGAGTGGGGTCAGCAGGTTTGGAGTCCGGATGGCAAGACGATCTATGCCGACCGCGCGAACGCCGGACATACAGACTCTGACGTCTATCGCATCGACATCGGCAGCGGCAGCCTGGAGAACCTGACCCCGCACAAGGGAGAAATTCTCTACTCAGTCTCCTCCGTTTCACCCGACGGGCGCACGCTGCTGGTCACTTCGAATGAAAAAGGCGGATACGATAACGTCGCGCTGGTCGACGTCGCCAGCAAGAAATTGACCTGGGTCACTGATCTGAAGTGGGAAGCCGACGCGGGACACTTTTCACCCAACGGCAAGAGTTTCACCTATGTGGTGAACGAAGACGGGCGAAGCGACCTTTATCTGACGGATCTTCGTCCGCCCAATAGCGCAAGCTTCCACACCGAGAAGCTGGATCTTCCCCTAGGCATCAATTCCGATGTCGGCGCTCCCACCGCTTATTCGCCCTCGGGGAACGCCCTGCTGGTGTCGCATCAAAGTTCGACCCAGCCTGCCGATTTCTGGCTTTACGATCTGGCGAGCCGTCAGGTTCGGCAGCTGACGTTCTCAGCGTTGGGCGGTTTGAATCCCTCCCGGCTTCCCGCTTCGCAGCTTGTGCACTATCGCACGTTCGATGGAAAGATCATCAGCGCTTTTCTCTGGGTGCCTCTCAATCTGAAGCGGGACGGCAGCAATTCCGGAGTCGTTCTGCCCCACGGCGGCCCCACTGGCCAGACAGTCGACGCCTTCAGCAAGACGGCAGTCGCGCTCGCCTCCCGAGGATATGTTTGCATTGCGCCGAATGTTCGCGGATCGACTGGCTATGGCATGGAGTTCCAGAGAGCCAATTACAAAGATCTTGGAGACGGCGACCTGCAAGACGAGGTCTACGGCGCGAAGTTCCTTGCAGCTACTGGTTTTGTGGATCCAAAGAAGATCGGCATCGCGGGAGGGTCTTACGGCGGATATATGGCGATGATCGCCATCGGCAGAACGCCCGATGTCTGGGCTGCCGCGGTCGAACTGTTCGGCATCACCGACTGGCTGACCGAGCAGCAACATGAAGAACCAGCCCTTCAGCAATATGATCAATCGCTCCTCGGAGACCCAGTCAAAGACCGCAAGGTCTACGAAGATGCCTCCCCGATAAAGTATTTCAAGGATGCGAAGGCTCCGTTGCTGGTTCTGCAAGGCGCCAATGATATTCGCGATCCCAGCGAAGAGGCAGAGCAGGCGGTCACGCTTCTCAAACAGGCAGGCAAAGTTGTCGACGCCCATTACTATCCGGACGAGGGCCACGGCTTCGCCAAGCGCGAGAACCAGATTGATGCGCTAAAGCGCATGGTCGAGTGGTTTGACCGCTACCTGAAGAACGGGCATTAGTCACAGCCCAAACCTTCCCCGTTTGCGGTGGGGGCTGGGCCTCTGCACTCTTAACTCTTCCCACAAGCAGCGCGTGACATCTAACCTTGCGCCCACAATTCAAATCAGCGATGATGGTCGAGGCCATGACGGTTCGCTGCACAGCAACCCGCCATGGCCTAAGTCGTTTGTTGTCTGGATTTTGACCTCTAAGTTCTTTGACATCCGGATTTTTCGGAGAGTTTCCTGCTAACCCGATGATTCCACCAGACCCTAGGGGAGGGGATATCGAGAGATGAGTGAAAAACGATCCCTAGCTCAGGTCTCTCGAGCGACCGCACGCAAGAACATTTCGCGGCAGAAATCCACAGACGCGTCGGCTCCATGGTGGCGGAGACAAAGAGCAGGTTCCTCCACTCCGCCGTCGCTGGCCCTCCGGCTCCGGTCGGAATGACAAAAATGGTGAAAGTGGCAGCAAGACCGGAAGGACCTTAAACTCACCGAACTTCGAGCGACACCAAATCGCCGTCCGACATTCCGCCAGATTTGTAATTCACCGAGACGGAGCGGTTATTCCATTCGCAGGAGAACTTGTCAGCTCCGATGAGCAGCACCGACTTGTAGTCGGCAGTGCGTAGCCTAAGAACTGCAGCACCGGAGGAAACTGTGAGAACGGCCGCCGGGGACTGGGAACAATCCACATCGACTAGCCTTCCTTCGAAGAACTTCGTCGGCCGTTTGTCCGCTGTGCCGGATTGTGCCGCCTGCTCGGCTGCGGCGCGCTTGGCAGCGTCCTGCTCCAGCACGTCGAACGGGGAAGTTTGCTTGGTGAGTTTGCTGGCCGCTGCGGCAATGGCGGGTGAGACACCGTATTTCTGTTCGTTGGCGAGTTGTGCCAGACTTTCGCTGGCCGAAGCGGCGACCTCCGGATTGCTGCTGATCTTCAACAGTTCCAGCAAAGCTCGCGCTGCAATCCACTTCTTATCGGAGATATAAATTTCCGCCATGTGGTAAACGTACTGCTGGTTGCGCGGACTGAGTTCGATGGCGGCGCGCTCGGCCTGCATGGCAGCCACCGGCCCACCGCCTTCCCGGCGTGCACTGGCCAACAGGTCGTAGGCATCGGCGAATTGGGGATACCACTCGAGCACGGCGCGGAGGTCCTGCATCATGTTTGGTAGTCCCTGAATATCGGTGTGTTTGGCCTGCGCCATCCGATATTTCAGCACCGAAAGGTAGTAGCGGATCCACATGTCGCTCCGGTTCAGAGCGGCTGCATTACCCAGTTCCTCGGTTGCGTCTTCAAACTCGCCGTGCCGCAGGTGGTCCCACGCGAGAGCGCGGTGGGCGATCTCATTGCCGGCGGCTGCGATGGGAAGAGCCTTTTGGTTCTCATCGTTGTCTTTATCTCTATCTTTATCTTTGTCTTTCTCTTTCTCATCGGCTTTCTTCGCGGGTGTTGGGGTGGGAGCCGTGGCCAGCGTCTGTAACTCCTGCAGCGCGGCTTCGCGGCGATCCGGAATTCTGATCTTCACCTCGTCTACTGTAGCGCGCGCATCCGCCTCGGGGATAACCTTGGATGTGACCGCGCTGTCGTTCGGTCCCACGATCTCGGGGAATTCGTAGACCTTCGGCATGGGATGAGAGCCCGGTTGCCTGGCGGCGTCGAGCGCCAGAAACAAAGGTGCGAGCGAGTGGAAGTACTCTTTGACCGCCTGTTCGAACTCCGCGGGCTTCATTCCGTAGGTCTTCTGCACGGCTTGTTCCACCGGCACGTGCTGGTTTTCGACCAGGTCAAAATAGTTTCCCGTCTCCGGCAGCTTTTTTTCGTGGAGCAGGTAATGTATTGTCATCCAGGATTGAGCGTAGAAGAGTGTATTGTGCGTGCTTTCGGTGTAGTTTGAGTTGTCCGGCTTGGTGGTGAGCAGCGCGGGCAGCGCGAGCCATGCCTCGCCGCCATTTTGTCCACCGAGAAGTTCAGTGAGGGACTTTGGCGAATTGCTGCCTAACGCGGATTGCAGCTCTGGGTCACCGCCGATTTCGTACTTCTTGTCGTCGAGGCGGATGGAACTGAAATATTCGGCGAGGCCTTCATCGAACCATCCCTGAACTTCGGGATAGTTGTAATTGAGGAGCAGGTGGGCGAAGTCGTGGGCCACGGCGCGCCACGGTTCCTCCACCTGCGAGTTCAGCACGATGAAGTTCTGGTCGTCGCCGGGCAAGAAAAAGCCAGGAACGGCGATAGGCTGAGCGTCGACGGCCTGACCGCTGATCGGCTGACCCCGGCGCAGCGGCGCGCTCTGGTAGTAATCCTTGTCGTCCTTGAAAACGAGAATGGTCAGCGGGAGCGGCTCGTTGAGGCGCTGCTTCATCAGCAGTACGGCGAAGACCGCACGCATCTGCTCGAAGCGCAGGGCAACCTCTTTGCCCTTTTTCTCTCCGGCGTCGGTGATGACGGTGAAATGCGTGGAGTGGATCTCAAGCCACGGAGACGGCTCGGCGGCGTGGGAGGCGAGACTGAAAAAGACTACGCAACCCGCCAGGAGAACGCCAACGGAAGTGCGGTGAGAGCGGGCCATGTGCACGCCTGCAGAGCGCGGGGAGGAGAATGCCACTACAGGTAAATGCTAACACGATGGTCGTTCCGCCTGTGCTGGAAACGGTAGTGGTGCAGTTTGACAAGGAAGCGAGCCAAACGCGCGATTATTGTGTCGCGGCGTTACTTAGTAAAAGCGGCGCGATGCATCGCGCGGCTTGCCCAGATTCCCTCGGCAGGCTCGGGACAGGCTCTTCACTGCGCAAAGAACGCTCGTTCAGGATGACAATCAGTCTCCCACGCGAAGGATCATCACTTCCGTGGCTTTAATCAGGGCGACCGCGGTTTGGCCGCGCTTGAGGCGCATTTCACGCGCGGAGGTTGCGGTGATGATGGAGGTGATTTGCTGCTCTCCGATGGAAATCTTCACTTCCGCCATCAGGCCGCTGATGCGAACCTGATCGATGCGGCCCACCAGCTGATTGCGTCCGCTCACACGCCGAACGGCCTGAGTCCGTTCCGCGACCGTTTTGCCTCTGGTTCGGAAGAGCAGCCTGTCTAATTCGCTTTGCGGGATCCGGTGATGTCCTCCTGCAGTGGGGACGCTGCGAATCTTCGTCTTGTAAATCCATTGCTTGATGGTGGGGAAGCTTATGCCCAGTTGCAAAGCCGCGTCGCGCAGCTTTAGCAGCCCCTCATTCTTCCGCCCGGATTTGCGGTTCTTCGGCATCGGGACGAAATCCTACAGCCAACACTGGGGAGGGTCAATATGGCCCTTTTCTGCTGGTGGTCACGATGCAAATGCATATATCCGTATCATTTTAGACAGTTGAACTGTATTTCATATACACTTCCTAGTTCCTCGCTTCAATCTCTGACGTTGGAGGTCCTCGTGCGTAACATTGCTCTGCTGTTCATCGCGCTCGTTCTCAGTCTTTCGTCCACGTTATCTTCGGCGCAGGACCACGACCCGTGCACGAGCGGCCACGAGTTCGCCACCACCGATTGCGCGCTAACCTGGCACGGCATTACGGTGTACGGAGCGTATGACGTCGGCGTCGGCTATGTCAGCCACGGCTTGCCGGAAAACGGCTACAACTATGAAGGCGAATCTCTGGTGAACCGAAACGGCTATCAACATCGATTCCTCGTCGCGCCGAACAACCTGCAGCAGACGGGTCTGGGCATCAGGGGCAAGGAAGAGTTTGCGCATGGCTGGTCCGTTGTGTTCAACGCTTCCACTGGCATCAATCCGCAGTCCGGCCTGCTTGCTAACGCATCCGCCACCGACACCATCAACAACGGCCTTCCCAGGAGCAGCTATTCGATAGCCATCGACGGCGCGCGCGCGGGCCAACCCTTCAATGACGAAATCTATGGCGGTATATCGTCCGCGCATTTCGGCACGCTGACCTTCGGTCGTCAGCGCGCTCTCGGCACCGATACAATGCTCCTGTACGATCCAGCCGGCGGCGCGTATGCCTTTTCGTACATCGGGTATAACGGCACGATGGCAGGCGGCGGCGACACCGAGAACTCTCGTTGGGACGACGCCGTGAAGTATCGCATCGCCTATGGCCCGGTCCATTTCGGCGCGATGTATAAATTCGCCGACGGTTCCGGCGGCTGCTACTCGCCCTCCCCAGGCTGGACTGCTACAACCTGTACGCCGGAATCGGCGCATAACAACGCCTATGGATTCGACCTCGGGGGAGATTACGGCAAGTTCTCCGCCGACATCGTCTTCCAGCATTACAACCAGGCGATCAGCGTGTTGAACCCCTTGCTGGGGCCTCAGAGTCAGAGTGCGGGGCAGTCATTTCAGTCGACCACCGACAGCATCAACACAAACCCCATCAACGGGGGGGCCGGCTTGGGACCCAATCTGATCGACCCGAACAACACGGTATATGGCATCGTGACCGACAACAACGCAGTTATGTTCGCTGCGAAGTATAAGTGGGATCCGTTCAAGTTTTTTGCCGGCTACGAATACATCTGGCAGAATAATCCGTCGGACCCGTTGGGCGTTGGCGCCTCGGACCAGGGCGGTTATTTCATGAGCGGGGTCGAAGACAACAATCTCGACTCTGAAAAGTTGCTGAATATCTGGTGGACGGGCGCGAAGTACACCTACCGGAGCAAAACCGACATCACTCTCGCCTGGTATCAACAGCGGCAGAACGACTTTCGTGTTCCGCAGACCTGCTCGCCCACAGCCGGTTTCCGCAGTTCCTGCGCGGGCACCCTCAACGAGGGGTCGCTCTACATGGATCATCACTTCACCAAGCGTTTCGATGGTTTTGTGGGAATTGCGTATTCCTACGTGAGAGGCGGTCTGGCCATCGCCATTCCTCATGGCCCCGGCGTCCCCTATAACTACAACAACAACTGTGCTCCGACAATCGGCGGCCGTTTCAGCTTCTGATCGGTTGTGCGAGCGGCACGTTTAACCTGCGGATCATCGAGACGGGTTACGGACGCCGGCTGACACCGGCCTGCGTCCGCGCTATTCTTCCATCATGCCGAAACTAGAGTTGAGTATTTGCCTGTTCTGCGCCGTGGTGCTCGCTCCTTGCGTGCTTCCAGCCCAGCAGGGGACAACCACGAATGTGACCATCCGCGTGACCGATGCCGTCGGGGCTGTTATACCGCATGCGCAGATCAGGCTTGTACCCGCTCCAGATCCAGTTCCCCCGAACCTCGAAACCGACGACCACGGCGAACGAGGGATCGACTTGAGGGCCGGGTCGTATGCCCTGTCCGTGTCCGCGCGGGGATTTAGAACTTACACTCGGCACATCGACGTCAAGGTTCCGGGGGGGCAGTTCAGCGCCCAGTTTGTCCCGGTGGTTCTAGAGGTTGGTCACACCGAGGGGCCCTACGTTGACTCAAAGGCAGGGGAGGGCAGCCTGCTGCTTACTGCCGATCCCTATCACCTTCCGGTGACCCTTTCACCGTCTGACTTTCACGCCCTGCCGCACATCACCATCACCGTGCACAACGGCCATACGAACGCGGCAGAAACCTACTCCGGAGTTCCACTCTCCGTCTTGCTCGACAAGGTAAACGCGCCGCTCGGCAAGGAACTTCACGGAGAAGCGATGACAAGCTATCTCATCGCCGCCGGTTCCGACGGATACTCTGTCGTGCTTTCCCTGGCTGAGGTTGATGCTACCTTTCATGAAGGTCAGGTGCTCGTCGCCGACACGCGCGACGGCAAGCCACTCGAAAAAAATGGCCCGTTTCAGCTGATCGTCTCGGATGATGAGCGCCCTGCGCGCTGGGTCCACAATCTTGCCTCCATTGCGCTGCAGCATGCCCACTGAACATTCCAAAGATTGCGTACGAAACACTGTCGTCCATCCAACCACCCATAAGCGGTGGAATCACTTGGTTTTCGACCCGGTAAATGGCTCAGCAGGCACGCGGGCGCGTTGATCGTACGTGTAGGTTCCGTCGGATTGAAAGATCACCTTGGTCGTGCGTTGCTCAATCACCGCTCCTTCTTTCGAAAAATCCTGACCTGCTGCGTCTTTCTTGGCGGGCGATTGGGAGAAGGCGGCCACACAAAGAAGAAACAGGCCGAAATGAATCTTGAAGTAGGTGGGAACAGACAAAGACATAGGTATCGCTCCCGACGATGCCGACCTTGCGTCAAACCTGGGTGGGCTTTATCTGGCGCAGAAGTATTACCCGGAGGCGGCTGCACTCTTCGAGTCTGCAGCGAAGACGAACCCCTCTGACGCGTATGCGGAGTTGAGGCTGGGAACGGCCCGCTTGCGTTCCCACAATGCAGATCAGGGGATGGACGCGCTGCACAAAGCCTTGGAGATCGATTCCGGGGGAGAGATGCTCAACAGTGTGGCATATGAGATGGCCGAGACAGACACGAACCTTTCTAATGCCCTCGCTTACTCGCAGCGGTCTGTGAAGGTAGTGGAGGAGCGATCACAAAAGGTAGATCTTGGGAACATACAGGAGGCTGATTTACAGCTTCCGCTGAGCATCAGCGCTTACTGGGACACACTCGGGTGGATCTACTTCAAGCTGGGCGATCTGGCCCATGCAGAGAGTTATCTGAACTCGGCTTGGCAGCTCTCGCAGGATGGGACAGTGGGCGACCATCTCGGCCAGGTGTAAAAGGAGAAAAAGCTGCCAGCGGCGCTTCACATGTACAACCTTGCGCTCGAAGCGAATCCCCGGCTGGAGGAGACGCCGGCGCGCATGCGCAACCTGGCCTATGTTCATCTTCCCAAGAATCGACTGAATGCGGCGGAAGAACTGAGCCGGATGCGCAGCGTGAAACTTCCCAGAATCACTGCGGAAACTACAGGTGCAGATTTCTAAATCCTTCTCGACACTACCGGAAAGATAGAAAAAGTGAATTTCCTCCGAGGGGCCGAGTTGCTCCGCGATGCGACAGAGAGCCTAAAGAAGGCCCAGTTCGAAGAGCCGCTGCCGCCAAGCTCGAAGGGGCGCCTGCTCAGAAAAGGCATTCTTTCCTGCTCCTCGCATACCGGGTGCAGCTTCGTGTTCTATCCGCTTTCGGTGGCTGTTAGGGCAGAGTAGACACTTGCTCACTGCATTCCTGATGGCAGACGCCTAGTCCCCGCTGGCGTGGCGCTGCGTGGGCACAAGAATCAAACGCGGACGAGCTTCCGCGGTACGAGGCACTTGTTGCGAGGCTTGGCCGAAGGCATTGAGGATGACGATGACTGCGGTATACGCGGCTAGAACGCCAATTCCAACCGAGGCGACTACCGTGAAGCAGAGAATCAGAGGCATGAAGAACGAAATCAAGATCCACCCTTTATTTCGGCTGCAGCTTCTAACTGCAGTAAGGTTGCGCGGTATTCAGATGCCACATTCCCCACCTTCGTATACGCGGCTTCTTCAATCTACCTGCGTTGACGCTGGCCGCTATTGACGATTAAGATACGGAGTAGAGCTGTGCATTCCTAATGTCGAACATGTCTGTAGACCTGTCGACATTACGGAAGGGCAATCCACCCCAGACTAAATGGCTAATACTCTGACTTGCCAGTAAACTCATTGAAAACAAAGCAGTTATGGCTTGACCGAGTCTTTTACTGAGTCTATTATTGCTCAGTAGTTCAGTCTGATTGGAGGGAGTAGAGATGAAAACTGGCGTAGAAAATGCAGAGATCGTGCAAGACGCACCCGTTGACGTTGTTCGGGAATGCTGTTCTGCGAACCCGCTGCCGAGATTTAGAACACAGACCGGCGTACTAGTTGAATATTCCGACGGCTGGTATGTGAGGTACTACGATGACGATCCGATGGATGCTCACAAGAGAAAACGAGTTGCAGTGTGGTTGTGCGCGAGCGATACGGAGCGAGAAGTGCGGGAACGTTTGCAGGCTGCTCACATAAAAACGATCAATGCAAAACAGAAAGGTGTGCGGGTCAACGTCGATAAGGAAGAACTCACGATTGGACATTTTTGGATCGACAAAAGGCTTCCACTGCTTGAGCGAGAGAGGTCCTGGGCAACGGTGCGTGCGTACAAAAAACTTTGGAAGCTCTACATCGGCCCAGCCCTGGACGGTAAAGCGCTGCTGCGATATCGGACCGTCGATGCGAATCTGTGGCTTACGGGACTAGTTACAGGGGAAACTACTCGGACAGGTCGCCGGTTGAATGCATCGAGTTATCAGCTCGTTAGGTCGATTGTAAGTGGCGTATTCGCGCATGCAATCAATTTGGGACTCATTGATGTCAACCCAATTGCCAACGTGCGGCTCATGGTTCGCGTTACGCCATGGAAGCAGGGCAAAGGATACTCGGTTGAGGACGTGAAGAAGATGCTTGCGGCGCTTGAACGGAGCGGTGAAGTCGAGCTGTGCCTTCCCACGCATCAGGTCGGGGTTTGAACCCACGAGTGTCCAAAAGTCGTGCCAATCCCGAAACTCCGGAATTAGAAACCCACCACCGAAGTACTGATGGAACGCCGAAGAGAATTGACTTTGAAACACCGATGGAGCCGGAAAGGTCAGAAACTTATACGCCAGAATCACGGTCGGTACGAGCCAGACAAACTGGGCAGCCGTGTGCTTGAATCTGGCATTGATTAGGCCGACAGCAAATGCCGGAACGAAGCTGAACACGAGAAGGTGGGAAAAGAGAAATTCAAAGCTGCTTGAAGACGTGGGTCGCTGCAAAAGAGGTAGTAGCGTTCCTCGGGTCCACCCAGCCAGCCACGTTGTGCAGAAAGTCGTTATGGCGTAAACCACGGCCACGTGGAATAAGAACCAAAGAACCTGCCAGCCACCTGCATTTCCAGCAGGTCTTGCCTGCAACGCAACATCCCGTTCCGGTGCGTCCTCCATGTGCTGGCGTTTATACGTCAAACCGGTTGTAGGTTCAAGACCGCTCATTGTTGGCGAAAAATCGCCATTTCACTCATTGACCCCGGTCTGGCAGCCCGCCAAACCTCGATGAGTGTAATCGCCTGTGGGTGTTGAAAAAGTCACGTCGATTAGCAGGATGAGATTCAGAGGAAGCATGTTAGAAGAAGGCATTCGCCCATGCTGTGTTTGATTTTCATCGTCG